>JAEEGH010003713.1_pt1 | contig 39773 bp, 22 predicted proteins | sample 9134181 | NCBI WGS metagenome assembly JAEEGH01 (sample SAMN16246544, study PRJNA631951) | gut metagenome | biome: gut microbiome; feature: rumen; material: DP-attached | host: Bos | place: Iran: Karaj | collected 2018-10 | reverse complement strand
TGCCGCTGTTGTACTTGGGATAATTTTCTGTGAATCGCTCAGGGACTCTTCCCAAGGTTATGCCGATGGTGCTGCCTTCCAGGCTGCCTGTGACGTTAATACGCCTCCTTGCGGGAAGGAAAACATTGTTGTCCAGGCTGCCGAGTGTCTTATTACCGGTGATGGAGTTGGCGCCCTGCATACGCACGTTATTATTATCACAGTAAATGGCCCCGCCGTTAAGCTTGCAGATGTTGCCGGTAATGGTGCAGCCGTCGATATCCAGTATGGCGGCGGCGTTGTTGCGGATTGCTCCTCCCTGAGAGCCTTTGCAATTCTGTATAGTAACGTTCGTGAGAGTAGCCTTGCCCTTGTTTACAATGGCTCCGGCGCTATGCTCCAGATTGCCGGTTGCGCTGTTGTCTGCATCGGCCAGGGTGCCTCCCGTAAGGGAAAGGTTCCCTTCGGGCGCCACGATGAATATACACTTGTAGTCACCGCTGTGGTTTACGGGAATGTCGTTCTCCCGCAGGATATGATTGTTCAAGTCCACGGTTACGGCATAGCCGATGGTGAGGTGTTTGTACAGGGTGATATCGGCTCCTAGCATAATGGAGGTCCTGCCGGCTTCCAGGGCGGCATTGAATTCCTCCGATGTGGTTACCACGGTGGACTGGGTTAGCCTGGCGGTAATATTGTAGTATTTGCCGGCTTCCAGAGTGACTCCAGACTTGTCCAGCATATACGAAGCATCGGAGGATGTTACATTCAGGTGTATTTTTTTTGCCGAGCAGGCGGGGATAGCCACATACAGGATGCGTTCAGCTTCCTCCGGGGTTACCGTTATGCTTTGGTTTCCTACGGTAACTATGAGGGATTGGGCTTCGATATCGGCCGTATCGTCTGCATTTCTGAGCGTTAACTTCACAATGGCCTGCTGATTAATGAAGTTGGCCGATGTAGTGGTGACGTTTGTTCCGTCTATGCCCGTTATAGTGACATCGGCCAGGGCATAGTCGCAGTTCCTGGCTATAAAGTCTATGGTTCCCTCCTGCTGGATGTAGTCGGGGTCCAGGAACTTGAGGGTGAGGTGGTCGTTCACCGAAATATCGCCCGAAATGTCTCCGGAAAGCGTGGTGACCGGGCCGGCAGCCCGGGGCATAAGATAACCAAGATAGTCGCCGCCTTTGTACACGAGCACCTGCTCGTTCAAGGCCCAGCTGGCCCTGAGGGCACCATCCCCATCCAAAGCCAGAGCCTTGGTTCCGTCTTTGCCGGCAGTAACCGTAAGGGTATAGGTCCCCTTATCTTGAGGCAAGGAATTATCTATCTCCCGTATGCAGGAGAAAAGCATAGCGCAAGCTAACAGGATATAAAGTGTTTTATTCATCAATGCTTGTGATAAGGGCAAGTCTCGGCGGTATAGCCGGGATGTGTGCAGGGCTCGACGCGGGCCTCGGTGTGGTACCAGGCACCGGCCTTGCGGCCATACTCATAGGCAACCGGAACAGGCTCTGACCAATTATTTCCAATCTTATACCGCACCATCATCTGGTCGCCCAGATTAAGCGAGCCGTAGTTGTCATTGTCACGGCCCGGGCCGATGGCCCTGTAGGATACCTCGTTCTCCCCGGCGTGGGCCTCCACGATACCGCCGGAGATGGTGACATCGGCACCTTTTCCGTTCTCTCCGCCTCCGATGCCGGCACCTTCGGATTTACCCCAGGCATAGACTTCGCCCCCGGAGATATGGATGGTTCCGCTGCTCAAATCTTTAGCCCAATGGTAGCCACCGCCGATACCTGCAGCATCGTCGCCTCCGTAGGCTTTCACGGTGCCGCCATAGATGTTTACTCCTTTGGGACCTTCGGAGTATTCACCGCCTCCGATGCCTGCCCCATTGTCAGCTCCGTGTGCTTCCACGTAGCCGCCATACATGGTAAAGTAGCCACCGTGGTGGATGGTATAATCGAAATTATTGCCGCAATTACCAGAGCCAATGCCGGCCGCATCCGGACCTCCTTCGGCATAGACGGAGCCGTCATAGACGGTAAAATTAATAGGGCCTTCTGCCAAGTTGCCACCTCCGATACCTGCGCCGGCACTGCCATCAATGCCTCCGCCATCACCGCCATAGGCCCGGATATCGCCACCATAAATGACAATGTTACCTCCTTTAGCCCAATCGCCACCGCCAATACCGGCTCCATTATCTCCGCCTTTGGCATAGATTGTTCCGCCGTGTATTTCAATGAGGCCCGGCCCATCTAAATTAGGCGCATGTGACAAGCCGCTTTCGCTGCCAATGCCGGCGGCAGTTTCCTGGTGCCCGTTGTTGTCGGCATGCAATTTACCCATGGAAGGACCGTAGGACTGGACGTGGATATACAGCTTGTAAGCGGGGTTCACTATTATAGAATTGACATTGAGCGTGGCTCCGTCGCAAAGGACCAGATGCACGTCGGTGCCATTTACCCGAATGACGTCCCGGTTGACGGTTCCGCGGACCACGTAGAACTCGGGGTAACTGCCGGTCTTGCCGCCCATCCCAAACTCCCCGCTGCCGCCGGTTATCACTTTGTAATCAGCCTCACTGGAAGGAATTGAGCCGAGAGGAATACAATTGGAAAGAGTCTTCGGGGTTTTGACGACCACCTTATTGTCATCGTCCCAGCTGCACGCGATGTATTGGAACGAGGAAAGGATGTCCACTTTTGCCTCGCTTTCCGAAGCGGCAACTTGATACGTCTCCGGCAAGTTGGAGAAGAAAATGGTGGCGGGATCCACCCCACTGTTATGGGTTCCAAATCCGCTGGTAAACGTGCCGGTATTGTTCTCCATCAGAACGCCGATGCTGCTGCCGGCAAGGCTGCCGGTAACAGTGATGACAGCATTGGTTTTCAAGAAGAAATCGCTCGGGACGTTGCCATTGGACGTGTTGTCAATTACCGTTGTCTTCCCCTGCAAGTTGAGCGTGGCATCGGCGCCCTGCCAGATACCGGCGCCATTCATTTTGCAGGAATTGCCTGTGATGGTACAACTGTTGAGTGTGAGCGTTCCGTAGTTGCAGATGCCGCCTCCGCCGGTAACCGTGGCCCGGTTGCCGCTGAAGCTGACGTTCGTGAGCGTTGCCGTGGCACCGCTGTGGTTAAAGAGACCACCTCCGCCCCGCGGCCCTTCATGGTCGTGACTGGTGTTATTTGTGATAGCGCCGCCCGTCATAGTGAGCGTGCCCTTGTTAGCGATACCGCCGCCCCGGTCATCGGCATGGTTGCCCGTGATAACGACATCCGTCAGTTTAACGGTGGTATTGGTTTCGATATCCAAAGCACCGCCATTGCCGCCATAGCCGCCGGTTAAAGTACCGTTAGAAAGGTTGAGCGCGGAACCACTGCGTACAGTGATGACTTGGCCAGCCTGTCCACGTTCCGTGAGACCGCGGTCCAGTTTATAACCGGCCAAATCGATGGTTGCCGTCCTGCTTCCTGTGATTTCCAGCAGGCTGGAGATGGAGATGTCATTGGCAAAGAGAATCTGCACGCCATTGGTTGTTACAGCCGACGTCAGTTCGGACTCGTTATGAACGACAACGATACCCGTCTTCGACAGCTTAGCTGTGATGTTGTAGTAGCTGCCTGCGGCCAGCGAAACCTCGTCTTTATTGAGGTCGTAGACATCGTTCTCAACCAGCGCCTTCAGGGAAATGCTTTGGGAGGAAAGGGCTGGAACAGCCACATAGAATTCGTTTTGGGCCGAGGCAGGAGTTACCCGGATGACCTGATCCGGGAGGGTTATCATCAGCGTGCTTGCGCTGATGTCGGCCGAGCCTGATTCGTTCTTCAGGCTGAACTTTACAATGGCCTGCCGGTTTTGGAATCGGGCATCATCCGTGATGACGCTTGTTCCCTCCACAGATTGGACCGTGACGGAAGCCTCTGCATAGTCGCAGTGGGCGGCAATGTATTCAATCGTGCCGTCCTGATGGGTATAATCGGGACTCAGAAACTTGAGCGTGAGTACATCTTCCTCCTTAATCTCACTTGCGAGCACGCCGGAAAGCGTGGTGCAGGAGCCACCGCTCCGGGCCGAAAGCGTGCCCAAAAATCTCTCCTCTTTATATACATTCACGGTATCGCCCTCGGTCCAAAAGGCTTTTAAAGCCGGTCCGTCAAAATCCAGGGCACGGCTATCTGCTTTAACGGCCCTGACCCTAAGGGTATAGTACAGGAGTTCTTCCTGAACCGGCGGTTCGGGAAGACCAGCTTCTTTTGCACAGGAGCACAGCAGGACCAAAAAGAGCAAAATACGATACTTCCTCATACCTTCTCCACCCTTCTTTACCATTCCTGTTCAATGGGATTGCCGTAGTCATCCCGTTCTCCGTTTACATCCGCTCCTCCGCTGACGCAGAGGATTCCATCAGCGTTCATACTCCAGCTTTCCGCCGCCGGAGCAAGATAAGACTGTGCATTTTTCATTTAAATAGATATTTTTGACTCATTAATGCTTATGATAAGGACAAGTTTCGGCGGTGTAGCCGGGGTGCGTGCAAAGTTCTACACGGACTTGCGTGCGATACCAGCACATATTTTTACGTTCTTCCTCATAGGCGAGGCGCTCGGAACTTACCATCATAATATCTCCGAGTTCGAGCGAGCCATAGTTCTCATCCTCACCGTTGCCCGGGCCGATGGCTCTGCTGCCGGTCTCGTCACGACCTGCTTTGGCAATGACAGTTCCGCCGTTGATGGTAACATTGGCGCCAACGCCATCCTGGCCGCCGCCGATGCCGGCTCCATAGTCGTTGCCCTTGGCATACACATAGCCTCCGTTGATGGTCACAATGCCGCCATTACCGCCTTCGCCACCACCTATGCCGGCTGCATCCGTACCACCGTAGGCTTCCACACAGCCACCGTTGACGATGAGGGTGCCTCCACTCTTGCCATCGCCGCCGCCGATGCCGGCGCCATGAGTAGCACCGTAAGCCCGGATATACCCCCCGTTGATAGTGATGGTTCCAGCACCGTAATCACCACCATATTGATTACTGCCGATGCCAGCCCCATCAATTTGTCCCCTGGCGGTGATGGCGCCGCCCCAGATGGTCAGGTTGCCGTTTAAACACTCTTGACCTCCTCCAATGCCGGCACTGCCGGTAGCCTCGATGGTGCCGCCGTAAATAGTGATGTTCCCGTAATTCGAGCACCCGTACCCGCTGCCTATGCCTGCACCATAGTCTCCTCCTGTCGCCTTAATATGACCGCCATAGATGGTGATGTTGCCATTGGTTTCATATTGGCCACCAATGGCGGCGCAGTTCTCTGTACCCTTCAAATCGAAGTCTCCACCGTGTATTTCTATGTTTGCCCCCTCCTCTTTTATCTCGCCACCAATGCCGCCACCCGCTGTCAGTTTTCCGATGAACGAACCGGTGGATTGGGCATGGAAATAGACTGTGTTACCTTTCTCGACACCTATATCATTCTGCAGATTGAGCCGGGTGCTATCACGGAGAATGATATGCACATTGGGACCAACGATAGTGAGGGCATAGATATTCAGTTCATCGCCTTCCGCCACATAATATTCATGCAGCTCACAATCCTTCGTTCCTAAATCCATATAGGAATCCGAGGATTTCAATTTTTTGTACTGCGTCGGTTCAAGCACTTTGGTGGTAGAGACCACCTTTTTGTTCTCGCCGTCCCAACTGCATTCGAGATAAGGAACCTTTCCTTTCAAAGCCTTTCCCACCATCTTTATCTCCCCGACACCGCCAACGTACGGTTCCGGTTGGATAACAGTAAGACTGTCTGTCACCGGACTGTCGCACACAAAGAACTCTTTGGGGTCCACATCTTTGTGATAGGTGGGAAAGCCGTCGGTGAACATATTGGGCCGCTTATCCAGGGTGATGCCGATGTGGCTTCCGGTGATGCTGCCGATGAGAGTGACCAACCTGCGCTCCAACATAAAGAGATTGCTGGGGACACCGCCGGCGGTGTTATCGGTGATGATGTTCGCACCCCGTATCTTCAGAAGGTGCTTCTCGTTGCCGCTCCAGATGCCGCCTCCGGTAAACATGGCGGTATTGCCGGTAATGGTGCAACCGTCCAGCGTCAACGTGCCGTAGTTGCAGATACCGCCGCCGCCCCACATTTTGACATCGTTGCCCGTGATGGTGACGTTCGTGAGCGTTGCCGTGGCGCCTTCGAAGTTGAACAGGCCGCCACCGCCGCTGGGGCTGGTATGGTCGTAGCTGGTATTGCCCGTGATAGCGCCGCCCGTCATGTTGAGCGTGCCGCCTTCTCTGATACAGATGCCGCCGCCGCGGTCATCGGCCGTGTTGCCGGTGATGATGACGTCTGTCAGGTTCACGGTAGTTCCGTTTTCGATATCCAGGGCGCCGCCGTTACCGCCCCAGCCGCCGGTTACCGTGCCGCCACGGAGGTTGAGCTTAGAGCCCGTACGCACCACGATGGCCTGGGTGCCACGGGATGTGCACCCGCGGTTCAGCGTGAAACCGCCCATATTGATAGTCACCGTCCTGCTATTCTTGATCTCGAGCAGACTGGTGGTAGAGATGTTGCCAGCGAACAGTATACTTACATTGTTCTTTTGCACCGCGGCACGGAGTTCGGCCTCGTTGTGTACCAGCAAATCGCTGGTCGATTCCGTCAGGTTGGCGGTAATGGCGTAGTAACTGCCGGCTGCCAGCGTGACGTTGTCTACGGTTTTGACGTATACCTTCTCATCGGCAGCTGCTATCAGGGAAACAGCTTGGGAAGAAAGGGCGGGAATGGCCACATAGAGTACGCTTTGGGGCGATTCGGGCGTTACCGCGATGCATTCGCCGGGCAGGGTGATGCTGAGGGGCTTGGCGCTCACGTTGAGGGTGAACTTCACGATGGCTTGCTGGTTGACAAAGGAGGCCGATGTGGTTGTGACAGTGGTTTCATCCACATTCGTAACCGTGACACTTGCCACGGCAAAGTCGCAGTGGGCGGCGATATAGTCAAGCGTTCCGTCCTGGTGGGCATAATCCGGGTTCAGGAACTTGAGCGTGAGGACATCGTCTTTTTGGATATCACCGGCGACGGTGCCGGAAAGAGTGGCTTCCTTGCCATCGGCCTGGGCAAAAAGATTTCCCAGAAATGCCACTCCTTTATATACCTTTACAGTATCGCCCGTAGTCCAGGTGGCCTTCAAATTGTTGTCGTCAATGTTAAGCGCCTTGGTATCGGGCCTCTCTCCCTTTCCCGCCTCCACGGTAAGGGTATACGTCTTTACACCCTGAACGGGCTGCACGGAAAGATCCATCTCCTTGGCACAGGAGAGCAGCAGGGTACAGACCAGCAGATTACCAAGTAAGTGTCTCAGGGTTGCCATAGTCAATTCGGTCGCTATCAATTGCGGTGATTTCGCTGTTACAGAGAAAACTCTCAGAAACCAATTCGACGGGAATGGTTTCCGGGGCAACGTAGTTTTCTTTCGTTTTAGTGTTCATATTCTGGTTGCTTTATAAATTCTGACGATATTCTGTGGGGGTCATCCCATACTCCTTTTTAAACTGGGCCCGGAAAGGAGAGACATTTCCTACCGCAAGGGCGGAATCTATGATGGCCGGGGCCTTGAAGGACCCGCTGCAACCCATCACGGTAAGGATTCCGAAAGTGAATATGAGAATCTTGTTAAGCACGTGGTTAGTTTTTTACACAAATATAGATTATATATGCAAAAATAACGAAAAAACCTATGCGCGAATTTGGGCCGGAACCAAATCCGTGCATCATATCCGTCAAAATTGCTAACTTTGCAGTCACAATTAAAGTTAACTCGTTCATTTAACCATGAAAAAAACTATTCTTGTGGCCGCAATGATGCTGTTTTGCGCTTCGGCCTTTTCCCAGAACATCGTTGACAAGACCCTGAGCCGCTTCCGCGATCCCGATAAGCCCAGAACGCCTTTTATGGCCAAGAGCGGTACCGCTTGGGGTATCGGTGGTTCTTACCGTCATTTTGGAATTACCGGAGACAATGCCGGAGACGGTTACTCCATCCTGTCCCTGCTCAATATCGGCGAGGGCAAGCTTCAGACCTGGAGCGTAGCCCCTTCCTTCGCCTGGTTCGTGGCCGATGACTTCTCCCTGGGCGTGCGCCTCAACTACTCCGGCTATGCCGTGGATACCAACCTCCAGCTGGACTTCCGTGATATCCTGGGTGCCGACGCATCGGAAGAGAATCTGAACGTCACCATTTCCCGCCGTCATATGGACCATCACAAGGCCGGTATTGCCTTTACCGCCCGCCGTTACATCTCCCTGTTTGGCAGCGAGATGTTTGGCGTATTTGCCGAAGGCCGCCTCTATGGTAATTATGGTGCCACCTTGTCTTACCCCATCTCCAAGGATGGCGAGGTCAAGAAGATCCGTTTAACGGGCTCCCTGGACATCGGCCTTAAGATTGCTGGCGGCGTGGCCGTGAAGCTCAAGGACAACAGCGTCCTTACCCTCAGCATTCCCATCGTAGGTGCCGCCTGGCAGCGCGGCCGTCAGGAGAAGTACTGGACCACCAAGGATGCAGAAGCTGAAGACGCCTTCGGCGGTGCCACTATGAACCGCTTCAACATCTCCCGCGATATGGATATGCTGGGCGTGCAGGTGGGCTATGTGCGCTACATCGTTCCCAAGAACAAGAGAAAGTAAAGGATGAGGCTCCTCTACATAGGAGACTTTACCGAGCAGTTCGCCTACCGGGTTCTCCGCGGCATTCACCTGTATTCGCAGGACAGCGGAGAACCTTGGGTAGTGCGCCGTATGCCCCCGTCCTACAAGCGGGAGCACGGTTTTTCCGGCGTCCTCTCCTGGGCCAAGGAATGGAGGGCCGATGCCGTTCTGGGTCAGTTTGACCCGCAGGATCCGGTGGCTCAGTTCCGCAAAAACGGGATTGTGGCCGTAGCGGTGGACAACATCCGCCTGTTCCCGGACATCCCCAACCTGACAGCCAACTATGAAAAAATGGGCCGAATGGCGGCCGACGCCTTCCTCGAGAGCGGCTTCCGCCATTTCGCCTTCTTCGGCTACCGCGGTGTAATCTGGAGCGACGGCCGCCGCACCGGTTTCCAGGACCGTCTGGAAGAGTCCGGCCTGGTCGAATCCTTTGACTCCGGAGACCGTATCCGCGGAGAGAATTTCTTCTGGAATTTTGACCAGCCCAGGGTGTGGAAATGGCTGGTTTCCCTGCCCAAGCCCGTGGGCATTATGGCCTCTGATGATACCCAGGCCACGTTGCTCATTGAAACCTGCAACAACTACGGCATCCGCGTTCCCTACGACGTAGCCATCATTGGCGTAGACAATGACGAGGTGTCCTGCAACCTGTCCCAGCCTGCCATCAGTTCCATTGACGTGGATATGGAGAGGGGAGGGTATCAGGTGGCCCGGATGATTGCCCGGATGGTGAAAGACCCCACCGATCCCGGAGAGGACGTGGTGATGCAGCCCACCAAGCTGGTGCTGCGCCGCTCTTCCAATGCCGTGGCCACCACCGACACGGCCGTTCACGCCGCCCTTGAATTCATCCACAATAATATCCGGCACAAGATCCAGGTGGGCGATGTCCTGAAGTCTGTCCCGCTCTCCCGCCGCCTACTGGAACAGCGCTTCCTCAGCGCCACCGGTGTGTCTGTCTATCAGTACATTATGCGCAAGCGTATCCAGTACTTTGCCGACCTTCTTCTGTCCAGCGACGAGTCCATCGCCAACCTGGCGGCCCAGATGGATGAGCCCGACGCCAAGACCCTCACGCGTCGCTTTCAGGCCATTATGAATTGTACTCCCACCGAGTACAGGGCCGCACATTTGCGCAAATTGCGGTAATTATTACGCAAATTTCGTATCTAAAGGGGTAATCCCGAGTTATTTTTGCAATGGTATAAACCATTGATATTAATGACACTCGGATCCTACCCCATTGGAACCGGCATCCTTTTTCGTCTGATGCTACTTCCTTTTATCTTTTGTTCGTCCGGCTGCAGCAGCCAGGATGAAGGCCTCAAGCAGTGGACTCTCCAGCAGGAAGGGTCTACCCGGAAGTATGAAGTTAACGTCCCCTGCACTGTGGTTGGCGCCCTCAATGAGGCCGGCGCACTGGGAGAGAATATCCTGGACCTGGACCACTACAAGCAGTTGGACAGAACCCCGTTTGACAAGCCCTGGGTGTTTACCACGCAGTTCAAGACTGCCAAGGGAATGCACCACGTGCTTCGTTTCGAGGGCCTGAACTTTTACGCAGACGTCGAACTCAACGGCGTCAAGATTGCTTCGGCCGATACTACCTTCGGCACTTTCAGCAACCGCGAGTTTGACATCACCTCGCTGGCCAAACGCAACAATACCCTCAAGGTAACGCTGCGCCGCGCCCAGAGCGGTGACCTCAACCACGGCTTTGCAGACTGGAACCCCCGTCCCCTGGACGAGAGTATGGGCATCGTAAGGCCCGTGAGCCTCATCTCCACGCCGGACGTGCAGGTGCAGGATGTGTTTGTGAAACCCATCGTGGACCCCGCAGACCTTACGCGCGCACAGATTGAGGTAGCCGTCACGCTGGTCAACCGCAGTGCAGACCCTGTAGAGGGTGCTGTGAAGGGTGTCTACGACAGTGGCTCCTTCCAGACCGAGGTCAAGCTCCCCGGCAAGGGCTCCCGCGTGGTAAAGATCACGGAAACGGTGAACAACCCCCGTATCTGGTGGACCCGCGAAATGGGTTCCCCGGAAATGTATCACCTGGACGTTGCCTTTGAGAACGGCGGCAAGGTGAGCCATCAAAAAGGCGTGGACTTTGGTATCCGCAAGATTGAGGGTATCGTAGACGAAAAGGGCCACCGCCAGTTCATCCTCAACGGAAAGAAAGTCCTCATCAAAGCCGGCGGCTGGACCGACGATATCTTCCTCCAGGACACCCCCGAAAGCCTCAAGGCCCAGATGGACCTGGTGTGCGATATGGGTCTCAACTGCATCCGCTTTGAGAACATCTGGGGCAAAGACGACGAAATCTACGACCTCTGCGACCGTATGGGCATCCTGGCCCTGGTGGGTTGGAGCTGCCAGTGGGAGTGGATGGACTACTGCGGCCTGCCCGAGACCCGCGGCTACGGCTGCATCAACGACCCTCGTTCCGAGGCCCTGGCCGTCCGTTATTTCCGCGATCAAATTATCCGCCTGCGCAACCACCCGTCCCTGATTGGCTGGCTCACCGGCAGTGACCGCATTCCCAACGAGCGCCTGGAGAAGGAATACCTGGCCCTCTATGAAAAACTCGAATATCGGCCCTATATCTGCTCTGCCAAGGGTCTCACCAGCCTGGCCGGTCCTTCCGGAATGAAGATGGAAGGCCCCTACGAGTTCGTAGGACCCGACTACTGGTACATTGATACCGAGTGCGGCGGCGCCTTTGGTTTCAACACGGAAACCGGCCCCGGCCTCAACCTGCCTCAGGTGGAGAGCCTCCGTCGTATGATTGGAGACGAGCAGCTCTGGCCTATGGGAAAGAACTGGGCTTACCACTGCACCTCTTCTTCTTCCCATATGAACACCCCCGCCTTCCAGATGAAGGCCCAGGAGGGACTGTACGGCAGAAAGGCCGAAACGTTGGAAGATTACGTGAAGCGTGCCCACGCTATGGATTACAACACCGAGCGTGCTATGTTTGAGGCTTTCCGCTGCAATGTTCCCAACGCTACGGGTATCGTTCAGTGGATGCTCAACAGCGCCTGGCCCAGCATCTACTGGCAGCTCTATGACTGGTACGGCATTCCTACCGCCGGTTACTACGGCGTCAAGAAGGCCCTCCGTCCGCTGCAGCTGGTCTATAATTATGGAGACGCGTGCGCGTACCTGGTGAACGACGTCATTGACAAGACCGGCATTCTGACCGCCAACCTCTGGGTATATGACATTGACGGAAAGACGGTTCTCCGCAAGGAAACCAAGCAGGTGGAGAGCAAGGCCCGCGAGCCGCAGAAGGTCTTTGAAAACATTACTGGTCCCTGCTATGTGGTACTGGAGCTCATCACTCCGGACCGGAAGGCCTTTGGCAACAACATCTACACCATTTCCGCCAACAACAACGTATACGACTGGAAGAAGGCCGACTGGTGGGGTCTCCCCATCCTGGAATACGCCAACGTAGGCTATGTCTGCGATCTTCCCAAGACCCAGGTGGGCAAGACCATCGAGAAGACCGACAAGGGTTATAACATTACCCTGGTCAACCGCGGAGAGGCCCTGGCTTACCAGAATATCCTCAAGGCCAAGAATGCCAAGGGTGAACTCATCCCCGGAACCTTCTGGACCGACAACTTCTTCACCCTCCTTCCCGGAGAGACCCGCATCATCGAGTGCACGCTCCCGGAGGGCTGCAAGGAAGCCAGCATTGAGATTGAAGGTTGGAATGCTAATGTAGAATAATTATTTGCTATGAACAGGTTTGTTGTTTCAATAATAAGTTTGGTTGGGTTCACCGTTATTGCAGCCGCCCAGACCCCCGATTCCCTGGACCGTAACCGTTCCAAGTACGCCACGTACAGCTTTAGTAAGGATGACCAATACACCGTGGAGGTCCCTTATGAGATCGTTGAGGTGCAGCAGCCTCGCGGCAAAAAAATCAAGAATGTCATTTTCATGATTGGCGACGGAATGGGCTTTGAGCAGGTTAACGTGGGCTGGGTGGCCAACGGTGGAAAGCTTAATATGACGGAGCAGATGCCCGTTCTGGGTGCCTCCCGCACCTATGCTACGGACCAGCTTATTACTGACTCCTGTGCCGGCGGTACCGCCCTGGCCATTGGTCAGAAGACCAAGTACGGCTACATTGGCATTGACAAGGACGCCAATCCCGTGGAGTCCAATCTGCAGTATGCCAAGCGCAAGGGTATGAAGACGGGCGTAACCGTGACCTGCCGCATCAACGATGCCACTCCCGCAGACTTCTGCGTCCACGGCCCGTCCCGTAAAGACGAGGAAGGCCTGGCCGCCCAGTTTGTGACCGCCAATGTGGACTTCATCTCCGGCGGCGGCACCCATTTCTGGAACCAGCGTTCCGACGGCCGCAACCTCATTGACGAGATGAAGGCCAAGGGCTACACCTTTGTGGACAAGCTGGAAAATGTGGCCGATGTCAAGGGAGACAAGTTTCTGGGCCTGTTTGAAGAATACGATATGTCCCCCTCGCTGGACCGCGGTCCCGTTTTGCTGGAAACCACCAAGAAGGCCATCGAGATGCTGGACAACAAGAAAGGCTTCTTCCTTATGATCGAGGGTTCCCAGATTGACGACTACGCCCACCGCAACAAGGTGGGTCAGATGGTAGAGGAGCTCTTTGACTTTGATAAGGTGATAGGTTACGTACTGGAGTGGGCCGCCAAGGACGGCGAGACCCTGGTAGTAGTAACGGCCGACCATTGCACCGGCGGTCTGACCCTCCTCAAGGGCAACCTGGAAGAAAGAACGGTTAAGGTTCATTTCTCCACCAAGGGACACGACGGCATTATGGTGCCGGTGTTTGCCTTCGGCCCCGGAGCCGAGAACTTTGCCGGCATTCACGACAATGCCGAGGTAGGTCAGATTGTAAGAAAGTTAATGAAATGATCAAACTGCTGGCCATACTGTTGGCGCTTGTTCCGCAGATTATTCCTGCCCCTGCCGAAATGCAGGTGCAGGATGGTTCGTTTATAGTCACGGAGAAAAACCGCAGCAAGATGGAGTTCAAACTGGACCCCAAATGCGGTCTCCCGGAAGAGGGCTATACTTTAGAGGTAACGCGCACGCGCGTAAAGGCCGTGGCTTCCACCGAGGCTGGCCTCTTCTATGCCCGCCAGACCCTCTCCCAGCTGGAGCAGAACGGAGAAATCCCCTGTGTCAAGATCAAGGACTACCCTCGTTTCAGCTGGCGAGGCTATATGGTGGATGCCTCCCGCCACTTCCTCTCTGTGGAGAAGATCAAGCAGTACATCGATATCCTTTCGCGGTACAAGATCAACCGGATGCACTGGCACCTCACCGATGACCAGGGATGGCGCATCGAAATAAAGAAGCACCCCCCCCTCACCGAGATAGGAGCTAAACGAACGGAGTTCGACGGTTCGGTGACGCAAGGTTACTACACCCAGGATCAGATCCGGGAAGTGGTGGCCTACGCCGCCGAACGTTTTGTTACCGTGGTTCCGGAGATTGAGATGCCCGGTCACAGTATGGCCGCCATCCGCGCTTATCCTGAACTCTCCTGCGAGAAGCAGCCCATAGGCAATTTCTACACCTGGGGTTCCCCGGATGTGGTCCTCTGCCCCGGCAGCGAGTTCACCTTCCAGCTGCTGGAAGACGTGGTGGCCGAGGTTTCGGCCCTCTTCCCCTCCGAGTTCTTCCACATTGGGGGAGACGAGTGCAAGAAGATCCGCTGGCAAACCTGCCCCGCCTGCCAGGCCCGCATCAAGGCCCTGGGACTCGTGGCCGATGATGAGTTCACCGCCGAAGAGAAGCTGCAGAGCTACGCCGTGAAGCGGATGGAGCAGATTCTCCAGAAGTACGGCAAGCGCCTCGTGGGCTGGGACGAGATTCTGGAAGGCGGCCTGAGCCCCAACGCCACCGTTATGAGCTGGCGCGGGGAGAAAGGCGGCATCCAGGCAGCCCGCGAAGGACACGATGTGATTATGACTCCCGGCACCGGCGGTCTGTACCTGAATCACTATCAGGGAGACCCCAAGGCCGAACCTGAATGCTACGCCCACCACTCCATCCTCCAGGTGCCCTACGACTACAATCCCGTTCCAGCCGAGCTTACGGCGGAGGAGGCCAAGCACATTCTGGGTGTACAGGGCAATCTCTGGAGCGAGTACATCTACAGCGATTATATGCGGGATTACCTCACCTTCCCCAAGATGTTCGCCGTGGCCGAAACGGCGTGGACGCCTCTGGAGAAGAAGAATTTCCCGGATTTCTGTGCCCGCCTGGACGCCGCCTGCGCCTGGCTGGACACCCAGGGCGTGGCCTATCATATGCCGCTTCCGGAGCAGCCCGGCGGCTCCTGCAGCCAGATTGCCTTTGAAGACAAGGCCGTTCTGGAGTTCACTACCTCCCGTCCCATGACCATGGTCTATACGCTGGACGGCAGCGAGCCCACGGCTTCTTCGGCCCGTTATGAAGGCCCCATTACCGTGAAAGAAAGTGGAATGCTGCGCATTGCTTCCCTTACTAACTATGGAAAACTGAGTCTGGTACGTGACATCGTACTGGAAAAGATGCAGCCCATCCCGGCGCTGCACCCGGAGAATCCGGAGGGCATCCGCTGCCGCAGCACAGTGGGTGCTTTCCGCATCCCCTATGATATCTCCCAGGACGCCGTCTGGACGCCCAACCAGGTCAAGAGCCTGCGGGAGATACCCAAGATTTACCCCCAAGACTACAATATGCAGAAACCGCAGTTCTTTGCCGCCGAGGCCGAAGGCTATTTCAAAGTCTCGTCTACGGACACGTGGTACTTCAGTACCCTGTACGACGAACTCTGGATAGACGGCCGACTGGTAGTGGACAACCGCGGGGAAGTGAAGAAAAACTACCGTCACGACGGCACCCTGGTCCTGGAAGAGGGCATCCACCACTTCCGCCTGGTGTTCCTGAGCAATGTGACGGGAGGCTGGATTACCGCCAGAAACAAAGGGGAAGTCCTTACGCGGAAGGCGGGCTCCGACGAGTGGAAATCACTTAAGACACTATAGAGAAATATAAGTAGAACTAATTAACTAATCTAACTAACCAATGAAACAGAAAGTAGTCCATTTACTCAGACTGGCTTCTGTCCTGTGTCTCACCCTGGGACTCTGGTGCACAACGGCCCAGGCCCAGAGGGGCATTACCATTACCGGTAGTGTGGTGGATGCAGACGGATTACCGGTTATCGGTGCGGGCGTTACCCTGAAGGGTACCACCACCGGTGTGGCTGCCGATGCGGACGGTAACTTTACCCTTGTCGTCCCCGGCGAGACTGCTGTGCTCGAGGTTTCTGCGCTTGGTTACGTCACCGAAGAGGTGAAAGTGGGCAAGCAGCAGCACTTTACCATTGTGCTCAGGGACGATACCCAGTCCATTGAGGCCACGGTGGTGGTGGCTTACGGTACCCAGACCAAGGCCACCGTTACGGGCGCTCTAGCCACCATTGACAACAAAGCCCTCGTAAAGGCACCCGTGGCCGACGTGACCAACGTTCTGGCCGGTCAGATGCCCGGTGTGGCTACTGTGCAGGAATCCGGTCAGCCCGGTGAAGACTATGCCAAGATTTACATCCGCGGTGCCTCTTCCCTGAGCGACTCCAATTCCACGCCGCTCATCCTGGTGGATGGTGTGGAACGTCCCCTCAACACGGTAGACCCCAACGAAATCGAGAGCCTCTCCATCCTGAAGGATGCTGCCTCCACCGCCGTGTTCGGTGTGCGCGGTGCTAACGGTGTTATCATCGTGACCACCAAGCGAGGCGACGCCGGCAAACCCAAGATCACCGTGAGCTCCATCACCGGTATCCAGGTGCCTATGTCCTACATCCGTCAGGCCAGCAGCTACGATTTTGCCCGTTACTACAACGTGTACCAGTGGAACGACGGACGTGAAGACGCCAACCTGTACTTTAAGCCCGAGGCCATCGAGGCCTATCGTACCGGCAGCGATCCTATTATGTTCCCCAACACCCAGTGGACCGAGCTGATGTTCCGCAAGGCCTTTATGCAGACCAAGAACAACGTGAACATCTCCGGCGGTTCCGACAAGGTGCGTTACTTCGTATCTATGGGTTATATGTACCAGAACGGTCTGTTGAAGCAGATGCCCGGTCTTCCGTACAACAACAACTTCTCCTACAACCGGTATAACTACCGCGCCAACCTGGACTTCAAGCTCACCGAAACCACGGATATGAAGTTCAACATCAGCGGTGTGATTGGTGATACCCGCGAACCTATCTCCGATGCCGACAACATCTGGATGCGTTCTATGCTGTGGTCCCATCCTACCGGCAGCCCGGGTGCCGTGAACGACATTCCCAAGACCACGGTGTCCACCAACGCCCTGCCTTCCGGTCTTACCAAGTGGAACGGTTGGGAGTACTACTACTGGAGAGGTTACCAGAACAAGTACAAGACCACCCTGGGTATGGATATGACCATCACCCAGCGCCTGGACTTCATCACCCAGGGCCTGAGCGTGGCCATCAAGGGCAGTTACGACACCTCCATGTCGCTCACCAAGAAGCGTGAGGGTAACAACGGCGGTTATTCCCAGAGAATTGAATATAAGACCTGGGCCGAAACCGGCGGCAATATGTCCGACCCCGACTTCGACAAGACCTATGTGTACGACGTAACTTATTCGGCCCCTACCCTGAGCTACTCCGAGAGCACCAGCGACGACAAGAGCTGGTACCTGGAAGGCCGAATTGACTACAGCCGCAAGTTTGGAGGCAAGCACGCCGTGAGCGCCCTGTTGCTGTACAACCAGTCCCGCGACTACTATCCCAGCAAGTACTCCTGGCTGCCCCGCGGTTACGTGGGTTGGGTAGGCCGTGCCACTTACGGCTACAAGGACAAGTACCTGGTGGATATCAGCGCCGGTTACAACGGTTCCGAAAACTTCGCCCCCGGCAAGACCCGTTACGGTTTCTTCCCGTCCCTGTCCCTGGGTTACGTGGTGAGCCAGGAGAAGTTTATGAAGAAAGTGCCGTGGATTGACTTCCTCAAGCTCCGCGCCTCCGTTGGTAAGGTAGGTAGCGACAAAGGCTCCAGTGCCCGCTTTATGTATATGGAAGGCGTGTGGAACGATGCCGGTGCCTACTACTTTGGCGTGAACAAGAGCGACGGTGTGCCGCGTTACGAGATGGGTACCCCCGGTAACGAATCCGTGACCTGGGAAACCGCCCTCAAGACCAACGTGGGTATGGACTTCGACCTGTTCAACTACCGCCTGCACTTCTCCGGAGACCTCTTCTGGGAGCATCGTACAGGCATCCTGATTTCTCCGAATTCCCTGCCGGGCATCATTGCCTTCACCGCCCCCAATATGAACCTGGGTATCGTGGACAACCACGGTTACGAGGTAGAACTGGGCTGGAAGGATCACATTGGCAACTTCACCTATGACATCAGCGCCAACGTTACGTTTGCCCGCAACAAGATCATCTATATGGACGAGGTGGAACCCGAATATGAGTACCAGCGTCAGACCGGCGGTTCTACCGGCCGTTACTCCCTGTACCAGTTCGAGCGCCTCTACCAGAAGAGCGACTTCTACGTAGACGCCAACGGCGTCCGGCGCCTGAATCCGGATCTGCCGCAGCCTGGCACCACCGTATATCCCGGTGATGCTATGTACAAGGACCTCAACGGTGATATGAAGATTGATGGTAACGATATGATGATGGACGGTTATCCCAACCGCCCGGAATACGTGTTCGGTTCCAACTGGAAGTTCGGTTACAAGGGCTTCAACCTGGCCCTCAACTGGGTGGCTGCCACCAACGTGAGCCGTGTATGGAACGACGACTACCGTATCCCGTTCACCAACTCCGGTCACCGCGGCCTCCTGAACTACTTCGCAGAGAACTGCTGGATTGACGACGCCAACCCTTGGGCCCCTGGCCGTGAAAACGGTACCCTGCCGCGTTTCACCAAGACCAACTACCCTTGGAACTCTATGAACTCCACCCTCTGGACCGTGGATGCCAGCTATCTGCGTCTGAAGAGCGCCAGCTTTGGCTATACCTTTAGCAAGGGCGGCTTCCTCAAGAAACTGGGCATCAGCTCCCTGGGCATTATGTTCACCGGTTACAACCTCCTCACCTTCTCCAAGATGAAGTTGCAGGATCCGGAAGCAACGTCCAGCGACTCCGACGGCCAGTATCCTCTGGTGAAGACCTACAATATGGCCATCAACATCACTTTCTAAACCGAGCGTACCATGAAAAAATTATATCAGATTTTGACAATTGCCCTGCTGGGTGCAGGACTGGTCGCTTGCGAGAGTCTCAAGCTGGGTGACGCCGGCCTGTCCAAAGCCCCGGAAACCTCCGGTGCCACCATCGACACCCTGTTCGCTACCGTAAAGGACGCCGACAAGGTGCTGGCCACGGCCTACTACTACCTCCCTTACGGACTGGTATCCTCCTTCGACTCCAAGATGGGCGGTGACTTCCTCGAGTCCATTACGGACCACTTCATCTCCAACAAGCACTCCGACAGCGACGGCCCCAACAACCTCTACTATTCCGGAGGTTTGAGCGCCACTCTCACCGGTTCCTATGCCGGCGGTGAAACCTATCGCTTTGGCAGTGAAAAAGACTATACCGTTATCCGTTATGCCTGGCTGTTCCTGGAGAACGCAGACCGCATCCCCAATGCCGACCCTGCCCTCCTGGCCCAGAAAAAGGCCGAAGCCAAGATGTGTATGGCCATTGCCTATGCCCATATGCTTCGTTTTGTGGGCGGCGTTCCCATCCTGGACCACGCTGTGGTTACCGGTGAGGAAATGAACTTCCCCCGCAACACCTTTGCAGAGACGGTAGATTATATTGTAAAGCTTTGTGACGAAGCCGCTCCGGATCTGCCCTGGTACGTAAGCGCCAATGAAGACGGTCGTTTGACCCGCGCCGCCGCCCTGGGCCTGAAGCTCCGCATCCTTTGCTTCGCCGCATCGCCCACCTTCAACTCCGACACCAAGTTCCATCCGCAGGCCGACGAGTACAGCTGCTACACCAACTATAGCGCTGCCCGCTGGCAGGCCGCCAAGAACGCAGCCGACGAGTTTATGCGTCAGCAGCTCTCCAACGGTCACTATGCGCTGGTACAGGCTACGGCTTCCGATCCCACCAAGGGCATCCGTCCCCGCGATTATCGCCTGGCCTACCGCAGCGGTTACTTTGACCGCGGAAGCACGGAGGCCATCATCTCCATCCGCAAGAGCAACAGCGGCAGCTACCACGACAAGCACATTGACGTGCAGGACGACTACGGTAGCGGCGGCTCCCTCAACTGGGCCAACAAGTTCCCTTGGGCCGACGGTACTCCTTTCCCGGAGGACTTCGACTGGGAGAACCCCAAGAACTGGCCTGAGATGCCCTTCTTCAAGAGAGATCCCAACGGTGACCTTCAGGTTGGCTCCACCATCCTGATGGAAACCCGTGACCCTCGTCTGTACGAGAACCTCTGTGTTCCCGGAGACAAGTGGAAGAACGACGTGGTGGGTCCTACCTACGACAACGCCAAGAGCCCCAACGTGCAGGACGGCTGCACCGGTTTCCTTATGATGAAGTATGTGCTTCAGCAGGATGGCGACCGCAGCACCCCGCCGCACTGGTGTATGATGCGTTTCGCCGAGGTTCTGCTCAACTGCGCCGAGGCTTACAACGAGGCCGATGGCGGCCCGTCCGACAAGGCCTACACCTGGGCCAACGCCGTGCGTGAGCGCGTGGGTCTGCCCCCGCTCGCCGAAGGTATGTCGCAGGAAGAATTCCGCAAGGCCCTCATCCTCGAGCGCGAGCTGGAATTCGGCTTTGAAGAAGTACGCTGGTTCGATATGGTGCGCTGGGGCCTGAAGGAAGCCTTCACCACTCCGTTGAAGAAACTCATCCCCCACGGAAATAAGCAGAACAACGCCGATGACTTCACTTACACCACCGGTGATGCTTATCCTTCCCGTAAGTGGTACACCGACTTCGATACCAAGTGGTATCTTACCCCTATCCCTTCCATTGAGATCAACAAGGGATACGGAATGACTCAGAATCCGGGTTGGTAATCTTTAAATGTACCCGAAGATGAAAAGACTATATAAATATATTGTACTTCCGCTTCTGCTTATAGGCTCCGTGGCGCTGGCCCAGGAGAAGTCGATGCTGGATTCTATCTCGCTGGGTAACGCCTTCGGGATCAAGGCCAACATCAACCTTTCCGCCGGCAGCGAACTCTTTGATAAGAGCCCCGAAACGGATATTACCAATGCCCTCTACGGGCAGTTCTCCGGACTCCTGGTCAAGACGGGGTCCAGTGTGTACGACTCCAACCAGTCCAAGCTCAAGCTCACTATGCGCCTGCACGGTCACAGCCCGCTTGTGCTGGTAGACGGCTTCCCCCGCGAGGCAGACGACCTGATGGGCCTTGAGATTGAGTCCGTGACCGTTCTCAAGGATGCCGCAGCCGCCGCCCTGTACGGTGTCAAGGGTGCCAACGGAGTCATCTCCATTACCACCAAGCGCGGATCCGATTCCCGCCTCAAGGTAACGGCCAAATACCAGTACGGTCTCCAGAAGATGTTCCGTGCTCCGGAATTTGCCGATGCTTATACTTATGGCTTCCTTGTCAATGAGGCCCGTACGCTGGACGGTCTCCCTACCAAGTACAACGATGCGGAACTGTTTGCCCTCTACAGCGGCCAGTATCCGTACGCTTATCCCAATGTGGACTGGTGGGGCGAGGTCTTCCGTGACCACGGAGACAACCACCGTGCCCAGTTCACGTTCCAGGGCGGTAACAAGAACTTCCGTTACTTTGCTGCCGTGGACTACCTCAAAGAAGACTTCCTTTATAAGAAAGCCACGTCCGACGACCGTTACAACGCCAACCATTACGACAACCGCCTGGGCATCCGTGCCAACGTGGATGTGAACATCACTTCCACCACCGCTATGAAGGTGAACGTTATGGCTCGCCTGGCCGAGTTCAACAAGGGCAACTACAGCGGCCGCATCGAGAAGACCCTGTACAGCCTTCCTTCGGCCGCCTTCCCGGTGAAGCAGGCCGACGGCGTGTACGGCGGAACTTCCCTGTACGGTGCCATCAACCCGGTGGGCCAGATGCAGGACTCCGGTCAGAAGCAGTATTCCCAGACCAAGGTGCTGGCCGATATGCTGCTCCGTCAGGACCTGGGTATGCTCTTGGAGGGCCTCTCCATTGACGCCAGCGTAGCCTTTGACTACATTGGCCGTCTGAGTGAGGATGCCACCAAGGAGTACCGTTATTCCGAGCTGCTGAGCACCACCGCCGCCCAGGGCAACCAGAACTACATCCTGAGCGAACAGGTGTACTACGGTGTTGACTCCAAGGTGGTGGAATTCAGCCACTGGTTCTCCAACCTGCAGATGAAATTCGAACTTCAGGGCCGCGTCAACTGGGCCCGTGACTTTGCCAAGAACCACCTGGAGACCCACCTGGCCTACCGCCAGCGTTCCTGGGTCATCAGTGGCCGTAACGAGTCCTCCAAGACGCAGGAAATCCTAGGTTCCGTAAGCTACAACTGGAACCAGCGCGTATTTGCCGACCTCGTCCTCAACGGCGCCGGCAGCGCCTATCTGCCCGCCGGCAAGCGTTTCCACTTCTATCCTGCCCTGAGCGTAGCCGGTATCATCTCTACCGAGCCCTTCATCAAGGCTTACGCTTCGGCCGGTATGGCTGGCTCCGATGAAGACCTGGAGCACGAACTCTGGCGTCAGAACTACGTGAGCGGCAAGGGCTATTACTTTGGCGGCAGCGGCGGTACTTCCTACAGCGGCCGTGCCGAGAGCGGCATTGCCTCCACCTCCCTGGCCCCCGAGCGCTCCAGCAAGATTACCTTTGGTACGGAGATGAAATTCTTCAAGGAGCGCCTCGCCATCAACGCCGAGGGCTTCCTGGAGAAACGTGACAACATCCTCATCTCCCCGTCCAACGTGTCTGAGGTCATTGGCCTGGAACTGAACGAGCAGAGCCTGGGTAAGCAGTCCTACAAGGGTGTAGACCTGTCCCTGGCCTGGAACGAGCAGAGAGGGGCCATCGACTACGGCGTGTACGCCAACGGCGGCTGGCTCTGGACCAAGGTCATTGACGACGGCCAGGCCTTCCAGCCTTACGACTACCTCTACCGTGCCGGCAATCCCGTGGGCCAGAGGTATGGCCTGGAAGTGATTGGCATCTTCCAGAACCAGATGGAAATCAACAACAGCCCCCGCCAGACCTTTGGCGAGGTCCGTCCCGGCGACCTCAAGTACCTGGACCAGAACGATGACGGTGTCATTGACAAGCAGGACCGCGTGAAGATGTTCGGTTCCTCCACTCCGCTGCTGCAGTTCGGTTTCGGCCTGCACTTTGGTTGGAAGGGTCTGAAGGTTTATGCAGACTTCCAGGGTATGACCGGTGTTACCGTCGACCTCCTGGACAGCCCGCTGTATCAGCCGCTGGTTTCCAACGGAACCATCTCCAAGACCTTCCTGAACCGGGAAATCACCTGGGCTCCCGACCGTGCCGACCTGGCTACTATGCCTCGTCTGACCACCCAGGAGAACCCCAATAACTATCAGGCCAACTCCCTGTGGTACCGTGACGGCTCCTTCATCAAGCTCCGCAACCTGGGAATCTCCTATACCATTCCCAAGAAGGCTCTCAAGCTTTGTGACGCCACGGTTTCCATCACCGGAACCAACCTGTTCAGCCTGGACAACATCCACTTTGCCGATCCTGAGCAGATGGGAGCCTACTATCCTTCTACCCGTGTGTACTGGGTAGGCGTCAAGTTCAACTTCTAAACCGGGAACCGATATGAAAAAGATATTCTACATTTTATCGCTGGTGGTCCTGAGTGCAGGTTGCCACGTCCTGGATTTTGACGAGACGTCTTCCGACTTCACCCGTGAGGATATGCTCACCAGCTACAGCAACATTGAGAAGGTGCTCACCAATGTCTATGGCTATATGCCCAACAAGGACATTTATGATGTGAGCAGCGCCCTGCGCGACTGCGGCTCCGATGATGCCGAATACGCAGATCCGGAAGCCACCGTCCAGCGCTTCACCAACGGCAACTGGAGCGCCATCTCTACCGTTGATACCAAGTGGGAACTCTTTGGCGGCGTCCGTGCAGCCAACGACTTCCTGGATATGATTTGGGACGAAGAAACCAAGGACATCAAAGAGGAAATCAAGGAAAACCTCTCCATCTTCAAGTATACTTCCAAGTATAACCAGCAGATGGATATGCTGGCCCTGTTCCCTTACCAGGCCAAGGTCCTTCGCGCCTACTATTTCTTCGAGCTGGCCCGCCGTTATGGGGATATTCCCATGCCGCTGGTCAAGCTCACGGCAGAAGAGGCCAACGCCATTGAGAAGACTCCCTTCGATGAGGTTATCAATTTCATCGTAGCCGAGTGCGACGAGGCCGCCGCCAAGCTGCCCAACACCTATGTGGGTATGCTGGACGACCAAATTGGCCGCGTGACCAAGGGCTTTGCCCTGGCCGTCAAAGCCAAGGCTCTTCTGTATGCTGCCTCTCCGCTGCACAACCCCACTGGAGACAAGACCAAATGGCAGAAGGCCGCTCAGGCTGCCAAGGCCATTATGGATTTGAACTACTACCGGCTGGATGCCGCAGAAAAGGCCAACAACTACACCTCTCCCGAGGTCATTATGGCCATCTGCCGTTCTGAGAGCTCAAGCCTTGAAAGGAACAACTACCCGGTACGTCTCACGTACGGTGACCGTAACAGTATGGGAGGAAGCTTCCCCACCCAGAACCTGGTGGACGCTTTCCAGACCAAGAACGGTTTTGACATCACTTTGGGTGCCAACGGTTGGGAAACCGCCGATCCCAATTTTGATGTGACCAAGCCTTACGAGAACCGCGACCCTCGTTTCGCCCGTGCCATCCTGGCCAACGGAATGAGCTTCAAGGGTACCACCATCGAGACCTATGTGGGCGGCAAAGACTATTCGGCCACCCGTTCCGATCTGGGTACGGTGACCGGTTATTACCTCCGCCGTTACCTCGTTGAGGATGTGGACTTTACTCCGGAAGCCAAGAAGTCGGCCAAGCATCAGTGGATTGTTTACCGCTATGCCGAAGCCCTCTTGAGCTTTGCCGAGGCCGCCAACGAGTATCTGGGTAGCCCCACTGACGAGTCCCTGGGCATCAGCGCCCTTGCCGCCCTCAACCAGGTGCGCGAGAACGCCGATATGCCTTCCGTGGAGGTTACGTCCTACGCCGATTTCCAGAAAGCCGTGCGCCGTGAGTGGCGTGTGGAATTCGCCTTCGAAGACCACCGTTTCTGGGATGTCCGCCGCTGGGATATCGGCCAGTCCACGCAGGGTCAGGTAGACGGTGTAGAGATTGTCAAGTCCGGAAACACGTTCTCTTACAGCCGCAAGGTTGTGGAGAGCCGTCCCTGGTCTGCCAAGATGAATCTCTTCCCCATCCCTCAGTCCGAGACCTTCAGCAACCCCAACCTTACTCAGAATACCGGATGGAACTAACCCAAGAATAAAAACAATAGCCATATGAAAACAATAATCAGAACCATTGCTTGTTTGGGTGTCCTTGGCCTGATGGCTTCCTGCCAGATGTACGAGATTGACACGCAAATGACTCCAGAAAAGCAGGCCGCTTCCATCCGGATGGTTTGCGATGCCCTGCCTTCCTATACCGTTGCGTCCACCGACGCCAGCGCCGTTACCTTTAACGTAAGCGCCAACACCCCCTGGACCATCACCCGTTCCAGCGGAGCCGACTGGTGCACCGTTACCCCTTCTTCCTCTTCCACCGGAGCCCTCATCTCCGACGTGTCCGTTACCTTCCAGGACAACGCCACGGCCCAGGACCGCAAGGTTACCCTTACCATTAAGGCCGACAAGGTGGGTATTCCCGTGACCGTTGAGATTACGCAGGCCCGTAAGGGAAGACTGTATGTGACGCCCGTGGCCGGTGACTATTCGGCCCTTGGTGGTCCGCTCTCCTTCAACGTCCAGACCAACCAGACCTGGGAGGTGCATTCCAGCGCCAGCTGGCTCACCTTCAACCGTGAGTCTGGCGAGCCCGATCCCGACGGCCGCACCTTCACCATCATTGCCACCGCCGCTCCCAGCGATGTTCTGGAGCGCACGGCTACCGTTACCGTAAAGGCCGGTGATGACGAAGAGAGCTTTGACGTTACCCAGAAGGGTGTCTTTGAACTTACCGAGATTACCGACAGTTTCCTGGGCAACGGAGACTGCCAGTTTGTGTTGTTGCGCACCAACCTGCCCTGGACCATTATGGCCGACAAGGACTGGCTGCTCTTTGATGAGTATTCCGGTACCGGTGACGGTTCCCTGATTCAGATTGAAGCTACCGCCCTGCCCAACGAGGGTATGGCCCGCAAGGCCCATATCACGGTAAAGGCCGGTGGCGTGGAAAAGACCTTTGAGGTGTCCCAGGACGGTGCCGTCTTCGAGATTGTGGCTCCGGCCTCCACGGAGATGGATCCCGCCGGAGAAGAGATTCTTCTGGAAGTGAAGTCTTCCCTTTCGTGGGACGTCTCCACCGATGTGGATACCTGGACCGTAGAAAAGGCCGATGCTACCCACATCAAACTCACGGTGCCCTTCAATACTGCCTTCCAGGCCACCAAGGGCAACGTGACCATCAAAGGACCCAATGGGGCTGAATTCAGTCTCGAACTCACTCAGGCAAGCAACTTCCAGTTCAATGGACACTACGAGGTGCTCACCGACGGCAGCGTCAAACTCTTTGGCGACCAGACCAGCAACATTACCTTGCTGGGTGGCATGCGTTACGGTTCCATCGAACTCAAGCTCAAGGAAGTAAGTTTTGGCGAAGGTGGTAACTTCTGGTTTGAATGCAAGGCCAAGGATGAGACCGCCAATACGGATTGCCAGCTTTATAACTGGTGCGCGATTGGCAAGACCCGTCTGCGTGCCGAGGGCACGGCCAACGGCAAATCCATGAACACGGCCGGCACCAGCTATATGAGCGAGACGTATACCCTTTCTGCAGATGAGTTCAATGCCCTGACCAGCTATAAGATGACGGTGACGCCCAATACAGCCGACAACACCCTCCTGGATATGGAATTCACCTACAATGGAACTTCCAAGTGCGTGGCCTCCTGCCAGAATCCTTTCACCACGGCTGGTTTGAGGGGAAATACCTTCATCGGTTTCCACACGGCCTCCGCGGCTTCCTGGGTTATCATTGAGTCTTGCGACGTCACTTTCCTTGCCGAAGAATAAGCATTCTTTAAGCCATGAAAAAGTTATTTCACATCATAGCAGCCACCGCCCTTCTCGGAGGGCTGGCAGGCTGCGGCCAGAAAGAGCCGGAAGTGGTCCAGGCTGTGGATCTCCGCTACCGGTGTGAGAGCGAGTACAACCTCGCTGCCACCGGAGCGAAGGCCTTCACCATCGTGGTCACTTCTTCCGCTCCCTGGTCTGTCACCAGCGCTCATCCCGACTGGTGCATCATCAGCGAGGAAGAGGGCGAAGCCTCTCCCGCCGATGCCGTGCACGTGGGCCAGGGCACCAAGACCAATGTCCGTGTGCAGTACTACAACAATACCGGCCTGGACGACCGTACCGACCAGATTACCATTCAGAGCGATTACTGGATAGGTAAAGTGATTACGGTAAATCAGAAGGGTATTGCTTACCTAAACGTTCCTACGGAGGAGCTGGAGCAGCCGGTGACCAAGGCCGGCGGCGACATCACCTTCCACGTGAACGCCAACCAGAACTGGAGCGCCCAGGTCACGGAAGGCCACTGGCTTTCCATCCTCGACGGTGCTACGGGTACCGGTAACGGCACCGTAACGGTAACGGCCGAAGAGAATGCTTCCGAGCTCCGTTACGCCAAGGTAACCGTTTACGACCGCAACAAAGTGGCTATGGCCACCGTCAACTTCACCCAGGACGGCGTCCAGCTGGTTCCTGCCGCCAACGAGATCCGTGCCAGCTATGACCAGCTCTCTGCTTCCGTTGACATTACCGCCAACGCCAAGTGGCAGGTGGTGAAGGGTGCCGACGAGGCTGACTGGTTCACCATCGATACGCCTACCGGCGAGGGCAACGGCACCATCAAGCTCACCCTCACCCAGAACGACGGCGCTGCCATCCGCAAGAGCTCCATCCTGGTCCGCAACGTTTCCACCAACCCCGATGATCCGGTGGTTGAGAAGGAGGTCGTTGTAAAGCAGGCCTACAAGGTTATGCCTCAGCGTTACATCCTCAACGACGACGAGATTGCCAAGTTCGATCTGGAATGGGCCAACGCCCCGGTTTACACCAAGGATGTGGGTACCCTGTTCAAGGCCCAGAGCCGTCTGCACAACAGCAATATGCCGTTTGGTACCTATACCTTCCGCTGGAGCAACTTCACGGCCGATCCGGCCGGAGCCGAAGGCCTCCGCTGCCGCCACTGGTTCTGCTTCCCTGAAAGCTGCGAGCTCAAGTTCGATATCCGCCCTGTGGACGGCAAGATCAGCTTCGACTTCAACGTGGCAGGTGACGGCAACAAGCCCAGCATCGACGCCTACACCAACGTAGACTTCACGCAGCCCATCGAGATTACCTACAAGTTTGACCCGAGCGGCTCTGAATACTGCAAGGTGACCTATCTGGTGAACGGTGTTGTGGCCGGTACCTTCGAGACCAGCGAAAAGCTCCTCCGTTCCGTCAAGTGGGGTCAGAGCGTCAATATGTACTTCGGTGCCGACAAGTCCGGCAGCGCCATCCTCGAATGGTACGAGTACACCGCTCCGCTGGATTGGGACGAGTAATCAAAGGACCTTTAAATGAAAGAGATTATGAAGACAATCGATAAATTTGCGATCCTTTTGATGCTGGCAGCCGCTTTTACGGCTTGTGGTCAGGATCCTGGTCCCGATCCGGAACCCGTTGATCCTACCGAAACCCGGACGCTCACTTTCGTCATCCCCGACTATGTGGTCGGGGAGGGCGAAACCGTTCCGCCCGTCATCAAAACCGCCTGGGCACCCGGAGACCAGATTGTGGTCCACGGTGAATATGCCAAAGACGAGGTAGTGGTTACGCTGGAAGCCGGCGACATTTCGGCCGACGGAAAGACGGCCACCAAGACGGTGGACGGTCTGCACCCCTACAAGAGGAGCGACTGCGCCAGCGTTCTCTATGCTTCCTATCCCGCCAGTGCCGTTCAGAACCTCAAGCACTGCTTCTTCTACAGTGCTTTCAAGAATGTGAACGAGCAGCTCCTGGCCGCCTGCAATTCCGGCGACACCTTTGCCTTCCAGAATGTTTCGGCCCTGGTAAGCTTTAAGGTTAAGGGAGACTATGACAGCTTCTCCTTCACGGCCCGTAAGGACGTTGCCCTGAGCGGCGACCTCTTCCAGGTCAAGATTACCGATACCGAGACCAACCTCAAGCAGTATCTGGAGAACCCGTCCACCACCATTATGTGCGATGAGCTGGTAGCCGACGGCGAAACCGTGAACTATCTGTTTGTTCCCGGAGGCTTTGACCTCCCCGGCGGTTATCTGCTCCGTTTCTACAAGGACGGTGAGGCCATTATGGGTATGAAGGATGTAGATCCTATCATCGTGGCCACGGGCGGCGAACTGATTCTGGGAGATGTCACCGACATCCTCACGCCGGCCGCCGACGATATCGACCCCGGTCTGGCCACGCCTGTGGACAACATTGCTTCGGCCAACTGCTACATCCTCACCGAGCCCGGTCTGTTCAAGTTCAAGGCCGTTGAGGGTAACTCCGATGAAAAGATCGTAGGCGGTGACCACGCAGAGATTCTCTGGGAGTCTGCCGGCAATACCGAAGAAATTATGACCCGAGACATCATCAAGGGTGTTTCCTACGATCCGGACGGCAATTATATGTGCTTCCAGATCCCCAACCCCATCAAGCCCGGTAACGCTGTCATAGCTGTTCTGAATGCCAAAGATGAGGTTCTGTGGAGCTGGCATATCTGGATTCCCAAGACGCATATCATTGACGTTGCAGAGACCAACTTTGCCGCTACCGGCAAGGTGATGAGCCGCAACCTGGGCGCCCTGGTGGATGCTACCATCAACGCTCCCACGCCTGCCGAGTCCTTCGGCCTGCTGTATCAGTGGGGCCGAAAAGACCCGTTCCCGGGCTTCTGCGGGGATACTCCCGTTACGGTGGCCGGAACGCCTACTACCGCCCAGGAAGGCCCCATTACGGTGGCCGAGGGTATTGCCCATCCTACTATGGTTTCCTTCAAGGCAAGCAAGGACTGGCAGAACAGTGCCGATCCTTCCTCTCTGTGGCTGGAGGCGTCCAAGACCATTTATGACCCATGCCCTCCCGGCTACCAGCTGCCCACCCGTAACAAGAGCTGCCTCTTCTGGAGTGGTAACAACATCAGCTCCGATGCCGCCTTCAATTTCAGCGAGGCCAACAAGAGCTTCTCTGTGGGCGCTCTGGTGTTCCCTATGGCCGGTATGATTTCCGACGTAGACGGTGCCCTCTCCAGCGCTTACAACATTGTTTGGAGCGGCCGTTGGGACAGCGGTACCGAAAACGGTTACGGCTTCAATACCTCGGAATGGCGCAACAAGGGTAACATCCGTTCCCGTGCCGGCTCTGTCCGTTGCGTTACTGCGAAATAACTAATAACAAAAAAACATAACCATTATGAAAAAGTTTTTGACTGCTGTGGCAATGGCCCTTCTGCTTGTGGGCTGTACCAGGGAGGCGGTAGACCTCTCCGGCATCAATGAAAAGCTGGCCGAACTGGACAACCGTGTCAGTGCCCTGGAGGGTGCAATCGCCAGTATCCAGAGCGCCATTGGTGACGGCGTATTCGTTCAGAAAGTGGAACAGTATGCCGACCCTGAAACGGGTAAGACCATTGGTGTTACCATTACTTACACTTCCGGCAAGGTAGTGTACTTTGAGATCAGCCCCAAGGCCGACTATGCCGGCCCCGTGCTGGGTGTCATCAGATCTGGCAGCGGCTCCCTGGTATGGGCCGTGGACGGCATTGCCATCAAGGATGCCGAAGGCAATGAAGTTCCCGTGAACAAGACCCCTGTCTTTACCATTGACGAAGACGGCTATCTGTGGGTTTCCATAGACGGTGGAGATCCCGTGAAGCTGGGACAGGTAAAGAGTGAGGGTGCTTCTCTTGTAGACGGTATCTTCAAGGATATCAAGGTAGAACAGGACAAGGTGGTTCTCGTCCTCTCCGACGATTCCATCGTGAACATCCCCTTCGCCGAGGCCTTCAAGCTGGTGATTGAAGGAACCGAGTTCCTCAATGACGGTGGCAAAGCCATCACCATCCCTTATTCCGTAACCGCCAAGACCGCCAATACCGTGGTGGATGTTACGGGATATGATCCCACCTATTTCTATGTGCAGGTAACAGACGAGAACATCATCATTACTCCTCTTATGTCTTGGGTTTCTAGTAAGATGCTCATTTATGCCGACTCCAAGGTTGGTCTCACCTCTATGGTAAGCATTGAGATCTCTCCGGAATGCGCCCGGGTCATTGATCCTCGTGTCGAAGGTGATGTCTATGCAAACTATGTGGTTGAGAGTGAGGGCGGCACTATCGAGATGCACGTGGTCTCCAACGTGGAGATTGAGGCTAAGGTTTTGGATGATTGCGACTGGATTACCATTGTCTCCACCAAGAGCAAGACCTACACCATTACGGCAGCCATCGCCGAGAATACGGGTATGGCCCGTTTTGGCTATGTTGCCATTTACAAGAAGGGAACGGATAAGCAGCTCCAGACCATTGATATTTACCAGGCCAAGACCTCTGCCGTTACCAACCTGAGCAAGAATGGAACGGCCAACAGCTATATTATAACCAAGCCCGGTGACTTCAAATTCAAGGCCGTGAAGGGTAACTCCGCTGAGTCTGTGGGCACCGTTGCCAAGGCCGAGATCTTGTGGGAAACCGAAAATACCACCACCGCCCCTGAAGCTAACAGCGTGATTGCCGCCGTTGGCGTGGACGGAGAGTTCATCACCTTCTCCACCCCCGATAATCTTATGCCCGGTAATGCCCTTATCGCAGCCAAGGATGCTTCCGACAAGGTTCTTTGGAGCTGGCATATCTGGATTCCGGAAACCGAGATTGTAACCAGCACCTTTGGCGGAATCGTGAAGAACGCCATGATGGACCGCAACCTGGGCGCCCTGGTGGCCACGGATGCGAAGGAAGTAGATGGCCGATCTATCGGTATGCTTTATCAGTGGGGCCGTAAAGACCCGTTCCCGGGTGCGGCTTCCGTTTCTTCCTCTGATCCCATTGCTGTTCAGGGCAGTGTTTCTCTCAGCAGTGACAAGACCAACTTTACGGTGGCAGAGACCATTGAAAATCCTACAGTATATGTGAAGACCGGTGGTGACAGCAACAAGACATGGATGACCGATGAAGAGAAGAGTACGGCCTTCTGGGGTAAGGAGAAGACCATGTACGACCCCTGCCCTCCGGGCTATATTACACCTACCCGAGACAAGGAGGAAATGATCTGGGGCAAGACGGCTACGTTTGTAGTGGATGAAGCCAGCAAGCTGATCAAGATAGGAGCTTCCGCAGAAGCAACGGAAGTGGCCGTATTCCCCATTGCCGGTTATCTGGATCAGGGCAGTTATTCCAATGTGGGTTCCCGCATGTACCTCTGGAGTTCCTACGCATCTTCCAGCGAAAAGAACATTGCCTATCAGTTCTATGTAAAAGGCACCAGCATTTCTGTTGAGGAACAGAGAATGTCCCGCGGCGGAAATATCCGCTGCGTCGTAGATCCCAATGCCCCCCAGCCGGATCCTACGGTGGATTTGAGTGAAAAGGGTTCTGCCAACAGCTATATCGTTTCCGCTGCCGGAGATTATAAGTTCAAGGCTGTGAAGGGTAATAGCAAGGAAAGCGTGGGCACCATCGCTGCGGTAGAACTGGTTTGGGAGACCAACAATACGGCTACCGCTCCCGAGGCCGCCAATACCATCATTGCCAAGGTTGGAGTGGACGATGGCTACATCACCTTCTCCACCCCGGCTACCCTGGCTCACGGTAATGCCCTTATCGCCGCAAAGGATGCCGATGGCAAGATCCTCTGGAGTTGGCACATCTGGATTCCCAAGACGGCCATCGATAAGGTTGATGCCGGTTTCGCCGGCACCAATAAGATCCTGGACCGCAACCTGGGCGCCTTGATTGCAACTCCTACCACCGAGAAGGCTCTTGAGTCTGAGGGACTGTATTATCAGTGGGGCCGTAAGGACCCGCTGCTTGGATCCAAGATTACGGCTTTCCCTGCCACGGCCGTGAAGCAGTCTGTCAGTGAACAGACAACTATTGCCGTCGCTACCGAGAATCCCACGATCTACTATTACAATGAAGGAAAGGACTGGCTGACTACGCCCGACGCCACCCTTTGGGACAACGAAGGGACGAAGACCATGTACGACCCGTGCCCGGTGGGCTATAAAGTTCCGGCTTATGATGCCACGCTTGATATGTGGAATAAAGTGGACAATGACACTTTCCCCACCCTGTGGACCTATGATGAGACCAATGGCTATGTGAAGTTCACCACCGGAACGGCCACGTTCCCGCTTTGCGGATATATCAATGGTGGCAGCCAGAGCATTTCCGGCTATGGCAAGCGTTCTCTGGTTTGGTCTTCCACCGCCAAGAGCGAAACACACGGAAGCGGAATGTTCATCCGTGAGAACAAGTACTATTCTGACGGTAACCACAAGGCTTGTGGTGCTTCTGTCCGCTGCATTGCCGAATAGTTGATTTTTCATCCAGGGCCCGCTGACCCGGACCCTGGGTGCCAAGATTGAAACACTAAAACAGAACAATATGAAAAAGGTAAGATCACTGTTCTTGCTCATTGTATTGGGGGGCATTATGCTGGGAAGCCAGTCCTGCTCCAAGGACCGGATGGGTATGATGGTTGGCGCGCCCAACGCCAAGCCCTCCGCAGGAGAGATTCCGGAAGGGGACCCGTTCAATCCCAACCCGCCCACTCCGCCCACCCCTCCGCCGGACCCTTGGGACGCGATTGTGAATAACCCCGACCGCCTGGCGCGTATCGGCCAGACTCCTATTATTGAAATCTATTATACGGAGTACACCAAGGAGTCGTTGTTCCCCTCCATTGACGAGGTTCGTAACTTTACCCACATCAACATTGGCCACGTGCGTTTCCGCGACAAGGACAACGGCGTGGGCGTGGAGATTGATGCCAAGACCATTCCGCTGGTGAGAAAGTTTGTGGCTTACAAGGACTTGTATCCCGAACTCAAGGTCAAGTTGCAGATGGGCGGCTGGGGCAAGAATGCCGACGGCTGGTCCCAGATGGCCCGTGACGACGAAAAGCGCCACGCCTTTGTGGCCGAGTGCGTGCAGATTTGTGAAGAGTACAAGATTGACGGCTTTGACATTGACTGGGAGTATCCCACCTATGCCGCCAAGGACGGAGACCACGTGAACGGGGCCGATCCTTCCGACTACGCCAACTTTGTGACCCTTTTCAGGGAGATGCGTGAGGCCATGCCGGACAAGATTCTCTCCTATGCGGCACCCGACAACGGAAAGTATACGGACAACGTGAGTGTGTTGGCGTATGCCGACTATATTAACGTGATGACCTACGACGAGGGCAACCCGCCGTACCACAATTCCCCGCTGTATCCCGGCAGCAGCATTGTCCAGGGCCGAAGTGCCTCCCAGGCCATTGATGAGACCTTCCATGGCAAGCAGGGCATTCCTTACCAGATGATGAACTTTGGCGTGGCATTCTATGGCCACGGTGATGGTTACAAGAAGACGGTGGGTAACCGCTACCCGTCATCCGTGGACTACAGCAAGCTGGAAGACATCTTCTTCAACGGCACCTGCGACGGAATGGATGTCAAGGGCGTGAACTACCGCATCTGGGACGATGTAGCCAAGGTTCCGTACCTGGGAGACGCCATGGGTAAGATGTACGCCAGCTACGAGGACATAGAGTCCGTTAATGCCAAGGTAGACTTTGCCAAATCCCGCAATATGCTGGGCGTCATGATTTGGGAATACCGTCACGACAATGCCCTGGGAACCCTCCGTCACGCCGTGAAGCATGCCATGGAAGGCAATCCCGATCCTCCGGGCCGATGGGAGCGTCCCGATGAAGACAAACCCGTTGACAAACTGCCCGTGATGGGTAAGGTGACCACGGTGAAGCTTCCGGGCATTGAACAGCTGTCCGGCCTGTGTCTGAGCAAGGACGGAGACTTCCTCTGGGGCGTAGGAGACAAGGGTTATCTCTTCAAGATCAACTTTGACTACACCTACGAGCAGGTATTCTACCACGATACCGATATGGAAGGCGTCACTATGGATCCCGCCACGGGCAATATGTATATGGGAATCGAACCTAAGCGTGTTTATCGGCTGGCACCTCCGTACACCACCAAGACCACCCTCTTTGATATTGAGGAAGCGGCCAGTATGGGCAACTCCGGAGTGGAGGGCATAGCCTGGTATAAGGGAGACCTGTACATTGGAACCCAGACCGGTGCTACTCTGTTCCAGTACACCGTAGACGGCCAGAAGATTATGAAGAAGAGCCTGCGTGAGGTAACGCCCAACATCTCCGAGATTGCAGACCTCTGCTACGATCCCGTGAGCGATTACCTGTGGGTCATTGACTCCAACAGCAATAAGAGCAGACCTGAGTATCTGCCTTATACGGTGTTCCTGTTCAATGGCGCGGCCACCAAGCTCCTGGCTACCTATTATGTAGGTGACTTTGCCAATTGGAACCCCGAGTCCATCTGCGTAGACCGGGCCCACAATTGCATCTGGATTGGCGACGACTGTGACGAAGGCAATCCTTCCAAGCTCCACAAGGTTGAGTTTACCAACCTGTAGTTCTTACCTTTAATTAAGAAAGGCCGGCTCCCGAAAAGGAACCGGCCTTCTTATTGGTATAAGGAAACCTTATTTCTTCTTGGAAATCAGAAGCAGGCCGATGATGGTGAAGGCGGCGTTCATCAAAAGCAGCTCGTAGCTGAAGTGATAGCCGTTGAACCAGGCCTCGGAGTTGCGGTCCAGCACCAGGCACAGCAGGGGAGACACAATGGCCACCACGGGGACCCAGCGGTCTTTGACGGTGTGCTTGAAGCACATACCAAAGGTAAACAGACCCAGCAGCGGGCCGTAGGTGTAGCTGGCCAGGCGGTACACGGCGTCAATGACGCTGGTGTTGTTGAGGGCGTTGAACACGATGATAGCCACGGCCATCAGCACGGCCATACCGCTGTGGATCCAGGAACGCTTGCTGTCTTTGCCGCCCAGGATGTCAATGGTGAAGGAGGTGGTAAGGGACGTAAGGGCGCTGCCACCGGCCGGGAAGCCGGCCATAACCAGGCCCACCAGGAAGAGGATACCCACAATCTTGGGCAGACCTCCGTTCCAGGCCACTTCCGGGAACAGCTGGTCTCCGCGGGCCGTAATGCCGTGCAGGCCGGCATACTGGTACAGGGCTACACCCAGGAAAAGGAAGAGGGAGATCATCACAGCCTGCAGCAGGATGGATACCATCAGGTTCTTCTGGGAATCCTTTACGTTCTTGCAGGCCAGCGTGCGCTGCATCATATCCTGATCCAGACCCGTCATGGCAATCACGGTAAACATACCGCCCAGCAGCTGCTTCCAGAAGTACTGCGGGTGGTTCACGTCGTCAAAGTGGAAGACTTGCATATAGGTGGGATCCAGCTTGCCCACTTCCTTTCCAACCAGGAACAGGGTAAGACCCACGGCGGCCAGCATGGTGAGCGTCTTGAAGATGTCCATGCCAATCACGGCCTTTACGCCGCCGCGCACGGTATACAGCCATACCAGCAGTACGCTGAGGATAACGGTGACCCAGAAAGGTACGCCAATGGGGCCCAGGAGCAGCAGCTGCAGGGTGGCGCACACCAGGAAAAGGCGGGCCGAAGCTCCCAGGATCTTGGAAATGAAGAAGAACCAGGCACCTGTCTTATGGGCAGACATACCAAAACGCTTGTCCAGGTACTCGTAAACGGAAACCACATTGAGTTTGAAGTACAGCGGGCACAGCACAAATGCAATCACCAGATAACCCAGGAAGAAGCCCAGGACCATCTGGAGATATCCAAACTGGGACACGTCCACCATTCCGGGAACCGACACAAAGGTTACACCGGACAAACAGGACCCGATCATAGCGATGGCTACTTTCCACCAAGCCGTAGACCGGGTTGCATAGAAATCCTTGTTGTTTTTTGCCATTTTATTTGTTTGATTTTAGCTCTTCCTTGTAAGCGCGGCCCACGGGAAGGGGTTCCTGTATCCCCATTAATTTGATGGCCGTCGCCGTGCGCTTCTCGATACGCCAGGCGGGTACGATATAAGAGCGATGGATGCGCACAAACTTGCCTTCCGGGAGCATTTCCATTACGTTTTTGAGCGGAATCTGCGAGACCACGTCTTCCCGGTGGTCCAGGTGGAAGCAAGCGTAATTGTTTCTGCCTTCTATGAATTGGATGGCCGTAAGCGGAAGGTGCACCGTACGGTATCCGGCTTTTACTTGAATTTCGTCTCCGCCTGTGTCGGTGAAGGCTTCGGCCTTGCGGGTTGCCAACGCCGTCTTGGCCTTTTCTTGGTTCTCTTCCTGGTCTTTTTCAGTAGAAAGTTCCTTGTTGCGTGCCATCAGCGCGCCCTCGGGGAGACTGGCCGAAACCACTGCGATGAGCAGGATCCACATAGCCCGCTGGTGCAGCTTAAGACTGCCGAACGTGTCTCCGGGACTGGAAAAGTTGACGGGGGTGAGGGTCATTAGGAAGGTGACCACGCCAATGACAAAGAGGGAACCGACGGCCAGCGCCACGCCCTGCCGGTCCTGTGCCATCAGGGGGCCAACCCCCTTCCGGCACATAAACCATACGCCTTCCAGCCACGCCAGGTATCCAAACACATAGTCCGGATGCCATTGCAACCATTCGGTGACTGGAAACAGGAACATCATCCCCGGCACCACGAGGACGCAGAAGATGATGTCCCAAGCTAGCAGGCGGTTTTTCACGGCCTAAAGATCGTAAGAGGCGAATTCGATGTCCTTAGGAGCGCGGGCCTTCAGATCCGGGTTCTTGTAGGCTCTCTCCAGGAAGGTCTTCATCTCGTTGACCTTACCCTGACGGGCGGCGATGATGGCCTTGAGGTACCAGACCTTGGGGTCTCCGCAGTGAGCGGCGTCCATAGCCTTGTCCAGCTGGTCGGTGAGGATGTAGGCCAGAACGGTGTTGTGGCAGCAGCCATCCACGTCCTTGAGCACGCGGGCGGCTTCCTCGTACTGTCCGGTGAGGATGAGCACGATACCGAGGTTCTTCTTGGCCTCAGGGGTGCCGGCCTTGCGGAAGCACTGTTCGGCCGTTACGAGGTCTTCTTTATGGAGAGCCAGGACACCCTTGGCGTTGATCACGTCGGGATCGGTGGCTTTGAGCTCGGCCATACCGGCTTCGGCCTTGGCGTCCTTGCCTTCACTCAGGAACAGGGCTACCAGGTTGTACTGGGCGCGCTCGGAGTCAAAGCGCTCGATGGCCTTGCGGTAGATGCTTTCCTTCTGGGCGGCGTCCTGGGCCACGGAGGCTACGCGGAGGAGGGCTTCCTCGTCCAGGATGTTCTCATTGTTCTTGAGGATGTCCAGGAGCTCTTCGTTGGTGTAGTTCTTGGTTTCCACGTTGGCAATGAGGCGGGCGCGGCGGAGTTCGGGCAGCACTTCACCCTTGAGGGCGGTGAATACCTGGGACATATTGCGGATTTCGTTTTCGCGGACGGCAGGGTCGCTGTACATGGAGAGGACGCGGAGAATGAGCTCCTTGTCTTCGATGTTGCTCTCGGATACCAGCTGCTGGAAGCCTTCCCAGTCTTCACCTACGCTGCGAACGGTGGGATCCAGGGCGTCGTGGCCCTTGGTGATCTTGTTCCAGGCCTTGGAAGCGCTCTCGGAACGGTTGCCGGAGAGCTTGTTGTTGAGCTTCTCGGCTCCTTCGGGGGAGGCGTAGGCCACAATCTCGGTGCTCTTGACGGTGGTGCGCTCATCTGCGTTGGCGGCATCCAGGGCGGCCAGGAATTCCTTCACGGAATTGCCCTTGAGCTCGGAATTGCGGACCTCGGAGCTGTTGACCAGGTACTTGATCTGGCCTTCCTTGGAGGCAACGATCACATCCTGGTAGTTGTCTTTCTTGAAGGCTACATTACCGGCCTTCTTCACCAGCATATAGGTGGTGTAGGCGCCGTCGGCTACTTTCTTGGTGGGGAGGTTAACGGTCTTCTTGCCGGCGATCACCTGGGCGCGGAGCTCCAGATGGCTCTTCTCCATACCGGGAACATAGTCAAAGTGCAGGCGCTCGGTCACGCTCTGGCCGGCGGAAGCAACCACTTTGTAGTTGTTCTTCACTTTCTCGCCCTGGTACTTGATGGGCTTCATAGCGGCTTCGCCGCCTTCGTACACAATCACGGGGGTAACCTCCATTACCACGTTGGGATTGAAATAATCCTTGGGGTAAGTGACGGTAACCACGGGATCAATGTTGCCGGCAACCACTTCCAGGACGGAAGGCTCACAGGTAACTTTAACATTTTCGGCCATTTTGGCCATTTTCTCGGGAGATGCGCAAGCCACGGTAAGAGCGGCGGCAGCAAAGAAAATCAGGAATTTTTTCATATGTCATTTAAACTTATGCGGGATTACAAATATAGTAATAAAAAATTAAAAAAACTCCCGGTCCAAAGGACCAGGAGTTATACTTGTTTTGCCTGTGTGCGATTTTACTCGGCCTCGGGGGCAGCCTCAGGGTTCTGCTGGGTGATGGGGAAGTCCACGGTGGCGGCTTCCTCAGCGGCGGATTCGGCCTGGTTCACGATACCGGAACCGATGGCGTCGTTGGTGCCGCTCTGGGTGCTGCCGCGGTTCAC
>JAEEGH010003712.1_pt1 | contig 39775 bp, 38 predicted proteins | sample 9134181 | NCBI WGS metagenome assembly JAEEGH01 (sample SAMN16246544, study PRJNA631951) | gut metagenome | biome: gut microbiome; feature: rumen; material: DP-attached | host: Bos | place: Iran: Karaj | collected 2018-10 | reverse complement strand
TGCGGGGGAGGCGGATCACCGCCACGTCGATGAGCTTGCGCTGGGAGGAGGTGTGGAAGCGCTCCGTCAGGCTGTCCTCGTCGTCGATGTCCACATGGAGATAGGGCACCACCCCCGCCACGGGCACGCCGCAGAGGTCCTCCAGCTGCTTGATGCCCGGCTCCAGGATGGACACATCCCCCCGGAACTTATTGACGATGGTGCCCTTGATCCGCGCCCGTTCGTCGGGCTCCAGGAGGGCCACGGTGCCGTAAAGCTGAGCAAACACGCCGCCCCGGTCGATATCCCCCACCAGGAGCACGGGGGCGTCGGCCATCTTGGCCATGCCCATGTTCACGATGTCGTCCTGCTTCAGGTTGATCTCCGCGGGGCTGCCCGCGCCTTCCAGCACGATGACGTCGAATTCCTCCTCCAGGCTGCGGTAGGCCTCCATGATATCGGGGACGAATTCCATTTTTCGCTTGTAGTAATCCTTGGCCCGGATGTTGCCCAGGACCTTCCCGTTGACGATGACCTGGCTGCCCACGTCGGTGGTGGGTTTCAGGAGGATGGGGTTCATGCGCACGTCGGGAGGAATGCCCGCCGCCTCTGCCTGGACCACCTGAGCCCGGCCCATCTCCCCGCCGTCGGCGGTGATGAAGGAATTGAGGGCCATATTCTGGCTCTTGAAGGGCGCCACCCGGTAGCCGTCCTGCTTGAAGATGCGGCAGAGGCCCGCGCAGAGCAGGCTTTTGCCCGCATTGGACATGGTGCCCTGGATCATGATGCTCTTTGCCATTTTACTCACTCCTTATGCACGAGCGCATCGCCGCCAGAAGGCGGTCGTTTTCTTCTTCCCTGCGCACCGCCATGCGGTACCAGCCGACTCCCAGGCCGGGGAAATTGGAGCAGTCTCGGAGGAGGACGCCCCTTTTGCGCAGGTCCCCCAGGAGGCTTTCCGGCCCCCGGAAGAGGAGATAGTTCACATCCGAGGGGCAGACCCAGAGGCCCATCTCTTCCAGCGCCGCCTTCAGCCGGGGCCGCTCCCGGTCGATCAGCTCCTTCGCCCTTTGGAGGAAGGCCCCCTCCCCCAGCGCCGCGACGCCCGCCGCCTGAGCGGGGGTGGACACATCCCAGGGGGGCGTCAGCTCCGCCATGCGCCGCAGCAGGGCTTCGTCGGCGGAGAAGCAGTAGCCCAGCCGCAGGCCCGCCATGCCGTAGCTCTTCGTGAAGGCGCGCAGGAGGAACAGGCCGGGAAAACCGGCCAGCAGGCCCTTCAGGCTCTCTCCCCCATGGGCCAGCTCCAGGAAACATTCGTCCACGAAAAGGCGGGCTCCGATTTGTTTACATAATGTAATTACATCCATTATGAGATCAGGGGGAAACAGCCGCCCGGTGGGGTTGTTGGGATTGCAGAGGAACACCGCTTCCGGCGCTTCGGTGCGGAGCCAGCGGAGGAAGTCCTCCCCCGGCAGAAAGCTATCCTCCTGCCGGAGGGGATAGAGGGCCGTTTCACCGCCGAAAAGCTCCAGGGCGGAGGCATATTCCGAGAAGGTGGGGGCCAGGGCCGCCGCCTTCTTCACCTTCGCCGCCACGCAGAAGGCGAAGATCAGCTCGCTGGCGCCGTTGCCGCAGAGGATGTATTCCGGCTTCACGCCCTCCGCCTCGGATATGGCCTTCACCAGAGCGCGGCAGTAGGGGTCCGGATAGCGGTCCGCCCTTTCCAGGGAGGCGGCCGCCGCCGCGATCACCGCCGGGGGCACGCCCAGGGGATTCGTATTGGCGGAATAGTCCAGCTCTACCTTTTCGGCGTAGATGTCCCCCCCATGGGGGTTTTGGGTCTGATAATACATAGCGTTACCTCAGAATGAGGAATCGGACGGCCACGCCCAGCACCAGGGCCAGCACCGCCGTGGCATACAGCAGGCGGCAGGCCCGGGGGATGTCCTCATATTCGATCTCCCTGACCGGGTCTCCGATATACTCTTTTTTATGCAGCTGGCCGTGATACCAGGCGTCCCCCGCCAGGCGCAGGCCCAGGATCCCGGCGCAGACGGATTCGGTCTGGGCGGAATTGGGGCTGGCATGCTTATAGCGGTCCCGGCGGAAGATGCGCCAGCCTGCCGCCATATCGTGTCCCAGCAGCCCGCCGCCCAGCAGCATCAGCAGGGCGGAAATGCGCGCGGGGAGGAAATTCACCACGTCGTCCAGCTTGGCGGGGAAGAAGCCGATGTTTTTATAGGGTTCCTCCACATAGCCCAGCATGGAATCCATGGTATTGACCGCCTTGTAGAAGAAGCCCAAAGGCGCGCCCCCCAGGGCCAGGAAGATCAGAGGGGCCACGATGCCGTCGGAGGTGTTCTCCGCCACGGTCTCCACCGCCGCCCGGGCCACGCCCTTGTCGTCCAGGCGCGCCACGTCCCGCCCCACGATCATGCTGACGGCATAGCGGGAGGCCTCCAGATCCCCGGTCTTCAGGGCCTTGAATACCTTCATGCTCTCGTCCCGCAGGGATTTGGTGGCCAGGATCTGCCAGCACATGATGCTCTCCAGCGCCAGGCGCAGCCAGGGACTCACCCGCCCGGCCAGAAGCAGGATCACCAGGGGGAGGACCAAGGAGATACCGGCGGTGAGCAGCCAGAGGACGCCCCCCGCGGCCTTCTCCCCCGCCGGGGTCTTGGGGAAAACCCTGCGCAGCCTTTTTTCCAGGAAGGAGATCAGCCTGCCGATCCAGATCACGGGATGGGGCCAGCCGTGGGGGTCCCCGATGATGAGGTCGATGACAAAGCCGATGGGCAGGGCCAGGAGCAGCGTCAGCTTCATGCCTCTCCCCCTCCCGCCTGCATGGTGAAGATGAATACCGGGTTCAGGCCGGTCATGAGGCGGTAGGGGCCCGCCTTCCGGTCCCGGGCCACGGAGAGGGAGACCACCTCGGTCTCGGTGAAGGGGAATTCCTTCATCAGGGCTGTGGTCTCGCCCACAGTCTCCAGGGTCACCGCCGTGACCACGATGCGGACACGGGGGTTCTTTTCCAGCAGCAGGGAGATGATCTCCCGGAGATTACCGCCGCTGCCGCCGATGAAGGCGTGGGTGGGGGCGGGCAGCTCCCGGCAGGCGTCCGGTGCCTTGCCGGGGACGGGGGTGAGGTTCTCCACCCCCAGGCGGGCGGCGTTGGCGGTCATGAGCTGCAGGGCGTCGTCCTTCCGCTCGATGCCGTAGACATGGCCCTTCCGGGCGATCATGGCCATTTCCAGGGCCACGCTGCCGGTGCCCGCGCCCACGTCCCAGCAGACGGCGTTTTCCGTGAGGCGCAGCTTGCTCAGGCTCACGGCGCGCACCTCGCTCTTGGTCATGGGCACCTTTTCCTCCCGCTGGAACACGCTGTCCGGCAGGCCGGGCGTCAGCACCGCGTCGGGGTTTTCATTCTCTATCAGTACGGCGCTGAGGCTGTCGAACTGCTTCTCCGCCAGCTCCGAAGCGCTGCCGGAGGTCACTTTTTCCTCGGGATAGCTGAGTCTTTCTCCCACATGGACGGTCACATGGCCGAGACCGGCTTCCGCGAGCCGCGCGCAGAGGGCGCCCGCACCGTTCGCGCCGCCCACCAGGGCAAAGACGCGGCCATGGCGGCGCACATCGGCGGCGATATCGTGCTCCCGCCCGTGGAGGCTGACGGTCACCACATCTTCATAGGAAGTCCCCAGCTTCGCGCAGAGGCAGCTGAGGGAGCTGAGGCCGGGCAGCACCGTCACCCGGCAGAAATCCAGCAGGGGCAGCAGCTTCTTCGTGCCGCTGAAAAAGCCGCTGTCCCCGGACATGACCACCGCAAAGCGGCGGAATTCCCCGTGGGAACGGATGTGATCGGCAATGGCTTCCGGCGCGATGGCGCTGCAGACGGCCTGGCCCTGGCGGGCCACCGCGTCCAGCATCCGCTTCGCCCCGATGAGGCAGTCGGCCTCCTCGATGGCCTCCCGCACCGCCAGGGTCATCTGCTCCCGGCTGCCGGGTCCGATGCCCACCACGGTGACCTGCTGCTCCCGGCGGAAGCCGAAGCGCCGGCAGAGGGCGTCGATGGTTTCGGAAAGGCTGAGCCCCTCCCGCTGGGGAGGACGGCCCAGGACGATGAGCCTGGCCCCTGCCATGGCTGCCGCTTCCGCTTTCTCCCGGAAGCCGCCGGTGCCGCCGCTGTCCTTGGTCACCAGGTAGGCGCCGCCGATGGCTTTCAGGGTGGCTACGTTCAGCTCCTGGGTGAAGGGGCCCTGCATGGCGATGATGTGGGCGGGCGGGAGGCCCGCCGCCTCGCAGGAAACGAGGGAGGCTTCCATGGGCAGCACCCGGGCCCAGACACGCTTGGCGAAATCCCGGATGCCGGAATAGGCCCCCAGAGTCTTGCTGCCGGTGGTGAGGAGGATATTCCCCTCATGCTCGCTGAGCCATTCCACCGCCGCGGCGGTATCCGGCAGGAACACCGTGCCCTCCGGCACGGCAGAGTCCTCCCGCAGCACCCGCAGGTATTCCCTGCCCGCCTCCCGGCAGGCGGCGGCCACGTTCTCCGTCACCACGTCGGCATAGGGATGGGTGGCGTCCAGCACCAGGTCGAAATCGGTCTCCTTCAAGAGGGCGGCCATCTGTCCCTCGTCCAGCCGCCCGGCCAGGACATGGAGGTTCGGCGCCCCTGCGAGGAGGGTCTCCCCGTAATCCGTGGCCACGCAGGCGGTGACGGAAGCCGCGTCCCCCTGAGAACTGAGGAACTCCGCCAGCTCCCGTCCCTCCGTGGTCCCGGCGAAAATGCAGAATTTATACATCCCGATACCCTCTGGGCGTCACCATCTCGCCGCCGATGAACCGGGTGGCGCTGTTGCCGATAAAGACGGTGCAGAACATATCCACCTTCGCGTCCCGCAGCTGCCCCAGGGTGAGCAGCTCCCGCCCCTGGCCTTCCCGCCCGATATTGCGGGCGACGCCGCAGGGCCGGTCCTCCGGCAGGGTGCGCAGCAGGATCTCGCAGGCGCGGCGCAGATGGTCCGGCCTGCCATGGCTGGCGGGGTTGTAGAGCACCACGGAGAGGTCCGCCTTTGCCGCTGCCTCCAGCCTTCTTTCGATGGTCTCCCAGGGCGTCAGCCTGTCGCTGAGGCTGACGACGGCGAAGTCATGGGTCAGGGGCGCGCCCAGGAGGGCCGCGCCGCTGCAGGCGGCGGTGAGACCGGGGATCACGTCGATCTCCGGCTCCTTATCTTCACCCCGCAGCTCGTAAATGAGGGCGGCCATGCCGTAGATGCCGCTGTCTCCGGAGCAGACCATGGCCACGTTATCCCCGCCCCGGGCGGCTTCCAGGGCCATGCGGCAGCGGTCCGCCTCCTTGGTCATGGGGGTGGTCAGGGTCTTCTTGTCGGGATAGAGGTCCTTCACCAGGTCCACATAGACGTGGTAGCCCACGATGCAGTCACATTCCCGGAGCGCCCGGTCCGCCCGGACGGTCATGTTGTCGTAGTCGCCGGGGCCAAGGCCCACCACATAGAGTTTAGCCAAAGCGCACCTCCGTTTTCTCCGCGGCCAGGGCCACGGTCACGCCGTTTACGGCGGTCTTGTGCAGGATCAGTTTCTCCGCCCCCATAAGGGCGGCGCGTTCGCATACGTTGTCCACGCCGGTGACTTTCGCCACGAATTCCGAGGGCGTGAAGTCCCCGGGCAGGGCTTTCAGTTCCTCCGCCGTGTAGAAGCGGACGGGAATATCCCGGTGTTCGCAGAAGGCCAGCAGCCCCTCTTCGTCCTTTTTCAGGTCGATGGAGGCGGCGCAGCGGATGGCGGCGGGGTCGATGCCCGCCTTCTCCAGGGTCCCTTCCACCGCCTCCCGGATGGCCTCCTCCGGGGTGCCCCGGCGGCAGCCAAGGCCCAGATGGAGGACCCTGGGGATAAGGCGGAGGGTGGTATGGAAGGGCTCCTTTTTCTCCCAGCCGATATAGACGCCCACGCTCCCGCTTTCGCCCGGCACGAGGCCGGGGGCCGGGTCCGTCAGCACCGGCAGGCTGCTGAGGAAGGGCACGTCCCCCTCCAGGATGGCGGCGGAGACCGCCTTGGCTGCTGCCATGCTGCTGAGGGCATAGCCGTTCTCCGTGGCCCAGGTGTCCACGCTGAAGCGGTGGTTCACATCCGTGGCGGTGGTGATGACGCACTGGGCTCCCAGGGCTTCCGCCAGCGTCCTCGCCAGAGCGTTGGCCCCGCCGATGTGCCCGCTGAGGAGGGGGATCACCCAGTTTCCCCGCTCATCCAGGCAGAGCACCGCCGGGTCCGTCTTTTTGGAGCGGACGTGGGGCGCGATGCTGCGCACCGCGATGCCTGCGGCCCCCACGAAAATGAGGGCGTCCATGGAAGCGAACAGCTCCCCGTAGAAGGGGGCGGAGGGCTGGGGGATGGGCAGGAAGCCTTCTTCCTCAAAGCGGGGCAGGGTGAAGCAAGCCCCCTCCGCATCCGGCAGGACGTCTTTTACACGCCGCGCCAGGGCGCAGCCCCGGCGGCTGTACGCAAAAATCGCCAGCTTCATTCCGTCGCAGCCCGAAACTCGGTGGCAAACCCGGGGTCGTAGAGCTTCGAGCGGTCATATTTGTCCCCCAGGCAGTTGCCCACGATGATGAGGGAGGTCTTGGTGAGCTTGTTTGCCGTCACCGTCTCATGCAGGGTGCCCACGGTGCAGCGATACTGCCTCTCCTCCGGCCAGGTGGCCTTGTAGACCACGGCCACGGGGGTCTCTGCCGGGTAGCCGCCCGCCAGCAGCTCCGCCTGGAGCTTCTCCGTGAGGCCGGTGCTGAGGAAGAGCACCATGGTGGCCTTGTGGGCCGCCAGGGACCGGATGGATTCCCGCTCCGGCACCGGGGTCCGGCCCGCGGCCCGGGTGATGATCACCGTCTGGCTCACGTCCGGCAGGGTGTATTCCTCCCGCAGGGCCGCCGCCGCGCCGCAGAAGGCGCTGACGCCGGGGCACACGTCGTAGTCGATGCCCAGCTCCTCCAGCTTGTCGAACTGCTCCCGCACCGCGCCGTAGATGGAACTGTCGCCGGTATGCAGGCGGACGGTGGTCTTCCCCGCCTTCTCGGCGGCCTTGACGACCTCGATCACCTGCTCCAGGGTCATCTTCGCGCTGTCGTGGATCTCACAGCCCTCCTTCGTTCCCTCCAGAAGGGCGGGGTTCACCAGGCTCCCCGCATAGATCACCACGTCCGCTTCCTTCAAAAGCCGCGCGCCCCGCACCGTGATGAGGTCCGGCGCGCCGCTGCCCGCTCCCACAAAATGTACCATGATTTATGACCATTCCTTTCCCTAATCCTGAAAGCACGAAATGACCACGAAAAAGGAATGGTCATAAAGTGCCATGTTTTTCGGTTGCCGCTCTGCGGCGAGAAAAACGGTTAAGGCAACACCGCATAATTCCAGGCACGCATCTTGCTTGCATAATAGTCCGTCATATCGCCCAAAAATCCTCGCCAATACAGAAAGTATTGCCTGCGGTTTTTGGCCAATCTGACGAAATTCTGACTGCGCAATCTGCGCACCAGAATTATGCGGTGTTGCCTTAACTTGACCTCCGGCTTTGCCGGAGGTTTAAATATGGAATTTACGATTTGTTTACCATTGTCCTTCGGGAAATGATATACTGAATGATAAGAAGTCCGTAGGAGGGAGAGGGATGGCGAAAAAGATCCTTGTGGTGGAAGACGACGGGAATATTGCTGATCTGATCCGGATTTATCTTGAAAAAGACGGCTTTGAGGTGAAGATCGCCGGGGACGGCGGCAGCGCCATCCAGATGTTCCGGGAGTATTCCCCGGACCTTGTGCTGTTGGATGTGATGCTCCCGGTGATGGACGGCTGGCAGGTTTGCAGCATGATCCGCAAGACGGATAAGACCCCCATCATCATGCTCACCGCAAAAGAAGAAACGGACGACAAAGTGCACGGGCTTGAGCTCGGCGCTGACGACTATATTACGAAGCCCTTTGAGGTCAAAGAGTTGCTGGCCAGGATCCACGCCGTGCTTCGCAGGACCGAAGGCGAGGATGAACACAAAGGAAAGATCCTGACCTTTGACAAGCTGGAAATCAATATGGACTCCTATGAACTAATCGTGGACGGGAAAAAGATAGACACGCCGCCGAAAGAAATGGCTTTACTATATCATCTCGCTTCTTCTCCCAACCGGGTCTATACCCGGAATCAGCTTTTGGATGAGGTCTGGGGCTTCGATTACCTGGGCGATTCCCGCACGGTAGACGTGCACATCAAGCGTCTGCGTGAAAAACTGGAAGGGGTCAGTCCTCGCTGGGCCCTCTCCACGGTCTGGGGTGTCGGCTACAAATTTGAGACTTTTCCTGAAAAATGAGCAGGAATATCCAGACCCGCAATATTCTTCTCAGCGCAGGTATGGTGGTCTTCAGCTTTCTGATCCTCAGTCTGGCCTTTTCCGCTGTATGCTACACCTACGTGATCCGGGAAAAGCTCCAAGTGCTGGAATCCACGGCCAACGTGGTTGCCGATGTGGCTGCCGCGGTGAACGAAACGCGGGACAGCGAGAATTGGGAATTGAGCCTGCAGGCCGCTTCTATTTCCCGCGCGACGGGTCTTCATATCTTCATCTGCGACGATGCCGGAAAGGTGACCGTCTGTTCCGATGCCTTGGTGCAATGCGTGCATATCGGAGCGACGATCCCGGCAGAATATACCGGAATTATCAACGAGAGCGGCAGCTTTCGGCAGCTCTCGGATCTCTCCGGTTTCTATCAGGAAAAAAGATATATAGCGGCAGTTCCGATCCGCCAGTATAACGGTGATCAGAATGGCTTTGTCTTCGCCGCCGCCGAAATCGGCGCCGTCTGGCAGCTGTGGCGGCGTTTTACGACGATGCTGCTGCTGACCGGCTGCTTCACTTTGCTGATCGCCATTCCCGTGTCCGTCATTTCCAGCCGCCGCGAGACAGCGCCGCTGAAGGAGATGGCGGCAGCAGCCAGGCAATTCGCCAAAGGAGACATGGGCGTGCGCATCAGCCTGCAGGGCCGCTCAGACGAGGTGGCGGAGCTCTGCGAGGCTTTCAATCAGATGGCGGATGCCCTGGAAAGCTCGGAGGAACAGCGTAAAGAATTCATTTCCAGCGTTTCTCATGAGCTGAAGACCCCTATGACCACCATCGCCGGTTTCGCTGACGGGCTTCTGGACGGGACTATCCCCATGGAAAACGCGCCGAAATATCTGTCCATCATTTCCAGCGAGACCAAGCGGCTCAACCGCCTGGTGCACCAGATGCTGGATATCAGCAGGATGAAGGATAAGACTGCTAGCCTGAATTCCGTCTTTGACGCGACCGAGACCCTCCGTGTCAGTATCACGAATCTCTACAGCCGTATGGAGGAGAAAAAGCTGGAATTGCATCCAGAGATCCCGGAGGATCCGGTCATCTGCCGGGGCAGCGGGGACGATATTGCCAGGGTGATCTACAACATTCTGGAAAACGCGGTGAAATTCTCGGAGACCGGAAGCCGCCTGGATGTCATCCTGTATAAACAGGACGGGAAGGCCTTTATCTCCATAACGGACCGGGGCGAGACCATCCCCCAGGCAGAGCTTCCCATGATTTTTGACCGTTTTCATAAATCGGACCGCTCCCGAAGTCTGGACCGGGACGGTGTGGGACTCGGCCTTTATATCGTCAAGACCATCTTGGATCAGATGGGCGAGGATATCTGGGTACGCTCCAAAGACGGCGAGACGGAATTCCGTTTCTCTTTGACCATTGCCCTTTGATTTGCCGGAATTCCGGCCGGTTTATTTGACAGATCGATCACATTTCGTGTTTATGAATGTCTCTCCGCCGGTTGACGACGGACGGAGGGATGGAGGCAGAAATGGCTGATAATGAGGAGCTAAAACAGGAATATACTGCGTATACCGCTCCGGTGGAGAACGGCGGCTATCAGTTCTGCTCTCGGCTGAACAGCGCTTCCGAGGAACCCAGGCCACAGCGGGTGAAGAACCACAACGCCATCGGTCTGGTGATCACAGGCGTACTGATCCTTCTGGCTGCCAGCGTTGCCGTATGCGTACTGGTGCTTCAGCTCACTCTTTCCGTCCGGCGGGATGAGAACGGCTTTTCCATAGAACTCGTGCGGAAAAGAAATTCCAATCCTATCGTCCGGCTGGAGGATCCTATGTATCCGCGGGTGCAGCCGAGCTCTTCCGAAGGAGTGAATGATCCGGAACGCTATGAATGGTCTGGCGAGACGCTGCGCATGACTTCCGCCGACAAGGGGGATGACCTGAGCTTCCGTCAGCTATATTCCGATTGCGCCCCCTGCACCGGCATCCTGCACGCGACCGATGCAAACGGCAGGGAACACAGCGGCGCGGTGATCGTTATGTCCGAAGACGGCGCCCTGATCGCCAGCACCCATGTGATCACCGGCGCGGCAAGCATGACGGTGACGGTGAGGGACAAGGATTATCCCGCCTATGTCGTCGGTCTGGACTACGCGACGGATATCGCGGTGCTGAAGATCGACGCCGAGGGGCTGCCCACCGCGACCTTCAGCGGAGAAGCGGTTTCCGCGGGAGATACGGTTGCGGTGATCGGCAATCCTGTGGGCGGTGTAGTGAACATTACCGGCGGAATGGTTTCTGCGGTCAACCCGGCCTTTGATTATCGGGGCTTTTCCCTGGAAGTCATTCAGTTCGGCGTGGAACTGGGGGATATCGCTTCCGGCAGCGCCCTTGTGAATTCTGCCGGTCTCGTCATCGGCATCGTAAATACGGATATGGCTGCGCAGCTGCCGAAATCCGGCGGTATCGGCTTTGCACTTTCCATGCATGAGGCGAAGGGGATCATTGATGAGCTGGTCATGAACGGCTTTGTGGCAGGCCGCCCATCCTCCGGGCTTACGGTTTCCGAACTGCCGGCTGCTTATGCGGCCTATTACGAATACCCTACCTGCCTCTATATTTCCGCCGTACAGGAAAACAGCACCGCAGCGGAAGCGGGGCTCCTGCGCGGCGACCTGATCCTTTCCGCCAATGGGACGGAGGTTACCGGCATCAGCGAGCTCTATGATATCATCAACGGTTTGAAAGCGGGGGACTGGCTGACCCTGGAGATTTGCCGCAACGGAGAGATCGGAGAGGTATCCTATCAGTTGATGGAAGCAGCCAACCCTTTGAAAAACTAGTTAATCCTCACTTATTTTCATACTTTCCCCTTTATAACGGAGGCGCGGCGCATCGCTGCGCCTCCGTTATATTTGACCAAATACGGCAAATTGCGCCGTTGTCAGATTTCTGAGATTATGCTATACTTGCTGCTGTAACAGACCATAAAGAAAACGTCTTTTCTGACCCTATGGAGAGAAAAATGCGACTTAAAAGAACGATGGCTGTCTTTCTGGCCTTTCTGATTGTCTGCTGCATGCTTCCATCCGCAGCCGTTGCCGAGGAAGATGATGTCTTGCTGATCTGGCGCAGGGAAACACCGGTCACGCCGGATATCCGTGCGGTAGAAGCGGTATTTGATAACGGTCACAGGCAGACGGAGCATTACATATGCTACACACCCGGCGGCAATGCAAAGCCGACGCTGGCCTACGGGACGAATATCCGGGAAAAAATGGAATTCCCGGTTGCCGCCGAGCAGGCGGCGGGACGCGTCCTGGCCGGGGTCAACGGCGATTATTTCGTCATGGCCACAGGGATGCCCCTGGGGATCATCCTGCATAAGGGGGAGCTCATATCTTCCGACGCAGGAAATGCCGCTTTCGGCTTCCTGGAGGACGGCAGCGCGATACTCGGTATGCCCGATCTTCACATTACGCTGGATTCTGGCAGCGTTTCCTGCAGCGTCGACAGCGTCAATAAGAACTACAAAAGCGGACAGTTCTGCCTTTACACCTCCGCATGGGGGGAACAAGTACCTCTAAGCGCGGATTACCGCTGCATGGAATTGATCCCGGAGGAGGGCGGGGAACTGTCCCTCGGTGGGGAACTGCATTGTTTCGCAGGCCCGGTGAGGGCACCGGAAGCGGCCCTTCCCCTGGAAGAAGGAAAGCTGTTCCTGTGTTATTCCGGGCCGGACGAGGCCTGGCAGGCAACGGGTCTGGACAATACCGAGCCGGGGGAGATTCTGACCCTGACCGTGCATGCCGCTGACGAGCGGTTTGAAAGCTGCCGGGAAGCGATGGGCTGTCTTTATCCGCTGCTTTCCGCTGGGGAAGTCCAGCCTGATCTGGACGATATCGACAAGAACCTGGCTCCGCGGACCGCTATCGGTATTCGGGAGGATGGAAGCATCCTTATCTACACAGCCGACGGAAGGCAATCCGGCTATGCGGTCGGCCTCACCCTGCGGGAAGTCGCGGTGCGGCTGAAGGAGCTGGGCTGCGTGGACGCCGGTGCGCTGGATGGCGGCGCGTCTACGGTGATGGCATGTCAGCTGCCTGGCGAAGAAAACTGCACCGTGCGGAACGCCCCGTCTCTCGGGAAGCTCCGGGAGACGCCGCAGTTCCTGCTGCTCACCGCTCCCTATGAAGAGCCGGGGCCACTGGAAGCAATCGCGATCACCGGCGAAGCGAAGGTCATGCTTGCTGGCGGCTGCTGTTTGCTTTCCACCGGCGGCTGCGACGGCAGCGGTGCACCCGTGGCCTTGCGCGATGTCCAATGGACGAGTGATACTGGAAGCATTGACGGCAACGGTTTTTTCACGGCTCCGGATCGCCCATGTGAAGCGACGATAACGGCCCGCAGCGGCAGTATCGAGGATCGATTCACTCTCCCTGTGATCTCCCAGCCGGATGAGATAAGGATCGTAACCGAGGAGAACGGCAAAGAAATCAGACAGCTGCGCGTACTTCCCGGTACGGAGACGAACCTCAGCGCAAAGGCTCTTTGGAGCGGGATGGAGGTCTGCGCTGCCGACGAACAATTTGAATGGGAGCTGGAAGGGGAGGCCGGGAGTATCGACGGCAGCGGCCTGTTCACCGCTTCCGGGAATGCTGCGGTCGGCGAAGTTTCCGTAAGCTGCGGGGATGCCGTTTGCAGCCTGAAGATCATGGTCACGGATTCCGTGATTTGTGCGGAGGACTTCGAACAGGCTGAAACCGGCAGCGCTCCGGGCTTGACCTGGCGTCCGGAATCCAATCGGGATAAAGTGAAATATGGTCTCGGCAGCCTGCGGCTGGATTATGATCTCGCCGAAGGAAGCGTAACCTTCCCCATGGAGGATTACCCCACCGAACTGGGCTGCACCGCCAGTCTGTGGATCCTCAGTGACGGCAGCGGCAACAACCTGTATTCCGTGCATGAGGAGATCACGATCCTGCTTGGAAAGCTGGAGCACGAGGGCTGGATGCAGTTCCAGGTGAACACCGATGTGTTCGGCAGGATGCTGGCCCTGCGCGTCGGCGGCAGCGGCAGCGGGACCCTTTGGCTCGATCAGCTCATGGTCTTCAATTTGGAGGAACCGGATACGGAAGCCCCGGTGATAGAAATGGAAGCAGCGGAAGGGCATCTGCACGCAGCGGTTTGGGACCAGGCTGAGGGCGTTCTTTCCGCAGGCCTCCTTCGTTTAACTGCAAACGGAGAAAACATCGATTTCGAGTATGACGATTCCAGCGGTCAGATTACGGGGTCACTTCCTCAGCCGGACCCCTGTATCCGCATAGTCCTGACTGCATATGACCGCAGCGGCAACTATAATTCCGCTTCGGTCCTGCTAGACTCCGGCGCCCCGCCCGCATTTCCCGATATGATCGATCACTGGGCAAGCCGGTATGTGGACCATATGCGGAGTATGGGCGTGATCGCCGGGAGGCTGGCCGACGACGGGTCTACCTATTATGACCCGGACAGCAAAGTCACCAGGGCGGAATTCGCCGTCATGCTCTGCCGGTGGCTCAGAATAGACACGTCGGATTATGAAGGGGCCCTGCAATTTGCAGACGAAGACGACATCCCGTTCTGGGCACTCGACAGCGTAAAAGCCGCCGCTGCCCTGGGGCTTATACAAGGTTCGCCGAGAGAAGAAGGCCTCTATTTCATGCCGCAGCAGCTTTTGACCAGAGCCCAGGCTGCAGTCATCCTCGGCCGCACCATGCCTGGCGGGCGCATGCTGTCCGACCTTCCCTGGCCGGACGCGGGCGATATCCCATCCTGGGCCAGAACCTACGTGTCCGAGCTGGCTTTCATGGGCGTAATGACCGGAACAGGCGCTGCCTTTGAGCCCAACGGACCTCTGACTAGGGCGCAGGCGGCAAAGCTTCTGTCAGAACTGAGTTGATATCAGAATATCGGAGCCGATTCCGGCTCCGATATTCTGACTTGCAGCGGATATTTGTTCTTGCGGAATTCATTGCGAAACGATCCCGGCTATGGTAGAATGAATATTGAGATTTCGTCCGGAAGGATGTGAGCGACTTGCGGATCCTGGGCCTGGACCCCGGAATCGCCATCGTTGGCTTTGGCGTGATCGAAGCGCAGCGGGGACAGTTTCAATCGCTGACCTACGGCGCGATCCGGACGGAAGCGGGTCTCCCGCTTTCTGAACGCCTGGAGATCATATACAACGACCTGACGCAGCTGTTGGATTCCCTCCGGCCGGAAGCCGTGGCCGTGGAAGAGCTGTTTTTCAATACGAACATCACCACCGGCATAAGCGTTGCCCACGGCAGGGGTATCCTTCTGCTTGCATGCCGGCAGAAAGGCGTCCCGATTTATGAGTATACACCGCTCCAGGTCAAGCAGAGCGTAGTCGGCTATGGCCGCGCCGAGAAAAGGCAGGTCATGGAAATGGTGCGGCGCATGCTGCATCTGACGGATATACCCAGACCGGACGACGCGGCGGACGCGCTTGCCATCGCTCTTTGTCATGGCCGGGCAGTCACATCCTTACTATTTCAGGCAGGGGAGAAGGGGCAATGTTCTACTATTTAAACGGCACGGTAGCCGTAATTGACAACTATCTCGCGGTCATCGACTGCGGCGGCGTCGGCTTCAGCTGCAACACCTCGCTTCGCAGCCTGTCCACGCTGGAGATCGGCAAAAAGGTCAAAATGTATACCTCCTGCGTCATCCGGGAGGATGCTTTCGATATCTACGGCTTTACGACGCAAGCAGAGTTGAACAGCTTCAAAATGCTCACGGGCATTTCCGGCGTCGGTCCGAAAGCTGCTCTATCCATCCTTTCCTCCAGCAGCCCGGAGGACCTGGCCCTGGCTGTGGCTAATGGGAACGAAAAGGCCCTCACTATCGCGCCGGGAATAGGGAAGAAGCTGGCACAGCGCATCCTTTTGGAACTAAAGGACAAGGTCTCCGCCGATATGCGTAGCCTGACGCCGGGAAATGCCGGTGTCTCTGCGGGGCAGACAGCCGTGGGAGACCAAAAATCCCGGGATGTGGCGGCGGCCCTTTCCGTGCTGGGCTACAACCCTTCGGAGATAAACGCTGTGCTCAGCAAAATAGACATCACAAATCTGAGCGTGGAAGAGGCGATCCGTCAGGCCCTCAAATCCTCGCTTCGCTGAGGTGAGAAGCGGTCATGAGTATCGAAATATCCGGTGAAAACCTGACGAAGGATCTGACCAGGACAAGCTTCGTGGCGGAAGATGAGGGGGAATTCTCCCTTCGGCCCCAGACTTTGAATGAATACATCGGGCAGGCGAAGGCAAAGGACAATCTTCGTGTATTCATCGAGGCTGCCCGCAGGCGGGGAGAAGCCCTCGATCACGTGCTCCTCCATGGCCCTCCGGGACTCGGTAAAACCACGCTTGCCCAGATCATTGCAAATGAGATGGGGGTAAACATCCGGAAGACCTCCGGCCCCGCAATCGAAAAGCCGCGGGATCTTGCCGCGCTGCTGACAAATCTGAACGACAATGATATCCTTTTTGTGGACGAGATCCACCGGCTCAACCGCAGCGTGGAGGAGATCCTTTATCCTGCCATGGAGGATGGGGAGATCGACATCATCATCGGACAGGGCCCTTCCGCCGATTCCATCCGCTTGCCATTAAAGAAGTTTACACTCATCGGCGCCACTACCCGTTCCGGACAGATCTCCGCCCCCTTGCGCGACCGATTCGGCGTGATCCTCAAGCTGGAACTCTACACGCCGGAGGAGCTGGAGCTCATCATCCGCCGGAGCGCAGACCTTCTGAATATCGGGATCGAGCCATCCGGCGCCGCCGAGATCGCCAAGCGCTGCCGAGGGACGCCGCGAATTGCAAACCGGCTTCTGAAAAGAGTGCGGGATTTCGCCGAGGTGACAGCGGAAGGCGTCATTACGAAAGAGGTTGCCGATGATGCGCTGACGCGGCTGGATATCGACCAGTTGGGCCTGGACAACATCGACCGCAGACTCCTCCGAAGCATCATCCTGCAATACAGCGGGGGGCCGGTGGGCCTGGAAACGCTGGCCGCTACCGTGAACGAAGAGACGGTAACCATTGAGGACGTATACGAACCCTATCTGCTTCAGCAGGGCTTTATCACCCGTACGCCCAGGGGAAGATGCGCCACGCGTCAGGCCTACGAACACCTGCATTTGCCCTTTCCTATGGAAAACGGCGGAAATTCCGGACAGATGAAGATGGAATTTTAGTAAATCAGCCGAATTTTTGTAGGGAATTTTGCATGATTGCCTTGACATTCAAAATTTATGCGTCTATAATGCAATCGTGTCAATGGGAATTAGTAATAATAATCTATCGTTTGCGTCCATGACGGATGAAGAACTGCTGCAGTACTGTCGGCAGGGAAACCCGGATGCGGAGGAAACGCTGATCCGGCGGTATGGGCATGTCATCCGCAGTCTTGCGCGACCCTATTTTCTCACCGGAGGCGACACTGAGGACCTGATCCAGGAAGGGATGCTGGGCCTTCTGAACGCCATCCGCAGATTCGATGACCAGGAAGATACCTCTTTCAGAACCTTTGCCGTACTGTGCATCCGCCGCCGCATGTTTTCGGCTTTGAGGAAGGCGGCGGGAACCAAAAACGTATCTCTCGACGACTGTCTGTCCTTGGAATCCTCTCTTTTTGACAAAAATCAGTCTCGGAATGACAACCTGCGCGGACCAGAAGAACTTTTGATCGACAGGGAAGAGGCTCAAAAGAGATACCAAAACCTGCTTCTGCTTTTGTCGGCGTATGAACAATCGGTTCTGCGCTGTTTCCTAAGAGGAATGTCATACAGAGAAATCGCGGAGATCACCAAACGCTCGGAAAAAGCGGTGGATAATGCCGTTCAGCGCATCCGCCGCAAATTCGAAAACCTACCCAAAGGCGATATCAGCTCAAGCTGACGCAAATACAGGCCAATGGCCAAGACTAGTCAAAAGTGAGGATTAGCAATGTATCAGGACAAGACTTTGGTTTGCAAGGAATGTGGGCAGGAGTTCGTGTTCACCGCCGGTGAGCAGGAATTCTATGCTGAGCGCGGCTTCCAGAACGAGCCCCAGCGCTGCAAGGCTTGCCGCGACGCCCGCAAGAACGCCGCTCGTGGCCCCCGTGAGTACTTCACCGCCGTTTGCGCTCGCTGCGGCAAGGAAGCTCGCGTGCCCTTCGAGCCCAAATCCGATCGCCCCGTCTACTGCAGCGATTGCTTCGCGATCATGCGTGCCCAGGGCTGAGACCATCGGACAAACTGACGACTCGGGGCGCAGCGAAAGCTGCGCCCCGGTCTTTTTCGAAAATGGCCGAAGGAACAGGATCTGTTCCTCCGGCCATTTGCTTAAATGGAAACTAGCACTGTCTCGTTTAATCAGAGAAGGGTATCATTCTTCCTTCTCCGGCAGCGGGAGCAGGCGGATCTGCAGCGTCTCCACGCGCATTGCCTCTGCAGCGGTCACGGTCACGTCAAACCTGTCCCATACGAAATGGTCGCCCACCTCCGGAAAACGGTCCAACCTTTCCACTGCCCAACCGCCCATGGTGCTGTATTCGCTCTCGAAATCCGGCGGCGTATAACCGATGTAGTCAAAGAAGTCGCCGATATTTGTTCCCCCGTCCACGGTGAAGATATCCTCTCCCTCCGGGACCACGTCGAGCTCTACTTCGTCGCTTTCATCGAAAATATCGCCTACGATCTCTTCCAGGATATCTTCCAAGGTGAGAATACCCATAGTTCCGCCGAATTCATCCACCACAACAGCCATCATCAGATGCTTTTTTCGGAATTCCTTCAATATGGAAGAGATGGTGCGGGTCTTATGGACATAGACAGGAGGGGAGAGAAGGTCGTCAACGTCGATTTCATCCAATTCCTGCGTGACCGCTGATTTCAGCAGTTTTTTGGTGGACAGGATGCCCAGGATATTGTCGATAGTCTCACGATACACAGGGATACGGGAATAACTGAGCATATCGTCGTCTTCCAAAAGCTTTTCCAGTCCATCGTCCAGGTCGAATGCGGCCATATCCACGCGGGGGATCAGGATGTCCATTGCGGTCACGTCGCTGAATTCGATGGCGGATTTGATAAGCTCGCTTTCCTGCTCAGTGAATACGCCCTCTTCCTCGATGGTTTCCAGTATGGTCACCAATTCGTCGTCCGTGACCTCCGGTTCCGGTTCCTCCGGCGTCCAGAATTTGCTGAGCTTGCTGACGATGGCATTGACGACGGAAACGACGGGTGTGAACAGAAGCATGAAGAAACGCAGGGGATAGACATAGAAATAGACGAGCCGATCCGCCTGACTGGTCCCGATGATTTTGGGGATGATCTCGCCAAGAATCAGCAGCACAGCCGTGCTGACAAAGGGGGCAGCGTTCTCTCCGCTCTCAGCCAGCAGCAGGGTCATGACGGAGGAAAAGGCGATATTCACCAAATTGTTGCCTACAAGGATCGTGGAGAGGAATTTCGGGAAGTGATCGGATATCCACTGTACGCCTTTGGCGCGGCGGTCGCCGGCTTCGGCAGCGGAGCGGATATGCAACTTGTTGGCAGTCGCGAAAGAAATCTCCGAGCTGGAGAAAAAGGCGCTGCACAGGACCAGGAGGACCATCAGGATCAGCATCCAGATCATGCGCCCACCCCCTTCTGTTCGGAGGTATCGTCCTCGTCATAGATCTCGCCCACAAGCTCTTCTAGGATCTCCTCCATGGTCACGAAACCCAACGCGTTCCCGTTGACGTCGATCACGATGGCCATGTGGGTACGTCGGCGTCCGAGCCCTTCGAACAGCTCGTCCAGCTTGATTTCCGGCGGCACGTCATAGGTGAGCTTCATCAGTGTGCTGATATCCGGCTGTTTCTTTTTCAAAACAAGCTGCAGATAGTCCTTAGTCTGGAGGATGCCGACGATACGGTCCGGTGATCCGGCGTAGACCGGCAGCCGGGAATACTTTTCCCGGATAATCAGTTCCTTCAGCTTATCAGGGTCCTCCGTGATGGAGACCGCGACCATATCCTTCAAGGGCGTCATGATCTCCCCGGCAGTTTTGTCGCTGAATTCCACCGCGGATTTTATCAGCCGGGTTTCCTCCGGCTCCATCAGTCCCTCTTCCTGAATGTTGTCGATGATGGTGGTGAACTCATCTTCCGTGATGGTCGGCTGCTCCTTTTCTCTGGGGAGCAGACGCTTTACCACCCAGCCGATCCCGGCTAACAGGGCAGTCAGCGGCGTAAGAAGGATCATCAGCAGCTTCACGGGAGCGGCGCATATCATCGCGTAGCTATCCGCATTGGCTTTTGCGATATTCTTGGGTATCGTTTCCGCGAAAAAGAAGATGAGCAGCGTCATCACCACGGTGGAGATCACGGCGCCGGCAGTTCCCATTCTGCGGATAAAGAGAACGGCGGCAAAGGTGGATGCGAAGACATAGCAAACATTTGTGCCGATCAGAATGGTAGAAAGGGCTTTATCGAAGCGGTCCAGCACATAGTTGACGCGCCCGGCACGCTTATCACCATCTTCGGCATGCTTGCGCATACGCAGCTTATTGCAGTAGCTCAGCGCTGTTTCGCTGCCCGCAAACCCGCCTCCCAGCAGGATCAGGAAAAGGATCAGGATACTTCGGGGTATGTCGTCCATAAAGGAAAATCAACTCCAGTCCCCAGGAGCGGATGACGGCATTTCCGCTTCTGCATGTAGTATATTAAGTTATATGATACCATAGATGTCAAGCAGCCGCAATAGGGATACAGCCAGTGTTTCCGCAGAACGAGCCTGAGAACCGGCAGACAGCGGAAAATAGTCAAAATAGCTATGGAAAAGGAGATATAGGGAGAAGAAACACTACCGAATCTGCGGCAGAGTCAGATCTCAAAGGATGCGTCATCCGCTTCCGCTACGGGGATCGGTTCGGCCTCGGGAACGCGCCGCAGGGGATCATAGTCAAATCGGCGGCATTTGTCCCAGGGGTTCATGACTCCGTGATATACACAGAGCACCTCCTCATCTGCGCCGCAGCGGCCATGGCTGCAATAAGCGCAGGAGGGTTCTATCTTATTGCGAAACAGCACAAAGGATCACCTCGGGCTCATTATACCCCAGATTTCGCCCCTTTGCCATAGATTTTCACAAAAACCGCAATGCTGAGAAGAAGCACAGCATACAACAGATAATAGACGCTGCCCAGTTTAAGGATGAACATGCCAAATGCCATCAGAAGTCCGTGGAGGAGGCGCAGGGGCAGATAGAGCCTGGCCGAAATACCAGTACCCTCCAGGGAAGAGAGCACCTGGCAGGCGACGGAAAGACCGCCGAAACCCACGAGAAAAGCTGCCATGATCTCTGCCCACGGACCGGAAGACAGGGTGAGGATGCCGCCGGTCAATTCGACGACGCCTTTCAGCAAAGCGGAATCGGGCAGAAACGCGGTGAAAACGCTGAAAAAGACGACATAGGCGCATATGATAAGTATGGAACGTGTGCCGCTACGTACCGCAACAGGAAATCCGCTGAAAAAGGAATTCCCGAAAACGTCTTCCGTATCCGATGCCGCTTTTGAGGGACGATGGCCTGCACCCAACAGGATCCCCAAGAATGCGGAAATCAGCCATTGCAGGAGGAGCAGGGCCAGCACCCGCTCTCCGCCGCCGGACAGTTTTCCGCTCACCAGGCCGAAGAGAAATCCGGGACTGCAATTGTTGGAAATGATCAGGAGTCTTTCCGCCTCCTCCCCGGAACACCGCTCCAGACGGCAGCACTCGGCTGCAGCCTCAGCACCGAGGGGATAGCCCCCCACAAGTCCTGCCATAAACGCGGGGAGGGCAGTTTTCCGTATATTGAATAACGCCTCAAAAGCCGTACCCAAAGGCCCCAGGATGATCGGTGGGAGTTCCAGACGGAGCAGCAGGTTCGTCATGACCAGGAACGGAAACAGAGCAGGGACCACTGATCGCAAACAGTTTTCCAGCCCGGCCCGCGCTGCTGCGGAAGCGTCTGCACTCCGAATACTCAGGAGCGCAAAGGCTCCGGCAGCCGGTAGGAACAGCAAGACGGTTTTAGCCCCATTCCGACGCATATCCCGACCTCCCTAAAGATAGAATGAGCAGTATAAACCTATGTTTTTGGGGAGGCGAACTTTCATGAAAGGCGTTAGAACTGCCATCGACAGGCTGATTGGTATTACGGATACGCCGCTGAGTTTTGATCGCGGCCTGCCGGAGATACGTATCTCCGCCATGCATAGCATGGTGATCGAACCGCACCGCGGTATCCGCTCTTTTTCGGATGACAGCATACTGATCGAGACCGGCGGCGGCCTTGTCCATATTCGCGGGAGCGCGCTGATGATCAAAAGCATGACCTGGAGGGAGCTCTGCCTCCAGGGACGGTTCCGCACTGTGGAGCTGGTGGGCGATCATGCGGTCTAGGCTCTGGCTGACAGAAGGGGCCTTGTTTGAAGCGTTCTGCCGGGAACCCGCCGAGCTGATCAACGCGCTGTGTATGGCGCAGATCGAAGCAACGGATTTCCGGGAAGTGGAGAACGACAGGTTCACATTTCTGGTGCCCGCTGCAATGGCAGACGCAACCGTGAAATTGGGCAATCGCTGCGGCGCGGAGATACGCGTACTTCGAAGACGAGGGTTCCTTCATTTCCTGGGCAGGTTTCGCAAACGGGCGTATCTGCTGCTGATCCCGCTTCCGTTTCTTGTCTCCTTCACTATCCTGTCCACCTTTCTCTGGCAAATCGACGTCAGCGGGAACGTGACGGTCAGCAAGGCGGAAATCCTAACGGCGCTGGAATCAGTAGGCGTCTATCCCGGCGTAAGCGGGCTGAGCCTTGACAATCCACAGATCCGCAGCCGCATGCAGGCAATGGTGAGTGATCTCATCTGGTGCACCGTTCAGGTCCACGGCAGCCGGGCCCTGGTGGTCGTGCGAGAGCGTCGAAAGCCGCCGAAGATCGTGGATGAAGACGCAGCGTGTGAAGTTGCTGCGAAGAAAACCGGCACCATCGATGAGCTGCATGTTTTAGAAGGAAAGGCACTCGTGCAACGGGGCGATACGGTGCTGCAGGGCCAAACCCTGATCTCCGGTCAGCTGGCAGACCGGCAGGAGCAGATTCGATACGTCCATGCCATGGGCAGGGTCTTTGCCTGGACCTGGTATGAGAACAGCATGGAGATCCCCTTAAAGACGCAGGAAAAGGCGTATACGGCGGAGGAAAAGACCCATTACAGCCTGAAAATCGGGGATTTACGGCTGAATTTCTACAATGACAGTAGCATTTCCCAGGGGTGCTATGATAGAATAACGAAAGAGATGCGGGCAGAATTATTCGGCCTTGCCCTGCCGGTCAGTTTGGTGAAAACGGAATTTCGGGCTTACCGGCTTATTTCACGGGAAGCATCGGAAGAAGAAGTCTCCGGCCTTTTGGAGACCAGGCTTCTTCAATGGCTCCGTCAGATTGCGCCGGAGGCAGAGCTTTTACAGACCTGGTTTTCCTGCGAGACGGCAAACGGCCTTCTCCGCGTCCATATGCTTGCCCAGTGCAGGGAAGATATCGCCGGGGAAAGGGAGATCAGCATTCCCCAGCCTTGAACAAAAGAGAGTGAGAATAATGGCGGAAAGAACCATCAGCATAGATCGGATCGAAAACCTGGTGAGTGTATTCGGTTCCTTCGATGAAAACCTTCATATTCTGGAAAGCGAGCTTGGCGTCCACATCACGGATCGGGATTCCGAGCTTCACATCGTGGGCGAGGAGGAACCCGTCGCCTATGCGGAGCAGGCCCTCTCCGGGCTGCTTTCTCTGGCCTCCCGGGGTGAATCCGTTACGACACAGAATGTGCGCTATGCACTGAAGCTCACCATGGACGGCCGGGCAGACAAAATTTCCCAGCTGGCGGACGACGTGGTGTGCATCACGGCCAAGGGAAAACCTATCAAGGCAAAAACGCTGGGCCAACGAAGCTATATAGAAGCGATCCGCAACAACACCGTGACCCTGGCCATAGGGCCCGCCGGTACGGGCAAGACCTATCTGGCCGTTGCCTGCGCGGTGACGGCATTTCGGGCCAAGGAGGTCAACCGCATCATTCTGACTCGTCCCGCGGTGGAAGCCGGCGAGAAGCTGGGCTTTCTTCCCGGCGATCTGCAGAACAAAGTAGACCCCTATCTGCGTCCGCTGTACGACGCTCTCTTCGATATGCTGGGTCCGGAAACCTATCAGAACTATCTGGAGAAGGGGAATATCGAAGTTGCGCCTCTGGCCTATATGCGCGGGCGGACGCTGGACGATTCCTTCATCATTCTGGATGAAGCGCAGAATACCTCCCGCGAGCAGATGAAGATGTTTTTGACCCGCATCGGCTTCGGCAGCAAAGCGGTCATCACCGGCGACGTGACGCAGATCGACCTGCCCCGTGACAAGGTCAGCGGGCTGAAAGAGGTCGTTAATGTGCTGCGGGACATCGACGATATCGAAATCTGCCGTCTGACCGGCGAGGACGTGGTTCGCCACGCCCTGGTGCAGAAGATCATCGAGGCTTACGAAAAATACGAAAAGGGCCACCCGCGGGATGCCGCGGCAGCAGCGGCCCGGAGAAGAAGGCAAAGCTGATGGCAAGACATTCCATTCTCATGAGCGGGGAAGTGCCCTATCCCCGCTGGGCAGCCCGTCTTGCGGGCCGCTGCATCCGCACGGCGCTGCGGCTGGAAGGGGTCCGCGTCCCCTGCGAGGTAAACGTTCTGTTCACGGATGACGAGGGCATCCAGGCGCTGAACCGTGATCTGCGGGGAGTGGACAAGGCGACGGACGTCTTGTCGTTCCCGGCCTTCAGCTTCACACCGGAAGCCTTTGACCCCGCTGACGGGGAGGTCGATCCGGAAAGCGGTCTCCTGCCCATCGGCGATATGGCGCTGAATCTGGATCGGATCCGCCTCCAGGGCCAGGAATACGGCACGGGAGAAAAACACGAGACCGCCTATCTGACCGTCCACAGCGTACTGCACCTGCTGGGTTACGATCATGTGGACGAAGGCGAAGAAAAGAAGCAAATGCGCGCCAGAGAGCGGGCGATCATGAGGTTGATGAGGATATGAAGATCACGAAAACAGGCGTATTCACCATTGCCGGACGGCCAAACGTGGGTAAAAGCACCCTGGCAAATTACATTGCGGGGGAGAAGATCGCCATCGTTTCCCACAAGCCCCAAACGACCCGAAGCCGTATCAGCGCCATTTGCCAGAGGGAAGACGCCCAGCTCGTTTTTTTGGATACGCCGGGCTATCACAAGCCCAAAAACGCCCTGGACAGTTATCTGGACCGCATCGTGGAAAGCAGCGTTGCGGACAATATGGACGCCGTGGTGCTGATGGTCGAGCCCATTGCCAACGTGGGAAAGCAGGAGCAGGCACTGATAAAGATGATCCGCAGTTCGGGTTCTCCCGCCGTACTGGCTATTAACAAATGTGACACGGTGAACAAGCCGGACCTTCTTGCCGTCATGAGCGCCTACGCAGAGGCGGGAGATTTTGCGGAGATCATCCCCATCTCCGCCAAAACCGGCGAAGGCGTAGAGGAGCTTCTGACCATCCTGCGGGGATATGCCGTGGAAGGGCCTCAGCTCTTCCCGGAAGATATGGTGACAGATCAGCCCGACCGGCAGATCGTAGCGGAGATCGTTCGGGAAAAGCTGCTCTATTGTCTGGAGCATGAGATCCCCCACGGTACGGCCGTGGAGGTCGAGCGATTCAGCGAACGCGACGATGGCATCATCGACCTGGAAGTGACCATTTACTGCGAAAAGGCCAGCCACAAAAGCATCATCATCGGCCACAACGGCAGCATGCTTAAGCGCATCGGTGAACTGGCGCGAAAGGACGTGGAGCGCTATATGGGCACCAAGGTCTATTTCAAGAGCTGGGTCAAGGTAAAGGAAAACTGGCGGGACCAGGACGCGATGCTCCGCAATTTCGGCTACCATGAGTGATACGGTTCTGAAGGGTCTTGTCCTGCGAACGGCGGACTATAAGGAAAGCAGCAAAATGCTGACCGTGCTTACGGACAGCATGGGGAAAATCAGCATCTCCGCTCGCGGCGCTGCCAGGCTCAAAAGCCGTATCGCCGCCGCCTGTCAGCCCATGGCATTTTCGGAAATGACCGTTTCCGAAAGCAAAGAACGGTTTTACCTGAAGGAAGCCGGCACGCTGGAGCTTTTCACCGGCCTGACCGCCGATCTGAAGAATTACGCCCTTGGCTGTTATTTTCTTGAGCTTCTGGATGCCTCCTGCCCGGAAACGGTAGAGGAACCGGAAGCTTTGTCTCTGGGGCTCAACGCCTTGTGGCTCCTGTCCGAGGGAAAAAAGGACCCGAGGATCGTGAAGAGCGCCTTTGAGCTGCGGCTCATGACGATTCTCGGCTATCAGCCGGAAACGGAGCAGTGCGCCTACTGCGGCAAAGAGGAACCGGAAACACCGACACTGGATCTGCGCGGCGGCGCACTCTACTGCCGGGAATGTGCCTTGAAAGCTATGGCGCAGCGGCCCATGACGCTGGACACGCCCTCGCTGCTCGCCATCCGGCATATCGTAACGAGTCAAAGGAACAGCGTCTTTTCCTTCCGCGTCAGCGACAGCGGTATGCGCCGGCTGAACGATGCGGCAGAAAACTATGTTAAGGAACAGTTGGAGCGTTCATTTCGGACGCTGGATTACTATAAGAGCCTGTAACGGTGGAATATGATGAAAACAAAAGAAGAATTCTATGAAAAATCCATGCGGACACTGGAGCTGCCTCAGATCCTTCGCATCCTGCAGGAAGAGGCCGTCTGTGCTTCCGCCAAGGAAGAAGCGCTGAAACTGCGCCCTTCTGATATCATGACGGAGGTGGAGGAACGGCTGCGGGAAACGTCCGACGCAAAAAGGCTCATTTCTCTCAAGGGGACGCCCCCGCTGTCTGATATCCGTGAGGTAACGGGCAGCCTGGCCCGTGCTCGTTTGGGCGGCATGCTGAATACCCGCGAGCTGCTGGATATTGCGGGGGTTCTGCGGGCAGCCCGTCAAATGAAGGGCTGGTCCTCCGAAGAAGCGGGGAGCCTTTCCGGTCTCTTCGGCGCGCTGATCGCCAACAAATTCCTGGAAGAAAAGATCACCCTTTCCATCGTTGGAGAGGAGGAGATCGCCGATGCCGCCAGCAGCGAGCTTGCCTCCATCCGCCGTCACATGCGGGCCGCCAACGCCCGCATCCGCGACGTGCTGAACAAGATCATCACCTCGCCCTCTTATTCCAAGATCCTGCAGGAACCCATCATCACCATGCGTTCGGATCGCTATGTGATCCCCGTAAAGGCAGAGCACAAGGGAGCATTGGGCGGCTTGGTTCACGACGTTTCCTCCAGCGGTCAGACCATTTTTATCGAACCCATGCAGGTGGTGCAGGCCAACAATGAGATCCGCGAGCTGCAGGCCAAGGAGAAGAAGGAGATCGAGCGCATCCTCATGGAGTTGAGCAACGACGCGGCAAGCTTCGAGGAGGACATTCTCTGCGATCAGCATGTGCTGGTGCGGCTCGACCTGGTCTTCGCTAAGGCGAAGCTCAGTTATCGTATGAACGGAGATGCGCCTCAGCTTAGCAGCGGCGGCGTTATCCGGCTGAAAAGGGCCCGTCATCCCCTTATCGACCCGAAAAAAGCCGTGCCGATCGACGTCTCCGTGGGCGGTGAATTCGATACCCTCGTCATCACGGGCCCCAATACCGGCGGCAAGACCGTCAGCCTCAAAACGCTGGGCGTCTGCTGCCTCATGGCCGCCTGCGGTCTCCATATCCCCGCGGACAGCGGCAGCACGGTGCCTGTACTGAAAAAAGTATTGGCGGACGTAGGCGACGAGCAAAGCATCGAGCAGTCCCTCTCTACCTGTTCCTCCCATATGAGCAATATCGTCGGCATGCTGAAGGAAGCGGACGAGGATACCCTGATCCTCTTTGATGAGCTGGGCGCAGGTACAGACCCTGCGGAAGGCGCGGCTCTGGCCATCGCCATCATCGAATACGCCCGCAGTCAGGGCGCAAAGATTGCCGCCACCACCCACTATGCCGAGCTGAAGGTGTATGCCACCGCCACCGCGGGCGTCATGAACGCTTCCTGCGAATTCGACGTGGAGACGCTGCGCCCCACTTACCGGCTGCTCATGGGGATTCCGGGAAAGTCCAATGCTTTTGAAATCTCCCGGCGGCTGGGCCTGGACGAAAGCATCATCGATGATGCCAAAGGCCGCATGGCTTCGGAACAGACGGATTTCGAGCATGTCGTCTCCCTGCTGCAAACGGAGCGCCAGAAGATGGAACAGGCGCAGTTGGAAGCCGAAAAGCTCCGGCTCCAGGCCCAGGCGGACGCCCGTGCAGCCGCGGAGCTGCGCAAAGCCGCGGAAGAAGAAAAGCAAAAGGCGGGGGCAAATGCGAAGCGGGAGGCAGACCGTCTCCTGAGGGAGGCCCGCAGAGTATCCGACGAAGTATTCGACGAACTCAATGAGATGCGCAAGAAAGCCGTCCGGGCGGAAAATGCGCAGCAGATCAACGAAGAACGGGTCAGCCTCATGAAGAAGCTCAATGAGGCCCAGGACAGTCTTGGCGTCAGCTCCGAGGAGGATGCGCAAACGATGAAGCCCACCCGGCCCGCGAAAGCCGGGGACACGGTGCTTTTGCTGAAGCTCGGCACCCAAGCCAGCGTCATTTCCGTCGGCAGCGACGGAACGCTGACCCTTCAGGCGGGCATCCTGCGCATCACGGCCAAGCAGGAGGAAGTGCGGCTCGTAGAGGAAGCGGAAATAGTCAAAACGAAGTTCAAAAAAAAGACGGAAGCCCAGATACACAAGCTGGCCGTCAGCCCGGAAGTGGACCTCAGGGGCAGCATGACGGACGAAGCGCTGCTGATGCTGGAACGGTATCTCGATTCCGCCAGGACAGCCAAGCTGCCCAGCGTCCGCATCATCCACGGCAAAGGGACCGGCGCCCTTCGCAAGGCCGTGCAGGATTACCTGCGCAGAGTTCCGGCGGTCAAGAGCTTCCGCCTGGGCCGCTACGGGGAAGGGGAAGACGGCGTCACCATCGCAGAGTTGAAGATCTGACTTTTTTGGGGCGACCCATTTAGGAATGCTATGCCGTCAACACACCGGCAGACCGCCCATTTGGAAACCCTTGCAGCGCGGTTTATTGGCAGTTTGACTATTGACGCAGGAAGGATTCCTTGCTAAAATATCAAAATAGAAAAGGGATAAACCGGGAAATAACAATGAAAAGGTCGTGACGCCGTTATGTACATGAAGACGATTACCGTCAACAACCAGGTCGGACTCCATGCCAGGCCTGCTACTTTCTTCATCCAGAAAGCCAATGAGTTCAAGAGTTCCATCTGGATCGAAAAAGAAGAACGCAAGGTCAATGCAAAAAGCCTCCTGGGCGTTCTCTCCCTCGGCATTGTCAAGGGTACGGATATCTCTATCGGCGCGGAAGGCCCCGATGAAGAAGCGGCGGTGCTGGCTCTTCAGCAGCTGATCGAAACGGACTTCAAGGAGTTCGCGGGCTGAGAAACCCCGTCTGAATACAGAGAGACCTATAGGCAGGCCGTCCAGAATGGCCTGCCTTATATGCAGGCGGTCTCTTCAAAAGAGTATCCATTCAAATTGTTGGATTCTCGTATGCGTCATACCAGGATCACAGATGGAAAGAGGGTGGCTCATGGTGCTATTCTTGACGGGACTTGCCGCATTTGTCGGCGGGGCCCTGGTATCCTGGGGAAACTATCTTCTTCTGCGATCACTCATGAACAGAAACGGGGAAAAAGCGATCGCCATGATTTCCCCCTTACGGACGCTGCTGAGCGTGGCTTATCTTCTGGTCCTTTACCTCATCGGCCGACGAACGGAGCTGAACTCCACGGCTTTGCTCCTCGGCGGTGCATTGGGGCTGACGGTTTTACTGACGTTCTTTACCTTCCGTATCACAAGAGGGGGGAACGGAGAAAGAAAGGAGTGATCATGTATGGGTGAAACCTCCGAACCTGTCATTCGCATATTCGGTATCCTGGATGTGACCGGCGAAGTGATCGCCATGTGGGTCTTTCTGGCCTTGGCTGTCGTCATCTCCCTGTTGGTCACTCGTCATCTGAAAGAGCGGCCCGGAAAACTGCAGAATCTTTTGGAGATCGCTGTTGAAGCTCTCGACGATTTCTGCGCCGGCATTCTGGGACGGGAAAACGGAAGAAAATACCTCTTTTTCCTGGGACCGCTCTTTTGCTTCATTCTTCTGTCCAACTATTCCGGCCTGATTCCCGGCGTCGGACTCAGCAAGTATATCAAAGCGCCGACCTCTTCGCTTTCCGTCACGCTGGGACTGGGTATCGTGACCTTCGTTTTCTTACAGACGGCGGGTATCCATGCCGGAGCGAAGCACTATCTGAAGCATTTCCTGACCCCCGTAGTGCCGCTTCTGCTGCTGGACGAGCTGATCAAGCCGGCTTCGCTGGCGCTCCGTCTGTTCGGCAATATCTTCGGGGAGGAGACGGTGATGGAGAACCTGTATCATCTTCTTCCCATCGGCGCGCCTATCATCATGATGGTGCTCAGCCTCTTGTTCTGCGCCATCCAGGCAATCGTTTACACCATGCTTACAGCTTCCTATCTGCAGGAGATCATCGAAGAATAAAGCAACCGATGATGAAATCTCCGCGCATGTCTTGCCGGCATATTTGTCGCCTTTTTTTTGCCAAATATACTTGCAATACACAGAGTATTTCAGCGTTTTTCGCCCTCATCAGGCGAAAAACCTGCCCGACAATCCGCACACGCCGATTTAATCATCGGTTACTAAAGAAGGGAGAACCGACATGACCGATTCCGCTATCATTGCGCTTGCAGCCGCCTTCTGCATCGCCGTTTCCACCATTTTCCCCGCCCTCGCCCAAGGCAAAGCTGCCCGTGCCGCTCTGGAGAGCATCGCCCGGCAGCCGGAGGCCGCCAAGGATATCCGAAGCGCGCTCCTGCTGTCCCTGGCCCTGATGGAAGCTCTCACCATCTACGGTCTGCTCATCGCCTTCATGCTCGTGGGCAAGATCGGCTGAGACGGGCAACATGACCATACAGCCAAACATCCTGATTTGGACCATTCTCTCTTTCTGCGCCTTCATGCTCATCCTCTGGCGGTTGCTGCTGAAGCCGATGCTGGCTTTTCTTGACGCAAGGAAGGCCCGTATCGAACATGCCCGCAGCCTGGACAAGTCTGCGGAACTGGCTGAGAAGCAGGCGCTCCTGGAAGCGGAAAGGCTGGCAGAAACGCAGCGCAGGGCGGAAGAACGGAAACTGGCCGCCTTTGCCTTACGGGAGGAGAGCAAGGTCAACCGGGAAGCGAGAGAAAAGCGGTACCTTCAGGAAACGAAGGAACGGCGGGTGATCGTAGAGGCGGAGGCCGATGAGCTTGTACCGAAGCTGGCGGTTTCCCTGAAGGATCATGTAGATACCTTTACGGATAAGCTGATTGCTTTCGGAGAACGCTGAATGCGGCTGCTGTATGCACTTATAAACTTCCTCATCCTTGCCGCCGGGTTATGGTTCGTAGGAAGGAAAACCGTATTGAAGCGCTTTGCCGAGCGGCGGGAACGCATCGGCAGGGAACTGGACGAGGCAGAGGCCCTTGAGGCCGCTGCCGCATTGCCGTCTCCGGAAATCCCGGAGCCGCAGTCGGATCCCATCCGGGAAGCGGTGGACGATGATGCGAATCTTCAGGTCCTGCGTCAATCATTGGAGGACGAAGCGCGGCAGGCGGAAGAACTCCATAAGCAGGATCTGGAGGATCTGGAGCGGGAAGCCATGGGAAACGCCAGAGACCAGGCGGTAAAGGCTCTGGTACTGGAGCTGGGCGAGCATCTTGTACAGGAGCCGCAGGTTTCCCATATTCGCGCACTGGAACCTCTGTTTGCGGAGCGCATTCTGGAGAGCATCAGTATTACCCCCGGCGATATGTGCTATCTGATGCACCACGACGTGCTGTATGTCACCCTTACCTCCGCCTTCGAGTTGGACGATGAACTCGTGGAACGCATCGGCAGCCGGGCTACCGCTCTTTTGGAAGAAGTTGGCGGCAAACCATCATTTTGGGTAAAAGTAGACCCGGATCTGCTTGGCGGCATGCGCCTGCGAATCGGTGATACTGTCTACGATATGACGGTGGAAAACCGGTTGTATCACTTGGAAAAAGACCTTACCAAGCGGCCGATCGACGGACTGCTGGATAAAGATTGCATCCTCCAGGACCTGATGGAGGGTGTTATGGAAGCCAGACCGCAGCTGGACATCTTCCAGCTGGGCCGCGTCCTCAGCGTATCGGACGGCATCTGTTGGCTGGATGGTCTCGCCGATATCATGTATGGAGAAGTGGTGGAATTCGACTGCGGCGAAAGAGGGATGATCCTGGATATCCAGCCGCAGCGGATCGGCTGTGTTGTATTCGGCAGCTATGAGCTTATCGAAAGCGGCAGCCGCGTCCGGCGCGTGGGACGCATCGCCAGTGTTCCTGTGGGTGAAGCCCTGCTTGGCCGGGTGGTTGACCCCCTGGGCCGTGCGATCGATGGGAAGGGGCGTATCCGCACGTACCTGAAGCGGCCTATCGAAAACCCCGCTCCGGGCATCCCGGACAGGAAATCCATATCCGTCCCGCTCCAAACCGGCATAAAGGCGATCGACGCCCTGGTCCCCATAGGCAGAGGTCAGCGTGAGCTGATCATCGGTGACCGTCAGACGGGCAAGACCGCGCTGCTGTTGGATACGATCATCAACCAGCGGGGCAAAAACGTGGCCTGCATCTATGTGGCCATCGGCCAAAAGGAGACTTCGGTTGCAGATTTCAGGGACAAGCTGGTGAAACACGGAGCCATGTCTTATACCACGATCGTCAGTGCACCGGCTTCCAGCTCCGCGTCCTTGCAGTATATCGCTCCCTTCGCAGGGGCGGCCATGAGCGAATACTTCCTTTATTCCGGGCGGGACTGCCTCATCATCTATGATGACCTTTCCAAGCATGCCGTGGCTTACCGCGAGCTCTCCCTGCTGCTTCACAGGCCATCCGGGCGAGAAGCATACCCTGGCGACGTGTTCTATCTTCATTCCCGGCTTCTGGAAAGAGCTGCCAGACTGTCGGAGGAAGCGGGCGGCGGCAGCGTGACGGCGCTGCCTGTGATCGAGACCCAGATGGGGGATATCTCCGCCTATATTCCCACCAACGTGATCTCCATTACCGACGGCCAGATCTTCTTGGAGACGGATCTGTTCAATTCCGGACAGCGGCCTGCGGTCAATGTGGGTCTCTCCGTCTCCCGTGTCGGCTCCGCCGCGCAGACCCCGCTCATGAAGCAGGTCTCTTCCCGGCTGCGTATGGATCTTGCCCAATACCGGGAACTCTCGACTTTTGCCCAATTCGGTTCAGACCTGGACGATGCAAGCACAAAGGTGCTGAATGCGGGTGAACGGATGATGGCCGCTCTCCGGCAGCAACGCTATGCACCGCTGGAGGATTGGAAACAGGCGATCCTGCTGTTCGCCGTTTCCGAGGGATATGCCGACGATGTACTGCCCGCGGAAATGGAAGAATTCGAGGAGAGGCTTTACGTACACATGGAGGGTAGGGAACCCGCCCTCGTCCGCCGCCTCCAAAGCGGGAAAAAGCTGAACGCAGAAGAAATCGCGAGCTTGAAGGAAGCCTTGGCACAGTTCCGGAGGGAGGACGCTCATGGCCACCTTGTCTGATCTGCGCAAGCGTCTTCGCGGCATCCAGACGATCTGCCAGCTGGCCGGTGCCATGCGTACGGTTTCCTCCGCGAAGCTTGCCAGACTGAACGCTACCGCCTATGCATTCAGCGCTTATGCCGAAGGCTGCCGTGATTTGCTCCGTGCTTCCGGTGCGGTGGTTTCCCGCGTACAGGGCAAGGAAGAAAAAACGCTCATCGTGCTTCTTTCCGGCAACCGGGGGCTGTGCGGAAGCTATCATAATGAGCTCTTTGCTTATTGCCGCGCTTTGCCTGAATTTGACGACGCCTGTTTCATCACCGGAGGAAAAAAGGCCGCCGCATATCTGAAGGAGCGGGGGATCCCCATAGAGGAAGAATTCCAGATTTCTGACGTGCCGGAATATGCCCAGGCGGAGGCCCTGGCGGACCGTATCCTCTCCATGTATACCAGCGGCGTCGTCTCTCGCGTGCTGTTCGTTTACAGCGACGCCGTCAACGCAATGACGCAGACCCCCGGTTCCAGGGAGCTTCTTCCGGGCGAGAGCGGCGGCGAAGCCCAAGAGCTGCTTTGGCTGCCCGACCCTGAGACGGTCCATGAAGGCTTGGCCGAATTCTGCCTTCGCGCGCAGGTCTACTATCTGCTGATTCGAAGCGCTATGGGTGTCCAGGGGGCTACCTTGGTGTCCATGCGTTCCGCTTATGACAATGGAAAAGATTCCGCCGCGGAGCTGGAAACTGCCATCAACCGCCTGCGCCAGACGCAGGTGACCGCCAGCGTCATCGAAACATCATCCGGCCAATGGCCGAAAGGGGAGGGATAAGTATGTCCGCCGGAAAAAAGGGGCTCATCACCCGCATCACAGGGCCGGTCGTGGACGTGACCTTTCCCCAGGCAGAGGATACGCCGGAGCTTTTCAATTCCCTGGAAGTGGAGACCAACAACGGCAAGCTTGTCCTGGAAGTCCTGCAGCAGCTGGGAGACGGGACGGTTCGTTGTATTTCCATGCATGCTACCGACGGTCTTTCCCGCGGCATGTTTGCCGTGGATACAGGCGACCCCATCACCATCCCGGTGGGTGAAGAAACCCTGGGACGAATGTTGAATGTGAACGGCGACCCCATCGACCGGGGCGGCGAAGTACCCGTAAGCCTCCGCTGGCCCATCCACCGAAGCGCTCCGCCCTTTACGGAGATCGTCCCCGGCGGCGACTTGCTTGAGACGGGGATCAAGGTCATCGATCTCATGACCCCCTATACCAAAGGCGGTAAGATCGGCCTTTTCGGCGGTGCAGGTGTGGGTAAAACCGTGCTCATCATGGAGCTCATCCGAAATATCGCCTTTGAGCATGACGGGTATTCCGTGTTTGCCGGCGTGGGAGAGCGTTCCAGAGAAGGGAACGACCTCTGGCAAGAAATGAAACAGTCCGGCGTGCTGAACAAAACAGCTCTGGTCTTCGGCCAGATGAACGAGCCTGCCGGCGCCCGCCTTCGGGTGCCTTTGAGCGGCCTCACTCTTGCGGAGTATTTCCGGGAGAACGCACATAAGGACGTGCTCCTGTTCATCGACAACATGTTCCGTTTCACCCAGGCGGGCTCTGAGGTCTCCGCTCTGCTTGGAAGAATGCCCTCTGCCGTGGGCTATCAGCCCACCCTGGCTTCGGAGATGGGGCAGCTGCAGGAGCGGATCGTAAGCACGGTAAACGGTTCCATCACCTCCGTGCAGGCGATCTATGTTCCCGCGGACGACCTGACGGACCCGGCTCCCGCTACCACATTTTCCCACTTAGACGCCACTACGGTTCTCTCCCGTGCCATCGTAGAACAAGGCATCTACCCCGCCGTCAGCCCCCTGGAGTCCAGCTCCAGGATGCTTTCCCCGGATATCGTTGGTGACCGGCATTACCGCGCGGCCAGAGAAGTGCAGCGTCTGCTGCAGAGATACAATGAACTGCACGATATCATTGCCATCCTGGGCATGGACGAGCTTTCGCCGGAAGATAAGCAGATCGTCCGGCGGGCACGCAAGGCGCAGCGCTTCATGAGCCAGCCCTTCCATGTGGCAGAGGGCTTTACCGGGCTGTCCGGGCGCTTCGTCCATCTGGAGGATACGATCAAGGGCTTTGAGGCGATCCTCGGCGGCGACTGCGATGCGCTGCCGGAGCAGGCATTCCTCATGGCCGGTACCATTGAAGACGTCTACGCTGCGGCGAAGGAGCAGGGCTGATGGACGGCGGTCTCCTATTTCGTATCCTCACGCCGCTTAAAGACGTCGCTTCCTTCCACTGCGATGCAGTGAACCTTGTGGAGAAGGATAATGCGGAGGGGCAGGGCGGCAGCATCGGGATCCTCCGCGGGCACCTTCCTGCCGTCATCGCCCTGGAAGAAAACAGCCCCGTGACGGCTTCCGCAAAAGGAAAAACCGTGTTTTCAGCCACCGTCCGCGGCGGCTTTGCGCGCATTGAACAGGGATCCGTGACCGTCCTGACCCCCTCGGCGAATGTTACTCTGGAAGAATAGCACCTATGCATAACAGGGCGGCGAGGTCATTTGCCTCGCCGCCCTGCATTTTCTCTTTTAGGGAAAGCAGGCGTCATCTCCGCTATGAAGACGACGCCTGCTCCACCTGTCTTCAGTTCATGGTACCGGGAGTACCTTCCTGCTCAGCCTGCTCGAAATCGCTTCCGGAGAGGCCATCACGCTTCAGCATGGTTTCCAATACGTCGATATCCGTGTCTACGTCCAGCGTATCGGGCAGGTAAAGGTTATCCAGCTGCTTGCGATATGCGGAGATGATGGTATCCATGGTGACTTCGATCCGCTCTTTTGTCTGGGAAAGCTTGTCTCCCTGATAACCCTTTTCCTCAAAATCCGCATAACTGTCCAACAGTTTCAGGGTAGTGGGGAAGTAGTAGTTTAAAAAGCTGCTGATCTGCGGCTGCTTCTCCGGATCCTTGCGCACAGCATTGAAAATCGCGGCGGCCAGTCCGCGGACCTGGACAGCCTTCTCCATCATGTCCCGATCCTGGATGCGCCCGCAGGCCCGCTCCATTTCTTTGAGAAGAAGATCGTATTTATCCTCCTCCCGTCCGGGTTCTTCCGCTGTCTGGGGGGTAACGATGTGATCCTCCGCTTTCGTCTGGTCAAGGATCAGCAGACCTCTGGCATTATCCAGATAGGCGGATTCCGGCAGATAACCTCTCTCCACCATTTCGTCCAGCTCACGGACCAGTATCTTCTCCTTGACACCTGCGGAGGATGCCAGAGATTTCAGATCCACATAAGCCTTGTCTCCGACGATCTTCACCAGATTCTGATAGAGTCTCTCCTTTTTGTCCTTCGACCGGGCGGCAAAGAGCATGCCGCCTCCACCCAACGCTACAGCGATCCACTGCAGGATCTTCCAAAGGACACCCGAACCGGCGATGCCGTAGATGCTACCCAGGATACCGGCTCCAAGCAGCACCCAGCCAAGGATGAAAAGCGCTTTTTTGCCCTTGGAGATATGCTGGATCCCATCGTCCTCTTTCTCGTTCTTCTTCGCCTGCTCTTGCTGCTGCACAGGTTTTTGCTGCTGCACAGGTTTTTGCTGCTGCACAGGTCTTTGCGGTTCCTGCTTCTGCTGTACAGGCTGAGGCTGAGGCGCTGCCTGCGCTTGCTGCTGCTGAACAGGAGGTTGGGCCATGGTTGTCTGCGCCGGATCATGGACCACCACCGTACTGCCTTGGCGCGCAGCATTCTGGGCGGCGCGGGAGCGGGAAGAGGAATTCGGCGTGTAGTTCTGACTACGGTACGTAGAGGCCCTTGTCGCATCTGATGTGGAATTGTTGCGGAACCCCTCCTGCAAGGCCATGAACAGCTTACCCAGAATATCGTTTCCGGCCAGCTTCATGATCAGGAAAAAGAGACCGACCGGGAAAGCGTTGACAGCCAACAACACCGCGGTAACGACCCACGAAACGATGTTGGCATCTTCATTCACTTTGTTTGGTTTCTTATTCCCGTTCATTTTCTCCCCCGAAACGTATCGTTGGCTTGTTCTTACTCCGCTTTCGGACCGGCGTTCACGATGGCATCCGGCATGTTGGTGTACTTTTTGAAGTTCTTGATGAAGCTCTGGGCCAGTTCCTTCGCAGCAGCTTCATAGGCTTTGTCATCCTGCCACAGAGCTTTCTGGCTGAGGAATTCGGCAGGAACGCCGGGGCAAGACTTGGGAACAGCCAGACCGAAAACGGGATCCGCTTCAAATTCGACCTTCTCCAGCTCTCCGTTGAGGGCGGCGGTGACCATGGCACGGGTATAAGGCAGCTTCATCCGGAAGCAGCGTTCCATCCCATAACGGCCGCCGGCCCATCCGGTATTGACCAGATACACGTTGGTCTCATGCTCTTCGATCTTTTTGCCCAGCATTTCCGCATATACGGAGGGGTGCAGGGGAAGGAAGGGGGCGCCGAAACAGGTGGAGAAAGTGGCCTGGGGCTCTGTGACACCCCGCTCCGTGCCGGCGACCTTGGCGGTATAGCCGCTGACATAGTGATACATGGCCTGCTCCTTGCTGAGCTTGCTGATGGGAGGAAGCACACCGAAGGCATCTGCTGTCAGGAAGATCACCGTCTTGGGATGACCGCCGATGCCGGGAATGGCACAGTTGGGGATATAGGTCACGGGATAACCGGCGCGGGTGTTCTCCGTCAGGGAAGCATCGTCAAAATCGAGGACGCGGGTATCCGGATCCATAATGACGTTTTCCACCAGGGTCCCGAAGCGAACGGCGTTCCAGATCTGCGGTTCGTTCTCCTTGCTGAGACGGATGCACTTGGCATAGCAGCCACCTTCGATATTGAAGACGCCCTTGTCGCTCCAGCCGTGCTCGTCGTCGCCGATGAGCTGCCGGTTGGGGTCGGCGGAAAGGGTGGTCTTACCGGTACCGCTGAGACCAAAGAAAATGGCAGTGTCGCCGCCCTCTCCGATATTGGCGGAGCAGTGCATGGAGAACACGCCCTGTTTCGGCAGGAAATAATTCATAACGGAGAAGATGCTCTTTTTGATCTCGCCGGCGTACTGGCTGCCGGCGATCAGAACGATCTTCTTCTCGAAGTTCAGCAGGATCGCCGCCTCGGAGTGGACGCCGTCCACCTCAGGGATGCATTTAAAGCCGGGGGCGGCAATAACGGTGAAGCCGGGCACGAAATCCTTCAGCTCCTCCTCTGTGGGGCGGACCAGCAGCTGATGAATGAAAAGGTTCTGGCTGGCCAGCTCGTTTACGATGCGCACAGGGAGATGATAAGCGCTGTCAGCGCCGGCAAAGCCGTCGAAAACGAAGATGTCGCGGCCCTGAAGATACGCCGTCAGCTTCTGGTAGATGGAGTCGAATTTCTCGGCAGAAATGGGCACATTGATTTTGCCCCAGTCCACGTCGTTATGAATACAGGGAACGTCTACCACATAACGGTCGTCCGGGCTCCGTCCGGTATACTTGCCGGTATTGACGACCAGGGCACCGGTCTCGCTCAGGGTACCCTCGCCCCGTTCCAGGGCTTTTTCCGTCAGCACGGCAGGGGAGAGCTGGTAGTATACCGCCTTGGGGGCGATGATTCCGAGGGATTCTATATACTTCAGCATGGGGATAATTGCTCCTTTCAGAGAAATGGTTTCGGCCTAATCCAATCTATTATATCAAAACATATCCCAATAGCAATAGGGATTTTTCATTCCCAAGTTGCTTTTTCCGGGAGGGTATGGTATAAGTTTGAACAGAAACATCTCTGTTTTTCCCGGAGGTCCCTCATATGACGAAAAGAAAACTCTTTCAGCTGGCAGCGCTGGCACTGCTGGCTGCGTTACTGGTGACGACGCTGGGCGGCTGCGTGGTAATCGGAGAAAGAAAACCCATTTGCACCATTCTTTTTTCCAATGGCAGCGAGGTGCGCATCCGGCTCTATCCCGACAAATGCCCCAATACTGTCAACAATTTCATCAAGCTCTGCAATTCCGGCTTTTATGACGGCAGCACGGTCCATCGCATCCTGGAATACGTTCTGGTCCAAATGGGGATGCCGGCCGGTGGGGAAGAAACAGACGCTGGATACTATATTAAAGGTGAATTCACTGCCAACGGTCATTCCAAAGGGAATCTCACCTTTGCAAAAGGCATCGTTGGCATGGCTCGCCTCAGTGATGACAACGAGTCCAAGAAATTCTATGACACCGCAAGCAGCCAATTCTTCATCATGCTGGAGCCCAAGGAAAGCATGGACGGGTATTACGCGGCTTTCGGAAAGGTCATTTCGGGAATGGATGATATCGTCGCCATTTCCAAGATGGACGTAGACGCCAACAACTATCCCAGGGATGAGATCTATATCGTCTCCGCGCGGGTGGATTGTTATGATTACAAGCCCGGCGAGCCGAAAACCATTGCAAAGAAATAACCTGACTACCATTGTACAGAAAGGGGTCTGCCCATTGGCAGACCCCTTAGACTGTAGACAAACCCATGATTCATGTTTTCGATAAGCATGGGGAATTTGTGAAGGGGGCGGAGAGGCCCCCTTCACGTAATATTCTTACAAAATCAGAAAACATTTCTGATTTTGCCTCTCAAGCTGTCGACACT
>JAEEGH010003709.1_pt1 | contig 39802 bp, 31 predicted proteins | sample 9134181 | NCBI WGS metagenome assembly JAEEGH01 (sample SAMN16246544, study PRJNA631951) | gut metagenome | biome: gut microbiome; feature: rumen; material: DP-attached | host: Bos | place: Iran: Karaj | collected 2018-10 | reverse complement strand
CCTTTTTTTATGACCGCCCTTGAAAAAGGGTGATTTTCGACGTATCTTTGCAGAAAAATTCAATTTTTTATTGTTTAAATTAATTCATTTTAACTATGATCGAAAACTTAACTTCTATGGAGGAGCAGGACAACCTCCGCATCGTGGAAAACATGGATGTAAACAACCTGCCTGAACTGATGCAAAACGTTCTTTCGCTCGCTAACACGCCGGCGGAGAAAGACATGTTATTAATGAGCGCGCTCATAGCGTGCGGAAGCGTGATGCCGAACCTCTATTGCAAGTACGGTATCGCTGCCAAACGCTACTATCCGAACTTGCAGTTATTTATTGTCGGTTCTGCCGCTTGCGGCAAAGGTATCGCGAACCTGGCGCTCGAACTCGTCAAACCGATTCACGAGAAGACACCGCTCATCATCCCGGGCGATGCCACCTATCCGGCTTTCTACCAAACGCTGGCGCGTCAAAACGGTCGTGGCTATATCCATGAGTCCGAAGGATCGGTTATTACCGACATATGGCGTTCTTCTACCGCGAATTACAACACCGCGCTGCGTAAAGCAGCCGAGCACGAGACCATCTCCCGTGCACGCTGTCGCGAAGCGTCTGTCATCGAGAACCCGCAAGTTTCCATGGTGCTCACCGGTACCTTTAGCCAATACCATGCCCTCGTGCCCTCTATCGAGAACGGTTACTTCTCGCGTCTGCTCACCCTCATCGTGGATGAACACCAGGCTTTCAACAGCCGTTACGTGCAACCCTCCGAGACCTCTGACGACACCATCAAGGCGGCCGCTGAGCAACTCTACCACCTCTACGAAAAACTGCTCTTTACAAAGCCCCGTGAGTTTAGTCTAACCAAAGAGCAGAGAGACCGTCTCGGTCATCACCTCGAGACGGCATATCCGACGCTCATCCGCATGCTTGGCGAAGAATTCCACTCCGTCGTACTCCGTATGGCGGTTCATATCGAACGAATAGCGATGATCCTCTCCGCCCTCCGCGGAAATATGGAAACATGTTCCGATGAGGACTATCAAACAGCGGAGTTGATAGGTAATAAGTTGATATTGCACATGGCGCAGGCGTATCAGTTGGTAAAAGGAACAGAGAAGGTTGAGCAACCAAAGGTGAAACCGCTTGACCAAAAGCAAATACTACTGAGTTTGCTGCCGGAGGAGTTTGAGAGTAAGAAACTTTTTGATGAAGCCAAGGCGCAGGGTATTCCTCAAAGTACCGTATTGCGTTGGTGTAGTCAATGGATTGATCGTGGCACATTAGCGAGACCTAGTTATGGACATTATAAAAAAATCGCATGAGAAAAGTAAGAATTCTCAGAATTCTCACAATTCTCAGTGCAAATTTTCCTATGTCAATTACCGTCGGATTGTATCCGACAAACGTTCAAAGAACGTTTCATCCGTTAGTGATAAGTTGATGATAAGTTAAATATTAGTTAATTATTACCCTTATTAAACCGTAAGAAACATTATGGCAAGATTTACAACAGAAGCCGGGATTGATGATCTGACCGGCAAGTTTTCAAAACACTCGCGTCTGGTAATGCGACAGAAAGAATGGCACTATCCGGATGGTCGCGTATTCGGACATGGACCGAAGGAGGTGTATGAACAAGAGAAACGGGATTACAAACGCGCTCCGCGAACGCCTGCGGAGCAGGTGCAGCACGAGAAATGGAAGGCGGTATGTGCTGAGGCATCGAGGATAGAGAAGGATGTTAATCATCCGCGGTATCAAGAGATGGTGGAGCGCCATATGGCGCAGTTGAAGGGCAAGCCGGATCCTGTGTTGGGAAAGAAACGGATTTGCCAGTTTGGTAACTTTGTACGAGCAATTCTCTGTCATGAGTAGCAAAAGGCGCCTAACGGCGCTTTTTTTGTGGTCGCTTGGCGAAATATGCACGAATTATTTGCATATGTCAAAAAAAAGTCGTAACTTTGCCGCGCAAAGTTGTGAGATATATGAACGAACAGAGACTTATAGCCATATATGATAGTATCCGCGAAAGCGGTTTCTCTGCTCAGACATTAGAATTAATAGATAACCATATAAACGATATACTCAATGGAAGAACAAATCTTGATCGATTTAATCAACAAGAGCATGCAGGCCTCTGCCTTGCAGATTCGCCGCTCATTGGGGCGTACACCGTATGCAGCTACGCGCGAGCAAGCCTTGAACCAGGTCGCTTTTCTCTTGAATGCCAAACATGCAGCCCAACAAATTGGGAAATAGATGCCAAGCAAGAGGAGGCTGTTGAGCAATGGGCTCGTGCTAAAGGTATCTGGTTCTCAAATCCCGAAAAGGTGTTCACGTCCGTCTATGGTCCAATGATTGCCAAAGGAGCGGAAGCTAAAGTGTATTACAAGTCAGGCGACACTTCTGTTATCAAGGAGCGTACGTCTATCTATTCCACCTTGGATAAAGCATTGGAAGCAATCGTGCTCCACAATGCCTTGTTCCCAGAAACACAAATGACCACTATCGGTTTCACACGCGACGCAGACGGATTGTTTAGAACTATCCTTACTCAGCCTTATATCGGTTGCCAGCGACTCGCAACTAAAGCGGAAATCGACGAGATGGTCGGTGCAAAAGGTTTCCATGATAACGGTGACGGTAATGGTGTTAATTATATCAGTGACCGACTGCACCTCGAAGACATGCACCCTGCCAATGTGTTCATCGACCCGCAATCCGGTAAACCTATTTGTATCGATTGTATCGTTAAGTTCATAAAGAAAGAAGCCTAAATAACTCGTCAACCGAATATGACAAAGTTGCCGATATATAAATTCGTAATGAAATAATATTAAGATATGAAAAAGTACTTACTTATCGCATTGACGCTGCTGATGGCGGTGGGGATGCAGGCAGAGACAGTGAGCTTCGCTGCCAGCGAGTTGAATAACGCGAGCACGAGCGCTACTAAAAACGGTGTCACCATCGTTCTGGCGCAAGGCACGGGCGCAAAGGCTCCGAGTTATAACACGCAGTATAGTGCGTTGCAGGCCGTGTCTGGTAACACGATGAGCGTGAGTGCCCCGACGGGGATGTTGCTGACGCAGGTGGAGTTCACGATGTATAACAGTTATATGGCAGGCAACCTCAACAATGCCACATGGAGCACCGGCTCGAAGAGTGTGAACGATGTGAAAGTGACGTGGACCGGCGAGGCGGAGAGTCTTGAGGTAACCTTCACGGGTGCCGTAGGATTTGTGTCGTTTGCTGTCAACTATAAAGAGCCGGCTATTGATTGGACGAGCACCTATAATGATACCACGATGCTGAACATCGCCAATTGGGTGACGGCATGGAATGACGAAAACCCGTTTGAGCCGTGGCCGTCCGGATATGTAGATTCCGTGCGCTTTAACATCGACGACAAATCTGTGTTCGCATGGAAAGAGGCGGAAGATTTGCGCGATAAAATCAGGATGAATTCCAATAACCTCGAGTTATCGAGGAACAGTACGTTGGTTATTACCGCGCCGTATAAGATGCATAAGGTGGTACTGACCTTCAGTGATTTCGGTACCAGTAATCCGGCAACGAGGTGGATGGAGCGTTCTACCTGTTCCTCGGGTGAGATGGAAGCTGTGGATTCCAAAACGGTTATTTGGACCGGAAGTGCGGCAGAGTTGACTTTCCTCGACGGTTACTATTACGAACTCAGACTGATGGAACTTACCATTATCTCCGACACGACGGCTAACACCAGCTCGGTGACGTTCTTGGGTTGGGACGGCCAACCGGTAGGTGCACCGCAGACGGTGGCTATAGGAGGCAACGCTGTTGCGCCGACAGGCATGTCAGGCGAACACAGTTGTATGGTCTTCACCGGCTGGGACAAGGAGTTCACGAACGTGCATAACGACATAAAGGTTCAGTCTTTGTGGGAGTTGGATAATAACTGCATGCCGGAAGGGTACGTGAAAGTAGTCTTTGTTGATTTCGCCGGTAAACAGATCGATGATCCGCAGTTCGTTCTTATTGGCGGTAACGCAGTAGCCCCGGATACTCCGCAGTTGCCCGGGCATGCTTTTGCTGGTTGGGATCATGCGTTGACGAATCTCACACAGAGTGTGACTATCAAACCGATCTATACCTTCAATCCCAACTCGCCCGATATCATGACGGTAAGTCAATGGTGCTCCTTCAAGAAAACCGATGAGTTCATAAAGGCACCTCAAGGTGAGACCTATTATGCCGTTAAGGGTTTGGTTCATGCGCTGCTGGGCAGTACAGTGGAGACCGGCGGTACATTGTCGTTCCGCGTGACGGATACCGGCGAGTGGGATGACTGTAACGTGGAAGCATACCATATGTTAGGCGTTGATCGCGAGCCGTTCTACAGCATTGCACAACTGAGCAAAGGGGATACGGTTATCGTATTAGGAACGTATGTAGAAGGCAAGTTGGTTCCGGGTTATGATAGTCATGTAGAAACAGGTCTCACGGACGGTTATACGCCGTATATCGGTCGCGTGAACCCGGATGACGGTATCATCTATGTGCCGCTGCAACGAGCAGATGTACTCTATGACTTCAGCGGTAACGGTCTGAAGCAGATGGTAAGGGTAGAGCACTCTAATGGAGGGCCCTATTATAACTATGAGATGCAACAAACGGTGTACGATAGGACGACTTCGTATATTTTGACCAAAGATGTAACGGAGCAATTCCGTTTGCAAGAAGCACTCGGTACGTTCTCTTATTCCGCTTACGAGAGTCTGGGTAGTTCGGTAGCTTATTTCGAAGACCTTAACGCCGACCAAAAACCGGAGATCAGCACTACCTATTATGAACTGCTGATGAGTAACGCCGGCGGATACGCGTTCCCTCAAAAGAACGCACTGGCAGTACCGAACATGGATATCAACAGCGACGGTCGGAAGGAGTACTTGGTACTTGACCAATCGATCCCCCTGACGAATAGAATTAGTGCCGAATACGGCGCTATCGCTTATCAGTTAGCGGACGGTTCGTTCCAAGAGCAACGGATGCAAGTGTTCACATGGGATGAGTTCGTAGCGCAGATGACGCCGGAGGAGTTAGATCAGTACAACAACCCGCAAGCATATTCGCTGGGCGAAGTGTCACGTTATACCTATCCGGTTACTTTAGGTGCCGTTTGTCTGGCTCGTACTCCGAGACGCAATGCTCCGGAAGTGAAGAAGGCACCGGGTTTGGGAACACTGATAGGTGCTCCGACTAAGGTCATTGACCTCAACAAAGACGGTCTGATGGATCTGATTGATGAGAAATCAGGTATCATCTATACTAATATGGATAATGGTAAATGGGTTTGGACAACGACCAACGGAGCGGTTGTGCCAGCAGACCTCAACAACGACGGTGTGATGGACTTCGTCTTCCCGGGAGAGCGATTGTACACCGTTATCTACGATAAAACAACGAAGAACTTCGTTCGGACTTTGCTCTATCAGAATGCCGCTTCCGATGATATCGTATACTGCTATGACTTCGATAAAGATGGCGACGTGGATATATTAGCTACTTTCACAGCAGAGAATAATACAACCGGCTATGCGTACACCTGCTTCTTTACCAATAACGGACAAGGAGTCTTCTCGCAGCAACAAGATCAGAACTACGGTGCAAATAAGCTTGCGTTCATGACGCTTCAAGATTTGGATGGTGATGGTTATTACGACCTGCTGGCCTACAATCCGACAAGCAACGATAAATACAACCTTGTTTGGTTGAAAGGTCAAAGCGGTTTGCACTTCAACACTACGCCGCAGGTTCTGGCTACCGATATTATCACGCGTCAGACCTATTGGGATAGTTCCAAAGAACCCTTCACGTCTTATCCCGTTAGTGCCGAAGACCTCGATGGCGACGGTAAGATGGAGATATGGGTGTCCAATAACGGAAGTCAGACCACCAAGTTATATACCATCGAAGGTGCTGTTGCTAATGTGCGCCCGAACGCTCCGGCACAGCCGACGCTCAACTATGCGAACGGAAAGTTGACCATCACATGGGGCAATGGCGCAGATGATAAGACTGCTGTTAATGACCTCACTTACGCGCTGCGGATCGGTACTACTCCGGGCGGTAACGACATCCTTGCTGCGCACGCTAATGCAGATGGTACGAGACGTAATTTCCTCGATGGCAACATGGGAAAGGAGCATACTTATACCATCGATTTGAGTTCGTATAGTCCCGCTACTATCTACGTGGCTGTACAAGCGATTGATGCGCAGCATTTCGGTTCTGCATGGTCGCAAGAGGCAACAGCCGTTCATGATATCGTACCGGTAGAGTTCACACTCGACAAAACGACTATCGCGATCAACGAGAAAGCCGTTCTGACCTATACGACACTTCCGGAAGGTTATACGCACCAATGGACAGTACAAGACGGTTCGTACGAAGTAAGCACGGAGTCGGCTGCTAAGCTCCTTCTGTCCTTCACTTCCGGCGGTACGAAGACTATCACTCATACCGTGACAACGCCGAACAGCGGTACGCTGAGTGCCAGCGCAACGATCGTTGTGCTGCCTGCCGGTTTAGGCGAACCGATCCAACTCACGGAAGACCAAAAACTTACCATCTCCACGCCGATGGGTGACTTTAACAACGACGGTCGCATGGACGGCGTGCTGCCTTCCGATTATTACAGCGGATCCTATTATGCCATAACCGTACAAGAAGGAGTGAATAACGCTAACCTCTTTGCGAAAGCAGCGGGTCTTTGGAATACCAATATCATAACCGAAGGTTATCTTATTAATTCATACTATTTGTTCAACGATATTTTCTGGTACGATTGGAACAAAGACGGCCATATGGATATGTTGTTCCGTGAGTATTACCATCACAATACAAGTACCTATTACAGCTATGGGTACTTGCCGTACGATGCAGTGAATAATAGTTTGTCCGTGCGCGTGAATGATCCGGAGTTGGAGAGTTTCTTCGCGCAAAGACAGCAAGAGAATGCGCCGTTCAATGACTTCCAATACGTGCTGACGGATCTTGATAATAACGGTTATCTCGATTCCGTGGCATGTGTTAGCAATCCGGCTGAAGGTGAAGATGCTTCGGGTATATATGCTTGGTATAAAGAGGCGGACAATGTGATTGCTGAAGGATTCCTGCTCCCGAAAGCAAACGGCTGTTACCTCAGAGACTGTTACCTCACGCCGAATGACCACTATCTGTGGATCAGCAGTACGCTTTACCCGATTGTAACGCAAGCCGATGTACGTCCGGCTGCACCGACCAATGTACAGGCTTCGATGACCAACGAAGGTTTGCTTATCACATGGACGGCGGCGGTTGATGACCATACGCCGGCGGCGAATATGCGTTATAACCTGAGTGTGAAACAGCAAGGCGCAACCACCTATCTCATCAGCCCGCAGAACGGCGGCAATGATAACACAGCCTTCATTCCGGATTATGACTATGCGGAAGGCACGAGTTATCTGATTCCGACCTCCGATCTTTCTAACGGTAATTACGAGATAGCCATTCAGGCGCTCGACCGCCAGAATAAACTGTCTGTCTTCTCGCAGACCATCATCGCGAATGTGGCACGCAACCCGATTGAGGTGCCGTCCTTCGCTTGTGCGGATGAAGAGGTGCTCGTTTCCTATCGTGGGGCAGAGACCTCGGGTACGCCGGCATGGACTTTCGACGGCGGTATGGCGGAAGGCTATGGTTTCGGACCGTATAATGTGACCTGGAGTACCGGCGGTGTGAAGACTATCACGCTCACGGTTAATGGTCAGACCTACTCGCAGACGATCACCATTGACGATCCGAAGGCCTTGGAGGTATCGCTGCCGACCGTGCTCTACGAAGAGACACCGGCTTCGGCTTCTGTGCCCGACGGTATCGAATATGCATGGTACGTATCTATTGATGGCGGTGAACTTTGTCGCATAGACCAATACGGAGTTGTATTGCCTTCAACCAGCATCTTTGTCTCCTATGACTATCGCCTGAGCGCAAGCGGACTGAATGTAACGGCGCACTATAAGAGCAACTATTCCGAAAAGACCTTAGTCGGACATCAGGTAGTGCTCTATCTGCTTGTTACGAATGCGAATGGTTGCGAGACCTATTTTACGAGCAATGTCACCGTTATGGCGGCTACCAACATCCCGACGCTGACACTTGTCACCACCGATGCAAACGGACATAACGTCCTCTCGTGGACGGGCGCTGAGGCGTTTGCGTATGTCCAAGTCTACAAGGAAGGTTCGTATCTCGACGACTTCCGCCTTATCGGTTCGGCGAATGCTGCTGCAGGTACCTATACCGACAATGCATCGGATGCTTCGCAGAAGGCAGAGCGTTATCGTCTCACCGGTATCACCGCAGACGGCAACGAGTCGCCGACCAGTGCGATCCATAAGACGGTTCACCTGACCATCAACCGCGGTGTACAGAACGGCACATACAACCTCATCTGGAATGAGTATGCCGGCGCAAGCGTGAGTGCTTATCGCATTCTCCGTGGTGCGTCGCCGACGAACCTGTCGCAGATTGCAGTAGTCGCTTCGTCCAATACCTCATACACTGACCAAACACCGGATGATAACCTGCCGTACTACGCGATTGAGTATCAGCTCTCCGGCGCTGCGGCTGCTCCTGCTGCCAACCATGCCGCACAAGCGAACCTCTCCGGTCGCTCGAATGTGGTGGATCGCAGAACGATGCAAGGCCTTGAAGAGGTCATTAGCAGTCAATCGTCCGATGGCAAGCTGCTCATCAACGGCGTGATCTACATCCTCCGCGGGGAGAAAGTATATACCTTGACAGGACAGGAGGTTCGGTAAGGAGTGAAGGAATGAAAGAGTGAAAGAGAAAAAGCGTCATTTTTCAATGGCGCTTTTCTCTTTCTTTTCGCAGACTTCAATCAATCCGCAGCCCGAGCAGTCGTCCTGATCGGACTTGTTGGGAGGACAGTCTTGCTTGGGACGCTTCGCTTTGATGCGTTCGTTGATCTCGATCAGCGCGAGGATCGCGACCGCCATGACTATAAAGGCAAGGAGAGCTTTCATTCCATCATTTCATCATTCCATCATTCCATCATTCCATCATTTCATCATTATCTACCCTGTCTTCTTCAATCACCAAATTGTCGATGATGAACTGCTGACGCTCCGTCGTGTTCTTACCCATGTAGTAAGCAAGCAGTTCGTTCACCGCGTCTTCCTTACGCAACGTCACTTGATCCAGACGGATACCTTGACCGATGAAGCCCTTGAACTCATCCGGAGAGATCTCGCCCAGACCTTTGAAGCGAGTGATCTCGGGGTTTTTGATCTTATTGAGTGCCTTCTGGCGCTCCTCTTCCGAGTAGCAGTAGATGATGTTATTCTTGTCCTTCACGCGGAAAAGCGGGGTCTGAAGGATATAGACGTGACCTTTCTTGACGAGGTCCGGGAAGAACTGCAGGAAGAACGTCAGCATCAGCAGACGTATATGCATACCGTCCACATCGGCATCCGTCGCGATGATCACTTTGTTATAGCGCAACTCATCCAGACCGTCCTCGATATTGAGCGCCGACTGCAGGCAGTTGAACTCCTCGTTTTCATACACAACCGATTTGGTCAGACCGTAGCAGTTCAGCGGTTTGCCGCGCAGCGAGAACACGGCTTGCGTACGCACGTCGCGACTCTTGGTGATCGAACCCGACGCCGAGAGACCCTCCGTGATGAAGATACTGCTCTCCAAACGCAAATCGTCATCCGCATCCTTGGAAGACTTAACCGGTTTGGTGTCGTTGAGGTGGATCTGGCAGTCACGCAACTTGGGATTGTTGACGAGGTTCTTCTTCGCCCGCTCACGGGCTACCTTACTTACCGCCGCTATCGCCTTACGCTCTTTCTCGGAGTCCTGGATCTTCTGCAGCATGATCTCCACCGTCTGCGGGTTCTTATGCAGGTAGTTATCCAGATGCTGCTTAACGAAGTCATTGACGAACTTATTGATTCCTACGCCGCCGGTCGGACTCATGTCCTTCGAGCCGAGCTTGACCTTGGTCTGGCTCTCGAAGACAGGTTCCTCCACGTTGATCGCGATCGCACCGACCACACCGTTCCGGATATCGGAGAGCTCCTGGTTCTTGTTAAAGAACTCCTTGATCGTACGTCCGATCGCCTCACGATACGCTGCCTGGTGCGTACCGCCTTGGATCGTATGCTGACCATTGACGAAGGAGAAATACTCATCGCCGTTCTGGTCAGTATGCGTCAGCGCGATCTCGATATCTTCGCCCTTGAGGTGAATGATCGGGTAGAGCGACGGCACGGTCATGTTCTCCGTCAGCAGATCCAGCAGACCGTTCTTGCTCACGAACTTCTTGCCGTTATACACCAGCGTCAAACCCGTATTGAGGTACGCGTAGTTACGCAGCAACTCCTCGATATAGTCATCGCGGAAATGGTAGTTCTCGAAGAGTCCCTTGCTGTCATCGGGCACGAACTCAATGATCGTACCGCGTTTCTCCGAACCGTTGTAATCGACGATATCGGTGTCCTTGGTCAGCTTACCCTGCGCGAACTCTGCCCGACGCATCTTGCCCTCGCGGTAGGACTCGACGGCAAAGAACGAACTGAGGGCATTGACGGCTTTCGTGCCCACACCGTTCAGACCGACCGACTTATGGAAAGCCTTGCTGTCGTACTTACCGCCGGTATTGAGCACGCTGACAACCTCGACTAACTTGCCCAAGGGGATACCGCGACCGTAGTCACGCACGCGCACACGACCGTCTTGCACATCGACCTCAATGACCTTGCCTTCGCCCATACGGAACTCATCGATCGAGTTATCGATACTCTCTTTGATCAGCACGTAGATACCGTCGTCGGAGTGACTGCCGTCGCCTAACTTACCGATGTACATACCCGGACGACGACGGATATGCTCCATGTCATCCAAGTGGATAATGTTCTCTTCGCCGTACGAGACGGCTGCTTTCGTTATTTCTGTTTCTTCTGCCATAATTCTATAACAAATGCTTTGGCGGCGTCGTGGTCGTTGGGGATGACTCCGTCCAGGATGGCATCCTTGATCGCCGCTTTGAGTTCGCCCACCAGCGAACAGGGTTCCAGATGGAACAGCTCCATGATCTCCATGCCGTCCACGGGCGGTTGAAAATTACGGATGCGGTCGCGCTCTTCGAGTTCTACCATCTTCTGACGTACCAACTGATAGTTCTGATGGAAGCGCGCTTTCTTCTCTTCGTTCCGACTCGTGATATCCGCGTCGCAGAGCAGCATCAGATCCTCGATGTCATCGCCTGCCTCAAAAAGCAACCGTCTTACTGCACTGTCCGTCACGGTGTCCTCGATGAGGTTGATCGGACGCATATGCAGATCCACCATCTTCTTCACGTATTCCATCTTCTCGTTGAGCGGCAGTTTCATCTTCGCAAAGATCTTCGGCACCATCTTAGCCCCGATATAATTGTGATTTCTAAATGTCCATCCTGCATGCGGATCAAAGGCCTTGCTCTTCGGCTTACCGATATCGTGCAGCAGTGCCGCCCAACGCAGCCATAAATCCTTCTCCTGTAACCCGTCACCTGTAACCCGTAACCCTTGTAGCTCGGCTACATTGTCGAGCACTTTGAGGGTGTGGTAGAACACGTCCTTGTGTCCGCGACCTTCCTTCACCTCGATGCCCTTCAACGCCGCTAACTCCGGGAAGATAAGGGGCAGCAGTCCGGTCTTGTCGAGCAGGATAAAACCTTCCGACGGCCGGCGACTCATCATGATCTTGTTCAGTTCCTCCGCGATGCGCTCGCGCGTGATGATACCTATACGTTCCTTATTACGAGCGATTGCATCGAAAGTTTCGCCGTCAAGGTTAAAACCCAACTGCGTCGCAAAACGGATGGCGCGCATCATACGCAGCGGGTCATCGCTGAAAGTGATATCCGGATCCAGCGGCGTCTTGATGATACAGCGCTCCAGATCACCCATGCCGTCAAACGGATCTAATAACTCTCCGTACCGTGCTTGGTTGAGACAGATCGCCATCGCATTGATAGTAAAGTCCCGGCGGTTCTGGTCTTCCTGCAGCGTACCGTCCTCTACAATCGGATTGCGACTGTCGCGCGTATAACTCTCCCGCCGTGCACCGACGAACTCCAACTCGATCTCCTGTAACCCGTCACCCGTAACCGGTAACCTTTTCTTTACTTGCGCCGTACCGTAGGTCTTGAACACCGACAGGTGGGCGCCGCGACCGAGTTTTTTAGCAACCTCTTCTGCCAAAGCGATACCCGAACCGACGACAACGATGTCGATATCATCGGACGGACGATGCAGGAACAGGTCCCGCACCCAACCACCAATCACATAGCACTCCAGCCCCAACCGGTCGGCTGTTTCACCCACCAGATGCAGGATCGGATTCTCTATTTTCGGGTCACTAATAAGCATATTTTGCAAAATCGACTGCAAAATTACAAAAAAATCGTGAAATATGCAAGAAAAATTTGGTCATGTCAAAAAAAAGCAGTACTTTTGCACGCTTTTTCGTGAAAAAAGCACGTTAACATTAATTAACAACACAAATTTAAGTCTAAATGGCAACAAAGATTCGTTTGGCTCGTCATGGTCACAAAGACTACGCTTTCTACCACATTGTAGTAGCAGACAGCCGCTCGCCGCGTGACGGCAAAATTATCGAACGTATCGGTTCGTTCAACCCGAACACCAACCCCGCAGCAGTGATCCTTAATTTCGATCGCGCTCTGTATTGGGTAGGCGTAGGTGCACAACCGACTGACACCGTACGTACCATCCTCTCCAACGAGGGCGTACTGCTGATGAAGCACCTGAACGGTGGTGTCGCAAAAGGCGCATTTAGCCAAGAAGAGGCTCAGAAGCGTTTTGACGCTTGGAAAGCTGAGAAAGATGCTAAGAATGGTAAGATCAGCGCTGCTGAAGCAGACAAGAAGCGTGCTGCAGCCAAGGCTCTCCTCGCACAAGAGGTAGAGACCAACAAGGCGATAGCTGCTAAGATTGCTGAGAAGCGTGCTGCCGCTGCTGCTGAACTCGCTGCTGCTGCGCAAGAGGCTGCCAAAGAGGCCGCTGCTGCAGAAGCAGAGGCTAACGGCGAGGCTCCTGCAGAGGAACCCGCTGCTGAGGCTGAAGCATAAAAAGCTCCATTTAACAGCGAAAATGAGTCCAAAACGAATGTTTTGGGCTTTTTTTTATGCAAAAGACAAAAATAGTTTGCGTATGTGCAAAAAATGTTGTATCTTTGCGCACTTTTGTGCGCAGCAATGAAACAGTACAACTATCTCATAGTAGGTTCAGGCCTCTTCGGGGCAACCTTTGCTCACCTGGCGAAAAAGGCAGGTAAGACGTGTTTGGTCATCGATCAGCGTCCGCATCTGGGCGGCAATCTGTATTGCGAAGAGAAAGAAGGTATCCATGTACATACCTACGGTGCTCATATTTTCCATACCGGCAACAAAGAGGTATGGGACTTTGTCAATGCCCTGGTGCCCTTCAACCGCTATACCAACTGTCCGGTAGCGAACTACAAAGGGGAACTCTACAATCTGCCCTTTAACATGAACACCTTCCATCAAATGTGGGGCGTCCGTACACCGGAAGAAGCGCAGGAGAGAATCAAAGATCAACAAGCTGAAATCAAAAATCTGCTTGGTGATCGGGAGCCGGCGAACCTGGAGGAGCAGGCCTTGTTGTTAGTAGGAAAGGATATTTACGAGAAACTAATCAAGGGTTATACGGAGAAGCAGTGGGGACGGTCGTGTACCGAGTTGCCGGCGTTCATCATTCGTCGTTTGCCCTTGCGCTTTGTGTATGACAATAACTACTTCAATGATGCCTATCAAGGCATACCGACAGAAGGGTATAACGCGCTGATAACGAAGTTGTTAGAGGGAGTAGAGACGCGCGTGAACTGCGATTTCTTCGCTCATCGTGCCGAACTGGAAGCACTCGCTGATACGATCGTTTATACCGGTCCTATCGACCGGTTCTACGACTACCGTTTCGGTCAACTGCAGTACCGCACGGTGCGTTTTGAGACGGAAGTAAAAGACATGCCGAACTATCAGGGCAACGCGGTGATTAACTACACCGACCGCGAGACACTATACACGCGTATCATCGAGCATAAGCATTTTGAGTCCTTCGGTCAGGCGGTTTATGACAATCCGAAGACCGTCATCAGTCGGGAGTTCTCTACCGAATGGCAACCCGGTATGGAGCCGTACTATCCCGTGAATGACGACCGTAATGCAGCGCTCTACGCGCAATACAAAGCCCTCGCCGACGCCGAGAAGAATGTGTTCTTCGGCGGACGTCTTGCTGAATACAAATACTACGATATGGCGCCGACCATCGAGCAAGCCATAAAACTGGCGAAAAGCGTGTTATAAGGATGCAGCTTGTGGAACGAAATATGATGCATGATACCCTCTGGGTCACTGTTCTTCAGGGGCTTAATTACCTTATTCCATTGTTCGTGTGGCCATACCTGATGGTGGTTTTGGGTGCAGAGGGATTCGGTATCGTGGGTTTTGCATTACAACTGCTGCAGTTCCTGATGATCGTAGTAGATTTCGGTTTTAATCTGTCTGCGACGAAGAAAATAGCAACCGCACCGGATCAGGAGACGATAGATAAGGTAGCTACGGATACCTTGTATGCAAAACTATGTCTCTTGGCAGCATGTGCGGCGTTAACGTTTGTTATCATGCTCATACCTCACTATGCTCCTTATCGCATGGCGGTACTGGTGATGTTTCCGATGCTGATAGGCAATATTTTCTCTTTCCAGTGGTTATATCAGGGGAAGGGGCGGATAAGACAAGTGAGTGTGGTCAATTGTGTATGCCGATTGTTGATACTGCCGCTGACTTTTTGGTTGGTATGCAAGCCGGAAGATGTACTCTTGGCGGTAGCCATTCAGTCATCGACTTTTATGTTATCCGGTCTTGTGATGACCTTATGGACCATCCGTGAACGTTTATTTAGTCTTGTGCCTACCCGCTGGGGAGATATATGCATGGCGATGAAAGAGAGTCTTCCGCTCTTTTTGTCCAATGCCACAAGCAGTGTGTACGCCGTACTTTTTGTAGTGATACTGGGTTATTTCACAACCCCGTACGAGGTGGGATGCTATGCGGCGGTAGAAAAGATAATGCGTGTGATGTGTTACCTGTTCCTGATGCCGGCGATACAGGTTTTTTATCCGCATGTAAGTAAATTGTTTATGGAGAACCGTCAGACAGCTCAGCGCTTGGTGCGTCGCATCTTAGGCATCCTGATCGCGGTGATGGCTTTGATCGGTGTGGCGCTTTTCTTCGGAGGAGAGACGGTCATCCGGCTATTAGGTAAGGACTATAGCGGAACGGAGGCATTGTTCCGTATAATGGCTTTTGTGCCGGTATTCGTGACAATCAGCGGTGTTTGCGGTCAGCTGGGGTTGGTAGCTTGCGGCGAAGAGAAACAGTACCGGCAGTTCCGCAATGTGTATTTTGTGGGAGCGGGGGTAGCGCTTCTTTCGATAGCCGTCTTCTCGCCGGTTCTCAATGCACTATGGGCAGCCGTGTGCCTTTTGCTGGCAGAAGGAATAGTAGGTATCGGAATGTATTGGCACTATAGACGCATATGACGTGGTTAATAGTAATAATGCTGGTTTTGCTGGGATTATCGTACGTTACTTCCCGCGGAAACGTTTTCAGCCCGGGCGTGTTGACGACGGCGGTTTTCTCGTTCTGCCTGTTGGCCTTTGCTTTATTCCCTCACTCTATGCCGGCTCTGCATCGTCAGTGTCTGTTGGGCGTAGGGTTATGGGGAGGATGCTTCACTGTTTCTGCGCTGCTCATGCAGTCATTCCGCTATACCCCGATAAAAGCGACCGGCAGTGTAGCTGTACGTGACGTATATTTCTGGATAAGTCTGCTCTGTATTCCTTTGTTAGTGCGTTTTGCACTCGCGGCTATCGCCTCCGGCACAGAGGGCAGCATCGCCTTCAAGTTGCGTGAGGCGGCGATAAACGGACTCGATGGAACAAAGCAACCCTATTCGCCTTTCTACTATGGGTTGTGGGTGGCGACTTATTTGTTGTATCTAAAGGACCTCAGTAAAGACAAATGGTTTCGTGCGGTTGTGATGGGTGGATTAGTGCTGGCTTATGGTGTGGTGACGATGTCCAAGACCTTGATTCTGAACTTTGGACTCATGACATTGTTTGTGCTGTACTGGCGTAAGATTATCTCCACGAAGCATATCCTGATCGGTCTGGCAGTGCTGATTGTGGGACTTGTTTTTATTCAAGTGATCCGCTATAGTTTGACGGTGGACGAGGAGAACGCTTCTGAAATGTTTGAGTTGTATATATTACGTAATTTCAATGCGTTTGATACACTCAAACCTTGCAGTGCCGAGCATTTTGGAGAACATGTCTTCCGGATCTACTATGCGGTGACCTATAAACTGGGTCTTTCTCCGATAGAGCCTATCAGTCCGATCTTGCCTTGGGTGTATAAACCTGTGGAGACCAACACGTACACGGTGCTCTATCCTTTCTTCCTTGACTTCGGATATCCGGGTATAGTTATTTTTGCTATTCTGCTCGGTGGTGGTATAGGTTGGCTGTATTCCCATCATTGCGCGGGGGACGAACTGTTTACGTTGTTGTATGCGTATTTTTGCGTGTTGCTCGTGACGCAGTATAACGGCGAGGCGTTCTTTACAAACCTTGCCGGACATATTAAGTTTCTTTTACTCTTGCTCATCCCGTATATAAAGATTAAGTTGCCTGTAAAGAATGACAAATGACATCTTATACATAGTGGTCATTTACGATATCCGGCTGCAAGATTGTTCTGCGTGGAAGGGATTACATGCTGTGGTGGATGATGCGGATATCTATGTGCATGATAATACTGCCAATAATGTGTATCTGGCCAAAGCCTATAACGAAGGCCTGCGGTATGCCAAACAGAAGGGATACGCGTGGGTGGCGCTTTTGGATGCGGATACGCAGGTCACGCAAGAGTATATAACCGCAGTGAACCAAACAGTGATGACCCAATGTCCTGACAGTGTGTATTGTCCTGTCTTAATCGGCAAAAACGGGAAGCAGTTGTCCCCTCTCCGGGCGTATGGCATACCGGTCGCCTTCAACTCGGGCTTGCTGATTCCCGTAACCATCATGGATACGCTGGGCGGTTTCAACGAGGCCTATCCCTTGGACTATCTGGACTACTGGCTCTGCTACCAACTGCAGCAGCGTCATATCGCTTTGAAGTCCCTGGAGGTGCGATTGCAACATGCGCTTTCCGTACAAGACTACGCGCAGATGCCGGCATGGCGTTATCGCTCGTTGTTGGAAGCGGAGAAACGTTTCGCGCAAGAATCGGGGAATGAGAAGAGATACCGATGGCTCTTGTTCTGCCGACTCATCAAATGGGCATTAACGGGACATCCGTATGTCAAGGAGACCTATAGGGCTTGGAGAGAACGATGAACAGTGTCTGCGTAGCGACATATAACGGAGAGCGATATATCGAGCAGCAATTGCGCTCGATATTGGAGCAGATCAAACCGGATGACGAGGTGATCGTTTCCGATGACGGCTCGACCGATAATACGCTCAAAATTGTTGAGACCATCGGTGATCAACGTATCCGCGTGCGGCATAGCACGGCGCATTATTTCAAGCAGAACTTCATCGAAGCCATGCGGGAAGCCAAAGGCGGGATCATCTTCTTAGCCGACCAGGATGATGTGTGGTTGCCGGGCAAATACGATCGATGCGTAGCGGAACTGAAAGACGTGGATCTGGTTTGCACCAACAGTCGGATGACGGACGAGGACTTGCAGGTGGTGGAACCGAACTTCTTCTCGCTCTACCACTCCGGTCCGGGTGTATTCAAGAACGCGATGAACAATACCTACTACGGTTCGTGCATGGCTTTTCGCCGTTCGCTCTTAGACGTCGCGCTACCGATGCCGCCGACCCGCGAGATAGGACACGATATATGGCTCGGCTTGGTAGCCGAGATGACGGGAAAGGTGCGATTCATCGAGACCCCGTATCTGCTCTACCGCCGGCACGGGATGACCAAGACAAGCACAAACGGACTGCTGCACCGCAGTCAACGACCTTTATGGCTCAAAATATGGAGCCGGTTCGTGGTGCTTTATTATGTATGTAAATTCAAACTAAGGCATGGAAAATAAATTAGTATCCATCATCACGCCGCTCTATAACAGTGAGCGATTTGTGGGGCAGACGATTGAGAGCGTCATGGCGCAGACCTATCCCCATTGGGAGATGATTGTTGTCAATGACGGCAGCAAGGATGGCGGCGCGGAGATCGTTCGGCAGTATGCGGCGAAGGACTCGCGTATCAAACTGTTCGAGCAACCGAACGGCGGTTGTGCCTCGGCACGCAATCACGGTTTGCGCGAAGCGAAGGGGCGTTTCTACTGCTTCTTGGACTCCGATGATTACTGGGATCCGACGTTCTTGGAAGAGCAGTTAGCCTTTATGGCGGAGAAGAAAGCGGCGATCGTGACCTGCTCCGTGCGTCGCGTGGATGAGAACGGCATCGCGATCCTCAGTCCGCAGATCGTACCCGAACGAATGACTTATTACGATATTCTCAAGAGTTGTAATCTGCCCTGTCTGGCGACGGTGATTGATGCCGGTAAGTTGCAGAATATCCGTTTCCGCGAAGAACTGCACAACCTGCGCGACGACTATGCCTTATGGTTATCGCTGATGAAGCAGACCGACTATGCGTATGGTAACCAACGCGTTTTAGCGAACTACCGTTTATCCGCCAATCAGGTGACGGGCAACAAACGGAAGGTGATCATTCCGCAGTTCATGGTCAACTACAAAGTAGAGAAACTCGGTTTCTTCCGTAGCCTCTACTATCTGATGCACTGGGCGTGGAACGGCTATAAGAAATACCGCAAGTAATGCTGAATATATCCATCGTGCTATATAAACCCAAGTGGGAAGAAGAGGTGAACCCGCTTGTGGAGGAGTTGAAGAAGGTCAAATGTCTTCGGCATCTATATCTGCGCGATAATACGAACGATAACATCGGTTACGGTCGGGCGCATAATATCGAACTGCGCAAGAGTGCATACGAACAAACGGAGTTTCATCTCGTGATGAACAGTGATATCCGCGTGAAGGCCGAAGATATCGATGCGATGCATGATTTCATGCTCGCTAACCCGCAGGTGGGGCTTCTCATGCCGAAGGTCTTGAACCCCGATGGCACGCAGCAGTATTTGGCCAAACGTCTGCCTTCTCCCCTCGATGTGTTCGGCCGTCGTTTCCTGCCCGCTTGGCTGATCGCTCGGCGCAATAAACGCTATGAGTTGCGCGATCTTGATCTGACGCGTCCGGTTAATGCGCCTTACCTCAGCGGTTGTTTCATGATGCTCCGCACCAAAGCGGCAGTGGAAGCGGGACTTTTCGACGAGCGCTACTTTATGTACCCGGAGGATATAGACCTGACCCGCACCATCCACCGCAATTACCTCACCTTATATTATCCCGCGTGGACGATCGTGCATGCCCACGCGCGCGACTCCTATAAAAACAAACACATGCTCCGGATTCATATCCAAAACATGTGTCGTTATTTCAACAAGTGGGGTTGGCTCTTTGATGCCGAACGCCGCCGTTTTAATCGTTCACTTTGATGCCTTGTACGTTGTACGTCACGCCGTTACGACGGATGTACAGTACGCCGTCGCGCAGAATCTTCTGCGCTTTCTCTACCGTCTCTGCCGAGGTATTGAGGATGCCTTCGGGGCGTTGAGGCGCATCGATATAGATCGAGTCCCCTTCAAAAGTCATCTTGCAGCGCCATTCGCCATAACCTTTGCACCAAACAGGAATGACAGATTTGGTGCCCTGGTCCGTGGCACGGGCAGCGATCACTAAATCATACTCTCCGTCCGGGTACTTCGTGCGATCAGAGAAATTAGCGCTGTAGGTGATTATATTGCGGCGCTTGCCGGGTTGCAGCGGTTTCATGTCGGTGGAGGTAGAACGACTGCCATAGTACGCACCGTTCTGATAGAGGATAAGGCGCAGGTGACCCTCCCATGCGTGATAGCTGTCGTTATAGAACGAGTCCACGCGGAATCGTACTAACGAATCGCGGTGGTAAGCCGGCAGTAGGGATTGGATACGCTCGCAACTGAACGAGTAGTAATAGTCGCCGTCGGCATTCGGGCGGATATGAGTGAAGACCTTGATGCGCTCGGTGAAGGCTTTGCCGCTGGACGAACCGCCTGTACCTTGCTCTTTCGGAGCGAAAGCAGAAAGTTGATAGTAACCGTCCGCCTTGCCGTTCCAGCCCCAGTTGATATGCAGCAGTCCGTCTGCATCGATACCGTCGCAGACGAAAGCATGACCGATGCTATCGATCGTCTTGGCGCTGATATAAACCGGTTGTCCCAAGCACAGGTTTTCGTATATATTCGCCATAATGACGGAGTCCGGCGCATAGCCTTTGCGGTATGTGCGGACACCCTTGTCATAACCGAAATAGTCAATCATCTGTCCGAGCATATCCGGCGAGTCACCGGTGGAGGCACTCTTGCCGTATTTCATTTCGTTGGCTACACCGCAGTGATAGATCAAGGTCGCTACGGCATCCTTCTGCACATCTGTGGCGCTGCTCGTATAACTGTTGAGCATATTCGACCAGTCATAGGTCGTGTTCTCAAAATCGGCACTCAGCACAATGCTGTCGCCGTTTGCATTCGCCCATTTATAACTGTGCGAACCGATACCGTGCTCGGGGTAGTTATGCTTCTTCATGATCTGCGACGCAGCCGTTGCTACACAACCGGTCACAGTGCGACTGCTCTGCCACATCGGGCATAAGCGGTTGTACGGATCATTTTGCCCCCAGGTGGTCTGACACAACTGTCCGACCGGCGTATACGAGGCTGTCTCCATGCTCGGTGCATAGAAAGCGTCCTGACTGCCTATCTGTTCTGCATAACCCTCTAACCATACGCGCAGGTTCTCCGGTAGGTCGTTCTCATCCCAATGACCCTTGTCCGAATAAGCCAGCACCGTGTGGGCACGGTCGTCGGCAGAGATGATCACGAAACCTTCGTCGTTGTCGCGGTTGAAGATGTAGAACGCAGGCTGACCGTTCGTCGTCAAGGCCGTGTGGACATGACGCAAACCCGGTGCCATACTGCGTGCTTGTTGCATACTGCGGGGAGCCGCCCATACCATCGTGCTCATCAGAGCAACCAAGGTGAGTAAGAAAAACTTTTTCATATGTTTAATAATCTGTAAGTTAAATACGCGCCATATACGAGCAGCAGCAACGCTCCTGCCCAACGCTGGATCTTGCGTTCGTGGTTGGTCTTTACTGCCATCCAAACGATGATGCTACCCAAGGCTGCCATCACGGCGTCTAACTCGATACCCTCATACGCGGGCAGCGGACGAATGGTGGCACTCATGGCCAGCACGAAGAACACATTGAAGATATTACTGCCGAACACGTTTCCCAAAGCGATGTCGCTGTTGTGCTTGGCCGCCGCTATCACCGAGGTCGCGAGTTCCGGTAAGGACGTGCCTAAAGCTACGATCGTCAGACCGATGATCGCTTCGCTGACCCCGCAGCGCATAGCGATGTCCACCGCACTCTTCACGATCAACTCACCGCCGATCACCAGTCCCAAGAACCCTACGAGCATCAGCAGGATAGCCCGCCATACCGGCAGTGCGCTCGTCTTTAATTCATTCGCTCCTTCATTCGTTAATTCACTCTCCTCCGGATGCTCTTTCGCATGACGGAAAGTGTTATAGAGGAAATAGCAGAACAGCAACAACAGGATAATGCCACCCATACGTCCGATGCCTTTGCCGCTCTCGCCGAAGGGCAACTGAAGGCTCACGAAGATCAGCACCAGCACCCCTGCAATGATCGACAGCGGGATGTCGAAATCACGGCTGCGTTTCTGCGACACGATCGGATAAACGAGTGCCGTCAGACCCAAGATGACGAAGGTATTGATGATGTTGGAACCGAGGATGTTGGTGATGGCCAGATCCGTTGAGCCTTCGGCTACGGATACCATATTCACCACAAACTCCGGCATCGAGGTACCGAACGCCACTACCGTCAGACCGATCACCAGATCGCTGATGCCGAAGCGCTTCGCGATCGCCGACGCTCCGTCCACGAGGTAGTCCGCGCCTTTGACCAACGCTACAAAGCCAACCACGATGAAGATCGCGCCGACCCACCAACCGTATGCTAATAATTGCTCGATCATACGTTAAAGAGGAAATGCATTATATCGCCGTCTTGAACGATGTAGTCCTTGCCTTCGATGCCGAGTTTACCGGCTGCACGGCATGCAGCTTCGCCGCCCAACGCAATGAAATCGTCGTACTTGATCACCTCCGCGCGGATGAACCCGCGCTCGAAATCCGTATGGATCACGCCCGCGCATTGCGGTGCTTTCGATCCCGCCTTGAACGTCCAGGCACGCACCTCGTCGCTACCGGCTGTGAGGAACGTACGAAGATTCAACAACGCATACGCCGCTTTGATGAGTCGGTTCACACCCGATTCCTTCAGTCCGATCTCCTCGAGGAACATCTGCCGCTCTTCGTAGGTCTCCAGTTCGGCGATCTCGCTCTCTATCTTCGCCGCGAGAACCAATACCTGCGCGTCTTCGTCCTTTACTGCCTCTTTGACCTGCTCTACATACGCATTGCCTGTCACCGCTGCGGCTTCATCCACGTTGCAAACGTACATCACAGGCTTGTTGGTCAGCAGGAACAAATCCCGCGCTGCTGCTTCCTGATCTTTGTTCTCCAGCTCTACCGTCCGGGCGTTCTTGCCTTGCGACAGCGCCTCGCGGTATTTAACTAATACCTCTAACTGCAACTTCGCGTTCTTGTCACCACCGGCTTTGGCGGCTTTCTCACATTTCTGAATACGGCTCTCGACCGTCTCCAGGTCTTTCAGTTGTAACTCAGCATCGATGATCTCTTTATCGCGAACCGGATTGACTGAACCATCTACATGCACCACGTTCTCATCATCGAAACAACGCAGCACGTGAATGATAGCGTCCGTCTCGCGGATGTTGGCGAGGAACTTATTACCCAGACCTTCCCCTTTGCTCGCGCCCTTTACCAGACCGGCGATATCTACGATCTCCACCGTCGTCGGGATTACACCGCGCTCCGGCTTGCAGAGCTCGCCTAATTTGATCAGTCGCTCATCCGGAACGGTGATCACACCAACATTCGGCTCAATCGTACAGAACGGGAAATTGGCGCTCTGCGCCTTTGCATTACTCAAACAGTTAAACAGCGTACTCTTGCCCACATTCGGCAAGCCTACTATTCCACATTGTAAACTCATATCTTTGTCTCAAATCAATTTTGCGCTGCAAAATTACTGCTTTTTTACGACATATGCAAATAAAAAAATGAAAAAAAATACGCGTACTATTGTGTATATCATTTTTTTTTCGTATCTTTGCAGCCGATTTTATGCGCGCGTGCGCTTAGGCACGTCATGCGGGCATATATTAAGTAGGAATAAAATAACACAAATATACAAAATGGAAGAACAACAAAAAGAAACGTATGATGGCTCGAGTATTCAAGTGCTCGAGGGATTAGAGGCGGTGCGCAAAAGACCGGCGATGTATATCGGCGATATATCGCTCAAGGGTCTGCACCATCTTGTTTATGAGGTAGTGGACAACTCCATCGATGAGGCGCTCGCAGGCTTCTGCGATGAGATCGCCGTGCATATCAATGAGGATAACTCCATTACCGTACAGGATAACGGTCGTGGTATTCCGGTGGATATGCATCCGAAGGAGCATAAGTCCGCGCTGGAAGTCGTGATGACGGTGCTCCACGCCGGTGGTAAGTTTAACAAGGACTCCTATAAGGTGTCCGGTGGTCTCCACGGTGTGGGTGTGAGCTGCGTGAACGCGTTGTCCACGAAGATGCACGTCGAGGTATACCGTGACGGTGCGATCCACTCGCAGGATTATGCGAAGGGCAAACCGATCGCTCCGGTACATACGATCACCGAGGCGGAAGCAACCGGTAACTGGGAGCAGCGCAAGACCGGTACGTTCGTGCAGTTCTGGCCGGACGATACGATCTTCACCGAGACCGTTTATCATTGGGACATCCTCGCCAACCGTATGCGTGAGCTCGCTTTCCTGAACGCAGGTATCAAGATCGTGCTCAAGGACAAGCGTGTCATCGACGCAGAGGGTAACTGCAAGAAAGAGGAGTTCTACTCGGAGAAGGGTCTGAGTGAGTTCGTGCGTTATATCGACGGTACCCGTACCCCGCTGATCAGCGAGGTGATTCATCTGAATACCGATAAGTACGGCACGCCGGTAGAGGTGGCGATGATCTACAACACCGACTTCAACGAGAACGTGCACTCCTACGTCAATAACATCAATACCATCGAGGGTGGTACGCACGTAGCCGGTTTCCGTGCTGCCTTGACACGTGTGATGAAGAAATACGCTGAGGACAGCAAGATGCTCGAGAAAGCCAAACTCAAAGATAAGGACGGTAACTCCACCATCGACCCGAACGATTTCCGTGAAGGTCTGACGGCGGTTATCTCCGTTAAGGTGGCTGAACCGCAGTTCGAGGGTCAGACCAAGACCAAACTCGGTAACTCCGAAGTAGCCGGTATGGTGAGCGCAGCCGTTGCCGAAGCGCTGCAGAACTATCTCGAGGAGCATCCGGACGATGCGAAGAAGATCGTCGAGAAAGTTATCCTTGCTGCCCAGGCACGTATCGCTGCCCGTAATGCCCGTCAGTCGGTGCTCCGCAAATCCCCGCTTAGCGGTGGTGGTCTGCCCGGTAAATTGGCCGACTGTGTGTCCAAAGATGCAGCGGAGTGCGAGCTCTTCCTCGTAGAGGGTGACTCGGCAGGTGGTACGGCGAAGACCGGACGTGACCGCGTGCACCAAGCTATCCTGCCGCTCCGCGGTAAGATCCTGAACGTCGAGAAAGCGATGGAGCATAAGGTGTTCGAGTCCGAAGAGGTACGTAATATCTTCACCGCCCTCGGTATCACCTTCGGAACCGAAGAAGATCCGAAAGCGCTCAACCTCTCGAAGATTCGTTACCATAAAGTGATCATCATGGCCGATGCCGATGTCGACGGTGCGCATATCGCTACGCTGATTATGACCCTGTTCTTCCGTCATATGAAAGAGGTCATCGAGCAAGGTCACCTCTATATTGCTTGTGCGCCGCTGTATAAGTGCTCGAAGGGTAACTACAGCGAGTACTGCTGGAACGATCAGCAACGTCTGGCGTTCATCCAGAAATACGGTGCCGGTGACGAGAAAGCGATCAAGACCCAGCGTTACAAAGGTCTGGGTGAGATGAGTGATGAGCAGCTCTGGGAGACAACCATGGATCCGGAGCGTCGTGTGCTCAAGCAAGTGACCATTGAGAATGCTGCAGAGGCCGATCGTATCATCGCGATGCTGATGGGTGACGACGTGGCTCCGCGCCGCGAGTTCATCGAGCAGAACGCAACCTACGCAAACATCGACGCATAATGCGCATAGCGGTTTATTGTTCGGCGAAGGATGTGATACCCGAGGAGTATTTGGCGCTCGGGGATGCATTGGGGGCTTGGATCGGTAAGAACGGTCATACGCTCATCTACGGCGGTGCTACGGGCGGGCTGATGAGTCGCACGAGTGATGCAGCCAAGGCGGCAGGAGCTCATGTGATAGGCGTCATCCCCCCGCGCATCAAAGCCGCCGGAAGACTGGCAACCAACTGCTCCTACCTCATCGAGGTCAATAACATGTCCGAACGTAAACAGCGCATGCGTGACGAAGCGGATGTCATCGTCTGCCTGCCCGGCAGTTACGGGACGCTCGATGAGATGATGGATGCTACCAGTTCAGCCATCGTAGGCGAACACCACAAACCCGTTTACGTGCTGAACTACCAAGGTTTCTACGAACCGCTCAAAGCACAGATAGAGCACATGCGCAGCCTGCAGTTCATCCCGCAAGACGAGCATTACAAACCCATCTTCGTCGATACGCTCGAGCAGTTGTACGAACGATTGAGTGAATCAGAGAATAAATGATCAACCCATATGAATCTGTTTAAAAAATTATTTGGCAAATGGTTTTCCTGCGACAAGAAGGAAAATTGTGATTTGGACGATAAGGAGCTCGTGGCTCGTTATCGCGAAGTAGAGAACTCTCCGGAGCTCAAAGAGTATTTGGAACTCGACAAGTTGATGTTGAGCGACGAGTTCGTTCATAAGAAATACAACTGGCAACACAAGGACTTCAAGATGACGGAGACCTATGCTACAGCCAAGCGTTATAAGGACTTGTTGAATGATGAAGACTTGCAGCGCTTCCTCGAGTTGGAAGAGAGTACGCGTCTGAAGAAATTCTTGGCGTTCAAGGCATCGAAAGACTATGCCAAAATGCAAGACGAAGAGGCAGTCAGCCAATCGGAGGACCTGCAGCGCATGGCTAAGTTCGAGCGCTCGGAGGAGTACAAACTCTATCTCAAATACCTCGAGTCCGACCTGCCCAAAGAGTATAAGGCTTTGGTAGCCAAGTTGGAGACGCCGGAGTGGAAGAAAGAGTATGCGTTCTGGAGCAATCCGAACCGTTGGAAAACGACCCCGGAGTACCAGCAGCATGTGCGTTACAAACAATTGGCTAAAAGAGCCGATATCGTGTTCTATCTCCAGCAAGACCCCAAAGAGATAGCTCGCTTAGAGAAACAACTTAAGAAATAAAGAAACTTGAAATTATAAATCATAAATTTTCATTTTATGAACCTATTCACAGCCAGATTAACCGGTAAAATGCTCTCGACCGATGCGTTCGAGAAGACCATTCATGACATGCAAGAACGTGTAAAACGTTGGCGTGCCATCGAGAAATCGCCTGAGTTGGCGGAGTACCGGGAATTAAAGAAAAAGGTGGAGAGTTCGGATTTCCAAGAGAAGAAGAACGAACTCATTAACCGTAAGTATAAAGACACCCAAGAGGGACGCAAAATGATGGAATACGAGGAGTTGTATAATTCCTCCAGTATCCGCCGTTACCGCCGTGCTCTCAAAGATGAGGAGTTCCAGGCTTTCCTTGCTTTCCGCGAGTCGGAGGACTTCCATAAGATCAAGAGCTTCAAAGCCGTGCTTACCGATTCGACGATCCGTAAATACAACATGTTGTATTACTCCTCCTATTACAAGAACTATCTGAAGGTGCTCAATTCCTCCGAACTCAGACGTCTCGAAGAGTTGGAGAACGAAGTGCACAAAGAGGACTTCCAGAAACGTCATGCACTCTGGGCAGACCCCAAGCGCTGGCAGCACTCCGAGGAGAACAAAGCTTATGAGCGCTACCAGGAATTGGCGAACTCCGAGGATATCAAGTTCTACTTCGAGTCCCGCGAGGAGAAGATCGACTGGGCTGAGCTCTTCCGTCCTACCTTCGACGACGATATGTCGAGTTCCAAGAACTGGAAACCGGGCTTCGGTTATGCGAATCCCGCAATGAAAGACGGTCACTCCCGTACCTCCGAGCGTCAGGCTTACAACGCCGGTAAGAACGCTTTCTTCGTAGAAGGCCGTATGGATATCGAGACCCGCGAGGAATCGAAGAAAACTGTCGCATGGGACGAGAAGAAAGGCTTCACGGAGCATGTGTTCGACTACACGTCCGATGTAATGAACACCAAGGACTTCTTTGCACAGGAGTCCGGTATGTTCATGGCAAAAGTACGTTCGCAGGGTGCAGGTCACCATTTCTTCGGTCTTAGCACTGGTAAGATGAACAACCCGATGATTGCCCTCTACCATTATAATGGTAAGACTCATCAGATGGGTCTCGTGAACGGCGATAAGACGCAAATGGCAGACCTCACCGGTATGTTGCGTTCGATGTACTACGTCTATACTTTCCGTTGGACGAAGAACGAACTGATCTGGTACGTCAACAACCTCGAGATCCTGCGTTTGCCGAATCGTTTGTCCAAAGAGGCGATGTTCTACCTTGCGCAGAGCTGGCTGCCGATGGCAGAGAAGGGTGGAGAAGGTAAACTGAAGGTTCAATGGGCACGTGCCTATAAAGCCGTAGATTGATATGTTTTTGATAGCAGGTCCTTGTGCGATAGAGAGCCGAGATATTGTGCTCCAAACGGCTGAGACGTTACGACGCCTCTGCTATGACTTGGGAATAACCCTTTATTTCAAGTCCTCTTTCGACAAAGCCAACCGCACCTCCGCTTCGGCGAGAGGCGTCGGCATGGACGAAGGACTGCGTATCCTCGAAGAGGTTAAGACACGTTTCGACCTGCCTATCGTGACCGATGTGCATGAGAGTTGGCAGTGTGAACCGGTGGCGCAAGTAGCCGATGTGCTGCAGATTCCTGCTTTCCTCAGCCGTCAAACCGATCTGCTCCAAGCCGCTGCGGCTACCGGACGGATTGTCAATGTCAAGAAAGGACAGTTCATGGCGCCCTGGGATATGAAAGGTGCTATCGAGAAGATCGAAAACGTCCATGCGGATGCAGCCCGCGAAGGTAAAATCTGGCTTACCGAACGCGGCTCGTCCTTCGGCTACGGACGTCTCGTGGTCGATATGACCTCCCTGGTGGAGATGCGCCGTTTCGGTTGTCCGGTCGTTTTCGATGCGACTCACTCCGTACAGCAGCCCTCTTCCCAAGCCGGCATCACCGGTGGTAACCGAGCCATGGTACCGTACCTCATGCGTGCGGCACTCGCCGTTGGCATCGACGGACTGTTCATCGAGACCCATCCGGATCCCGACAAAGCTATCTCCGATGCGGCAAACCAAGTTCGACTCGACGACATGAAAGCCCTGCTACAACAGGCACTCGAGATAGATGCGCTCATTAATCGTTAATCGCTAATCGATAATCGTTCATAGTATGGAAAAGACCATCACCATTTATTGCAAGAACACCGGTACGTATCATGAGGTACCGCGCGGCATCTCGCTCATTCAACTCAAAGACCTCATCGGTCTGCAGTTGAAGTACCCGATCATCGCGGCACATGTGAACTACAAAGTGGAGAACCTGGACTTCCTTCTCTATAAACCCAAAGATGTGGAGTTCCTCGACGCTTCTTCGCCTTCCGGCATGCGCGTGTATGTGCGTACCTTAGGTATGGTCATCGGCGCTGCGGTAAATGAGTTGTATCCCGACATGGACTTACGTGTGGAGCATCCGATCAGCAAGGGGTATTACTGCACGCTCCAGTGGCATCAGGATAAGACCACGGAGATCGGCGAAGAGAAAGAACCGCCTGTACTGACGCGGGAGATGGTCAAGGCAATCAAAGAGCGTATGCTCCAGATCATCGCCGAGAACCGACCCATCATCGAGGAAGAGAAGCAGACCAAAGAGGTCATTAAGATGTTTGCCGACCGGTATAACAACGAGTCCTCGATCTTCGAAGCCCTCGGTAACCCATACTGCCGCTATTTCCGCATGGGCGATTACATCGATTATTATACAAATGTACTGCTGCCAAGCTCCGGCTATATCAACGTGTTCGACGTACGCCTCTTCCAAGACGGATTGCTGCTGCGTATCCCGAACCGTAACAACCCCACTGTCCTCGAGGATGAGGTAGCGCAGGATAAGATGTTTTCTATCTTCCAGGAGTACAACCGTTGGAACAAACTGCTGCGTATCAATAACGTGAGCGATTTTAACGTAGCCTGCAAGCAGAATAAGTCCTTCGGACTGATTAAGTTAGCCGAGGCGCTGCACGAGAAGAAGATCGCCCAGATAGCCGATGCCATCGCGGAGAAACGACCGAAGATCGTCTTCATCTCCGGTGCTTCGTCTTCCGGTAAGACCACGTTCTCCAAACGTCTGCAGATCCAGTTGCTCGTCAACGGTATCCGTCCGGAGGTGCTCTCCATGGATGATTATTTCGTCAACCGTGTGGACACTCCGAAGGATGAGAACGGACAATATGATTTCGAGGACGTCAATGCCGTTGATCTGCCGTTCTTCCGTCAGCAGATGCACGAACTGATGGAGGGCAATGAGATCAGTCTGCCGACCTATGACTTCACCAAAGGTGAACGGGTCTTCCGTGGCAATAAACTCAAACTGCAGAAAGACTCTGTATTGGTCATCGAGGGTCTGCATGCGCTCAATCCCTGCATCCTTCCCGATGTGGACAAGAGCCTGACGTATAAGATCTACGTCTCTGCCCTCACGACCATCAATATCGATAACCATAACTGGATCCCGACTACCGATATCCGTCTGCTTCGTCGCGTCGTGCGTGACTATAAGTACCGCGGTTACTCGGCGCGAGAGACGATTGCTCGTTGTCCGTCGGTCATCCGTGGTGAGACCAAATGGGTGTATCCGTTCCAGGAAGAGGCGGATGTTATGTTCAACTCCGCACTGATCTTCGAGTTCGCCGTGCTCAAACGACATGCCGAACCGATCCTGTCCGAGGTGCCTAAGTTCTGCGAGGAATATACGGAGGCTCACCGTCTGCTCAAGTTCCTGCAGTACTTCATCCCGATTCCTGAGAAGGAGATTCCGCCTACTTCGTTCTTGCGTGAGTTCGTCGGTGGTTCGTCCTTTAGATATTAATGGCACGAAATTTGAAATCATAAATTTGAAGTAATCGTTCCTTTAGGATAAGAAATCATAAATATAATGAGTATCATTCTCGTCATATTATTGACTATCTTCGACTCCCTGCCCGGTGTGCAGATCATTCAGGACTCCACCGTGGCAGTGCTGCTCGATGAAGCCGTTAACGGCAAGCACGAGATGGTCGAGGTAGAAGGCTATCGGGTGCAGATATATTCGTCTAACCAACAGCAGACGGCCAAATCCGAGGCCTTGGAACTGGAGACCAAGCTCAATCAGACCATCGGTCAGACGGTTTACGTCCAATACCTTCCGCCGTTCTGGAAAGTGCGTATAGGTGATTTCCGTACCTATGAAGAGGCACGGGAGTATAAGAAGATCTTCGTTGCGCAATACCCCGATTTGATGGGCGATACGTATATTGTGCGCGATAAAATACTGGTGATGCAATAATGGATTTGCAAGAGTTTCATAGTAATCCCGAGGTGACAGCGGCTATTGAGAAAGCCGTCGAAGTTACGTTAAAGCAGATCGGCGAAGACCCGCAGCGTGAAGGACTCAAAAAGACCCCGCATCGCGTGGGCAAAGCCCTGCAGTTCCTGACCAAAGGCTATCACGAAGATCCTGAGGCCATCCTTCGTTCTGCCCTCTTTGAGGAAGACTACCGCCAGATGGTGGTGGTCAAGGATATCGATTTCTACTCGCTCTGCGAGCATCATATGCTGCCTTTCTTCGGCAAGGTGCATGTGGCCTACATCCCCAACGGACGTATCACCGGTCTCAGTAAGATAGCCCGCGTAGTGGATGTCTTTGCACGCCGTCTCCAAGTGCAGGAGCGCCTCACGACCCAGATCAAAGACTGTATCCAGAAGACCCTCGATCCGCTTGGGGTCATGGTAGTCATTGAGGCCGAGCATCTCTGCATGCAGATGCGGGGCGTACAGAAACAGCACGCCATGACCGTCACGTCGGATTTCACCGGCGTTTTCAATCAAGCCAAGACCCGCGAAGAGTTCATGAAACTGATTAAGGGGTAGAATCAGCCCTTTGCAGTACTTGAACGAATACTAATCCTCTCCGATACGTAAAGAGAGGATTATATTGTGTATGGAGGATATCGATCTCTTCATCCAAAGGATTGTAGCACGACGAATAGAAGACATATTCTTCCTTACCCGTGAACGCACAGAACGAACGCTGATCGCCGTTTAGTTCTACCAGATCGTTGGCACACGCATTGGGAAAGAACGAAGCGGTTTGCTCCAAGGGAATATGTCGCTCATTCATTTCGTGAATAGCCTGTCTTCGGATGGACCAATAAGGCAAATGAGCCAATGAGTTATTCCATCCTTGGGAGAGATATTCGGGATACACAATCAGATTGCCTGCCAACAGAGAACATAGCAATAGACCATAGACCAGCTTCCGCTTTCGCGCGTAGCGTAGCAGATAGAAAGCCAAGAAGATACAGATCACGAAGGCCAGCAGGAAATAGTGATGCCCCATCGGATTCATAGAGAAAATGCTGGTCAGCCCAATGACGCCGGTGGGCATAATGGCGCATAACAGCAGCAGACGAACCTTGCTCTCACGGAGCGTTTCTTTATGGCGCAGCAACAGAAGACCGATCACGATAAAGACCGTCACTTGACCGAAATCAATAAATCGCCATACCAGAATAACGATGTTCCGGGCAAACGTATAGAGAATCTGCGCCATCGAGGTATAGGAGAAATAATCGATTCCCACTTTGGTGGGTTCTCCGGAGAACACCGCATAGCGCATGAACAGATAGGATACACTCAGAATAAGCCCTCCGGCATAGGCTCCAATGCGTTGGATCGTCCAGAATCGTTCTTTGCGAATAGCGCACACGCCCCATTCTGTGAAGAATAATCCGGCGCAAAGCATCATCGCCCGCAAAGAGAATAGGGGCAGGAAACACAAAGCAATGGCTTTGTGAAGCTGCTCTTGACGCAAGATGGCATTCAGAGCGTACAGCGTAAAGAATAGGATAAACAGTTCTTGACCCGCTTGTACGCAATGCGAACAGAGGGTGGGGTTTGCACACATCAAAAGAAGGGCTGCATAGCGTTGCTTCTCCTCTTCCAGGAAGAAACAACAGAGTTGCCACAACTGATACAGCACCCCGATGATGATCGGAATGGTAACCAGATGAGAAACCAGCAACGAACGTCCGAACAGATGCCACATCGCCGCATAGTACGTACCGCATAAATACGGATGAGCCGAATGAACTCGCACCGGCATGTCAAACCAACTCAACAGACCATGCTCGTAGAGAAAAGTGCCGGTCTTGCTCACAAAGAGCACATTGTCCCATAGAATCCCCACACGTAAGCCCAAGACCGTAAAGACTACAGTCAGTCCTGCGATGAGGATATATTGCCAGGGGAAATGTCGCTCGTTCATCGTATTACCATGATCTTAACGGCCGTGTGACCGCCTTGGGCATTGCAAAGCGCTGTGTAGATACCCGGAGTAGCACGGTTGCCGTACGCATCGTTACCGTCCCAAACCGCCGTTCCGCCGTGACTGCGCGTCTTGCATACCAGGTTGCCGCCGCTGTCGATGATGCGCACTTCCGAGTTATCCATCAGGCCGGCGATCGTGATCATACCGCTGTAACCCGGACGTACGGGGTTGGGGTAGGCGTATGCACCGCTCATCGTCTCTTGCGCCTCACTCGCATCGCTCCGGTACGAAGCGATACCGTTATCCGTACCGACAAACACCTCGCCGGTCGTCGGATGGATCGTGATGGACTGGATCGCGTTCGACGGCAGCAGACTGTTCTCCGCCGTGAAATGGGCTACGGTGATCGTGTCGTCCTCGATCAGATACAGACCCGAAGCGGCTGTACCGATCCACATGCGGTTACCGCCATCAACGGCCATGCAGTTGATCTGCTCATCGCCCAACAGGTAATCGCCTAAGCCCGTACCATCATTACGCGGGATGATGATGCGATGGCAAGCATTGGACGTGAAGAAATCCGTCTCGGCTTTAATGAGGAACAAGCCCTTATCTGTACCGATCCAGATACGGTCCGTGTGGTCTTGGGCAAAGCACATGAAATAGGTCGGCGCAATCAGTTTGCTGTTTTGGTCGATGAACTCGTTGCGTTTCAGGCAGTGGTCATCGCCGCTGACCGTCGGCGTACCGCCGTCATCCAGCAGTACCAGACCTTTGTTCACACGTTGCGCTAACATCCATTTATATCGTGTGCTGCGGCGATCCATCCAGATGCCCGTTGGCGTAGTGAATGTCAGGGGCGTACCGTTGGAATACAGACGCAGAGCGCGCCATTGACCGTTCGGACTCAAGATATGAATCGGTTGACCGATATCCGTCGCGTTCATCACCCATAAGTTACCCTGCTCATCGATCATCGCGCCGTCCGTACGCGTGTAGTAATCCGGATCGATGGTGGAAGTAACCGGTTTGAGCGTACTGTTGGTAGAGTTGTAATGCCGCACTACGGCATAGTTACGGAACTCCAGCACACCCGTACCGTAGGTCGCTACGAAGAAATGCCCTGCGTCTTGCGGATCTACGGCGATGCTCACCGGATCCAATATACGCTTGCCTACTGCCGCATCTACCGTGCCTTCATCAATACCTTGCCATTGATAATTATTGTAAATATTCATGCGGAAATCACGGAGGAACTCATTCGTCCAACGACCGCCTGCCAACGCGTAGATACGATCATTGGCGGCATGCATGCAGTATCCGAAATTGCTGTTGGGTCCGCTGGTGTGATAGTACTCATCGCCCTCAGCGTTCAGCCGGATCAAACCCCAGTTCATCTCGCCTAACCAGTACTCGCCCTGCGAATAGACGGCATCGTGGATATAGTACCGGTCGCATAAACCGCTTAACTGATAGTCGTCCGTCAGACGATAGAGCTTATGACTCTCCGTGCATAGCAGCAGTTGACTCTCCGATGCATGTATCCAGTTGATTACCTCCGGACGAACCAATGTCCACGTGCTGCCGTTGCGTACATAGAGCGAGTCGTGCTGCAGCGTGTAGAGCTTGTCCTGATAAGCCGTTGCCGCTTGGATTTTCTCGCATGGAAGCACTTCCGACTGCCAGTAGGTATAATCCACCAGATTGCCGTTCAGCGGCGCTTTGTACAGCGTGTCAAAAGAGAAAGCATACAGCGTGTCGCCCATTTCTACCACCTGCTGGATCTCCACCGAAGCCGCGTTCGCGCCGATATAATACGTATCAGAAATCTCATGCTTGTGCGTGTTCAGCGCCACGATACCGAACGGCATCGACAGATAGGTATGATGCGAACCCGGCGTGATGCTGTGGATGGTTAACGCGATAGAACCTGCCTTCAAAGACAGATCCGGAATCTGTATCACCTCCCCGTCTTGACGCAGCAAGTCGATACGTCCGTCTGCATAACCGATCACGAGCACATCGGCACGTTTGTCATAGGCGATATGAGCGATGTTCGTTCCGCTTAGACCATTCGCTTTGCTCCAGTACCGCAATGCCCCGTTGGCACGGTCATAGGCGAAGAGCGAACCGTTCGCCATCGCATAGATAGCGTACGGCGCCGCGACAACCTCTGTCGGATTGACGTACGACAGGTGCAACTTCCATTGCATCATCGAACCCAACTCCGAACTTGCTGTTTCGTCGTCTTTTCCCTTCAAGCTTTCCTCACTGCCGTTCGGATCGTATTCTACCAGACCATCCGCCGTTCCTACCCATGCCTTGCCTGCCTCGTCAATAGCCAGTGACAGGATGCTGTTCGATGGCATCGCCGTGTTATCGGTCGTATAATGCGCCACCACTTCGGTCATCGCATTGTTCAGCACATACACACCTCCGGTCTGCGTGCCTACCCATACCTGTTGCTGGTCGTCGAAAGCAATCGCCATGATACGGTACGCACTCAGCAGGTCATCGCCGTTGTCGTCTTGGATCTCGGGACGGAAACAGCGGTCAGACGTCGCGTAATCCGTCTCCGCGGGAATGATGATGATACCGCTCTCGGTGCCGATGAAGATACGTCCGTCTGCCGATTGTTGCAGGTCGCGCACTTCACTGATGCTGACCGCCTGATCGTACTGGTCTGTCCAGGACTTGCGGTAGGTGAAGCCATTTTCATCCAGCAGACCGACACCGGCACCGGCGCGCGCGGCACTGATCCATTTATGCTGCGCATTACGACGGTCGATAATCAATCCGGCCGGAGTATGCAGCGCGAGCGATTTGTTATCCGACTGTACATTCACGGCATGCCATGCGCGCGCAGCATCGAAACACTGCAACTGATCGTGCGTGCACGCGTCCAATAACCATAAGTTCCCCTGCGCGTCATACGTAGCGCAATCCAAACGCGTGTAGCGCGCGGGGTTGTCTGCGATAACAGCCACTAAGGTATTATCCCCGCCGGCGATGTCATGACGAACCAGCGTGTCATAAACGAACTCATACAGACCCGTGCCGTAACTGGTCACGAAATAGTGATGGATATCGTTCGGATCAACCGCCACATTCATGAAATCCAAGGCGCTCATGCCCGTTTTGGATTGAATCGCTTGAGTAGAAACGTTATTCCAACGCTCCCCGTCATAGTGCATCACCACGCCCGGTTCGTTGTTCTGTGCCGACCATCGACCACCCGGAACAGCCCATACTTGACCTTGTGTGGCCGTCAGACGGTAGGGCTTGTTTAGCAGCGGACTATTGGGCTTGTAGGTCAAGCGCTCCGTTGCCGTGAAGCGCACGATACCCTCTGCACCGCCTGCGTACCAGTTATCGCTACCGTCCTGATAATGTTTTCCCTTCTCGGCGTCCGGGGATATACGACCGCTGCGAAGCTCGCGCTTCCAGTACGTATAGTCCGACAGATTGGCGCTCAACGCTGCGCAGAACAAACTGTCGTCCGTGAATGCGTAGATACTGTCGTTGGTCACCACCACATCCTTCACCGGCGTCTCCTGACCGCCCGGACGCAACCAGTAGCTGTCCACTAACTTACCTTCCCTCAGATCCATCGTCTGAACGCCGTAATGCGTGGACAAGTACGCCGTACGACCCTTCAACGTCACGTTATAGATCGTCTTGCGTTGTGTCATGTCTTTGTCGTATAACTCGCCGACATACTTCACCCCGCGAGCAGACAAGATGTCGATCTTTCCGTTGCCATAGGCGATGATCAACTGCGCTCCCGTCGCATCATAATGGATACACGTGATACCCACTTCGTGCAGACCGGACTGACGGTTATACACGCGTATCTGCTCCGCCTGTTTATGGACGCTGTACAGACTGCCGTCCGAGATAGCATATACCACCTCCGGACTCATCGCAATCTGCGTCACGTTGTTATACGCAAAATGCGTCCGCCATGCCGCTGCCTGCATGCCTGCAACGACCATCCCCAGACACAATATACTATATATCGCTCGACGTAGCATAAAAATATATAAGTTTAACCAACGATTGCAGCGCCCGTGCACGATGACTTATATTGTTCTTTACCTCAGCCGGCAACTCCCCGAAGGTCTTATCGTACCCTTCCGGAATAAACACCGGATCATACCCGAATCCTCCGTTCCCGTATTCCTCTTCCGCTATCCGTCCCCGTACTACTCCTTCAACCTGTAGCGTAGCGTCCTGTAACCTGTCACCTGTAACCCTTATCAACGTAATAACAGTGCGGAACTGCGCTCCTCGATCGCTCTTTCCCTCTAACTCCCGCAATGCTTTTGCACGATTGGCGGTAAAGATCATCATTTCATCATTGAGCGGCTTGCCCGCGATCATTCCATCATTCATGAGATACCATCTCGCCGTATACACCCCCGGCTTCCCGCCCAACGCATCGATCTCCAATCCCGTATCATCCGCAAACACACCATCAATCATCATTCCATCATTAAGCGAAGCGCTCATTCCATCATTGATAAAAGCGGCAACAGTTGACGCTTTGATCTTACTATTCTCCTCCAGCGTCGTGCCGTACTCTTCTATCTCCGCCTCAAAACCGATATCGCGCAAACTAAGCACCTCGATACCCTTCGGCATGATCCCGCGCACTTCCTCTAACTTATGCGCATTATTGGATGCAAAAACCAATCTCATTTGATCCATGTTTGATTCCGTCCCAAGAACCCGCGCTTGTCCAGCGAACCGCGCAGCACTAACTTGCCGTCCTTCAGGTATATCTTACCGTAATAGAACTTACCGCTCTCCGGATCCAGCACCTTACCACCGACCAACTCGCCGTCCTCTGCCTTCATGCCGCGGATGATCACCAGCCCTTCGATCGGTTTGTTATAGTCTTCGCCTTTGCATTGGTCGCACTTCAACTCCATATCCGTGTACATCAGCATCTTGCTGATCTTACCGTAATACAGTCCGTCCGAACCTTTATAGATCGTCACGATCGATCGTCTCTCACCCGTTTTGTCATCGACCGTCTTCCAGTCGCCCAAAATCTTACTCACCTGAGCACTTGCACTCATCGCTACCCAAAGCAGCACAAAGATACCAAATTTTCGCATATTTAATCAATTTAGGCTGCAAATTTACAAAAAAAAATCCGAATATTCAAAGAAAATGCACTTTTTTTGCATTTTTTTTCAAAAATATTTGGTCAATTCAAAATTTTGTAGTACTTTTGCACCCGCTTTCGAGAGAAAAGCAATTTGATCTTACTTTTAGAGTCAAAAAGATTGCGGAAATAGCTCAGTTGGTAGAGCACGACCTTGCCAAGGTCGGGGTCGCGAGTTCGAGTCTCGTTTTCCGCTCTTTTTTTTTGCCCAGATGGCGGAATTGGTAGACGCGTGCGTTTCAGGTGCGCATGCCGCGAGGTGTGCAGGTTCGAGTCCTGTTCTGGGCACAAAAAAAATACTCTCGCGCAGGTGGTGAAATTGGTATACACGCTACTTTGAGGGGGTAGTGGTCGCAAGATCGTGTGAGTTCGAGTCTCATCCTGCGCACGTTGAGACATCTTCTTCGGAAGGTGTCTCTTTTTTATTTCCGTAACTTACTGAAAATCTGTCAAGTAAATCAAAAATTGCATTGCGGTTAGTGGTTCGATAATTGCGAATTTCTCTATCCCACAAAATTCCGTCAGGAAACACCAATTCTTGTATTTGTCGCTTCGTTTCTAAGTCACCATCATCCCATAAACTGCCTAATTTTGAGCAAGTTACGAGAACCTGATTGATTGTATCGTCAAGGTTCGATAAATCTAGACTATATTTTTCAATCTCTGATTCTATATACGCCTTCTTGTTCTTCAATTCTTGCGATGCAACTGCGTAGGTTTCACTATCTATTTTGTCAGTAGCATATTTAAGATGGCATTTCTTCAAGTCGTTCTCGACTTCGGTTAGTCGCTTTTTTAGCAATGTCACTTGATTCGCACTTTCATGTGTGTGCTTGCTGAACATATCACGAATGATATTTTCGTACTGTAGCAGCAATGACATCGGCAAGTCGTAAGCATATAGTAATTGCTTATATTTGCAGTGCATTTCAGGTGCTGATACGTTATTCTTGCAACCAATCCTATTGCATTTATAATAGTCTTTCCCCTTACTCTTTACACTATACGCTGTGAAGCGTGTGCCACAATCAGCACATGCCACATGATGAGTTAAAGGGAATTGCTCCTTTTTCTTCTTTTGCTTATACTTTCCCGAACGGTTAGACATAAGACGTTGTACCTCTAACCAATCCTCCCAACTAACCGCCTTCTCAATTTTACCATCTACCATACCGCCCTCCAGCATTTTTGAGCGAATCTTCCCTGCATACATGGGATTGTTGAAGTAATGATTTAGCGTTTGCTTGGTTATATTCAACCCTCTAGTCTTTAATGCATCTAATATCTCTCCATTTGAATAGCCTTGTATCTTCCACTTGAATGCCATTCCTATCAATCGTCCTTCATCATTCAAATAGCATACTGAGTTGAGGCTTTTTCCTTCTCTGTAATAACCTCTTGGTAGTACACCGATATATGCACCGCATTCATAACAATGCTGCCTTCCGGAATAGAACTTGTCGGCGCGGTTGT
>JAEEGH010003708.1_pt1 | contig 39807 bp, 24 predicted proteins | sample 9134181 | NCBI WGS metagenome assembly JAEEGH01 (sample SAMN16246544, study PRJNA631951) | gut metagenome | biome: gut microbiome; feature: rumen; material: DP-attached | host: Bos | place: Iran: Karaj | collected 2018-10 | reverse complement strand
AAACCATCCATGCCGCCCGCGCGTGCGGTCTCGACGATGCCCTTGCATAACTCGTGGAGAGGCGTCAGACCGAGAGTGGCGTACATGCCCTTCAGGTCGTGCGCGGCTGCGAAGCACGCCTTCACGTCGCCGTTGGCGAAAGCCGTCTGGAGATTGTCGATGCTTCTGTTCTTCTCAAGGTTCTTGAGCATCTTCACGTAGAACTGCTCCTTTCCCATCATTGTCTCCTGGAGCGTGCTCGCGACCGAGCAGCCCTCCGCCTCTAGAATTGTAAGAAGTTGATTCATGTCTTTGGTCTGTGTTGCTATTGAAAGTGATTAGTTTTTCGCCTTAATATAACATGGCAAGGCGAAAAGCAAAATCTTCAGAGGCGTTTTTTGTGGACGAATTGCCAATGGAATGGCATTCGATTTCCACTTCTATCCCTTTGACGGCCTTATGGTTGAATCTGGAAAATACGGCTACTCAATTGGAATAATGAAAAAAGCAATGTATATTAACAGACCTTTTGAATGTCATTTTTAAGAATTCAATAAAAAACAAACAAAGGAGTCAGAAATGAGTCAGCAGCACATGAAGGCGTTGAAGCGTGTCCGTCGCAAGAAATACATCGAACGTCAGAAAGCGCGCATCCGCGAACTTAAGAAAAAATAAACGAACAAGGATTAGGTTACGCTCCGGCGTCTGTGTGGACAGGTTGCAGGGGCGTATGTGTTTTTTTGCGGGGAGAACAGAGGGCAGTCGGAATGCAGTGGTCCGGTTCTGGCAAGCGGGCAAGTGAAACGGTTCGCTGATCAGGCCCGTGGCATTGCATTAGGTTGCGCGTGGCATACGCGCCTGTCCTCGCTCTCCAGAGTTAAACAAAGAGCAAACAAAAACAAAAAGGACAAAAATGGCAAAGGCTGCAAAGACAGTGAAGGCCGAGAAAGTATCTCAGCCAGTGAAAGCAGAGAAGGCATCTCAGGCAGTGAAGTATGTTTACACATTTGGCGATGGCGCGGCTGAAGGCGACGCCACGATGAGAAATGAGCTTGGCGGCAAGGGCGCCAATCTGGCGGAAATGAGCCGCCTGGGCCTCCCCGTCCCCGCTGGATTCACTATCACTACCGAGTGCTGCACAGACTATTTTGCGCGCAATGGCGCCTTCCCGCCCAGTCTGAAGGCGGAAGTCGAAGCCGCTCTTAAGAACGTGGAAAAGATCATGGGCAAAAAATACGGCGACCCGTCAAACCCATTGCTTGTCTCTTGCCGTTCTGGCGCCCGCCAGTCCATGCCAGGCATGATGGACACCGTGCTCAACATCGGTCTCTGCTCCAAGACCATCCCCGGCCTCATCAAGAAGACCAACAACCCCCGTTTCGTGTATGACTCCTATCGCCGCCTCATTATGATGTACGCTGACGTCGTGATGGAGAAGGCCGAGGGCATCGAGCCCGCCGACGGCAAGAGCATCCGCAAACAACTCGACGATATGCTTGACGCCTATAAAGAGAAAATGGGCTACAAGAGCGACACTGAGCTGAAGGCTGAAGAGCTTCAGCAACTGGCTGAGGATTTCAAAGTGCGCATCAAAGAGGTGCTCGGCACCGAGTTCCCCGATGACGCCGAGGCCCAACTCGAAGGCGGCATCAAGGCCGTGTTCAAGAGCTGGAACGGCAAAAAGGCCATCTCCTACCGCCGCATTGAAGGTATCCCCGATGACTGGGGCACCGCTGTCAACGTGCAGACGATGGTGTTCGGCAATATGGGCGACGGCTCCGCTACCGGCGTGGCATTCACCCGTAACCCCGCCACCGGCGACAACCAGTTCTACGGCGAGTGGCTCATCAACGCGCAAGGCGAGGACGTGGTGGCCGGTATCCGCACCCCCAACCCGCTGAACGACGACACCAAGAACGAGCAGAACAAGCATATGCATTCTATGCAGGAGCTGATGCCCGAAACCTATAAGGAACTCTGCGAGGTGCGCCGCATCCTTGAAGAGAACTACCACGATATGCTCGACATCGAGTTCACCATCCAAGACGGCAAGCTCTATATGCTGCAGTGCCGTGTCGGCAAACGCACTGGCGTGGCCGCTCTCACGATGGCCCTCGATATGCTGAAGGAAGGCCTCATCGACGAGAAGGAAGTCGTGATGCGCCTCACCCCCGAGCAACTCGACGAGCTGCTCCACCCGATTCTCGACGCCGCTGACGAGAAAAAGCACACCGTCATCGCCAAGGGTCTGCCCGCAGGTCCTGGTGGTGCCGTGGGTAAAATCGCCCTCACCAGCGAGAAGGCCAAGGAGTATCGCGCCGCCAAGGTGGCCAACGTCCTGGTCCGCGAGGAAACCAATCCCGAAGACGTCGAGGGTATGCGCGCCGCCGACGGCATCCTGACCGCCCGTGGCGGTATGACCTCCCACGCCGCCCTCGTGGCCCGTGGTTGGGGCAAGTGCTGCATCGTGGGCTGCGACGCCGTGAAGATCGACCTCGAGAACGGCCTTGTGAAGATCGGCGACCAGCAGTTCAAGGAGGGTGACACCATCAGCCTGAACGGTTCCAAGGGCTGGGTCTATGCCGAGCCCGTGGGTATGATCAACGCCACCGAAAATCCTCTCTTCCAGCAGTTTATGGCGCTGGTTGACAAATACCGCAAGATGGGTGTCCGCACCAACGCCGACAACCCCGAAGATGCCCAGAACGCCGTCAACTTCGGTGCCGAGGGTATCGGTCTGTTCCGTATCGAGCATATGTTCTACGGCAAGAACAGCGAAGAGCCCCTTGCCAAGCTGCGCAATATGATCCTCGCCAACACCACCGAGGAGCGTGTGGCTGCCCTCAACGAGTTGGAGCCGTACATCAAGAACGCTGCCAAGGGCACACTGAAGGTTTTGGACGGCAAGCCGCTGACCTTCCGTTTGATGGACCCGCCTTTGCACGAGTTCGTGCCTCACACTGAGGAGAAACAGCGCGCCCTCGCCCAAGAGCGTGGCATCAGCTTCGAGGAGATCAAGAAGCGCATCGACGCCCTCAACGAGGTGAACCCGATGATGGGTCTGCGCGGCGTGCGTCTCGGCATCGTCTATCCCGAGATCACCGAAACCCAGTTCCGCGCCCTGTTCCAGGCTACCGCTGAGTTGATGACGGAAGGTTTCGACCCGCATCTTGAGATTATGGTCCCGCTCACCATCAACGTCAAGGAGCTTGAGCACCAGAAGGCCATCGCCGACCGCGTGAAAGCAGAGGTGGAAGCCAAGTTCAACGTGAAGATCGAGTACCTCTACGGCACGATGATCGAGATTCCGCGCGCCACCCTCGTGGCCGACCAGATCGCCAGCGTGGCCCAGTTCTTCAGCTTCGGCACCAACGACCTGACGCAAATGACGTTCGGCTTCAGCCGCGACGACGTGAACGCCATCGTGAAGGACTACATCGAGGAGAAGATCATCCCCGCCGATCCGTTCAACACCCTCGACCAGGAAGGCGTCGGCCAACTGGTGAAACTCGGTGTGGAGCGTGGCCGTGGCCAGCGTGCCAACCTCAAGTGCGGTGTCTGCGGTGAACACGGCGGCGACCCCGCTTCCGTGCATTTCTTCTACAAGGCCGGTTTGAACTATGTCAGCTGCTCGCCGTTCCGCGTGCCCGTCGCACGTCTGGCTGCAGCCCAAGCCGCCATCGAGGAGGAAAGATAATCCTTGGATTAGATAATCCCGTAATATATTGTAGAGACGCGGCGCGCCGCGTCTCTACTTTTTTTATGGCGCGCCGCGTCTCTATTTTTTTATGGTGATATTAATTAGATTGGGTCTAATGATTGCAAAGATGTGGCGACAATTCATTCATCTCTTGTCGGATATCCTGAACGGTGACTTTCGCTTTTTCATCCCCGTTCTCTGCCGCTTTATTGGCCCACTCCAAGGCTTTAACGAGGTCTTTTTCCACACCGAACCCTTTTTGGTAGCATCTGGCAAGATTGTTTTGAGCCATAGTAAACCCTTGCTCTGCCGATTTTGTGTACCATTCTATAGCTCTTACAAGGTCAACATCAACACCTCTACCATAATAATAACACAAGGCAAGGCCAAATTGGGCACCTGCATCTCCAAAATAAGCACCTAATTTGTACCATTCCACTGCTTTCTTAAGGTCTTTCTTTACACCTTTCCCTCTCTCATAAATTACACCAAGATTATTAAAAGCTAACCTTATGCCATTTGCAATAGCTTTTTTATACAACTCAATGGCTTTAACTCGGTTTTTCCTCACTCCCTCTCCTTCATCATAGCACAAAGCAAGATTATATTCGGCAGGACCATATCCTTGTTCCGCTGACTTGACATACCATTTTATGGCCATTTTGGGATCTTTTTCGACTCCATCCCCGTTTCCATAGCACACCGCCAAATTGTATTGCGCTTCCATATGCCCTTGCTCTGCAGCCCTTTTAAACCATTCAACAGCTTTTTCCATATCTTTATCCACCCCATACTCGCTATCATAACACACCGCAAGGCTAAATTGAGCTTTCGCATAACCTTGTTCCGCTGACTTTGAATACCATTTCACAGCCTTTACGGCATCTATTTCAACACCTATTCCCTCTCTATAACACTCGCCAAGTTTGAATTGGGAACAGGCCACTCCCTGATCTGCAGCCTTAGAAAACCACTCAAAAGCCTTTTGATAGTTCTTTTTAACCCCATCTCCACGTTCATAACAAAGAGCCAAATTGTGTTGTGCATTCCCATCTCCCCGTTCAGAGGCCTTTGTTAACAAATCTGCTGCTTTTTTATAACTCTTTCTAATGCCTTCCCCTAACAGATAGCACACTGCGAGAGAGTTTTGAGCATCCGAATATCCTTGCTCTGCCGATTTTGTCCACCATTCCACTGCTTTTTTGAGATCTCTTTCAACACCACATCCATTATAATAACAGGATGCAAGGTTGAATTGAGCCACAGCGTTTCCTTGTACCGCTGACTTTGAGTACCATTTTACGGCTTTTTTGTAGTCTTTTTTAACATCCTTCCCATAACAATAGAGATTTGCAAAACTGTTTTGTGCTTTGGCATCTCCCTGTTCAGCCAATTCTTTCAACTCTTCGAGTGATAATTTCGAATACCGGATTTCCTTTTCTTGAGTTTTTTCTTCCATAGTTTTAATTATTGATATTCCACGAAACACAATTTAACGCACCGCCTCTTTTGACGGCTTCTAAAGAGGGTATGCCGACCACTTCGCATTTGGGATAGGCTTTAGAGATTTGTTCCAGAGCTTGATGGTCTTCATCTATGCCCAATTGCGGTACAAGAATCAAATTGCCGACTTGCAGAAAATTGATGTAGCACCAACTGTATTTATTATGCTTTTCCACATTGAATTTCAACGGAATGATTTCAAACCGTTTTTCCAAAATCTCATAAAAAAGCTTGTAATACTTCGTTGAGAAATCATCATAATTGGTCAGAAGGACCTTCCCGTCGTCAACATAATGAACAATACCGTCACTATGTCCATATATGTCGCATTTTTCCCTCGGGAGAAAAAGAATGTCGCACTGGAAAGCATCGCGCAGCATCTTTTCCACCTCATCGCGAGATTTATCCTGGTTTTCCTCAAACACCTTCTCTGTCATCACAACAGTATCGCCACATTTTACCACGTTGCCGCCGTCCAGAACGAGATCGATGCTGATGCTTCCGGGTAGCAGTTGCTGCAAACGGTTCGCCTCCGATTGGAACACATCGTCAGGATTGGTTTGAACGCTTTGGCCGTAGGTGTCCTTCAGATAATTGGGCGTGTATTTATAGAAAACGAAACGCTCATTCTCAATCTGAACAGGCATATAATCGCGACACCAGATGTCCTTGGTCCCCGACAGGTAAGCATACGGGATCCCGCATTCCTGCAACACTTTTGTGATACGCGCGTTGAGGATTGGGCACTCCTTCGGCAGCAAGCCAGAAAAGTAAACGGTGTTGGTGTGGTTGTCGGTGATCATTTTAAACGGATTTGTTATCATATTTGGTTAATCTTTTGGAATAATAAGAAGACCTCGCTTTATTCCATGCATTTTCATCAATATCCGTATTATTATAAAAAGCCAATTTCAGATTGCTGTCCTTATTGTTCCCATCAACTATTAAATCAAAATCATTTTTACCCAAATAACGGTACGTCTCTTTTGGCTTGCATATTCTTTTCTCAACATGCTTCAATTCGGGCATTCTTCCACCTTTACATACATTCAACATTTCATTAACACATATTAATGGACCAACAATTAAAGATTCTTTGTTTTTTCCATCCCAAACACTTCTTATCAGTATTCCACCACCGCTACCAATCTTTTTACCTTTTTCTTTTGTAAGAGTACTTAAAAAGCAAATATCCACGCCACTGAGATGATAAAAAAGGTCTCCTGCATTAGCATTTCTTTCGTATGTTACATCATTCCAATTCTTATCCCATTTGCCCTGTTCATAATAATAGAACTCTATCTCAGCAAAATAGTATTCGGTTCCATTGCAGTTAATGCAATATTCTTGAAATAACTTTTCCGCTATGCTACCAAAAGCATCTTTCACATTTGAATCTTTCAATGGATTCTCTAAAAAAACAAAATTAATTCTTTCTTCCATAATTATTCGTTTTTATATTGTTTACATCTAACTTTCAGGGTGCAAAGGTAAAGCGGAAAAATGGAACCGCCAAACTTTTTTTGTTAATTTCTGTTAAGATTTCCGAAGAGTTATTTATTAAACTGATATAATAGGATTATCAGCAAAATAATTATGGATTTCCAACATTCCAAGCTTCCGTTGTCAGCACAGAAGTGCGGACGCACCAAAACTCCCCTTCTATTTAGAAGGGGTGGCCGTAGGCCGGGGTAGTAATATAAGGAATTATAATCCATATTAACTACCCTGCCCTTCGGGCACCCCTTCTGAGAATCAGAAGGGGAGTTGGCGCCTCGCGGCACTGCCGTGCCACGGATAAGGAAGTAACAATACAAGCGACCGGAGAATCACCTCATATCATTGACCTCAACCCCCGGATACTTGCTTTTGTCGAAGGTGAAATAGTTGTCGGGGAAGGTCGCGTTCGAGTTGAACTGCTCGATATAATAGGTATAGATGGTATTGTCCTTTTCATAGAGGGCAATCCTGACAATCTGCTTGTTCGACTTGTTGATGAACAAACGGATCCGGTAAAACGACTGCGCCACCTTGGGCGTCAGGTCCACCAAAGAGACAGAGGCATTGTTGACGAACTCGTCGCGGATAAACTTGGCGCGGAACTGCTTCTCCCAGTTCTTCAGCAGCCGCTGAGGATTCATCATATTCTCGTCGTCCTCAGGGTCGTATTCGTAAATGGAGACCTCGTTGGTGGATTTCTGATAGTTCCAGATGGACTCGCCATCGCAATAGAACTCCTGGCCATTGTAAGTGGCGCGGTACTTGCTCCCCTTCAGGGCAAAATCGCCCTGCGACGAACTCAAAGTCTTGCTGTCTTTGGTGACTTTCAAAGTATAGTGAAACTTCATTGCACTGAATCCCTGATATTTGGAAGACACCGCGCGCATCAGCTCCGTGGCACCGCCATCGGTGTTCTGGGCAAAACCAATGCAGCAAAAGCACAAAAGAATCGACGTGAAAAAGAGTCTGGTTTTCATATCCGTTGAATTATTCAGCAAAAAAAACGGTTGATAGAACGTAATATTGCGTCAAAGTTTAAGCAATAGCTCCTACAACATTCCCTTGTCGGCCAGCAGCTGTCGCAACTGCGTCTCGGTCTTGATGATGACCTCGCGGGGTTTGCTGCCCTTGGCGGGACCCACGATGCCGAACTCCTCCAATTGGTCCATAATACGGCCGGGACGGTTGTAGCCGAGCTTCATCCGGCGCTGGATATTGGAGGTGGAGCCCTGCTGGGTCTGTACGGTCAGCACGGCGGCATCCACAAAGAGCGGGTCGATTTCACCCGAGGAGGGCTCGTCGTCAAAGTTGGTGTCGCCGCTGTCGCTGCCGGGCTCTGGCACATCGGGCAGCTCGTAGGGGTCAAGCAACGGTGAGAGCTCCGACTTCTCCTCGATGTAGGTGGCGATTTTCTCCACCTCCGGGGTATCGACAAAGGCGCACTGGAGGCGCACCACGTCGCTGCCGGTGGAGATGAGCATATCGCCCTTGCCGATGAGTTGGTTGGCACCGGTGGTGTCGAGGATGGTGCGGGAGTCCACGCTCGACTGCACGCGGAAGGCAATACGCGCGGGGAAGTTGGCCTTGATACTGCCGGTGATGATGTTGACGGAGGGACGCTGCGTGGCGATGACCAGATGGATGCCGATGGCACGGGCCAGCTGGGCCAGACGAGCCAGCGGCTGTTCCACCTCGCGCCCTGCGGTCATAATCAAATCACCGAACTCATCGATAACCAGCACAATGTAGGGCAGGTAACGGTGTCCCATCGCAGGAGAAAGCTCGCGGGCGCAGAACTTGGCGTTGTACTCCTTGATGTTGCGCATCTTGGCCATTTTCAGCAGGTCGTAGCGGTCGTCCATCTCCTTGCAGAGAGAGTTGAGCGTGCGCACCACCTTCTTCGTGTCGGTGATGATAGCGTCGCCGTTGTCGGGCAACTTGGCCAGGTAGTAGTTCTCGATGACGGAGTAGAGCGTGAACTCCACTTTCTTGGGATCCACCAGCACGAATTTCATCTCGCAAGGATGCTTGGTATAGAGCAGTGAGGTGATGATAGCGTTGAGGCCCACGGACTTACCCTGGCCAGTGGCACCGGCCACCAGCAGGTGCGGCATCTTGGCCAAATCCACCACAAAAGGCTCGTTGCTGATGGTGCGGCCCAATCCGATGGGCAGGGCGTAATTGTTGTTCTGGAACTTGTCGGAGGTAATGATCTCCTTCATCGAGACGATGTTGGCGTTTTTGTTGGGCACCTCGATGCCGATGGTGCCGCGGCCAGGGATGGGCGCGATAATACGGATGCCAAGCGCCGCGAGGCTCAAGGCGATATCGTCCTCCAGATTCTTGATTTTGCTGATGCGCACGCCCTCGGCGGGCACAATCTCGTACAGGGTGACGGTCGGACCCACGGTGGCGCTGATGCGGCGGATCGGGATGCTGAAGCTGTTGAGGGTCGCTTCGATGCGCTTCTTGTTGTCCAGCAGCTCGCGCTTCATCAGCTCCTCGTTGGCCTCCTTGGCGGGATAGTCGTTCAGCAGATCGATGGGCGGGAACTCGTAGGTGGAGAGTTCTGCGCGAGGGTCGAAGGGTGGCAGGTTGCGCACCTCCTCGGGTGTGAGGGTGCGGGGCTCTTCCAACAATTCCACCGCATTTCCGGCTTCCGGGTCTTCGGACACCTTTTCGGGTTCGGGAAGGCTGTTCTCCTTTTGGCTCACCCACTCGAACGGCACCTCTTCCGGCTCGGGCTCGGATGCCTCCGGTGTCGGTTTTGTCGGGGTCTCCATCTTGCGGGCCTGCTCGATCTCCCACGTAGTCGTCTTGCTGCCGAACTCCTTGCTCAGACAGCCGTGGTCGGAGATATAGAGGTCGTCGAGATCCTCCCGCTGGGTGGTCTCGGAGTCATCGGCCGCCTCTTTCTTGGAGCGGCGTTTCTTGCGCTCGGCGGCCACTTCCGCATCAGGGTCACGCTGCGAAAGGTTGACGATGGACTGCTGCAGTTGGTCGAAAGCGGCGCGAACCGGGAACTTATAGCAAAGGATGAGAATGAGCACAAAGAGGACCAGGACCACCAGCACGGCCACCAGCGGGCTTATGCACCACAGGCCTTCGGCCACATAGTTGCCGAACAGGCCGGAGACAAACGTGTTGTCGCCCTTGTAGAAAAAGAGGCCGAGGAAAATGGAAAACCACGCCATTGTCAGCACCACATCGATGGTGGTCAGGAACAGCGGGAGGGGCGACTTGCCGAAGGTCATTCGGAAGCCGTAGAGGAAGAAGAGGAAGGCAAAGCCGATAGAGAAAACACCGAAGAGCTGGTTGACGAAAAAGTAGGCGAGGTAGGCGCCCCAGCTGAGGGCGATGTTCTCGGGGGCGACGGCCTGGTTGTCGCCGAGCACGTAGGTGATATTGTTGTGAGCGTGGAAATAGAAGGAGACAATGGAGAGTGCCAGCAGGATGGCGAAGGCCATAATGACCACGCCGTATCCCTGGATGGCTGCCGGGCTGGTGATAGCCTTCCAGAAGCCTCCGCCCGATTTCTTGGGCTTGCTTTTGGCTGCGCTCTTGGCCTTTTTCTTGGATTTCGTGGCCACGGCTTTCTGCTGCACCTGCGCGTGCTTCCTCAAGGTGGAAGTCTGGCTTTTCCGATGTGATTTGCTTGATATAACGTTATTTGTAACTCTCATTGGATAAAATATATGGAAAAAGGGGATTTTTTGCTTACGAAGCACAAAAATATACAATTTTCAGGGTTCGTTTGCGTTAGTCAAAAAAGAATATAAACAATGCCTTGTTAGAAAAAAAGGGCGTATATGTTTGTCATATCTTGAAATAGATACTATTTTTGCTGAAATTTTTTTGTATTATGAATCATTTAGTTTTATTGCAGGCCGCAGCAGCCGAAACGATGCCTGTCGTGGCCAACACGGCCCCCCAAGTGGAAGAGACCTCCTATTTCAAATTGGTCTTCGCGCTCAACAGCTTATGGATTATGATTCCGCTCTTTTTGATGCTGGGATTTGCCATTTATCTTTTCATCAAAAAGCTTTTAGTGCTCAGCAGGGCCTCGCGGGAGGAGTATAATTTTATGAACAACATCCGCGATTTCGTCCACGACGGCAAGCTGGATTCGGCCGTGGCACTCTGCAAGGGCACGGAGAACCCCTCCGCCCGTCTGATTGAGAAGGGTCTTTCGCGCATCGGCCGCCCGCTGGACGACATCCGCACGGCCGTGGAGAACGAGGGCAACATCGAGGTGGGCCGTCTCGAGAAAGGCGTCTCCGCCCTGGCCACCATCGCCGCCATCGCCCCGATGATGGGCTTCCTCGGCACCGTCGTGGGTATGGTCTCCGCCTTCCACAATATGGCCGCCGACCCCAACAATTTCAACATCGGCACCCTCTCCTCCGGCATCTACACGGCTATGATCACCACCGTGGCCGGTCTTATCGTCGGCGTGCTGGCACTCGTGTTCCACAACCTCATCGTCGCCAAGATCTCCAACGTGATGTACACCCTCGAGATCCGCACCACGGAGTTTATGGACCTGCTTCACGAAAACGTCTAACCCCTAACGTCCGGCATTATGGCTATCAAAATGCAAAACAAGATCGACACGACCTTCAGCGCCACGTCTATGTCGGACCTGGTGTTCCTGCTGTTGATCTTCTTTATGTTGACCTCAACGATGGTCTCTCCGAACGCCATCAACCTGGTGCTGCCGAAGAGCGACTCCGACAAGCAGCTGGTGTCCAAGAACATCGAAGTCTATATCAACGAAGACCTGCTCTATTTCGTCAATCCCGAGGGCTCCAACGCACAGCCCATCCCATACGAGGAGCTGTTACCCGCCCTGCAGGACGCGGCCGCCCGCGACGACTCCGGTATGAAATCCATCATCCTGCGCGCCGACAAGAGCGTGCCTGTGGAGAACGTGGTGGCCCTGATGGACGTACTCAACCAACTCAACGAAGCATTCCCCGAAGAGGAACGTTATAAAATGGTACTTGCCACTGAAGGAAAATGAAACAAGAACTCGACCATAATACAAAGGACGACCTGATCGCGAGCGGTTCCACCATTGTAGCACTGGTACTCATCATTGTGCTGCTGCTCGCCTTCGGACTGAAGTCCATCATCCCCCCTCCCCCGCCGAAGAAGACCTTCTACGTGGATATCGCGGAGTATGCGGGCGGCGGCGGTGGCGGCGGCACCCCCGACCCCACCCCCAGCACGTCGCGCCAACCCTCCGGCCAGACCTACGCCACCCAGAACGCGCAATCCGCGCCCTCCGTGGCACAGTCCGACAAGCCCTCCACCACCAACAGCCAACCCGCAGTCTCCACCCCTAAACCCGACCAGTCAGCGATGTACAAGGGACGTGGCGGCACCGGTTCTGGCGGCGGCTCAGGCTCCGGCATCGGCTCTGGCACCGGCTCCGGCCTCGGCCCTGGCGAAGGCGGCGGCCACGGAGGCGGCATCGGCTACGGTACCGGCACCCGCGGGATGATCAATACCATCAATACCACTGTGAACGAAGAGGGACAGGTTTGCGTGGAGGTGCACGTCACCGCCGAGGGCAACGTCATCAGCGCCCGCGTCATCAACACCGCCAAATTCAAGACCACCATCTCCAACAGCGCCATCCAGGCCCAGTGCATCGCACAGGCCAAACAGGCCCGCTACAAGGCAGGGAAAGAGGAATTGCGCGTTATTATTTTCCATTAGGATATCCCAACAGAGCCGCCACACAATTTAGAGCCGCCACAATGTGACGGCTCTACGGAGGAATTGCAACATCGCAACGACTCTACCGCATTCAGCCTTAATGAGACGTTTTGCACGCAGATTTGTTAACAGGATATAAGATATATGCATAAGAAAAAAACGTATATTTGCGGCTCAAAACACCAAACACATTCATAATGAAACATTTTCTTAGCGTTACAATTCTCCTATTTATAGTCCTGGATTGTTTTCCTCAACTGAATATCACTGACTCAAGAGCCACAACACCCAAGGCCACCACAAGTCAATCACAAACCATCTCAATAAGTCTCCCTTTCACTGCATTTGAAGGGAACAACAATCTTGTGGACAACTACCTATGCTACAATGGAGAGCATTATTATATTTTAGCAAAGAAAACCAGCAATCCAGCTGTCAAAAATATATCTTTTGTTTTAGGAACCACCAAAGAATCAGCCATCAAAACTCTCCGAGATTTACAAGACTGGATGTCTAATAATCCTATAAGAACATCCATCACTGTAGATATGGGAGGGAAAAAGCACACGATAACAAAAACAGATGAGGATATCTTATCTTTTACATCTCCTGACAATAGTGTCAACTGGATGTTAGATGACCATCAAATCACAAAAAGCATCAACCACTTGTCTGGCAACGGGGTCTCAAACACAAGTCCATCGAGTATGTATAGGGGGCGTGGCGGCACAGGCTCGGGCGGCGGCTTAGGCTCGGGCTTCGGTTCTGGCACAGGTTCAGGCCTTGGCCCTGGCGAAGGCGGCGGCCACGGAGGCGGCATCGGCTACGGTACCGGCACCCGCGGGATGATCAACACCATCAATACCACTGTGAACGAGGAGGGACAGGTTTGCGTGGAGGTGCACGTCACCGCTGAGGGCAACGTCATCAGCGCCCGCGTCATCAACACCGCCAAATTCAGAACCACCATCTCTAACAGCGCCATCCAGGCCCAGTGCATCGCACAGGCCAAACAGGCCCGCTACAAAGCCGGCAAAGAGGAATTGCGCGTTATTATTTTCCATTAGGATATCCCAACAGAGCCGCCACACAATGTAGAGCCGCCACATCGCAACGTAGAGTAGAGCCGCCACAATGTGACGGCTCTACGGAGGAATTGCAACATCGCAACGAACTTACACGGGATTTTCATCAGAATCAATTCCCCATTTCGCCACATTATCATCAATATATTGTACTATATTTTTCATCTCCTCCTGATTCCGTATAATTCTATCATAGAAACGAGTTTGCCAAGCAAATGTGATTGAATTCAAATTTGCGAAGCGAGTAACGGCATATTTGAATCTCGAAATAATGTGGGATAGTCTTCCACAACGTCTGGCAACAACACGCATTTTTGTATCACCTTGACATTGTGGCACAGTAGAGCCGTCACATTGTGGCGGCTCGATAGAAAAATCGTCACATTGTGGCGGCTCCACAAAAGAATCGTCACATTGTAGCGGCTCTTCTGTGGATGACAATATTTCCGAGGCTTCCTTTATCTCATCAACTATCACAACCAAATGTATGTGATCTGGCATAACAACATATACCGGCACAAACACACCATTATGCAACGATTCAATTTGTCCTATACAGGTACTAGCATATTCCCCTACAACCGAAAAATGCATTTCTCCATCAGTTATTTCCCCAAAATAATGTTCCCTCCCATTCGCACATATGGTAATGAAATACCTTCCAGTATTGTAATTGTGCCAACGAGCACGAACAGTGGCTATTCTGTATTTATTTAAAAATCTGTCCTCTGACATATCATTCTTATTTAATTGTTATCTTTTTGCAAAAATACAATTATTATAAATACAACACAAACATAGCCGTCAAATAATATAGGACCACCACACAGTAGAGCCGTCACATTGTGGCGGCTCTACTTATTAATACCGAAAGAATTAATTATTAATTGGTGAAAACATACTGCAGGATGTTCGCACCCATCTGAAGCGCCTTGGTACGGGTGGCTTCCGAGTCTTTGTGAACCACAAAGTCCTCCCAGCCGTCACCCAGGTCGCACTCGTATGTGAAGAGGAAAACCATCCGCCCTTCATAGAACAGGGCAAAGGCTTGCGGTGGCTTGTTGTCGTGCTCGTGAATCTTGGGCAGACCGTTCGGAAAATTGTATTTCTGATGGAAGATAGGATGATTGAACGGCAGCTCCACCAATTCCAGTTCAGGGAAAACTTTCTTCATCTCGCGACGGATAAAGTCGGAGAGACCGTAGTTGTCGTCGGCGTGCAGGAAGCCTCCGGAAATCAAGTACATCCGCAGGTTATAGGCCTCCGCTTCGGTGAAGAGCACGTTGCCGTGGCCCGTCATATGCACAAAGGGATACTGGAACAGGTCGGCACTGCCCACCTCCACCGTGGCCGGCTTGGGGTCGAGCGACATCCCCAGGTTGGCATTGCAAAACTTGATCAAGTTGGGCAGCGACGTGGGGTTCGCATACCAGTCACCACCACCGTTGTATTTCAGCAAGGCAATCTTCTGCGCCGGCGCCACCATCGCAACCGCGATTATGAATAATATCAGTATGATTCTTTTCATCAATTCTCAATTCTTAATTCTCCATTCTCAATTCTCCATTCTCCATTCTCTAATACCCTCCGTTCCACTTCCTCAAAAACCACTCAACGCCGAGCAGCAGCACGATGGCGGCAAGGTACCACGGCGAGTTGAGCATCATTGCATATTTCTTCTGATAGGAAGCTATCGGTTTGATATTGTCGTTTTTCTGAATGGCCTTGGCCACATCGGCGATGTGCTCTTTGTCGAAATACTGGCCACCGGTCACCTTGGCCATACTCTTGAGCAGGTCGTGGTCGGCCACAAGGTTGGCGGTTTCTAGCATCACAGCCTGCACGGCAAAGCGGCCGCTCTTCTCGAGGCGCTGCTTGCCCACCTGCGTGGTGGCGGTCCAGGTGTAGTTGCCCAACGGTAGCTCGCCCATATTGAGGTAATAGCTGTTGTTCTGCTTGGAGAACTGCGCCTCGTAGGTCGTGTCGCCACCACCTTTGAGCACCATCTTGATGTCAGGTTCGTTGATCAGTTCATAGCTTTCGTTGTAGAGCTCGGCGCTGAACTCCACAGGGGCATTCTCAGCAAAAACACCCTCGTGCTGCACGCGGAAGCGACTCTTGTCGCCCTTGGCGGCCAGATAAAGAACCGTCTTGCCCACAAGTTCATTGAAAGCGTCGTGGTTTTCAGCGTGCATAAAGTTATAGATTTTCCAAGACCAGAGGCCCGTACCGGTAATCACGCCCGTGCGGGTACCGTTCTGCTCGTTGAAAACTACCAAAGGATATTTGGTGTCCACACCACTGACCTTCTGATACAAGAAGATGTTGGCGGCCACGCTGGTCTTGTAACTGGCAAACGGCGTCTGGACCGGTGAATACAGGGGCAGCATCCGCCGCGCCTCCTCCGAGAAGGTAAAGGAGGTGAAGTTATCATTGTATAACGGCGTGGCGTTGTTGGTCATCGCCTTGGTCTGGTTGATGGTCACGCCCGTGTTCTGGGCATTGAAAGCCGACAGGTTGGTCTGCTGGCCCACAATATACAGGGCGGATGTGCCGCTTTGCCGGATCTGCGACAGCAGGCTGGAAGCGGAATTGGCGGCAGAGGGCAGCTGGTGCAGTATCACCAGACTGTAGTCGGAGGGATTGCCCCGGAATTCGGAGACGGGGAACACCTCCACATCGTAGTTGTCGGTACCTTCGAGGGCCTCGCGCAGGGCCGCCACATCGGGATGCGGCGAGTTATAGACAATGGCCACCTTGTCGCGGGATTCGACAACCTCCACGAAAAAGGCGCTATGGTTGTTCTTGTGCGTCACCTCACCGTCCAGTTCCGTGAGGTCCACGCGATAATGGTGCACTCCCTTGCTTTTGGCCTCCACGCTGAACTTCACGGTCTCAAAATAGCGGTTACCACTGAGAGTGAGCTGCTTGCGGTAAATTTCCGTTTCTCCCTCCTTGACCGTCAGCTCGGCCTGCTTGCCCGACAGCTTGTAGGCAGCCACCTTGACTTCCACAGGGAAGAAGTTGCCCTTGAGGGTTTGCCGGTTGTGGAGGATATCTGAAATGAAGAGGTCGGTGGCCAGCTCGGAGCTGCCAAGCCCGACCGCATAGACGGGACAACCGGCCTTTTCGGCTTTGTAATATGGACTGGCACCCGTATTGAAAATGCCATCGGTGAGCATCACCACGGCCCCCACATTCTGGTTGGCATAAAGCATATCCACCTGGTCAAACAGGGAAGAGAGGTTGGTAGATTTGTCGGAAAAATCCATATCGAGGGTCTCCTTGTCTCCGATAAGGTGGTCTTCGTCGCCCACAAGATAGGTTTTTACCACGTAGGAGTCGCCCAACTCAGAAATCAGCTTGGCCACCTGGCCGGGATACTCCTTGGCATAGAATGCGGAATCCTTGTTGGATTTCACGGACTCGCTGTTGTCGATAGCCACCAGCACGATGGGTTTGTCGGTCTGCTTCACCGTGAGTTTCACCATCGGGGCGAGCAGCAGGAAAGCGATCAGGGCCACGGCCAGACCACGCAGCGACGCCATCGCGATGCGCATCGGCTTCTCAAAGATGACGTTGTTGTTCTTGTAGTAGAGATACAAGGCGTAGCCAACGCCCAGCAGGAGGGCGAAAATGACAAGCCAAAGGGGATATTGTGTCAGCAGTTTCATACAAACTGAGGACTAAAGGGCTTTGAAACCAATAATCTCGCGCACATCGCGCACCGTTTTGGAGGCACTTTCGCGGGCCTTCTCGGCACCCTCGCGTGCCACCTTGCTGATATAGTCGCTCTTGGAGCGAAGCTCTTGAATGCGCTCGTAGATAGGCTGCAGGAAGGCGATCATATCGTTGGCCAGCTGCTTTTTCATATCGCCATAGCGGATTTGGCAGGCCTGGTACTGGTCCTCGAAATACTGCACGGTGTCAGGGGTGGAGACGGCCTTCATCAGCAAGAAGAGGTTCTCCACAGCCTGCGACTTGGGTTGTCCCGGCTCGGTGGGACCGCTGTCGGAGACAGCGCGCATCACCTTCTTGCGCACCACCTCAGGCGCGTCAGAAAGATAGATGCAAGAGGCCTCGTTGTCGGACTTGGACATCTTGGTGGAGCCGTCCAGCCCCGGTATCTTGACCAGCTCGTTGCCGAAGTTGTAGGCCACGGGCAGCTTGAAATACTCCTGCTGGTAGATGTGGTTGAAGCGTTGCGCAAAGTCGCGGGTCATCTCGAGGTGCTGTTCCTGGTCCTTGCCCACGGGCACCTTGTCGGCGCGGTGCAGGAGGATGTCGGCAGCCATCAGCACAGGGTAGTTGAGCAAGCCGGCGTTGACATTGTTGGGCTGGCGGCGCACCTTCTCCTTGAAGGAGGCCACACGCTGCAACTCGCCCACATAGACGTTCATCGACAACAGGAGACTCAGCTCGCACACTTGGGGCACATCACTCTGCACATAGATGGTGGCCTTCTCGGGGTCGAGGCCGGCGGCGATGTAGTCGATGAGCACATTGCGCACATTCGTCTGCAGGTCAGACGGATGAGGATGCGTGGTCAACGAATGGTAATCGGCGATGAAGAAGAAGCACTTGTTCTCGTTCTGCATCTTGATGAAGTTCCTCAAGGCACCGAAATAGTTGCCGAGGTGAAGGAAACCGGTGGGGCGAATGCCGCTTGCTACAATATCCATAGTTCAAAAATTCAAGGGTGCAAAAATACAAAAAATAGCGGAAGGAAACCGATTTTTTGTGTATGTTTGCACTCCCCATCACACAATGCTATGGAATCTGGAAAAGAGTTGTTACTGAAAGACTTAATTTACAACTTCGTGAACAAAAACGGCAAGCAGCAGTTGTTCTCGGAGCGGGTGGTGATGCAGCGATGGCCCGAATATGTGGGCGAGATGTGCGCCCAACACTCCACGTGCGTCTCCTTCAAAAAGGGCGTGCTGAAGGTCAAGGTTACCAACGCCGCGCTGCGCTTCGAGCTGGCGGGGCGCAAGTCGCTCATTATGGAGCGCATCAACGCAGACTACACCATTCCTGTGGTCAACAACATTATCTTCTGCTAAGGTTCCAAATTTCCCAGGCGGCATCGGCCTGCAGGTGCAGCATCGTCAACCCATTCTGCGTCAATGCCCCGCGCTCGCGCCCACGCTTCAAAAACAGCGTCTCTTCGGGATTGTACACCAGATCATAAAGGAAATTATGCTCCGACAACGCCTCGTAAGGCAACGGCAAGCAGGTGTTTTCATCCGGACACATCCCGACCGGCGTGCAGTTGATGAGCCAAGGCCACTCTCTCAGCAGCGCTGGTGTAATCTCCCCGTAGCCCAGCTGTCCCGCCGACGGGTTTCGCGACACCATCTTGTGCTCCACGCCCCATTGCCGCAGGACGTATGTGACCGCGGCGGCGGCGCCACCCGTACCCAGCACCAAAGCGCGACGCGGCAGAGGATGCCCTGCCAAGGAGCGGCGGAACCCTTCTACATCAGTGTTGTAACCGACCAACCTCAGCTTTCCATCTTCGCGCCACACCCGAACAGTGTTCACCGCACCCACGGCTTCGGCCTCCGGGTCCAATTCGTCCAACAACGGCATCACCGCCTGCTTGTATGGGATGGTCACATTCAAGCCCATCAGGTCGGGAACGACATCCACAAACTCGCGGAAACCGTCCAACGAAGGAAGTTCATACAGATTATACCGGCAGTCAAAACGCCCCATCGAGGCAAACTTCTCCTCAAAATAGCGTTGCGAGAAACTATGCCCCAGTCTCTTCCCTATGAGTCCGTATTGTCTCATTCAGCCGGGGTTTCGGAAGCATTGTCGGCGGGAGTCTCCTTTTTCGTGGCACGCGCACTACGCACACCCTTCACTACCAAATAAGCGACAAAAGCAAAGCATAGTCCCCACAGGAGGAATTTCAACTCGTGGTTGTACTTGTCAATCAGGTCTTTCTGCCCGTGGGCCAGATAGCCGAGGAAGGCCAGTATAGTATTCCACAAGCCAGCGCCAAGAGCCGTGAAGAGGACAAACACCCCTATGTTCATCTTCGACAAACCGGCGGGGATGGATATCAGCTGGCGCACGGCAGGAATCAGGCGGCCGATGAGCGTGGAACTTTTGCCATTGTCGATGAAATACTTCTCCGCCTTCTGCACCTTTTCACCACTCAGCAAAAGAAGATGTCCCACTTTGCTGTCGGCGAACCAATAGACGATAGGACGCCCCAGCACCAGAGCAAGCACATAGTTGATGATGGCACCTATGAGCGCGCCCAGTGTGGCGAACGATATTACGAAGACAACATTCAGAAACTTGTAGTCGGTCTTATACAACGCGGGATTGTCGCTGTTGCACGCCTGATAGGCAGCGGGCGGCACAATCACCTCGGAGGGGAAGGGAATGAACGAACTCTCCACCGCCATCAGCAGCGTAACCGTGCCGTAGTTCAAGTGCCCGTTGTACCAATTAATGACCCTGTCGGTCAAAGACTCCTTTTCTTGCACGGCAAGGGTGTCTTGCGCAACAGTTTGGGCCTTAATACTAAAAGAGAGGCAAGTGAGCAGCAGACAAACAATTGTTTTTTTCATAAAGAGGGGAAATATCGGTTAATACGGGAACTCAGAGTCGCTTTTATTGTCATCTCCACAATAGATTCTCAGCAGTCGCGCCACCTCGGGCACGTCGGCAAACGAAGGGTCGAGCTCCTCAAAGTCGGCATAACAGTCCGTGGGGGCCGCCATCAGCGCATCTTCCAGATACTCGCAGGCGTGCTGGATGTGCCCCTTCTTGAGGTAAAACGCCGCGGTGGAGTAGTGTACCATAGAGGTCAGGTCGGGGTCGTCCTCGTACTCGGCACAAACTTCGATGCCAAGGTCGTAGGCGCCGCTTTCGCAGCAATACACCACAAAACTGTGCAGGAAGGCATATTTGGGATAATCCTCATTGTGCATCCCCATAAAGCAGATGTCGCGAATCTCATCGGCATCTTTGGCAGGATCCAGCAGGTAAATCAACTCCTCAAGGGCGTCCATATTCTGCGGGTTTTCCTTGATGAGATTGCGAAGGAAAGCCCTTGCCTCGTCAAATTTCCCTTGCGCTTTGAAGGTCTTCACGATATCAACGGTGGCGAAATCATACACAAGTCCCTGATCCTGCATCTGCAGGAATGAGGCCATCGCGGCATCGTAATCGCCGAGTTGGAAATAGCATCTTCCGATTTGCAAAGGCAGATGCGGGATGTCGCTTTTCTCCATCGCCACGGTGTAGTTACGGACAGCGCTGTGATAGTCGCCCGACGCGAACTGGGCGTCGCCGAGGTTGACGTATGCAATAGCATTTTCCTCATCCAAGGAGAGTTGGAACTGAAATGCTTCTATGGCACGGTCATAGTCGTTGTTGTTCATATAGGCAAGTCCCAAGCCGCCCCACAGGGTGGCGTACATCGGGAACTCCTCGGTAAGACGGCTGAAGAAATCCGTAATCAGCTGCTTGTTGGGAAGCAGGAAGGGTAGGAAGTCCATCGTCATCATACTGAGGTCGTCGGCAGAGAGGTCGTCAAGTTGGATGGCGCGCACGGCGTGCTCCACGGCCTTGTCGAGGTTGCGGTCAATCAGATACTCCTGCGACAGAAGGAGATGCGCCTCCGGGAGGCGCTCGTCCATCGACAGGGCCTTGTTCAAGGCACCGATGGCATCGATGGGCTGGTTGAGGGCGTGGCAAACCAGGACCTTTTCGACAAACAATTCCGGAAGGGGCTCGAAATTGCGCTCCACATACTCCAACTTCTTCTGGGCCTCGGCAAAATTCATCATCAAAGAGTGGTACTTGGCGTGCAACAAATGGAAATAGGCATCGCTGGGGTAGGCTTTGATGGCCGCCTTGATGGCCGCCTCCGCATACTCCATCTCACGCATATCCAGCAGGTAGTTGATGACATCTTCGTAGTCGTCGCCGTTCATAAAAGTCGAGCGCCCTTCGTCCACGTCGCGCATAAACTGCTCCGCAAGTTCTTCTATTTCATCATCTTCTCTATCGTCGTACACACTCATATTCGTTCTTTTAATAAAGGGCGCAAAAGTACAAAAAAATGCAGTAGGTTTATCTGCGCCGACTCCATATAAACACAAGTGTCCCCACCCCCAGCGCAACGGCCGCCGCAAGGGCTATCCACCATCCCGCATTACTCTTCGCCGGGCGTGACTCGCCGTTGTATTCGCCGACAACTTCCAGCCACGCGCGCCGCACCTCATCACCCTGATGTCGCCAGTAGCGTCTTTGCTGCCGAACCGCCTGCCGCCAAGAGCGAGTGTTTTTCGGGAATCCGAAACGCTTCGACTGGCAGGGTATCTCCGACTTGAGGGACGCGGCCGTCTGCTCAAAAATCTCCCTGTTCTCTCGCGACGCAAACGAAAACAGACGATGGAACTCATCGAGTCGTTTCACGAAAAACGCCCTGTAACCCGGATTCTGCAGCAGGCGGCGCAACAGCAGGGTGGCCTCCGCGCTGGTGGGCCAGGTCTTGTCGCCGCCCTCATACAAGGCGTTCCCCACGCAATCAAAATACTGGGTACGGATGGCATCCCCGTCAAAGAAAATGAACTGCCACGGGGAGCCGTCGTCCGACCAGCAGCGCATATTGTTGGCCGGCCAGTCCCGGTTTCCAATGAAGGTCTCGAACAAAACATAGTCGGTGAAGGAGGCGATATCGACCATCTTCGTGAGCTGCTCATACTGCTTGTCATCGGAAAGGTTGGCCGTGCGCAACCACTCCATCATCGCGACAAAAGCGGAATCGATGTCCCCGTCGCCGTTATGGCCAGCCCAGTCCTCCACCAAAGAGACGCTGTTTCTGTCCACTCCAAAATGGTCTTCCAGATAACGTTCGTCGGGTTTCTCCTCCAGGAAATAGATGCCCCAGTATTCGCCGTTGAGGAAAAGCACCACCGGACGTGACTCGAGCGAGCCGAAAGTGTTGAACTGTCCCGCCAGCTGCTGGCAGAAGCAATCCTGGAATCCCATCGGGGTCCAGGCGCAGGCAAAAGGTTTCAGCACCAAGCGTTTGACCTCAAAGTCATCGTCGCCGAACACTGGACCGAACCGCTTTTCGCCATACTCTTTTCTGGCATACAGCGACAAGCCTTTCTGGGCAAAGCGCCGGCTCCGGTTGCCGTGTGTCCTGACACCGCAAGACTGGGCAAACGCCATTGGCCCGTCTATGAATTCCAGATATCCCTCCTTCTCATTGTCGCGTCCTCTCAGGTAGTAGTTGCCCGTGGCATCGGGCCGGGCCGGGTCAAACGAGTTGCCGGGCACAAAAATGCCCTTGTCCGGGTCAAACAGATCAAAGGAATCCACACACAGCGACAGAACCGGCAGTTCGATCTTGCGGCCCAATAACGGGGCAATGAGGTAAGAGGCGGTAATCACGTCGGAACAGCGCTCCCCTTCTGCATTGAAGGCGGCGGCGCGCACCACGATTATATGCTCCACCTCACCGGGAACGGGAACAGCGTATTTCGGTATCGTATTGGGTATCTTGTAGAAATTTGAAGACGAATAGAGCGTGCGGTCCATCGCAAGAGGATGCTTGTAAAGCAAGCTGTTGGCCGTGGGGACTGCCCCATTGAGGGTGTAGCGTATTTGCAGGGGAGCATCCCCCTCGTTTCCCGCCTCAATGGACAACGTGAAGGTCTCCGGATAGAAGCCGCCGGGTTTGGAAAAGGCAATGGCCACCTGCGCGGCAACCGGAAGGATGCCCGTCAGCAAACATATCAGGAAAAGGCAAAAACGTTTCATTGTTCACCACTAAAATCTATTTGTATATGCCTTTGACTCGAAAATATTCAAGGACGAAAAATATGGGGCAAAAATAGCATTTTTACGGTTTTGTGCGGTAGTGTTTCATCCAGTGTGTCCGAGTTGGTTGTTCGATAAACTTTAGCCTACAGCACCACCTTCATCACGCAGTTCTGGCAGTTGAAATCCAGGCGGAAGCGGTGGTGGTCGTTCTGGAGATAGAGCGGCAGGGCCAGCTCTCCCCCACCCTTCTGCTTGCTGCAGACGCCCATCTCGTAGCGGATGCAATATTTGCAAACCATCACCTCTTTGTTTTTGATATCCAAGGTTTTGTCAAGGCCATACTCCACCTTTGCCGCTCCGAAGTCCTCGTAAACGGCACGATGCAGCTCATTGGTGATGTTGCGCTTGTAATCTGCTTCCCCGAAAAGAGGCTCGGGACGATACTCGCGGACATCGTCTTCCGGACGGAAACGCTCCATCCGGGTCTCCATCAGCCGCTCCACCGCCTCGCCGCGCATTTGGTTCACCACAGCGGCCTGCAGGAAACAGGGCGCCATTTCGATGGTCAGCCGGCGCAGCCCAAACGGCGTGTCTCCCAACTTGGAAAGGGAGGTCCTCAGCTGGCGCTCGGCAACCTCCGGCTTCTGGGCCGGAACCTTGTCCATTTTTCTCTCCACACACGCCTCGCACCCATCCTCATCGCGAAGCGACAGCGCAAAACCATCCTCCGTTTCTACAAACTGCATATCCAGGGCAATTTTCCGCTCGGCACTCTTGTCAGAGAGCATTTTCTCAAACTGCTTGTCCAAATTGCGGTACACCTCCACCCTGCGGAACGCCGACACGGGCTTGTGGGGCTGCACGCGACCGTTGGAGATACCATTGACGAAGAATCCCTCCAACTCACCCACCTCGTTAATAAAACACAATCCGTCACCGTTGACCAGCTTGGCGTCCCCTTCATAGAAGAGGCGTCCATCGCGGTACTGCCGCAAATGGCCGATAGACTTTCCCATCGCTTTCGGAGTGTCGAAGGTGGCCATCTTGCGGCGCTGCCCATCGATGAAATAGGGCGTATAACCGCGGTTGAAGCTCCTCTCGGGGTCGGGTTGGAAGTGCAGTGTGGTGCGGCCGCTGCCCAACCGCGAGAAGGGATTGTCGCTCTCAAATATGGCATCCAGCTGCTGGCGATAATATCCCGTGATGTTCTTAACGTAGGTCTCATCCTTGAGACGGCCCTCCACCTTGAGGGATATGACTCCGGCCTTCAGGATTTCGGCCAGATACATCGCACGGTTCATATCGCGCAGGGAGAGGAGGTGCTTGTCGTGCAGGAGCGTGCGCCCGCGGGCATCCGTCAGGTCAAAGGCGGTACGGCAAATCTGGGCGCACTCGCCCCTGTTGCCGCTACGGCCAGTCATCATCCGGCTGATATAGCACTGGCCGCTATAACAGACACATAGCGCCCCGTGAATGAAAGTTTCCAACTCGATATCGCTTTCCTGATGGATGTGGCGGATGGTGTCCAAATCCATCTCGCGCGCCAATATGGCCCTGCGAAAGCCCAGCTTTTCCAGAAACTGAATGCGTTCAAGGGAATTGTTGTGACATTGCGTGCTGGCGTGGAGACGAATGGGCGGCAAGTCCATTTTCAGCAATCCGAGATCCTGCATAATGATGGCGTCGGCGCCCAACTCGTACAGTTGTACAATCAACTGGCGGGCATCCTCCAATTCGTTGTCGTACAACAACGTATTGACGGTCACATAAAGTTTGGAGCCATACAGATGGGCGTAGCGAGCCAGCTGCTCCAAATCTTCCAGCCGATTGCCGGCAGCCTGGCGGGCACCGAAACGGGGCGCACCAATGTACAGGGCATCCGCCCCGTGGTTGATGGCAATCTTGCCACAATGCAAATCCTTGGCCGGTATGAGCAGTTCTATTTTAGTCATTCACAAAGGATTGGGACTGGATAGGGAACTCCTTGGCCAACTCGCCCGAGAAATAGAAATCGTTGCCGATACGTCCGAAGGTGTAAACCCTGCCATTGGCTTCGATATGGGAGCCGCCGCACTGAGGGTTGTCGCTGGGCTTGGAAGCCCCGAACCCCAGGTTGAAAAGCGTGAAGAGAATGTCCGGACGATTGGAGATGTCATATCCCGACCGTTTCCACTGCAACATCGTCTGCCGCAGGATACATCCCGTGTAGATGTAGGAGTAGAGGTGATTGTGGTAGTTGGTAAGCCGCTGATAGCGCTCAGTGGCGTGATCGGCTGTGTTGAAGTCGAGGATATGCTCGTAGGCCTTGCCCATATAGAAGATGGAGGCCGTGTCCTTGAGGTTGCGCTCCACCTGCTGGGCCGTGAAATCCTTGATGCCGTTGACGCCAAAGGAGAACTGCGACTGCACGGAGAGCACCTTGACTGGACCGAGATACTGCTTGTACATCTCGCGCTTGGAGTTGAACAGGCGGATTTGCTCGCCCACCAGGCAGCCGACAATCAGACGCGGCTCCACACCGGTCAGGCGGGCGGCCTCCTCAATGACGGCACGGTCTTTCAGGATGGCGGCTTTCAGCGAGGGCCACGCCCCTTCGTTCATCCAGGGCACCAAATTGGCCGTGTCGCGCGCCGTGGGATACTTGTCCAGCACCGCATTCAGTTCTTTTAGCAGCTGGCGGTACTGCGTCCCCGACTCCTCTTCCATCAGATACATATTGGCAGCATAAATCATCTGGTCCATACCATCCTGCCGGTCTGAATAACGGGCAGCATCAATCATAAGATGCGCATTGAGAGGATAGAACTTGCTGAGGGCCACCAGATTCAGATAGTTATGCATTTGGTTTTCAAAAATCTTGGAGGAGTCAGTCTTCACAAGATTGTTCTTGTAATCGGCCAAATAGCGGTTGTTCTCGTCCACCCCACCCTTGTCGTTGGTAAAGCCCAGTTGATAGAAACCCCAGGCCCCAATGATGGCCAAACCCGCCAAAGCGAAGAGATGCACGAATATTTGATAGAACTTGGAACGCAATTTCAGCGTTTTCCAAGACTTGAAAAAACTCTTTTTTACTTGATTTTCAGCGTTTTCCACAGTTATTTTCACTTTTCGTAAAACGCGGCAAATATATAAAATTACCTGATTAGCATCACATTACCTTTAATTTCATTTGTCTGCCCTCCGACACAGATGCCTTTAAAGTAAAAATCATACACTCCATTCTGGCAAGGCTGACCTTGGAAAGTGCCGTCCCAACCCTCGTCAAAGCGTGTGGTTTCGAACACCTTCTGTCCCCAGCGGCTATACACAGCAAAATAGAAGGATTCAAGGATGCGGCTCCGCACATAGAGCACATCATTCAATCCATCGCCATTCGGAGAAAAGGCGTTCGGAATGAAAATATAGGGATCATCGCATATCAGTTCGTTGACTTTAATGAATACCGTGTCCGACATCACGCAACCGAACGTGTCGGTAACCGCAACGGTATAAACCATATCCTGCAGGGGCGCCACAATAGTGTTCGCCGCATTCGGGGTCGTCATATCTTCGGTAACCGGTTCCCACTGGTAATGATAGCCATTGCCATAATCCGTGGAAAAGAGGATGGTGGAATCCGCTTGGGTAATCACGCAAATCTCGCACCACGCCGAGAACGGTGTCGGGAAGGTGCCCGTTCTTTTCACGATATTTCCCGTGGCGGAGGCAGAGCAACCATACGCATTGGTCACGGTGATGGAATAGGAGGTGGACGCCGCCGGGCTGACGAAGGGAGACTCGCCGGCGTATGCGCTGCCGTCACCCAAAGCCCACTGGTACTGGCAATCAACACAATCCGTGGCCACAGCGAGTTGGGTGCTGTCCTCAAAGCAGATCAGCACCTCGGGCAACGGGGCCAGATGGACCTCCGACACGGTCACGGTGACAGACTCCATATAGACGCACACCCGCTCCACAACCCGCACATAATAGGTGGTAGTCTGCGCGGGACTCACCTCCAATGCCAGCTGGTTTTGCGCTATAACCTGAGAAAAGTCCGGCGACAGCGACCAGGTGATCGAAACATAGTCCGACACTCCCGACAGCGCCAGATGGGCAGCGTCGCCACGGCAGATGGTGGTATCGGACGACAACAGGGCAAACGAAGTGTCCACATTCACCCGCTGGTAGAAGGTGTCAGTGCAGTGCTGCGTGGTGGCCACCAGCCGGTACAGGGTGGATTGCACAGGCGCAGCTATCGGGTTGGAAACAGCGGAATTGCTCAAAGAGGTGCCCGGCGACCAGTGGTAGTCCACCCCAACGGAGGGAGGAATGCCGATCTGCACAAAGTCGCCGTAACAAATGTTGGCATCGGACAAGGTGTCCACCATATTGGCCAGCACCAGAATCATTTTGGTCAGTGTATCGGCGAAATTGCAACTGCCGAGGTCCTGCACAATCAACGTGACGTTGTAGTAGCCCGAGTGGGCGTAATAGTGCGAAGGGGCAATCTGCGTGGAGGTCGTTCCGTCGCCGAAGTCCCAGAAATAGGAGGTGCTGTTTCCTATCGTTTGTGACTGGTTTACAAAAGACACCGTATCTGGGAGGCAGACAGTACTGGGCATCCGGAAGTCGGCCACTACAACGGGAAGGCTGAAGTCCATCTTGATGACACCGAGGTTGCAGTTGGTGCTGCCGTTGGTGGTGGACCAAGCGCCGGGAGTGGTCGGGAAAGAGCTTTGCCCGCCGCAACCCGCGCACACGGCCTGATAGATGCGGCCCTTTCGGTCAAAGCGGCTAGTGCCTCCGTCCACGTGCTCGCGCGCGGAGTATGCCGCCCCACCAAAGAAGGAGCCGTACACCAGCTGCGACACATCATCGCTGAGACAGATGAAATAGTAGTCGCTGCCGTCGGTCGTGCTTTGGAAAGCGTCCTGCGTGATGGGAAGGCCGTTCGTGCCGCCAAACCCGTTGAGCTGGAAGGAGCCCCACCCCGACATATAGATATTGCTGCAGTAATCCACCAAAAGCGCCGTGGGCGAGATGTCGGGGCCTCCAAGTCCGCTGCCAAAAACGGTGGACCATTCCACCGCATTCAACGAAGGTGTGAGTTTGGTCAGGAACTGGCCGCCTCCGGCCGTATAATATTGAGCATTCTGCACCCAAGTCGTCCCGCCGGCCGATGTCTGGCCAAAAATATGAGGCACCGAAAGGCGGTCACCCTTGATCAGATAGGCTTGGTCGTAATTCGGGGAACCCAAATACGTGCTACTCATCAGATAATCCCCATGAGGAGAAAGGTGCGAGACAAAACCATCCGCATCACCGGCAAGTGCGGGCTGTAAAGCTCCCGCGACAACAGGAAAAGATTGTGAACTGGTGCCGCCGCATACATAGACACTCTCATCATTGGCCAGCATCATACTGTAACCGGCATCGTTCCCCGAACCGCCCAGAAAGGTGCTCCAAATCATCTGAGAGAGGTCATAACTCATCTTGAAAACACAAACATCCTGATAACCGTTGTAGGTGGTGTCGTATGCATTAGGGGTGACCGGAAAATCTGGCGAATAGGTGGAAGTGACCACATAAACGTTGCTATTCACATCCATCAGAATCTCGCCTCTATTGTCGTCGGCATAATTCTTCCGCAATTCAACGGCAGTATTGACGCCATCATTGCCACTTCCTCCCACAAATGTGGAAGAGAGCAACTGCCGGCCATTCGCACTGAAACGGGCCACGAAGACATCCGCACCCAAGGGAAAGGCCAGCGACGTGGATAAAGTGACAGGAGTGCCGTGGTTGAACGAGGTATCGAAAGCATCCGGCGTCACAGGAAAATCGGGCGATGCCGTGGTGCCGAAAACATACAACTCGTCATTGTCGTTCACATAAAGACTGTGGGGAATATCGACATACGAACCGCCAAGATAAGTGGAATAGAATATGTTGGTGCCGGCAGAGTCGAATTTAGTAATAGCCACATCGGTGGTAGTGCCAGATGCACTGGTACAGAATTGGGTCTGATAGGCGCCAAAGGTGATTGGATATCCCGTACCAAACGCAATGCCTCCTCCATACAAATTGCCGTGTGCGTCGTAAGTGGCCGTGTAACCCCAATTATCGGCTGTGGAGCCGCTATATGAAGAAAACACCACCACTGGATCGATAACCAACGGAAGAGTCTGGTCATATCTTCCTAAAGAGAAAGAAACCACATTTTTATTCAATTTATAGTGGCATTCCACAGGAAGAGTATCGCCTTGAGGGGAAATCTGATAGGCATAGGGCGCCAATTCAACCACGCGGGCTATATGGTTGTCGATGACAAGATGATTGGAAGATAAAGTTAGGGAACGTACACCCTCATAACGCATTCGAATGAGGGAAGGATCTGCATCGGGTGCAATATGAAACTCATATTTGATATAACCTTCGGATTGGGAAACAGTAAAATCCACACCTGGATAAAGGGATGGACGATGCAGTGCCGGGTAGACTGGGACGCCTGAGCGCCACGCAGAGAGGTCAGAAGAGAGAAAATAGTTATAATAGTGTGGGAATGCCTTTCCAAGGGGAAAATAACGCGAGAGCGCATCTGAGGCCTCAAAAACGACACGATAGGCCGCAGCACGTATGGGACGGTTTACAGGGGAACTACCATTGGACAAAGCGGGATGGAAATCTTGCATAGCCTGCGGGTCCAGCATATTGACCACATAGCCATTCTCGTCAAAGAAAACAGCAGCGTATGGCAATGACGCGCGAAACTGGAAAGGCTCACCCCATTGGCCCAAATTAGGGACAAACTCAAGACGGCTCGCGGAGAGGGTATCCACGGGCTTGGCCAAAAGACAGGACGAGGCCAACACAAGGGTGCACAACAAGAAGACGAGTCGTCTCATATACTGCAAAATGAGATTGCAAAAATACAGGATTTTTTGAAACAAACATAAAAAAAAGGGATCACCATTCGGTAATCCCTTTCCCTAAACGTAAATAATAATAATTATCTTTTGACGATTCTGAAAATTGCAGCTCTGTGTTCCTCACGGGCAGGATCCTGAATGTTTTGTCTGTTCTGAGGATCGTTTACCGTATAGGAAGCAGTCTCAATCTGAGAGGCAGGAACGCCCTTCTGGATGAAGATTTCTCTGACAGCGTTAGCACGTCTTTGAGCGAGGTCGCGGTTGTGCTGTTCCGTACCAAGGTCACAGGTGTAACCTTCAACGATGAGCTTCAGGGACGGGTTCTTCTTGAGGATAGAGACCGTTCTGTTGATATTGTCATTCTGATCGGCAATCTTAGGAATGTCTTTGTCAAGATCGAAGAGAATCTTGGTCTTAGAAAGGACTTCGCTCAGTTCGCGAATAGCTTCCTTATCTTCCGGTGTGAGGCTCTCGTCATCATTGTCAAGTTGATCGCAAATAGGAACAATGTAGATGTACTGAGGATCTTGCTTGATGATGATGGGCTCATTAGCCTTCTTCTTGAGTTCATCAAGAATCTCTTTCTCAAGTTGCTTACGGGATTTCTCAACCGGGTTAGCACAAGCCTTGATATGGAAACCGAGTTTCAAACCAATTTGAAGTTGATCCCATTTCGTGCGGATCTTTTCATAGCCAGCGTGGTTACCGTCGAAGTTATTCTTGTACATTGAAAGAATGTTGGAACCAAGCGTACCATTGAAAGTAGGAATATTATCCAGATCATTGGTGAAGAGATTCAGTTTATTCTCATCCTTCGGGAGAATGTCAAGGAAGTTGAACTTAGTGAAAGCACCAATGTAGAAATCAGCAATACGAGAGATACGGACAACACCACCGAAATCAGCTTCGATACCGAAAGAGCATCTGAGTTTCGTGCGACGGTCTTGACCATTGTAGTTACCCTCATAGAAGTGATTGGTCATAGGATAGTCAACGTTGTAGTCCTGACCATAAGGCTCTTCAACACCGAAAGTGCTGATTTCACCTTCGCCTTTATACTTGTTGACGCCCTTCACGATAGGGAAGTAACCATAGAGACCCAAGCCAGCGTAGATACCGCTGCGACCGTCAAATTTCCATTCGAATTGAGCTTGAAGGGGAACTTCAAGAGCCCAGATGGATTGTCTTTCAACGAGGCCGTGTGCATCATACCAAAGATCATAATAGGTCACATCATTATTGAAAGCAGGGTCATTGTATTGAGGAATCACACCCTTAGCGGAGATAGCAGCTTTGGCACCCACGTGGTTGGCTTCAACACCAAGGCTGAGGCCCCAATGCTCATTGAAGAAATAAGCATAGTGGAGAGAAATCAACTCACTCTGGGAGTAGTACTGCTTGAAGTCGATTCTTCTATAGATATTGTTCGTAAAGCCGGCACCGAGATAAGTCTTAATCCGATGAGGACAGAACGAGGAGGATTCAACGTTTTCTGTATTCACAGTAGCGTTGTCATTGGTATTTTCGGTTTGTACCTCTTGCGCAAAGGCAGCCGTGGTACACATAGCGAAAATAAGACTGATTACTAATAAATTCTTTTTCATAATATACTCTTTTTTCTTTTTTACCATTATAGATTAATGAAATCCCTGGGCGGTGGCTCAGGGCCACCACCCGTGGGTTTTCAAATTATTTTACGATAACGAATTTAACAGTCTTGATTTCATTTGTACCAGTGATGATACGTCCGAAGTAAGTACCTTGAGCCTTGAAGCCGGCAACTCTGGTGACGGGTTTCAGATCAGTGATGTGGTTGATCAGCTTGCCCGTAGCATCGAAGATGTCGAGGACAGCGCCATCGAGTTCCTCAGCAGTCATATCAAGTTCGACGGTAATAACCTGCTCAACATTTGCAGGAACAGGATAAACCTTCATACCGGACACGGTGTTGAAGAGACGAGGACAGGTGATAAAGGTAAGGGTCTCACCAGTCTGAGTGTCGATGACAGTAAGCTCAACAGAGTAGTAACCGTTCAGGCCACCGACCTCTTGGTAGTTCTTATAGATAGCACCCGGGATAAGGACATTATTCTTATACCACTGGAATCCAACGATGTTGTAACGAGGATTAGCGTTAAGATTGATAATGACCACATCGTCCCATCTGATCTCCATAAGATTGTTACCGAAGATGCCAGAGGTTTCGGAGTTGACAGGAATCACAACCGTGATATCGAAGGAGCAACCATCGATAACCAGTGTCAGGTGATGAGTACCCTCGCTCAAGAGGCCATCAGGAATCACGACTTGGTTAGCAACAACAGTACCGCTGGCGATAGCCGAGCCGTTTTCGTAGATGACATAGTTAGCGTTCTGGTTACCAGAGATGATATTGAATGTGACAACAACATCCTCACCGCAGTTAACCGGCATGAAGGTGGTCTCAACGAATTCAACAGAGACAACGTTCACAGTAACCTCGCTGGTGGAAGCCATAGAGATTTGGTTATTCTGGCAGTAAGCGTTAGCCAGCATAATGATTCTGTAACGAGTCGTAACATCCGGAGAGACGTAGAATCTGAACGTATCGGTCAGGGAGACGTGATACGGCAGGATTTCACCAGTCATCATATTCTCAATATCGAAGGTGTAAGGAGCACCACCAGTGAAGGCGATGGTCAGCTCAACAGAAGCGTCAGGATCGTTACCGCAGATGGTAGAACCGTCACCCGTGACAAATGCAGCCGTAGGAATCTCGTGGACGAGGACAGGCTGTTGGACAGCAGCAGTGTTGGTCAACTGACAGCCGCTACCAATGTTACCAACATAAGTCGGAGTGTAAACATAGTTACCAGCAACGGTAGGAATGTCATAGGACGTGCCACCCTGACCACCGGAAACATTAGAGGTAACACCGTTGTAAGTAACGGTCCACTGGATGTAACCATTGGTATTGTCAGTGTAATCGGCAACGCCACCCACAATGCTAGCGATAAGGTTAACTTGGTCGCCAACGCAGACATCAGGATAGTAAACGTGGACGTCGTTCCAAGTAGGATCATTAGCAACGCTCACAGTAACGATACCGGAAGCGGTGGGTTGACAAGCATAACCAGAAGGAGTCACAATGACAGAGTAGCTGTAGTTACCAACCGTGTTCAGAGTTTGAGTCAGTTGATCAGTACCAGCGTTCAAGTTCGGGTGGTTAGCAACAACGTTACCAGCAGAGGTCCAAGAGTAAGTCATAGGACCATAGACGGAGCTGTTGAGAACACCATCAATCGTGTTACCATAGTTGTTGACAACTGCATTCAAATCAATCGTACCGCCTTCGCAGATCATAAGACCATCAAGGTTGTACAGGGAGACAGAAGGTTGTTCAGCAACCTGAACGGTAACAGGAGCAGACCAGTCAGATACACAACCGAGAGCATCGTTCTGAGTGAGTCTCAAAGTGTAGGTATAAGTACCAGCATTGTTGAGGGTCTGGTTGAAGGTGTTGTTGATAGCACCAGGAATTTCCTGACCGTTGACAGCCCATTGATAACTGTAGTTGGTCGGGATATTATTGTTAGCGGTAATATTGTTGATGCTGAGTGTGGTGGTACCACCGGCACACATAGTATTGTGGTTAGCAGCGATAGTAACAACAGGATCAGCAACAACCTGAACAGGAACGTTGATGGTAGCAGTGGTAGCGCAAGAAACAAGGTTGTTGTTAGCGCTCACCGTAACCATAGCGTTGACAGAACCAGCGTTATTCACTGTGGTGGTGACAGACGGCTGGTTGGTAGCAACGTTGTTACCATTGATCGTCCAAGCGTAGTTGTAGTTACCAGCAGGAGTAACGTTAGCAGTGAAGGTAACGTCACCACCCTGGCAGATATAACCGCGGTCAGCAGTCACAACGACAGTAGGAACTGCGTACACATCGAGCTCGTGAGCTGCGGAGGTAGCATCGCAACCAGAGGTGCCAACAGGATTGATGGTCACTCTGAAGTAGTAATGGTTAGCACCGTCATTAGCCGGGAGGTTCGGCGTGTAGTAAGGAACAGCGGTCGTAGCAGAACCGGTGGAAGCACCAGTCCAAGTCCAAGTGTAGGTGTACTGGACACCAGGAATACCGCCAGTCACAGTAGCATTGAGTTGCAACTGACCTTGCTCGCAAACAGCGTGAGCACCGTTGATAACAACCGTAGGATCGGCAATCACATTAGCAGTGTAGCTGTCGGAGTTGTTGGAGCAACCAGAGATACCGCTGGTAACCTGGACATAGTATTCATACTGACCGGCTGTGAGCAGAGGCTCAGTCGTGTAAACAGCATTGTTAGCATTAGCAATAGGAGCTGCAACACCATTCTCGGAAACTCTGTACCATTGATAGGTAAGAACATCGCCAGCGAGGACGCCCGTGACAGAAGAGGTCAGGGTGACAGTACCGCCAACGCAAGTGTTCTGGTTACCGCTAACAGTGATGGAGTACGGAGCAACAACCGTGAACGGGTTCACAGTGTTGGTGGAGACAGCCTCACAATCCACACCAGTTTGAGTGACCTTCACAGTGTACACGAAGTTGTTGTTCGTGACATTGTTCAGGACAAGCGTCTGGTTCGTTTCACCAAGCATCGGGAGACCGTTGGAGTACCACTGATAAGAAGGAGTACCGTAACCGCCAGTGACGTTGGCAACGAGCATCGTGCTACCGTTCTCACAAATCGTAGCGTCATAACCGGCAGCAACAGCAACCGTGACAGTAGGATCTTGGACAACGGAAAGGTTCACGACATTGGAAGTGGTTTGGCAACCATAAGGAGAGGTAACAACCACAGTGTAAGCATAGAGACCAGCAGTAGCGTTGTTCACGGTGAAGGTCGGAGTCGTAGCAACAGGAGTGGTGTTATTGGTATTGCTGTACCAAGCGAAGGTGTAACCGTTCAAACCGTTGACATTGTCAATGCCACCGTCAACAGTCACAGACAGAGTAGCCTGACCGCCTTCGCAAATAACATTGTTATCAACAGAAGCAACCACAACAGGATCAGCAACCACAACGATAGGAGTCACAGTGGAGAGAGCCTCACAACCAGGAGCACCGGAAACGAGAACTTGATACTCGTAAGCGGATTCGCGGGCGTTGAGCGTCACAGTCAGAGCGTTTGTATCGGAGTTGGCGATAGCAACGTTGTTGAGGAACCATTGATAAGTGTAAGGATAACCAGCAGGATTGATAGCAGGATTCACATTAGCCGTGAGCGTGGTGGTACCACCGTCGCAGAGGATATTGTTGTTACCATTGGTGAGTTCAACAACAACCGTCGGGATAGCGTTGACCGTCACAACGATCGGCTCGGAAATAGCAGTGTTACAACCAGAGTTCGGGTATTCAACAACCACATTGTAGGAGTGGATACCAACAGTCGGGGTGATCGTAACAGAAGTATGGTTACCAGCCATCATAACACCATTGTCGAACCAAGTGATGGTAGGATTACCATAGTTGACAGTGTTGGTGTCAGTCATAGTCAGAGTGACCTGAGCGCCTTCGCAAACGATAGAGTGGTTAGCGTTGACAGACATAACAGGAGCACCAGGACCAGCATTGACGTGGATGGTGATAGAGTCAACAGCGGTACAACCAGAAGTGGACTGAGAAGCAGTCACATAGAAGGTGTAATCGCCAGCATGTGCAGGAGTGAAGGTGAAGGAAGAACCTTGATAACCATTGCTCCAGTTGTAGTTGACATCAGCAACATTCCAGCCAGTAGCTTCGGCGGAGATAACTGTAGTACCATATTGACAAATGGTGGATTCAGTAGCAGTGAGCTGCAACTGAGGAGCTTCATTGACGTTCACGTTGACAGCGTCAGAAGTGGTGGTACAACCATTGGTCGTAACATCAACCTTATAAGAACCAGCAACAGCAACAGTCAAGAAGTAACCGTTAGCACCAGTGATCGGAGAATTGTTGAGATACCATTGATAGGTAGCACCAGCAACGTTAGGAGTAACATTTGCATAGAGAGTGGTAGTACCACCGTTGCAAATCTCAAGGTTACCGGAGACAACAACAGCATCAGGAGCGGCGTTGACAACAACTGCAACAGGATCAGAAGCCTCAGCAGAGACACAACCCTGATCGTTGATAGCCTTAGCAGCGAAGGTGTAGGTGCCTTCGGTCGGGAAGTTCACCGTAATCACATTCATATGCTCACCAATGATCTCAAGACCATTCTGGTACCAAATATAAGTATAGGTAGAGTCGTACGGAGTAGCCGTGAAGGTGACTTGGTCGCCCTCGCAAACGGAATCAGCAGAAGCGTTGACCGTGAGCTTAACAGGAAGCGGAGTCACAACGATGGTAATTTCACCAGTAGCCTGGCAAGTACCATTGGTGGAATTAACCGTAGCAGTCACATTGTAAGTGGTCGTGGTAGCAGGAGCAACATCAACAGTGTTAGCAGTGCTGTTGTTAGCATTAGCATCCCATTGATAGGTCACATTGCCAGCCCAACCATCTTGGTTAGCATACAGAGTGGTGTGTTCACCAGCGCAGATGTGCGTCTCGCTTGCAGAGACAAGCAGGTCAGTACCGAGAGCCTCAACCGTGAACGGAGCAGAAGTCATTTCACAACCTTGAGGAGTGGTAACAGTGACAGTGTAAACACCAGCAGGAACCGTGATGGAAGGAGTATGTTCACCAGTAGACCAAGTAATAGTACCAGTAACATCGCTGTAAACAGTCAAAGTAGTAGAGTCGTTCTCGCAAATCACATTGTTACCAGTGATAGAGACAACCGTAGGAGCAGGAGTAACAGTCACCGTAGCGGGCAGAGAAGCCTGAGCAGAGACACAACCCTGATCGTTGATAGCCTTAGCAGCGAAGGTGTAAGTACCATAATCCGGGAAGTTGATCGTGATGACAGCTTGGTTCTCACCAGCAATCTCAACACCATTCTGATACCAGATGTAACCAGTGATATTGGTGTCGGTGGTGGAAGCGGTCAGAGTAGCCTGTTGCGTCTGGCAAATCGTGGTGTCGCCAGTGACAACGAGTTGGACAGGAAGCGGAGTCACAACGATAGTAACCTCACCAGCAGCGGTACAAGTACCATTGGTGGAGTTCACCGTAGCAGTCACGTGGTAAGTAGTGGTAACTTCAGGAGCAACGTCAACCGTGGTAGCCGTGCTGTTGTCAGCATTAGCATCCCATTGATAAGTCACATTGCCAGCCCAACCGTCTTGGTTGACATAAAGCGTGGTGTGTTCACCAGCGCAAATACTGGTTTCAGTAGCGGAAACGAGCAGGTCGGTACCGAGAGCCTCAACCGTGAACGGATCAGAGGTCTTCTCACAACCTTCCGGAGTAGTAACAGTAACAGTGTAAACACCAGCAGGAACCGTGATGGAAGGAGTATGTTCACCAGTAGACCAGGTGATGGTACCTTCAACGTCAGAGTAAACCGTCAGAGTCGTGCTGTCATTCTCGCAAATCACATTGTTACCAGAGATGGTGACAGTGGTAGGAGCAGGATTAATAATGACAGTAGCATTAGGAACGGAAATCTCAGAAACACAACCGGAAGCCGGGAGTTCAACTTTAACAGTGTAGACATTGACAGTCACGTGATTGTCAGTGGTGTAAACATTCTCACTGAATGTGCTCTGGTTAGCACCAGGAATTTCAATGCCATTTCTGTACCAAGTATAGACAGCACCCTGAGCATCAGCAGGAGTGATGGTGCAAGCGAGGTCAACTTGAGCGCCGTCGCAAACAGTATCAATGTGCTGATTGTTCACAGTAACATCGGTCACAACGGGGATAGGATTGACAGTGATGACAATCTCGTCAAACTCATTACACATAGAGTGCGTTTGGATGACGTTGACACCCATCGTGATGGTGTGATCATAGATAGCTGTGTAAGTATTAGAGTTTGCACCAGGAATATTATAACGGTAAGCAACAGGGTAAGTGGTGTAAACCAGGTTGCCAGCGGCATCGTAACCGGTAGCGAAGCTGTCAACACGATTTCTGATTTCATACCATTGATAAATCATATTCTCTTGGTTAGGATCAACCAAATTAGCCGTCAAAGTAACCTCACCGCCTTCGCAGATCTCAGTCTCGGTAGCAGTAATGTTAACGATAGGACGAGGATAGACATAAACCAGGAACTCTTGAGAAGTAGCAGTACAAGCGGCAGGAACACCTTCTCTCTCAACTTGGACAGTGAATCTGTACGGTTCAGTGCGCGGGTACCAGTACTCATTGTAGAATTGGTTGTCGCCAAGGCTGTAAGCCATATTGTCTCTGATCATACCACTCTCATACCAAGTGTAGTGGAGAGTACCGACATTTGCACCAATCGTATCAACATTAGCAATCAAGAAGATAGAGTCGGTTTCGCAAATGTGCTGGTCACCAGTGATCACAACAGTAGGATTCGGGTAGATGGTAAGAGCAGCAGAAGCAACAGGCAGAGAAGTACAACCAGAAGGAGTTCTGGTCACAACAGCCGTGTAAATGAATTGTTGCGTGTTGTTGTCAACAGTAACAGGAGAATCATAGATGGTCTGAGCCGTAGCACCCGGCATCAAAACGCCATTTCTGTACCAAGTGTAGATATCGTCAGTGGAAGGAACATAGTTGCCAGCATTAGCAGTGATGGCAATCTGAGCGCCTTGGCAAACGATGGTATCAGACATAGAGACGTTAGCGATGATAGGATCAGGAATAACATTCACGGTAAGAGCATTACTCGTAGCGAAACAATGAGAATTCAATTGTTCAGCAGTGAAGGTATAAACGTGCGTGTTGAGCTCAGGAGCAACCGTGTAGGTAAGAGAGGTAGCACCAGGAATGAGCGTACCATTATCATACCAATGGAATTCCATATTGGGTTGGTTCCAGTTGTTCAGGTTAGCAGTGAGGGTGATTTCACCACCGATGCAGATGAGGTTCTCAGTAACTTCAATGTTGATCACAGGAACAGTGTCAACGTAGATCTGAGTCTCAGCCGTAGCCTGGCAACCATATTCATTCACCAAGGAAATGCTGAAGTTGTAAGGATAATCTCTGTACTCTCTGGTAAGAATAATCGTGTCGAGGTGAGCACCAGTAGCACCAGTGATAACAGCGTTGTCCTCATACCAAGTGAAGGTGTAAGGAGTGGTGGGCTCAGGATAAACGTGAGCAACCATCATAACGTTGTTGGCATCATTACGACAAACGATAGGATCTGCCTCGATAGCAAGCGTCGGGTTCGGATTCACCGTCACAGAATCTGCGAAGTAAACAGTAGACTCACAACCAGAAGCGGTTTGCTTGACAGAAACCTCATACACATAGATCGTAGGATAATCGCTGATAGCGTGAGGAGTCTCAGTGAAGATAGAGTCAACAGCGTTAGGAATAACTTCACCATTTCTGTACCAAGTGTAAACCTCACCACCAGTGACACCACCAGCAACGTGAGCGTGGAAGGTCACAGAGCGACCGTCGCACAGCGTCTTGGAAGCAGGAAGGTCATTGTCGATAGTAAGAGTAGGATCAGCGTTGACATTCACCGTCAGAGCATTGCTGGTAGCATAGCAGAGAGAGTTAAGT
>JAEEGH010003706.1_pt1 | contig 39828 bp, 24 predicted proteins | sample 9134181 | NCBI WGS metagenome assembly JAEEGH01 (sample SAMN16246544, study PRJNA631951) | gut metagenome | biome: gut microbiome; feature: rumen; material: DP-attached | host: Bos | place: Iran: Karaj | collected 2018-10 | reverse complement strand
CCTGTGGTTCGATGGGACCCACCACGGCCAACCGTATGGATTCCTACGTGGACGAGTTCCAGTCGTTGGGTGCTTCGCTCGTGATGATTGCCAAGGGTAACCGTTCTGACGTCGTTACAGAGGCTTGTAAGAAGCACGGTGGTTTCTATCTGGGCAGTATCGGCGGTGTGGCTGCCGTGCTCTCTCAGAGCAGCATCAAGAGCATCGAGTGCGTGGAGTATCCCGAACTCGGTATGGAGGCCATCTGGAAGATTGACGTGGAGGACTTCCCCGCCTTCATCCTCGTCGATGATAAGGGTAATGACTTCTTTAAGACCTTGAAGCCTTGGTGTCCTAACTGTAAGAAGTGAAACACTTGAGGTTTTTATGTACAATGTTGCTGGCTCTGGCTGTTGTGACAGCCAGAGCACAGCAGCGTATTCCCTGTATACGGAACATCCCCGCCGATGTGGCGAAGACCCGTGGTACCCTTGGCTATCCCTCGCAGGACTGGGATCCTGAGAGAATCTACCGCCAGGCAGTGGTGCTGATCTCCTTCTCTGACAGGGATTTCTTGATGGCCGACCCTGCTGCCTATTACCAGAGCCTATTTAACGAACGAAGCTCTAACGAAGGCTATGGCCAGGGTTGTGTGGCCGATTATTTCCGCGACCAGTCTGGTGGGCGCTTCAACCTCCAGTTCGACATCTATGGCCCCATCAAGGTCAGTGTCAAGGCCAAATCCAGTTCCAAGGATAATTATGGTGATGCTGCGATGAAAGAGGCCATGGATAAGCTGAAGGACCTTACCGATACCGACTTCTCCGTCTACGACTGGAACGGTGATAAGGAGGTGGATCAGATGGTCTTCGTCGCAGCAGGCTATACAGGCAATCAGAAGACCGGCTATATCTGGCCCAATACCTCCTATGCCTATATGAAGGCACCCGGTAATCTCACTATCGGCATGAACTCCATCAGTTGTGAGTTATGGCGCGACGATTCCCGGTGTGGCATCGGTACGATCTGCCATGAGTTTGCCCACTGCCTGGGACTGCCGGATATCTATCCAACCAACAGTACGGATTTCTCTGTGGTCGACGAATGGGATCTGATGGATGGCGGCAACTACACCAACAAAGGCTGGTGCCCGCCCAATTTTTCTGCCACGGAGAAGATGCTCCTGAACTGGGGGAATCCCATCGAACTGACGGATGTCACTGCCATCGACGGTATGAAGGCCGTGAGTGAGGGAGGGGAGACCTATATCCTCCGGAACTCAGGAAACGACAATGAGTTCTATATTCTCGAAAACCGTCGCCAGACAAAATGGGACTATGGTATCCCGGGAGAAGGTCTGGTCATCTTCCATGTCGACTACGACAGGGAGGTGTGGAGTAACAACACCGTGAACTCATCCTCTTCGCACTACCGTTACAGCCTGTTCCATGCAGACCGGAAGACCTATGAAGACTGGGACCCGAATAATAATGGCAGGGATATGTCCAAATACACGGAACCCCAGTGGATGCGCAACCGTTATCTCAGCACCTCTGTCTATCCCTATGTCGATTCGCTCTGGGTTAACGACCGCCTCACGGATGACTCTGATCCTGCCGCCACCCTCTACAATGCCAATGCCGAAGGTGTCTATCTGATGTCGAAGCCCGTCACCAACATCCGTAAGTCCCTCGACGGCACCATCTCCTGCGATGTTATATACCCCCCCTCTGCCATCAAAGCTATCAAGAATCAAGGGGGTAGTCTCCACGATTCTTGGTACGACCTCCAAGGCCGACGCCTGTCTGGCAAACCCTGGCAGAAAGGGCTATACATCCATAACGGGAGAAAAGAAAGCATCCGCTGATCAGCGGATGCTTTCTTTTAGTTCCTGAATACCAGTCCATCACCGAAGTCATCAATGATGATGGGCTTGTTGCGATCCACCTCATCGGCGAGGAGCTTCTTCGAGAGGTCGTTGAGTACGAACTGTTGGATGGCACGCTTGACGGGACGGGCTCCAAAGTCGGGATCGTACCCTTCTTCAGCCAAGTAGGCAATGGCCTGGGGCGTGCATTCGAGTCGGATGCCCTGAGGCTCCAACATCTCCGATACCCTCTTCATCTGCAGACGGACTACGTCGCTGATCTGTTCCTTCGTCAATGGGGTGAAGGTGATGATCTCATCGATACGGTTCAGGAACTCCGGACGCATGTTCTGGCGCAGTTGCTCCCTCGTCGCATTCGAGGTCATGATGATGATGGTATTCTTGAAGTTGGCGGTACGTCCCTTGTTGTCCGTCAGACGACCATCGTCCAATACCTGTAAGAGGATGTTGAACACATCCGGATGGGCCTTCTCGATCTCATCGAAGAGCACGACGGAATAAGGTTTACGACGCACTGCCTCTGTGAGCTGACCACCCTCATCGTAGCCGACATAGCCCGGAGGGGCACCAATCAGACGGGAGACGCTGTACTTCTCCTGGTATTCCGACATATCGATACGCGTCATCATCGTCTCATCGTTGAACAGATAGTCTGCCAACGTCTTGGCGAGTTCGGTCTTACCGACACCCGTCGTACCCAAGAAGATGAATGAGGCAATCGGGCGCTTCGGATCCTGTAAGCCTGCACGTGAACGACGTACGGCATCAGAGACAGCCGTGATGGCCTCGTCCTGACCAATCACGCGCTTGTGCAGTTCATCCTCGAGGTGGAGCAGCTTCTCACGTTCACTCTGCATCATCTTCGTGACAGGGATGCCTGTCCAGCGGGATACCACCTCGGCGATATCGTCGGCAGTGACTTCCTCACGCACCAGTGAGTTTCCGCCTTGTGCTGAAGCCAACTGGTTCTGGATGGCCTTGATATCATCCTCCAGGACTTTTAGTTTCGAGTAGCGGATCTCGGCCACCTTACCATAGTCGCCCTCACGTTCGGCACGCTCCGCTTCGAGCTTGAGGTTCTCCATCTCCTGCTTGTCCTGTTGGATCCTGTTGATGAGCTGGCGCTCACCCTCCCACTTGGCACGGAACTGGGTCTCCTGCTCCTTCAGTTCTGCGATATCTTTATCCAGTTGGGCAATCTTTGGCTCATCGCCCTCGCGTTTGATGGCTTCGCGTTCAATCTCTAACTGGGCGAGGCGACGGGTGATCTCATCGAGTTCCTCGGGCACAGAGTCACGCTCCATACGGAGCTTGGCGGCTGCCTCGTCCATCAGGTCGATGGCCTTGTCGGGCAGGAAACGTTCAGAGATATAACGCTCGGAGAGCTGGACGGCTGCGATACAGGCATCATCCTGGATACGTACCTTGTGGTGGTTCTCGTAGCGCTCCTTCAGACCTCGCAGGATGGAGATGGCACTGAGTTCATCCGGCTCATCGACCATCACCGTCTGGAAACGACGTTCGAGCGCCTTATCCTTCTCGAAGTACTTCTGGTATTCGTTCAGGGTCGTCGCACCAATGGCACGGAGTTCACCACGTGCCAAGGCTGGTTTCAGGATGTTGGCGGCATCCATCGCGCCCTCACCACCACCGGCGCCTACCAGGGTGTGGATTTCATCGATGAAGAGGATGATGCGTCCTTCCGCCTTCGTCACCTCGTTAATGACGCTCTTCAGACGTTCCTCAAACTCACCCTTGTACTTCGCACCAGCCACGAGCGCACCCATGTCGAGCGAATAGAGCTGCTTGTCCTTCAGGTTCTCAGGTACATCCCCACGCACGATACGGCCTGCGAGCCCTTCTACGATGGCGGTCTTACCGGTACCTGGTTCACCGATCAGGATGGGGTTGTTCTTCGTACGGCGACTCAGAATTTGAAGCAGACGGCGGATCTCATCATCACGGCCTATCACGGGGTCGAGTTTGCCCTGACGGGCGAGATCGACGAGGTTCTTGGCGTACTTCTCCAGCGACTGGTAGTTGTCATCAGCCGATTGTGACTGTACCTTCTGTCCCTGGCGCAGGGCCTGAATGGCCTGCTGCATCTCCTTTTCCGTGCAGCCTGCATCCTTCATGATGCGTGAGGCTGTGGAATTCACGGTTAAAAGTGCCTGTAACACCGGCTCACACGCCACGAACTCGTCGCCCTGCTTGGTGGCGATCTCCTGGGCGCGCACGAGTACATTATTAGATTCGTTAGAGAGATAGGGTTGTCCGCCCTGTACACGGGGGAGGTGCTTGATCTCCTGATCGACGAGCATCTCTATCTGCTGGGCGTTCACACCGAGTTTCTGGAAGATGAAGGTTGTGACGTCCTTCGCCTTCTCCAATACTCCTTTGAGTATATGTACAGGTTCGATGACCTGCTGGCCGTTCATCTGGGCAGTGTTTACTGCCGCCTGAACGGCTTCCTGAGCTTTGATTGTAAATTTGTCTAAAGTCATATTAACCTCCTTTTTTATTTTGACATAATAACTTTTTTTTCAGACATACTAACATACTAACATTTTCTTTTTCAGACATACTAACATACTAACTTTTCTTTTTTGACATAAGAACATAAGAACAGATTTGTTCTGGCGCAGCCATTGTGTTCTTATGTTCTTATGTCTAAAATCGTGCCGCGGGGATGATTACCGACAATTTGTCTGAAGTATCTGCCTTTTCGTCAGTATCCGGGCAAAATCCATATAAATAGGGATTGCACAGGTCGTGGAAACGATGTACCTTTGCACCCGAAATGAGAAATAGATGGATTATATTTTTGGCTTTTGCCCTAGTCCTGCAGGCGCACGCCCAGAAACAGGACGATATGCGGCAAACGGTGGAATACCTGGCTTCGCAGGTGTTGGGAGGCCGATATCCGGGTACTGCGGGCGACACCCTGGCCTCTGAATATATCGTGGGCCAACTTCGTAGCCTGAAACTCAAACCAGTGGTCAAGGGAAAGAAAAAGACAGGTTACTATCACAACTTCACCTACGGGAAGGAAGTGGAGCGGACGACCCATAACATCATCGCTGTGCTTCCAGGAAAAGACAAGCAACACAAAAACGAATACATAGTAGTCGGCTCGCATTACGACCATCTTGGCCTGGGAGGTCAGGGTTCTGGTTCACGCCGCCCTGATACATTAGGTGTTCATCCTGGTGCTGACGATAATGCCAGTGGTGATGCCGTGGTACTCGAACTGGCCAAGTATTTTAAGAAGGTACGTCAGCCACGAAGCATCATCTTCGCTTTCTTCGGCGCAGAGGAACAAGGTCTGGTCGGTTCCAAGCAATTCCTGGAATGGATGAAGCAGGCCGATGACCGGCGTATCAATCTTCCTGCCGACAAGAAAGGTATTGTCGCCATGGTGAATCTGGATATGGTGGGACGTATGCGTGATAACGCCATGAGTGTGTCGGGTACAGGTACCAGTTCTGAATTCAAGGCGATGGCAGAGAAAGCAGCAGAACAGACCAACCTGAACATCAGCTGTACGCCTGACGGCTATGGCCCGAGCGACCATGCGTCGTTTGTGGCAGCTGACATCCCCGTGCTCTTCCTCACCACAGGAGGTCATATGGAGTATCATACCCCTGACGATGTGCCTTCAACACTGAATTACGATGGTATGCAGCAGACGCTGGACTTCTCGAAGGCGCTGATTACCCGTCTGGCCAGTATGCCGACGACACCTGATTATATCAGCGTGCCGAGCAGCAATACGATGAAGCATGCGAAATTCAAGGTCACTTTGGGGCTCATGCCCGACGTGATGGGTGTCAGCCGCATTCCCGGTCTTCGGGCCGACATTGTGGTGGCAGGAAAGCCAGCCCATACTGCCGGCATCCGTAGTGGTGACATCATTCAGGAGATAGACGGCAAGCCTGTCAAGAATATGGATGACTATATGCAGCGTCTGTCGGAACTCGAACCAGATACCACCATCCCCGTGAAAGTGTTGCGAAATGAAGAGATCCTCACCTTCCAAGTTTACTTGAAGCCCTCCAAGAAATGAAGAAATCTGTCTATTGGCTCTTAGCCATTGTCATCACCTTGGTTCTGAGTGTTTACCAGCGCATGACCGGTCCTACCTATCCTATGAAGGTGACTGTCGAACTGAATGGGGAGAGTTATAAGATCAAACTGCCCAGAAGTGGTGTGCAACACGATGAGATGGTAATGCTGAAAGGCATCCCGTCTGACATTCAGGCACAGACGCATTATCGTCGCTATCCGTCGGCTGACGAATATACCACAGCGGATTTCGTATGGAAAGACGGTGTGTGGCAGGCAGCCTTGCCTGTGCAACCCGTGGCAGGAAAGTTGCAGTATTACATCACTGTTGATGGCAAGGACTATCTGAAAGACGAGCCTGTCGTCATCCGTTTCCGCAACGATGTGCCTGAGAGCATCCTGATACCCCATATCCTGTTGATGTTCGGCGCTATGCTGTTTGCCGTCTATACGTTCTTACTGGTGATGACGCACAAGGATTACAAGCGTTGGCTGAAGATTACTGTTGCGACCCTTTTCGTCGGAGGTTTTATCCTGGGACCTCTTGTGCAGCATGCTGCCTTCGGTCCTTGGTGGGCAGGATTCCCCTATGGCACAGACCTGACGGACAACAAGACGCTCATCTCCTTCCTGTTCTTTGTGGCTGCCCTGGCCACCTTGAAGTGGAAATACAACAAGTGGGTGGTCTGCTTAGCGGTATTGTTGATGATTGTCATCTTCAGTATTCCTCACAGTGCCTACGGATCAGAATATGATTATACAACACAACAATTGAAAAAATAAAAGGTAAAATGATGAAGATTAAGAGTTTTTTGACAATGTCGATGGTCGCAGTGGCCCTCGTGTTTGGTATGAGTTCATGTGGTGATGACGACAAAGATGAGCCCGAGGCACCAGTCGCTAATCAGGTAGTTGGTTCTTATACAGGTACGGAGGTCCTCACAGTGATGGGAGAGGCTGATGAAAGTACTGAGACGTTTGAGTTTACCAAAGCCACAGACGTGTCAGTTGACGTGACTCTCCCCCAATACGGTGAGGGCATGATGACTGTTCCTGCACTTCCTGTGAAGGGTATTACCCTGACCAAGAGTGGCAATACCATTACCGGCAAACTCGACAAGTATGAGGGTACGGTGATAAGTGCCGATGGCTCAGAGAAGGCTTATACCGTTAGTGATGTCACCGTCATCTTCAACGATAAGACCGTTGTCATGACGTTTACACAGAAGTACGGCAATATGCCCTTTGCCTTTGAAGGAGTGTTTACAGGAGCGAAAAAATGAAATTGTTCGGGAGCGCGATTCTTCTGTTCATGCCGGCAATGGGACTCTCTGCCCAGGGCATACGCGACTCCGTAGAGTTGGAACCTGTTGTTGTGACGGCCTCCCATACGCCTAAGACGTTGAAGGATGCCCCTGTCGTCACGCGGCTGATCACCCTCCATGACATCAAGATCGTGGATGCCACCAATATCCAGGACATGCTCACGCAGGAGATCCCGGGTCTGGAGTTTTGCTTTGCCATGACCCAGGAGACCTCGCTCAACATGAGTGGTTTTGGTGGTAATGCTGTGCTCTTCCTGCTTGACGGTGAACGTCTGTCAGGTGAGACCATGGACAACACGGATTACAGCCGTCTGAACCTCGATAACGTCGGACGTATCGAGATTGTGAAGGGCGCTTCGTCGGCCCTCTACGGCTCCAATGCCGTGGGAGGCGTGGTCAACATCATCAGCCGTGAGAATCTCGAACCTTGGACTGCCAACGCAAATACACGATATAATACCTTTGGGAACGAATGGCGCAACGGAGCCAGTTTCTCCTTCAATACAGAGAAATGGAACTCCCAGACCAGTTTCCAGCACACCAAGATCGATCCCGTCGACCTGCCTAAGGCCCACACTTCCGAGGAGATTGCCATCGAGCTGATGAAGAAGGCACAAGGTCTGCCGTACGATGAGTCCGTGCTCAGCGACGACTCCAACATCAGCCGTCTCTTCGGACAGAAGACCTACAACATCAAGGAGCGGCTGACATTCCGTGCCACGGACCGTCTGACACTCATCGGTCGGGGTGGCTATTTCTTCCGCACCAGCGAGCGCGACACCTACGACTATCATTTCCATGCGTATAGCGGCGGACTGAAAAGCCGCTACGCCTGGGATGCTGGCCGTCATCTCGAACTGTCATATGCCTATGACCAGTATGACAAGGCCAATTTCCTGCCCGACGGCACACGAACCCACGACCACGACTACAGCAATCAGCAGCATGTGGCCCATGCGCTCTATAGCCATTCCTTTGGAAAGAACAACCTGATTCTCGGTGCCGACTACATGCACGACTATCTCACCACCTATCAGTTCCTCGACAACGCCAGCCACGCTCAGGACAATATCGACGGCTATGCTCAGTTCGACTGGAACATCACCGACCGGCTGAACGTCGTGGGAAGCATCCGTTACGACTACTTCTCAGCCTCTGCCCGGAAGGCGTTCACAGGGCGTCTCGCCGTCGTGTACAAAATTCCGTGGATGACCTTACGTGTCAACTATGCCAGTGGCTTCCGGGCTCCTACGCTCAAGGAGATGTATATGCATTTCGACATGGGAAACATGGGGTATATGATCATAGGCAATCCGGACCTGGAGCCCGAGAAGAGTCATAACTTCAACCTCGCCGTTGAACGCACAAACCGCATCCGCAACAGCGGATTCCTCGACGGACGCTACAACTTCACCCTCATGGGCTATTGCAACATCTTCGACAAGCGTATCACCACCATCGAAGGGCCTGAATACAATGGGATGGAAAGTGCGCTCTACTGGAACGAAGAGGGTATAACGGTCTGGGGCATTGATGCCAGTCTGGGTCATATCTGGGATTGCGGAGCGTCGTTCAAACTCAACTATTCATGGATGAAGGAGACGGGCAACGTCTATTATTCGGATTTCTATCAGCCCCGTTCCCACTCCCTGACGTGGCGAATAGGCTACGAACACCGTTTCTCGCGCCTCTATGCCCTCGATGCCGCCCTCTCAGGACGCTGTCAGGGCAAACCGCAGTCAGGCCGTACGGATGTCGATCAGGGCTATACCATCTGGAAACTCATGCTCCAGCACCATCTTTGGCGTGGCATCCGTCTCAACACCGCCATCGACAACCTCTTCAACTACAAGCCTAAGTCTTACTATTACAGTTCCCCGTTGACCACGGGCACCTCTTTCAACATCGGCCTGTCCGTCGATCTCGATCAATTGTTATAATGATTCGTCTTCCAGTTCGTCAAGGTGTTTCACCCCTTCCGGCTGGTGCGCATCCACGAACTGCTTTATCAGGTACGTCACTTTCTCATAGTCGCCCGAGAACTTGTAGGTGTTGTTGAATTGCAGATAGCGGCCCTCCCCGTTGTCGAAGCTGCAGGCCCATCCGTCACCGCCGGAACTGACGTCGTGGGCATCCTTGGCGGAGAAACGTATCGTCGAGAGGGCTGTCACCAGGGCCTCGAAATCCTGTGCGTCGTAGCGCACCACGTCCCTTAGGTGACGGCCGTTACGGTATTCGTGGTAGTCCCACACCAGCGAGTCCCGGGTGATCTCATACGTCGCTGAGATAGCGATTCCCGAATTGGTATGCTCGCTGTATACAATCTTTGTCGTCCCCGTCGTGATAGGGCAGGGCTTCAGGCTTCCACACGAGGCAATCCCCGTCAGTGACAGCATGCTCAAGAACATTTTCAATAGCTTCATAATCCGATACGAACATTTTGATGCCACAAAGGTAGCAATAATTTCCCGAACCGCCAAGAAAAAACGTCAAATTTAAGATGAATAGTTTTCGTTATGTAAAGATTATTCGTGATTTTCGTAAAGTTCCGGAATGGGCGGCAATGTGTTTAAATTAGGGCAGAGTGATAATTTTTTGACGAAAAATTTGCGTATATGTAATATAATGCTTACCTTTGTACCATAAATTTACGAACAACCAAATAATGAAGCAAGAAATTGTGAAACGTCTTTCGATCTTTTTGACGATGCTTTGCATCGGGATTGTGGCAGAAGCTGCAGTCATCCCTGACATGAAATTCCGCCGTGTGGACACCCGCGAGGGCCTGTCGAACTCAGAGGTATTCTGTATCCTTCGTGACTCCTATGGGTACGTGTGGTTCGGTACGGGCTACGGCCTGAACCGCTATGACGGCTACCGCATCCGTACTTATTTCAGCTATGACAAGGACACCACCTCGCTGCGCAACAACCGTATCGACGAGATTCAGGAGGGTCATGGCGGCAGGCTGTGGCTGAAGCAGAGGATGAACTACACGATGTACGACCCGGTGACGGAGAAAGTGGACCGTAATCCGACACGCTGGCTGAACGAGCAGGGCATGCTTGGCAGTATGGAGAGCATCCACCTCGACTCGAAGATGAACTACTGGGTGAAGAGCTATGAGGAAGGTTTCTACTATTTCAACCCTGTGACGAAGAACCTCAGGCACTTCCCCTTCGGCTATGGCCCGTATGAGTTCTCGAAGGATTTCGGAGTATCAGCCTATACCGAGACGGAGGATGGCATGGTGCTCGTGTCGACATTCGGTGAGCTGATGTGCATCGATGGTGAGAAAGGTAAGGTGCTGTGGAAGGAACCGTACGTGAAGAACGCCTTGAACGCCTACAACGACTACTGGGTGACCACAGACAAGCAGCAGAACCTCTGGGTGATCACCCACTCGACGGGAACATATATCTATGTGAAGAAGGAGAAGCGCTGGTACTCGTCGCTGACTGAGTGGATGCGGGCACAGGGCTATGAGAACGTGCCTGACGACGTGCTTGTGTGGGAGATATGCTACGATGCAAAGGGGCTCCTCTGGGTGGCCACCGACCACCAGGGCGTGTTCGTACTTGACGAGGACACCCGTCAGTGGCGACAGTTCCTGAACGTGAAAGGCGACGAGACCTCGTTGCCCGACAACACCATCAAGCACCTGTATCTCGACCAGTTGGGCCGTATGTGGCTCGCCAGCTATAAGAACGGCGTGGCGATGTGCTTAGAGTCGATGACGAACTTCAAGAGCATGCCCATCGGCGACATCAACGCCATTACGGAAGACAAGGAAGGCTACTACTGGATAGGCCGTAACGACGGCGGTATCATCAAGATGGATCCGAATACGCTGGAGTCTGTGGAGCAGTTCACGAAACAGAGTCTTGGTGTGCCCAGTGACATCATCGTGGGCAGCTATACGGCAAAGGACGGCAGCCTGTGGTTCGGTACCTACGAGGGCGGTATCCTGCGATATCAGAACGGTCAGTGGAAGAACTACCGTACGACGGATGCCGGCAGTGCCTTGGTGACGAACAACATCTGGGGCATCACGGAAGACAAGTGGGGTAACATCTGGGTGGGTGTGCTCGGCGGCGGTGCCGTGCGCATCGACAAGAAGACCGGTCAGCAGCGCGCCTTTACGGCCGACAATTCCTCGCTGAATACCGTCTGGACGAACAGTATCTCGACGGGCTCTAACGGCTGGATTGTATTAGGAAACTCAGAGTACTACGCCCTGATCAATCCCGGCAACTTCAAGATCATCAACGGCTCATTCCCTGTGGATGACGACCACAAGGCTATTACCATCTCGACTGCCACGACACAGGCTATCATCGACAGCCGCGGACTGTTGTGGCAGTGCTCACCCTCAGGTGTGGTGATCTACGACCTGAAGACGCAGCAGAAGGCGCTCCTCGACATGAAGTCGGGACTCTTCGGCTCTAATGCCGTCTCCGTGACGGAGGACACGAGGAACACGATGTGGGTGGCCACGGACCACGGTGTGTCGAACATCACACCCTTGAAGCAGGATGACGGCACGTGGACCTTCACCATCCGCAACTTCAACAGTCGCGACGGTCTGCAGCCCGGTCCCTTCAACCAGCGCGCCATCTTCTGTTCAAGTAAGGGTGAACTGCTCATCGGCGGACAGGACGGTCTCGACATCATCAGTACCTTGAAACTGGGCAATGGTGATTTGAAGGAACGCCCCGTGTTCAGTGGACTGGTGCTCTTCGACCAGGAAGTAGAGGTGGGGGAGGAATATGACGGTCGTGTCATCCTCGACCAGGCCCTCGATATGCAGCGGAGCATCAGGCTGAAGTATGAACAGAACCAGTTCACCATCCATATGGCCTCGGACAACGGCGGCATCAACAACGCCACGCGGTTCGTGTACCAGTTGGAAGGGTTCAATGACAAGTGGATCAAGACGTCGGGCAACAATCCCGACATTACCTATATGTCGCTGCCTCCGGGCAGCTATACCCTCTGCGTGAGGATGCTGCGCGACGACGGTACGATGGGTGAGGTGGAGAGCCGCCTCGACATCACCATCGACTCCCCGTGGTACCGTTCGTGGTGGGCCATCGTCTGTTACGTGCTATTGATTGTGGCAGTTTTGTTCCTCCGCAAACCCTTCCGTCGTTGGAGGCGCAGGAGGAAGATGAACCGTCTCCAACGTCAGAAAGAAAAGGCCGCAGAAGTCGAAGAAAAGACGCCTGAGGAGGACGATGACGTGGAGGAGGCTGTCATGATGGAAGAGGAAGAGAAGTGAGAAGGTGAAAAAGTAAAAAGGTGAAAAATCTAAACAACAAGATATGAAAAGACTAATAGGCTTGACGCTGCTATTGGCATGTCTGTGTGGAAATGCAGAGAATGCCATCCCAGACATGAAGTTCAGAAGGCTGGACACGCGTGACGGATTGTCCAATTCGACCATCAACTGTATCTATCAGGACTCGAAGGGATTCGTGTGGATCGGCACGTCGTACGGACTGAACCGCTACGACGGCTACCGCTTCCGTACCTACTATTCCGACCCTAACGACACGACGACGCTGCGCAGCAACTACGTAGACCAGATCTTCGAGGATGCGGCGGGGCGGCTGTGGCTGAGGCAGGGCATGAACTACTCACTCTTCGACCCGGTGACGGAGCGCACGGTGAGAAATCCATCCAGGCAGCTGGCAGAGTATGGCGTCACCGGTGGTATCGACCGCTTCTACATCGACTCCCATAAAAATATGTGGGTGAAGACCTATGACGAGGGTCTTTACTGTAATGTCTACGGCAGGAAGAAGCACACGCTGACCAAGTACGGCTACGAGGACGGACAGTTGCCCAAGGAGTTCTATTTCTCCTCGATGGCCGACTGGGACGGTACCTTGCTCGTGGCCTCCAGCGACGGTGAGCTCATCGGCGTGGATACGGAGACAGGTAAGGTGAGATGGAAGGACAGATACATGATCGAACATGGCGGCAAGACCAGCGAGGCCTATAACATCGTCGTCGACCAGGAGGGCAACTACTGGGTGATGACGAACCTGAAGACGTTCGTCTACGACCAGAAGGCCAAGCAGTGGCATCCGTCGGTGAACAGTTTCTTGGAGGCCCATGGCATCACACCGCTGCCTGATCCCCTGCAGGTCTGGGACGTGATGGCCGACAACCGCGGCTGGATCTGGATAGGCACAGACCACGAGGGTGTGTTTGTGATCGACCCGAAGAGCAAGGAGGTGAAGCATTTGTTGAACAATAAGTTCGACGAGACCTCGCTGAGCGACAACACCGTGAGGCACCTGATGACCGACCACAGCGGCAATGTCTGGATCTCAGGCTACCGTAACGGTCTGAACCAATATATCGAGAACCTCTCCGGCTTCAGGACCCTGGAGTTGGGCGATATTAACACCACCACGGAGGACAAGGAGGGTAACTACTGGTTTGGTACCGACAACCGGGGTGTCATCAAATATATGCCCCAGACGGGTGAGACGGAGGTCTACGACAAGGCCCGCAGCGGCTTCGCGTCAGATATCATGGTGGCCAGCTATGGAGCCAAGGACGGATCAGTGTGGTTCGGTACGTATAACGGTGGTCTGATTCATCTCGACAACGGCAAGGTGACGAATTACCTGGCTTCGAATGCCGACGGTAGCTTGTTGAACAATAATGTGTGGTCGGTGACGGAAGACAAATGGGGTGACATCTGGATCGGTACCCTCGGCAGTGGCGTGCAGAAGCTACAGAAGAGGACGGGGAAGTTCCTGACCTGGAACTCCTACAACGGGAAGATGCCGGAGAACTTCATGACCTCGGCCTCGTGGACCCGGAAAGGCTGGCTGCTGGTGGGACACTCGAACTACTATTCGCTCATCAATCCCGTGAGCGGTAAGGTGATGAACTTCACCATCCCCGCCGTGCCGGGACAGCAGGCGGCAGTGGCCAACACCGTCTGTGTGGTGGAAGACAGCCGGGAGCTGATCTGGCAGGGATCGACGGCAGGCTGTTGCATCTTCGACCCGAAGACCGGTCGTCAGAAGCTGCTCGACATGAACTCAGGACTCTTCGGGTCGAGCGTGGTGGGTATCGCTGAGGATCTGCTTCACACGATGTGGGTGGTTACTGAGCACGGTATCTCGAACGTTGTGCCGAAGAAGGAGGAGAACGGTGATTGGTCGTTCCTCGTACGCAGTTTCAGCAGCAAGGACGGCCTGCAGCAGGGGCCCTACAACCAGCGTTCCGTCTGCCGTACCCACGACGGCATGATCCTCGTGGGCGGCCTGGGCGGCGTGGACGTCATCAACCCCAAACTCATTACGAATGTGAACAACAACGAGCGTCCGATATTCAGCGGCTTGAAGCTCTTCGGTCAGCAGATGGGCGTCGGACAGGAATACGAGGGTCGTGTGATCCTTGAGAAGGCCCTCGACGAGTGTAAGGAACTCGTGCTGCGACATGACGAGAACCAGTTCACCATCCAGCTCGCCACGAACAAGGGTGAAATGCACAATCCCTCACGCTTCATCTACCAGCTGGAAGGCTTCAGCGACAAGTGGATGAAGACGGAGGAGAACGACCCCAACATCACATACATGTCGCTGCGCCATGGCAACTATATCCTGCATGTGCGTATGTTGAACGACGACGGTACGATGGGAAAGGAGGAGGCTGTCCTCGAACTGACCATCACGCCGCCGCTGCTGCGTAACCGCTGGCTCATGCTGCTTTTCCTGGCGTGTGTCGCTGGAGGCATCTGGTACTGGCGCAAGCAGTTCATGAAGAAACAGAATGAGAAGGCCGAACTCGAGTATCTGCGCCGTGAGGTGGAGAAGAAGCAGTGGATGAACGAGATCAAGACCCAGATGATGAACAGCGGTCCCGCTACGGAACAAGTCCAGAAGCCCAAGCCTGCTGCTCCGGAGTGGGAGATTACCGACCTGAACCGTCAGCCTGCCGACCTCCAGGAGTTTATGAAAGAGCAGTGTGCCCAGTTTAAGGCACCGGAGGGCAAGAAGTTGAAGTTCTCGTTCTTCCCCCTTGCCAACGATCTCTTGATGCCTTTCGATCGTGACTTGATGGGTCAGGCCATCCAGATCCTGCTGAACAACGCGGTGATGTTCTCTCCCAGCAACTGTGTCATCAAGGTGTTTGTCGATAAGACGCCTTCCGGAGGCACCATCCGCATCTCCGACAACGGCATCGGCCTGCCCGAGGGTGCGAAGGAACACATGTTCGACCCGGTGGTGAGCGATGACGATCCCGGCGTATGCCTCTCTATCGTGAAAGATATCGTCATGGCTCATGGCGGCACTGTCACAGGCGACAACAATGCCGGTGGCGGTTCGGTGTTCACCATCACCCTGCCCCTGGAACAGCCGGAGGAAGTGGAAGAAGCTGTCTTGATGGACGAGGAATAAAAAATCGTGTAATTCGTGAAATTCGTTGTAAAATAATTATAAACTAGAACATTTTATGAAGAGAATCTTTTTGTTAGGGTCTGTGCTGATGGCGGCGATGACGTCGCTGGCAGCAGACGTGCAGACCAGTGAGAACCAGGTGACCATCCGTCCCGACGGTGGACAGGCGAAGGTGATTCGCCTGGAAGTAATGAACGGCAACATCATCCGTGTGCGTGCCACATCGAAGGAGGCACTGCCCGAGAAGCCGGCCTCGCTAATGATTGTGCCGCAGACAGCCCCCGCCAAGGGCTCGTACAGCATCACGGAGAATGATGACGAGGTGATTGTGAAGGCCAGTAACGTGAAGGCCGTCGTAAAGAAGGATGACGGACGTATCAAGTTCTACGACGCCGAGGGTAAGGAGTTGCTCAAGGAGGTGGAGAACAGCAAGCAGTTCAAGGACTTCACCGTTCCAGAGCGTGAATACGGCATCAAGGGAGGTGCACCCATCACCGAGGAGATGAAGCACGGCCTTACCTGGCAGATGACCTTCGACTCGCCCGAGGATGAGTCTTTTTATGGTCTTGGTCAGCACCAATCGGAGGAGTTCAACATGAAGGGCAAGAACGAGGATCTGTTCCAGTACAATACCAAGGTCAGCATACCGTTCGTCCTCTCTAACAAGGGCTATGGCCTGTTGTGGGACTCCTACAGCTACTGCCGTTTTGGCAATCCAGAGGACTACCTCCAGCTGAACCGCGCCTTTAAGCTCTACGACAAGCAGGGTAGGGAAGGACATCTCACGGGTACCTATGTAGACCGTTTCGGCAAGAAACTGGTGCGCGACGAAGACTCCATCTATTACGAGTACGGTACACCCGAGAAATCAGAGATTGCCCTGAAGACGGACAATGGCGGCATCAAGAACTTCCCGAAGGAGATCAACCTGATGGGTGCGAATGTCACCTACGAAGGCTTCATCGAGCCCGAGTGCTGTGGCAAATGTAAGGGAAAGTCCCAATTATACCAGTTCATCCTCTATTATTCAGGCTACGTGACGGTTTACATTGATGGCGAGGAGGTCGTGCCTGAGCGCTGGCGCACAGCATGGAATCCGAACACGTATAAGTTCTCCAAGGAACTGACCAAGGGTAAGCGTGCCCAGGTGCGTATCGAGTGGCGTCCTGACGGCGGTGAGGCTTACTGTGGCCTGCGCGTCAGCAAGCCACGCAGCAAGGAGGAGCGTGAACAGCTCACCATCTGGAGTGAGATGGCAAAGGACATGGACTACTACTTCATCGCTGGCGACACCTTCGACAAGGTCATCTCTGGCTATCGTACGCTGACGGGCAAGGCCTCGCTCTATCCGAAGTGGGTGCTGGGCTTCTGGCAGAGCCGGGAGCGCTACAAGACCTCTGGCGAGATCGAAGAGAACCTCGCAGAGTTCCGCAAGCGTCATATCCCCATCGACAATATTGTACAGGACTGGAACTATTGGCCCGAGGACCAGTGGGGCAGCCACAAGTTCGAGACCTCCCGCTATCCCGATCCGCAGGCGATGCTCGACAGTGTCCATGCCATGCACGGACGTTTCATGATCAGTGTCTGGCCTAAGTTCTATGTGACTACCGACAACTACAAGGAACTCGATGCCAAGGGCTGGATGTATAACCAGTCGCCTACGGACGATATCCACGACTGGGTGGGTCCTGGCTACAAGAACGGCTTCTACGATGCCTACGATGCTGATGCCCGTAAGATGTTCTGGCGTCAGATGGACGAGAATCTCTACACGAAATACAACAAGAATGGTGTTCCCGGTGTCGATGCCTGGTGGATGGATGCCTCTGAGCCCAACGTCCGCGACTGTACGCCGATGTGGTATCGTAAGGCCCTCAGTGGTCCCACGGCCCTCGGTACCTCTACGGAATATTTCAATGCCTACTCCACCGTCAATGCCGACGCCATTTACAACGGTCAGCGTTCTGTTTATAAGGGCAAGCCTAATGAACCGCGTGTGTTCCTGTTGACGCGTAGCGGCTTTGCCGGTGAACAGCGCTTCTCTACGGCTACGTGGAGTGGTGACATCGGTACCCGCTGGGAGGATATGCGTGCCCAGATGACCGCAGGCCTGAACTACTCGATGTCGGGCATCCCCTTCTGGGGTATGGACCAGGGCGGCTTCTGTGTGGAGAACCGTTATGTGGCTGCCCAGCAGATCTTCGACAGCAATGGTGTGGAGAACGAAGACCTGAAGGAGTGGCGCGAGCTGCAGACCCGCTGGAACCAGTTCGGTACGTTCATCCCGCTCTTCCGTGCCCACGGCCAGTGGCCGCTGCGTGAGATCTGGAACATTGCCCCGGATAACCATCCCTGCTATCAGTCGTTCGTCTATTACGACAAGCTGCGCTACCGTCTCATGCCTTATCTCTATTCGATGGCTGGCTGGGCACACTTCAACGACTATACCCTGATGCGTGCGCTGGTGATGGACTTCAACGGTGACAAGAACGTGGAGAACATCGGCAACCAGTGGATGTTCGGTCCTGCGCTGATGGCTTGTCCTGTAGGCTGTTACAAGGCCCGTAACCGCAGTGTGTACTTCCCTGAGCAGTGTGGCTGGTACAACCTCTATACAGGTGAATACATCACGGGTGGTCAGCGTCTCATCGTCGATGCACCGTATGAGCAGATCCCTGTCTTCGTGCGTGAGGGAGCCATCATCCCCTTCGGCCCGGAGATGGAGTGGAGCGACGAGAAGCCCGCAGAACTCATCAACCTCTATGTCTACGCAGGACAGGACGGGTCGTTCCAGCTCTACGAAGACGAAGGCACGAACTACAACTATGAGAAGGGCAAATATGCCACCATCGACATCACCTACGACGATGCCACCCGTACTGTCTCCTTCGGAGCCTGCAAGGGTAAGTTCGACGGCATGCTGAAGAACCGCCGTTTCAATGTCGTGCTCATCTCGAAGGATGCTCCCAAGGCCCTCAACCTCGACAATCCCGAGGGTGTGATGGTACAGTATAACGGCAAGGCTGTCAGCATTCAACTCTGACCTGTATGTATAAGAATAAGGATTTCATAGAAGCTTTATTGATAAGTGTAGCGTTCTTGGTTGGAGGCTGTGGCAATCGCACGGCCTCCACACAGGATGCTGCCCTAGCAGATACCATACTCGCGGAAGAAGTTCGCGACACCGTACAGACGGTCTCCCAGGAACCTTCGCAGACGCTCCCTGACGGCTCTGTCAAGGCCGCCGAGGCCAATGGTCTCTTCGTCTTTACGAAACTCATACAGAAGGCCTCGGAGGATAATCCCGCAGATATCAAGTCCCTGTGGCTCTACGAACGGAAGACAGGTCGTGTGGACTCCCTCCTCACCACTAACCCCTTTGCCGAGTTGCGATGGGCAGACATGAACGGCAGTCCTGTGGAGGTCGCCCTCACGCAGATTGCCGCTGCCGACAACGTGTGCTTCGTACCGGGCCATCCGCAGCTGCTCCTCGTCGAAGGCTGTCCTGACGCCAGGAACATCTGGACCTATATCATTGACATGGAGAAGAAGACCGCCCGTCAGTTCCCCTCTACGGAAGGCCTCCTCAGCTTTGCTGCTTCCGGCGACACGCTGGTACTGGGTGCCTACGGCTATCATGAGGAGGGTGGCCGCTATTCCGTGGCGAGGACCTATACCCTCGACGGCAGGCTTGTCAGCGAAGTGAAGCTTGAAGAGTGAAGAATGATGATAATCGGATTCTAATTTTTTTTGCTCAAGAATGCAAATTTGTGTGTATTCTCTTTGGACAATCGAAAAAATGTGTTACTTTTGTCCCCAAATATTACATTAACTATTTATATAAAGATAAGAATATGAATAAAAAGAAAGCTTTGAAGTTGACTTTTGCGCTGGGCGCATTGGTCGGCGGAATGACCTCCTGCGGTAATAATGTACCCCAGGTCGTTCCTACATCGTATGAGACGGTGACAATTGAGAAATCGGACATTACGGTGCCCATGAAGTTCAGTGCAAAACTCAAGGGTGAGACGGATGTGACCATCACCCCGCAGGTGAGCGGACAGCTGATGAAGATTTGCGTGACGGAAGGCGACGTGGTGAAGAAGGGACAGGTGCTCTTCATCATCGACCAGCGTAACGCACAGCTGGAGTTAGAGTCTGCACAGGCCAGCCTCCAGGCCGCCATCGCCCAGGAGAACAGTGCGAGAATCGAGTATGAGTCGAACAAGAATCTGTATGAGAAGAAGATTGTGAGCAAGTACACCTTTGACACAGCCGAGAACTCATACAATCAGGCAAAGGCATCGGTGGCACAGTACAAGGCAATGGTAAACCGCGCGAAGGTGAACCTGGGCTATTGCACCATTACGGCTCCTGTGACAGGCAGCATTGGTGAGATTCCCGTTCGTGCAGGCGATCAGGTCTCTCCATCTACTTATCTGACCACGGTGAGTGGTAACGCCAATATGGATGCTGAATTTTCACTGCCGGAAACGATTCTGTCAATGATGATCTCTGAAGGTTTCAGCACAGATCCCAGTGCGCTTTCAAAGTATTCGCTCGATGTGAGTTTTGTCATGAAGAACGGTACGGAGTATGAGCATAAGGGCAAGATTACCAGAGCCACAGGCGTGGTCAACGCTTCTACTGGTACGATCTCGCTGAAGGCTACGTTCCCCAACCCCCAGGGCCAGCTCTACTCAGGTATGCAGGGTTCCATTGTGATTCCTCTGGAAGAAAAGGCTGTCATGGTGATTCCGCAGGAGGCTGTCGTCAAATTGCAGGACAAGCAGCAAGTATATAAGGTGCAGGCTGACAGTACGGTAACATCTGTTGAGGTGACAACACAGGATATTTACAACGGTAAGGATTACATGGTCACTAGCGGCCTGAACGCGGGTGACAAGATCGTGACCGTAGGTGCCAACAACTTACACGAAGGCCAGAAGGTGCTTTTCCCGGCTGCGCCGGAACAGAAGTGAAAAGTGAATAGTGAAAAGTGAAAAATTTGCTACCGCTTTATGAAGAACAATATATTTATTAATAGGTACGTGATGGCGTGCGCCGTTTCGATTGTGTTGGCGCTGGTGGGATTCATCTCGATGAACTCGCTGCCCATCGAGCAATATCCGAATATCGCGCCTCCCCAAGTGGAGGTCTCGGCCTACTATATGGGTGCTGATCCCAAAACCATTATACAGTCGGTGATCTCACCCTTGGAGGAGAGTATCAACGGTGTGGACGGCATGGACTATATGGTGTCGAAAGCCACCTCAACGGGTACCGCGACCATCGACGTGTATTTCAAGCAGGGCGTTGACCCTGACATCGCGACGGTGAACGTGCAGAACCGCGTGTCGAAGGCTCAGTCGCAACTGCCTTCTGCCGTGACCAGTATGGGTATTGAGACGGAGAAGCGCCAGAGCAGTATTCTGCGCATCATCGGTATACAATGTACGAACGGCAAGTATAACGACGACTTCGTGTCAAACTACGTCGATATCAACATCAAGCCGCGTATGCAGCGTATCTTTGGTGTGGGCTCCGTGACGTCATTAGGTAACACCTACGCCTTGCGCGTATGGATGAAGCCCGACGTGATGGCACAGTACGGTCTGACGCCTGATGATGTCAGCATTGCCATCAACAGTCAGAGTTTCGTGACCTCTTTAGGTAACTTCGGTGAGCAATCAGATAACAAATACCAGTACTCGATGGAGTACAAGGGTACACTGAAGGAGATTGAAGAGTTCAATGACATCGTGATCAAGACCACCGACGGCGGCCACGTGCTGCACCTGAAAGACGTGGCTGATATTGAGATTGGTGCCAAGACCTACAGCTTCAAGTCCAATATCAGCGGCCAGCCGGGTACCTTCATGCTGATTTTCCAGTCGCCTGGCTCTAATGCTACTGAGGTGAACCAGCGCATCGACCAGATGTGTGAGGAGATGAAGGCCACGATGCCTGACGGACTGGAATTCGTCACCTTGATGAACGCCGACGACTTCCTCTTTGCGGCCATTCATAATGTGGTGGAGACGCTGATCATCGCCATCATCCTGGTGATTCTGGTGGTGTTCTTCTTCCTACAGAACATCAAGGCAACCATCATCCCGTCGATCTCGGTGATTGTGTCGTTGATGGGTACCTTTGTCATAGTCACCTTGGCAGGATTCTCGCTGAACCTCCTGACGCTGTTCGCACTGGTGCTCGCCATCGGTACGGTGGTGGATGACGCCATTGTGGTCGTGGAGGCCGTGATGGCGAAGATGGAAAGCGGTATAACTGATGCCAAGGAGGCTACGCGCCAGGCTGTCGGCGAAGTGTCGATGGCGGTGTTCTCGTGTACGCTCGTCTTCATGGCGGTGTTCATCCCCGTGACCTTTATCTCGGGTACATCGGGTACGTTCTTCACGCAGTTCGGTATCACCATCGCCTCGGCAGTAGGCCTGTCGTGTCTACAAGCTCTGACTACCTGTCCTGCACTTTGTGCCATCATGCTGAGGGTGACGGAAGGCAAGAAGGAAGGCAAGTCGCTACTGTACTACACCAAGAAAGCCTACGACGCCAGCTATAACGCCCTCTTCGACAAATACAGCAGGGGGGTGAAGAAGTTCATCAAGCGTCCCGGCGTGGCTTGGATACTGGTGACCATTGCTGCTGTGCTACTTGTATTCTTTATGATGAAACTGCCGTCAGGCCTTGTGCCGCAGGAGGACCAGGGGTGCTTCCTGGTTGAGGTGGACGCACCAGAAGGCTACACACTGCAGCAGACCTATGATCTGCTGAAGCAGGTGGAAGAGAAGGTGAAGGCTATTCCCGAAATGGAGAGCTATGCCATGGTGAGCGGCTACGGTCTGATCTCAGGTCAGGGTTCCAGCTATGGCTTCATGGTTGTCCGCCTGAAGAACTGGGAAGAGCGTCCGGGTATAGAACACTGCGTCGATATGGTTATGTATCGTTTCTATATGGCGTGTGCGAACATTAAGAATGCCACAGTCATTCCGTTCCAGATGCCCCAGATTCCGGGCTATGGTACGAGCAGCAACGTGAACCTCGTGGTAGAGGACCCCACCGACGGCGACCTGTCGGAGTTCTCTAAGAAGACCGACCAATTCCTGGCCAAGCTCATGGAGCGTAAGGAAGTGAGTATGGCTATGTCCACCTACTCGGAAAAATTCCCGAAATTCCGTGTTGAAGTGGATCCCACCCAGTGCAGCCGCGCCGGCTTGTCAGCCAAGGAAGTGCTGAGCACGCTCGGCAACTACTGTAGTGGTTCGTATATCGCCAACTACAACCAGTTCGGTAAGGTGTACCAGTTGTGGACTGCCGCCGCCTCGGAGTATCGTCTCGACCCCACATCGCTCAACAATATCTTCGTGAAGACGAGCAGCGGAAAGATGGCACCTCTTTCAGAGTTTATTACACTGACGGAGATTGTCGGTCCATCTAATAACCAGCACTTCAACCTGTTCTCAAGTATTGAGTGTCAGGTAGCTCCTGCCAGCGGCTACAGTGAGGGACAGGTTCAGGAGGTCATTAAAGAGGTGTTCCGTCAGGAGATGCCCAATACGGCTACCTATGAGTACAGCAGTATGTCGCGTGAGACCGCTGAGGCAGCTGGTTCGAATACCACCACGCTCATCTACTGCATCTGTATCGTCCTCATCTACCTGATTATGGGATCGTTGTATAACTCATGGTTCACGCCGTGGGCCGTGTTGCTCAGTATTCCATTCGGTCTGATGGGTGCCTTCTGCGTCATCTGGCTTTTCGCTAGCATCGGCTTGCCGGGCATGGAGAACAACGTCTATGTACAGACGGGTGTGGTCATGTTGATCGGACTGTTGGCAAAGACCGCCATCCTGATTACCGAGGTGGCCTCTGAGCACCGCAAACATGGCAAGGGCATCGTTGAGTCAGCCTTTGCCGCCTGCCAGGAACGTCTGCGCCCGATTCTGATGACCGTGATCTGTATGGTTGTCGGTATGGTTCCGCTCGCCATCGAGGGCGGTGCCGGTGCCAACGGTAACCGTGCCCTGGCCATGTGCGTCATCGGCGGTATGGTCGTTGGTACCATCGCACTGCTCTTCGTCGTACCGGCCTTCTTCATTATCTTCCAGAAACTCCACGAACGTTTCCAAGGCAGAGAAGTCGTAGAAGTCGCAGAAGTTGCAAACAACTAAGAATAATTTTATAAAACAACGAATTAAAACGAACAATGATTTTTAAGAAACGAATTTGCATAATTGAAATAATTGAATCCACTAATATGTATAATAATAAAATGAGCTCACAAGACTCGGCTTTGTCGCTTGCCTAAGCAAGATTTATTATTTTAATTCGTGAGCAAAATTATTCACATTATTCAAATTCGTTTCTAAAAAGAAAAAGTTTCGCGATATTCGAAAATAGTGTAATGATGAAAAAAGTTATTTTATTCTTTGCAGTCGGTTTCCTGTTCACGGGCTGCGGGTTATATAATAATTATGAGAAGACTGTACAGGAGCCCGAGGGCGTCTTCGGTGCTACGCCGGACATCACGTCGGCAACGAGTGAGACATCCATTGCCGAGATGTCGTGGCGTGAGTTCTTTAGCGACCCCCTGTTGCAGCAGCTCATCGAGCAGGCGTTGGCCAACAATACTGACCTGAACTCCGCCCGCATTAATATCGAGAAGAGTGAGATCTCGCTGAGAACCAAGAAGCTGGCTTTCCTGCCGTCGGTTTATTTCTCTCCGCAAGGCTCGTTCAGCAAGTTTGGCAGCGAGTCGTGGACGAGGAGCTACACCATCCCCCTGGATGTGTCATGGGAAGTGGATGTGTTCGGTTCCTTGAGGAATAAGAAGCGCGCAGCCAAGGCTGCCCTGCTGCAGGCACAGATGACCGAAGAGGCCACACGCTCCAACCTCATCAGCAGCGTAGCCCAGCAGTACTTCTATCTCCAGCTGCTCGACCGCGAGCTGGACATCCTGATATCAACCGATAGTCTGTGGAAAGCCTCATTGGATACGCAGCAGGCTCTCTATGAGAATGGTCAGGCCTATTCGACGGCCGTCAATCAGCAGGAGTCATCGTGGCTCGACGTGAAGCTGCAGATCGTCGCCATCAAGCGTGCCATCCGTTCCACCGAGAACGAGATCTGCAGTCTGCTCTGCATCACCCCGCAGCATATCGCACGCTCTAAATGGTATGCAGATGAGTATCACTCCTCTTCAGATAAACGGTTATTTGAGGAGCGGTACATGAAAGTCGGTGTGCCCGCCATGATGCTGGAGCGCCGTCCTGACATCCGCCTAGCCAATTTCTACATTGAAGAAGCCTTCTATAACGTGCAGGCTGCCCGCGCTGCCTTCTATCCCAGTATCACGCTGACGGGAGAGCTTGGATGGTCGAATAATGGCGGCTACGTCAATCCCGGCAAACTGCTGCTGCAGCTCGTCGGTCAGCTCTCGCAGCCGATCTTCGCCCGTGGTCAGATCAATGCCAACTACAAGACGGCTCAGCTGACGGAGGAGAACCTGAAGAAGAAGTATGTGCAGGCTATCGTCGATGCCGGCAACCAGGTGAATGAGGCGATTGCCGACTGTCGGGCTGCTCGTCAGAGTCATGAATATTACCACCGTCAGGTGGAGGTACTCCATGAGGCCTATATCGGTACCCACGAGCTGATGGACAATGGTAAGGCCCAATACCTCGAAGTGCTCACCGCTCAGGAGTCGCTCCTTAACGCCCAGCTCAATGAGGCTTCGAACATGTACAACGGTGCTCAGGCACTGATTTCCCTCTATGTAGCCCTTGGTGGCGGTACGAAGTAAAAGTTCATAATTTGTATATAATAAGATGGGGCTGTCAAACGACAACCCCATCTTAGTTTCAGGCGGGCACGCCATCACTCTTACTGTATAAAGACGCTCTTATGGTTCCTGTCACGGCCTAAGTAGGTCACCGAACGCACCAGCACCTTCACACTGAGCAACATCTGCTGGTCGAGGCCGCTGCTATCCTTGCCACTGTGATAATCCTCTTCCACGTGTACCACATAGCCGTCGGCGATGAACCCGTCTTCATAGCTGGTCATTCGGTTGTCGGCCCCCCACAGCACATTAAAGAGCACGGAGAAATTGAAAGAATGGTTTAGGATGGACTCTTGATAGAATTGCTTCGCATGATGGGAAGAATTAACACGGACGGTGAACTTCAGAATCACCGGCTCTGTGGTGCCGTTCACCTCGCCCACATGGTTACGGTTATGGACACAGTCGTAGACCAGACGCTGAATCGTCAGGCAGTTCTCCTTCAGTATATTCAGCGGGTTCTCCAAGATATTCTCATGAATCAATACCGCCTTCAGCTCTTGTAATTGAATGGTTTCCATATTTCTTAACTTTACTTCTTATACTCTGGCGAAATCAACATCGTCGATGCTGACATTATCTGCCATAACACTTAGTTTGAACAGCCTGCGCTTGGACGAATTGATATCGTATATCTCAGAGAGTCCAAAGCAGACAGCACCCTCAAAACAGACCTCTTGGGTGTCAGTACCGTTATCGCCCGGTGAAGAGAGGTCGATGACGATTCTCCCGTCGCGACAGCTCTGATCGGAGAACCACTCCAACAGATACAGGTCTTCCTTACCTGGAGCCACCACACTCAGCTCAACCCGGTCGCAGCGGGTGGAACCCTCAGGACAATAGTCATTATAAGGCCGGTCTATGACGAACCGGCAGTCGGCCACCATGTAGTGTTTGGAGTAACGCTTCGTTGTGTTGTCGCCGAATTCTAATACTGCTGTCAATGCCATAACTTATATCATTTTGCAATTCTGCTGCAAAAATAAGAAAAAAAATCGAATCAACAGCAACTAATATAGAAAAAATAATGTATCTTTGCACCCATAAGAGACTACTCAACATGAAACTGACGTCCAAATCCTTTGCCAACAGGCTTACCAGGAAAGTTCTGGTAACAGTCCTGATCATCATGGCTGTCACACTGACGATGATATTCATCGCTGCCTATCGTGCCATGAGAGGTGAAACCACAGGCCGATACTTAGGTATGATGAACGTCGTATCTGAAACGATTCTCGCAGAGATCAATGGCATGGAAAAGGGGACGAACTTGAGTAGGGAGCTGCAGCGGATTGACGAGGAGTGTAAGCAGAACGGGATGCGGGATATAGACTGGCGCTTCAGTCATCTCGACTTCTATTCGTTCATCATCGACAAGAACGGTATGTACGTAGCACATCCGGACAGTGAAAGGGTGATGAAGGAGCATATCCTTTCCCATGTGTCGGACAATTTCTATTCTGACTGCAAACGTACAGTCCAAGATATGATGCAGATGAAGAGCGGCATCGCTCCTATGGTGGTCGATGACGTGTGGACGGATGTTTACTACACGCCTATAGCATCCACCGGCTGGTGTTTGGGGATGGTGGTACCGAAAAGAGCCTTGGTCACGCCGATGATCATACTGCTTTTCAGCTTGTTGTCGGCTACGGGGTTAGGACAGATTCTGGTCTGGGTCATCTGCCGCCGCGAAATCCGCCAGGCCACGAAGCCGTTGGTAGCCCTTACGAAGTCTTCTGACGAAGTGGCAAAAGGAAATTTCGAGGCTCCTCTGCCTGAACTGGAGTATCAGGACGAGATCAGTGCGCTGCGGGACTCATTTGCCACCATGCAGCAGTCGTTGGTGACATACATCCGCGACTTGGAGGAGACAACGGCCAAGAAAGCCGCTATGGAGAATGAACTGAACGTGGCACGGAAGATTCAGATGTCGATGATTCCCAACCGTTTCCCGCCATTCCCGAAACGGAATGACGTGGATATCTACGGATCACTGACACCTGCCAAAACGGTTGGCGGTGACTTGTTCGACTTCTTCATCAGAGACGATCGGCTCTTCTTCTGCATCGGTGATGTCAGCGGCAAGGGAGTGCCTGCGGCACTGATGATGACGGTAGTCCACTATCTGTTCCGTAGTATCTCGGCCCATTTCGACCAGCCGGACCGTATCGTGGAGATCATGAACGACTGTCTGGCTGCCGACAACAAGTCGCTGATGTTCTGTACATTCCTCCTCGGTGTACTCGACTTGAAGAGCGGTGTGCTGAAATACTGCAATGCCGGCCATGAGGCACCTTACATAATCCATTCAACGATTGAAAGGATGCCGGTTGATTCAAACATGGCCTTAGGCGTCATGGAGGGCATGTCTTTCAGTCCCCAGGAGATCAAGTTGAAGGAAAACTCCTTGTTGCTATTATATACAGACGGATTGACGGATGCCGCGAATCCAGATGGCAAACTGTTCGGCAAGGAGCGCGTGGACGAAGTCCTGAGGCGGGCCTTGGATGAGGGCATCGGGAATGCATCGGAATACATCGGCAGACTGACCGAAGAAGTCGCTGCTTATGTGAAGGATGCACCCCAGACCGACGACCTGACTATGCTGGCGATCAGGAGATTGTAAAATTAAAGAATTAAAAAATTAAAGAATTAAAAATTATAAAATTAAATAATTACTACAATGAATACGACAATTGAAACGTCAGAGGGGAAAGCCCTCGTCACATTTGAAGGTGTCATGGATTCTTACATCGTAGAAGAGGTTAGCCAACAGCTGGAACCGCTTTATGAGCTCACTGACACTGAGATTACGCTTGACTGTACTAAACTTGAATACATTGCTTCAAGCGGGCTGCGAATGTTCTTACTCTTGCTGAGGGAAACGAAAGCCAACGGATGTCAGATCCTCATCAAAGGCGTCAGCCCGGAGGTAATGACCATTTTCGAATCTACGGGATTCACCAAATGTTTTAAATTTGTCTGAATATGGATAACAAGCATATTTTCTATAGGCTCACATTAGGCCATTTCATAGCAGAGAAACAGCCCAATGATCTGATATTGGAGCAGGGTAACCGTATCCAGTTCGACGATAAGGATAAGAAAGTCTCATACTACGTCACGCTGCTGGGCGTCAAGGCCAACAGAAAGATCTACCAGCCCACAGAGATCGAGGCCGAAATCGACTTCATGCAGAAGACGACCGACAGCACAGAGACCGAGAAGACCCAGGCGCCCTCCTTCGAGGCGGTCAGCGACCTGCTCCTCAAAAGAACGGCCAAACTCGAGATCGTACACAGGAAGGACGACACCACCTTCGACAGCGATCGCGCCTACACCATTGCCGAGAACTGCTACGTCTTCGGGCTCAACCCCCAACTCAAGCGCGACGTGAACGGCGTGAAGATGTCTGTCAGGATGAACATCTTCAGTATGGACAAGCTCATGACGCTCAACCAGTACAGCAAGGCATACGTAGCCCGCAAGCTCGGTTCAGGCATTCTGAAGCCAGAGAGCCTCACATTCGGAAAAGACCCCGAGTCGAAAGCACCCCTGGTCAAGACAAACATCAAGGACATGAGATTCCTGAAATACGAGGAGCAGTTCATCGTTCCCGACGACAATGGAAAACAGACGGTGGCAACGATTCCCTCGGAATTCATACAGCCCTACCTCGTGCAGTACAACGAGTCATTCTACGACTTCCTCGTGCGCACGGCCAACCGCTGCGGCGAGTTCCTCTATTTTGAGGACGGCGAGCTGACATTGGGCCTGCCCGACAGCGGCACCCCTCTCATGATCGACGACTTTGAGTCGGTGACCGTACAGAGCGTCACCCCGGCACCTTTCGATATTCCGGTCTATGCCCGCGACAGCGCCAAGGAGGGTATCGGCGCGCCCAAGCACATGAACTGGACGCCCATAGACAAGAGCGACAGCTATCCCAAGGATGCCTTCCCCGAAAACACATCCTACAACTCGGAAGTGGCAACGGATGAGTATATCTTCCCCCTCTATAAGGACAAGGCTACCGACCTGGCGCGTGAGATGATGTACGACGGCGGGCATCGGGCGGCTATCTTCAAGGTGATGAAGGTCATGAAGACCATGGCCTCAAGCACCAAGTCGGGCGGCAAGACGGCTATCGATACTGTCGTCAAGTCGGGTGTGCCAGAAGCTATTCAGAGCTTCTTCGTCAATCTTAAGGCAAACAAAATCAACAAGAAACTGAACAGCACTTTCATCAACCCGATGAAGGGCAACAGCGAACAGTGCGACGGCGACAAGGTGGTGCAGTTCGGTACCCTTTCCGAGAAGGGATGGACAAGCCTGAACTACTACAGAGACATCCGCCGGCATGAGGAAATGCAGCAGCAGAAGATTATCTGCATCAACATGAGCACTCATTTCTATCCAGTCAAGCTGGGTCAGAAAATCGGCATTCCGGGATCAGACAAAACCTACGTGGTGATTCAGATAGTACAGAACACTGAGGGAGAGTGGCAACACGACTATGAGACCTACAACGGCCGCCCTGCCGAGCATACTTCCACTCAGCGCACGATGAAGATATTTGCCATTCCCTCGTATGAGGGCGAAAACAAGAAAGAATGCTTCATCCCGCCCGTACAGCCTGTCCCCGTCATCCGTAAATCCGGACCTCAGACAGCCTTCGTTGTTGCCAGTAACGACCCGAAATACCAGGGCCGCGTGCGTATCACCTACCCATGGCAGTCGTTAGGGACCCAGATTCAGGAGCGGCTCGATGCTGCTACGAGTGCATTAGAAGAAGCTCGGGGAAATCAGGAGCGCCTCACATTGAGAACGGAGCAACTCAGGAAAGAGTACCAGCAGCTGGTAATCGAGGAAGAAGAAATGGAGAAATGGGCTAGGATGTCAGATGCCGAACGGGAAATGAGGAGAAAAGGGCTGGAAGAGGAGATCAAGACGCTTGAACAGAGCATCCTGAATCGGGAGAATGCCATCAGTCAGGCCAGTAAAGCCGTCAGAGACAAAGAATCTGAGATTGACAATCTGCCGGCAGATACTGAGAACCGTGAGGCCCGTCTGACAGAGCTCGAAGAAGAAAAGCAGATCCTGATTCTGAGGAAATCCGATACAATTCAAGAAAACGAGCCGAAGATTGCCGAGGAAAAGGAATTGCTGGCACGCAAGAAAGCACATCTCGCAGAACTGGCAAAGGTCGAGGATAAATCTAAGAAGGATGCCGTTATTAATGAGAAGCAGAACGAGCTCAACAGCGTGGCTGATGACCTGAAGATATCCGAGAATCAGGAAAAGGCAGCCGAGAATGATGTCAAGGCGAAAGAGAAGGCCAAAGATAAAGCCGAGGATGACAAGAAAAAGAAACTGGAGAGCATCGCCACACCGTGGATCCGTATCGCCACACCCGTGGCCACAGAAGGCGGTGGTTTCTTCTATGAGCCCCGTATGGGCGACGAGGTGCTGGTGAACTTCGATAACGACAACGTGGAGCGTCCCTACGTCGTGGGTCAGCTCTATTCGAAGGAAACTCTCGACCCCCGGGAACGCATGAACCGCAAACTGAATACCAAGTCACTGGGCACAATGGCATTGGTGTCGCCCAACGGCCATCATATTGCCTTTAACGACCCCGAAGACGGCTCGAATTTCCTGAATGGTGTCGTCCCCGTCGTGGGCGGTATCAATAAATTCGCCACTTTGGGCATTCCAGTCGTTTCACCCTTTTTTAACTTATCTGCCCTGCACCCCAAGAAGGCCAAGGACCTGACGGGTGGCATTCACATCGGCGACCGATACGGCCTCTATGAGATCTCCATGTCGTCCGATGGCCGTAAGATCAATATCAGTTCGCCCTTGGGACAGGTCAACCTCAATGCCTTTACGGGCATATCCATTGATGCACCTAACGGAGACATTAAGATCAGGGGTAAGAACGTGAACATCAGTGCCGGCAACAAGGTGACGATAGAGTCGGGTACGAATATCGGACTGGGTGGCGGTATCGGCGGCCCCGACTACCAGTGGATCAAGGGAGAGCGCTGGTGGGGATGGACTCGCTTTAGCAACTGGAATAAGACGATGTTCCATGCTCTTGGCCACGAGATCCTCTTGCAGATAGCACCCGAAGGAGGCAAGCAGGCTTACAAGGAGGCTATCCCCCTTGTCAACGTGGAGTTCTTCCGCTATCTCACGCAGGTGTTCCTGCGGCCCATCGACGGAACCATGCTCATCAAGAGTCGCAAGTATATGCTCCTGGAGGCTGGAAAGGGAAAGGCCATGGTGAAAGCCGACCGCTACAAAAAGAAAAAGCCCGACGACTACTTCAAGGTCTTTGAGAGCCTAATGATTTGTGTGGACTTTATCCAGAACGGCATGAAGGACTTCTACGACAAGTATGATGACCTCTGGGGAAAGGCATACAACGCGAAGATTGCCTGGGACAAGTGGGTGGAATATCGTCTCATAGATCTCAAAGATCCCGACGTGGCGAAGATAGCCTGGCAGTACGACACGACCCAAGACTGGGATCCGACGTCTATTACAGACCTGCTGGGGGAAGATAAATTCAAGAAGTCTGTCACAATGTTTGTAGGGAAAAAGGAAAGGATTGACAAGACCAAGCAGCTGGCTAGTGCGTATGGTGAGTCTATCTATAACCTCCACAAGCATGTCCTCACGATAACAGACCTCATGAAGAACATCCAGAATGCCAAGTACGGTCCCCCCCTTCCTGCCGCAGCTGTAGTGCCTGCAAATGTACCGGGAGCGAATGTACAAGTGCATGAGGCTACAATTTCACACTGGGTCTTTGAGATTCTCAATACCACCGTCAACGAGGCCAACCTGCTTGCCGAATGGAAGAAAGTATATGTAACTGACGCAGGCGATACTACCAATGCTTTCCTCAGCGTCGAGCATCCCAAGGACATCTTTACCGAAGGGCGCACTGAGTTCAAGCGTAGGATGGCGGCCACGTTCCTACTCAAATTTAGCGCAAGCGACGAGAACAAGCAAGGCCATTACATCCATATAGCCTACGATGAGCGCCATTTCGCCAAGGATGCCAAGTGGTGGAAGCTGAAAGGAAGCAAATACGGAAAGGAGAAGCTTTCGAAGGACTACTACTGGAAGCGCTTCGTGCAGAATATGGACCGTTACATCCAGAACAGTAACTTCTGGAGAGTGTTCGCCATGTCGTTTGCCGATACCTTCTGGAACGACAAGTTCAAGAAGGACTTATGGACGACGACTGACATTTGGGACAAGGATCAGGGCGGACAGATACTGATGTCGGACAATGAAGACTATACGCTGAACATCGTGAAGGACGGTGTCCAGAGTGAGGATGCCGGCAACCAGTTCAACCTCAACCGGCTGACACGGAAGTTGTATGATATTAAGTAAAGGAATCAGAAGAGATGGATAACATATTTGAATTATTGGAAAAGAGACTTTCCGCGTTTGAGGCAAGCGTGGAGAAAGACCTCGAAGAAATGCGCCAGTGCAAGGCTGAGATGCGGCACCTGACTGCCGAGTTCAGCAGCAAGATGAGGAAAGGGCGCTATGAGCGCGACGACGAGCGGATCATCCTCTCCGCTCCGGAAATCATCATAGGCAATGTTGATAGCGACGGCATGCTGCTCGACGGCTCATCGGTCATTACCGTCCGTGGTACGAATGTAGGCCTTCAGGCTGCTGGAAATGGCGGTAAGGTAGAGACACGGGCAGCCAGCATCCGCCAGGTGGCAGAAGACCCAGGCGACGACGGGCGTGAGCATGTGGTAGGAACGATATCAGAGGTGGTCAGCCATGCCCGCCATATCATCGTGCAAAGCGAGAATGCCGATGGCACCTTCGCCCTGGCGGCAGTACCTAGCGGCAGCAGTGGTGTATTTATCCATGCCGACGAGCAGTTAGACCTATCGGCCACAGCTACGGCAGAGAGCCGCGAAGAGCGGATACAGGCGCTCATTGAGAGCCTGGAAAGCCGGAAGGAGGATCTGAAGGAAGAACTTGAATTGCAGCAGGAGTCGTTCAAGGAAACCTCTAAGGAGATTGACGGGCTGATGGACGATCGCGAGAAGCTGCTCGACGACAAAGAGGGCATCACCTCCACCTATCAGGACATAGAATGGCTGAACATACAGATTGAAGAGGCCTCCGCCTCACTGGCTCAGACCACCTCACACTATGCCGAGGTGCTCTCGCTGCTGGGCGAGGTGAACAGGCAGATCAAATCGCTGAAGAAGCAGAAGGAAGCTATCGTCAAGGGCGATGACTTCAAGCAACTCTCCACGGGCGCCTCCGTAGCCATAACCGGCGAGTCTATCAGTCTCACCTCTGCCGACGGCGAGGGCAACCTGCGCGACAATCCGGAGTCGGGCATCACGATGATAGCCAACAAGGTCAGCGTAGCCTCCGTGGAGAACGAGGGCCAGCTGAAGCCAGAAGGCCGCATCAGCCTCCAGGCCAAGCATGTAGAGGTAGTCACTGCCGGCGAGACAGACCAACAGTTGGAGGACGACGGCACGCTGACGGCTGCCACCTATACCACCGAGGGCGACTTCACGCTGAAATCGCAGAACATCGCCATCGAGGGTGTGGACTATGAAGTGGCCGACAAGCAGTATAAGGAGAAGCAGCTTACTGCCGACAGCAAGATCAAGCTGCGCGCCAAGACCATCGAGGTCAGCACCGAGGGCTCTGCCAATATCGAGGTGGATGCTGAGGGCAAGCTGACGAAGGCCAATATGACCGCCGAGGGCGACATTATCGTGAAATCTAAGACCGTGACCGTGGCCAGTGCCGACTATGACATCGAGAATGGCGAGGCCAAGGAGAAAGCGCTGGCACAGGGTGGCAGAGTGACCGTCCGTGCCGAGAAGACCGACCTCTCACCAGTCGATGCCGAGGGCAAGTTGCTGGAAGGTAGTTCGATGATCCTCATGGCCGATCAGATGTTCGTCGGTGCCACGTCAAAGGAGGTCAAGAGCAAACTCCTGCAAGCCGCTTCCGACACGGTGGGACTCTTTGCCGACACTACGTTCGAGGCTCAGCAGGGCGACGGCAAGGCCGTGCTACAGCTCGACGGTGGCAATGTGGCTGTGGGCGGCAGCAAGACACAGGTGTTTGGCGATACTACCATCAATGCCAATACCGAGGTCAAGGGCGAGCTCAAGGCACCAAAGATTTCTGGCGACGACGTTCAGGTCGGCTCACACTTCAAGTCGCCTAACATCGAAGACGGCATGGGTGCAGGAGCAGCTGGCGGTGGTGGCAGCCTGAGCGCCAAACTCAAGGAAGAGGAAGCACCGAAAGAGTAATGTTAATAAAATAAAGTTATCGTATGAATAGTTTTCTTTTAATCCAAATAGATGAAGTAGGCCGGAAGATGGACGGCTACACGATGCTGCTGAGCTACCGCTATATGAACCTCTGCGTGAAGGCAGAGATTGCATCGGTGATGCCTGTAAGCATTAATGACGAAGGCACGGAGTTCGATATAGAAGAAGTGGCCGACGTGGCCATAGCCAACGATTATCAGATGGTGATCTATCCCAAATATCCTGAACTGCTCAGCCAGATCATCAATGGTGTCGCTGAGGCACATCCTGAATTCAAGCTGAGTATCAAAAAGGGCGAGATGACTTATGCCGACCCCGACGACGATGACCCCGGCGACACTCCCTCCAAGCCTGCGTCCGTCAACCTCGACAAATTCCCTGACGCAGAACCGGGCGTCGACAACACTGGTCTATTCCTCCTCTACACCATGCCTGAGGTCGATAAGCCCCGTCGCGATCTCCTCACTGCTGCCGTCAAGAGTCTCCACGCAGAGTGCATGATGCGCATTGATTCGCTCTATGCCCGTCATGCTGAGATCTTCATGAATATGTTGATGAATCCCACGTCGCCCAAAGAGGCAGACCTGTTGAAGGACAAGCTCAAGCAGATCTACGAGGAACACAAGGAACGTGCCGACAAGCTGCGTGACGAGAAGCTTCAGGAGATCGACGATGGCTATGCACGCTACACGCTCAAACAGAAGGACATCGATACCCAGAAGAACGAAGAAGCCGATAATATGGACTACAGTAAAGGCATTAGGATAGCCCCCTCCTAACCTCCCCCAACTGGGGGAGGAGAGAGGCGGGAACCGCGGCAGAATCGGTGGATAATCTGGCGGTCGTCGCCTAAATAGATATATCGTTCCATACGCTCCAGCAACGAATAGTTGTCGTGATTCAGTTCGCTGTCGTCGATGACGAGTGCGTCGAACTCATAGCCGGGTTCGAAGCTGCCCACACGGCCGAAGAAGCTGCCTGCCGACTTCGTAGCCATCCAGAACGCTTCTGACAGGGTGAGGAACGGCCGATCGTGCTGCTGCTGATAGTGCATCTTGCTCACCTGGATGGCATAGACCATCATACGGAAGATGTTCAGGTCGTGACCGCCGCTGATGTCGCTGCCAAGACCTACGCGCAGTCCCTCATCGAGGAACTTCCGGATAGGCGCCATACCAGATGCCACGTTGAAATTCGACGTAGGACAGTGGGCCACCATCACGCCACGGCGCTTCATCAGTTCCAGCTCTTCGCCTTCAGTCCATACGCAGTGGGCCATCACGGTAGGCGTCTGCCCGAAGAGGCCGTAACGGTCGTAGGCGTCGCCGTAGCAGGTGCTGTCCGGCTCCAATGCCTGTACCCAGGCGATTTCGTCCTTGTTCTCAGAGAGGTGTGACTGTACGGGCAACTGGTATTTGGCTGCCAGCTCGCCACAGGCGCGGAGCATCTCAGGGGTGCAGGTGGGAATGAAGCGAGGGGTGACGATGGGGCGGACGAGAGGAAACCCCCTCCCGGCCTCCCCCGACTGGGGGAGGAGGGGGGAAGGCGGAAGGAGATTAGTTTCGGGGGGATAGGAGGAAAGCAAGCTTTCATAGCCTTGGGTGTAGGATTCGACAGATTCGGAGAGGGCTTCGGGACAGTTGCGATTCATCGCCACCTTACCCACCAGCGCACCCATGCCGGCCTCTTGGAAGAGGCGCATCAGCAGACGGGTGCTCTCAGTATGGATTGTAGCAAAGACACAGGCCCGCATGGTGCCGAAGCGCCAAAGGTCGCGGATAAAGCGACGGTACATCCGCTCGGCATAGGCCGTGTCGGCATATTTCATTTCCTCGGGGAAGGTGTAGTTCTGGAGCCAAGGCAACAGTTCCAGATCCATCGCGATGCCCTGGTTGCGATACTGCGGGGCGTGCACGTGCAGGTCGTTCATCGCTGGTATCAGCAGACAATCGCCGAAATCAACGACTTCGGCATCCTGACAATCTAACGACGCCAGATCGGCCGCCACTCCTGTCACGCACCCATCGGCATCAACGGCTACATAGCCGTTTTCTAACACTTCAAAACGGCTTCGCTCTTTCGTATAGAGTATATGCGCCTTATAAATCTTCTTCATAATGATTCAGTTGAGTTTTAGCCCCCCGAACATTTATTCTTCTTCGACTGACCACCTATCAGGGATGCCACTGTCGTTTCTGGGCCAATCGACACCTGCTGCCTTAACGAAGATACAAGAGGTTTTGCCTGGTGTACCTTTCAGCCAGTTATAGGTACAATTACTTGACGGGATGTCGGTTGCCAAGCACTTCAAGTATGTGAAATTAGTGCAGCCGTTGAACATATTATAGTAGCACTGCTTCTTCAGCACGGTGGCTGGAAGCACGAGATCCTTGCCCTCAGTGTGGTAGATATATGTATTTTCTTGGAATAGGTTCTGGAAGGTATATGCGTATGGAAGTTCCGTCATTGTGGCAAAGTTGTCCTTGCTCAGCAGGCTCATGATGTTGCCATATATGTAGCATTTTGCTTTGCATTTGATCCGCATATAATTGCTGGAATTAGAATTTCCTATTGTAGCCTGCGTGCCACGGAATCTGACAACGTCACCCTTAATGATGGAAATTTCTTGGTTGCTCTTATAGGTTTTCCACTCATCACCGTTCTTACTATACTCTAGGTCGCCGCTTCCTGTCGCCCATACAGAACCTTTATTATTGTCGAAACACTCAAAGGTCAGTGGATCGGTATAGGCTCTGGGCTTTTTCTGCATCTTTGCCGTGATACGGTAGAACTTGCCGTCGGCAAAGGTCTTGGTCCCGGCGGTAGTATAGGTATATATGTCTTTGTCGTCGGTGGCAGTAAGCTTCACCGCGGCATTATTGATTCCGCTAATGGCGGCGTATAAGTCATTGGTAGCTTCTTTCGGAGTGATGGTGATGGAACCTGGTGAAGTGTTCTGTAGCAGTCCGTCGGCCTCGATGGTCAGTTTTTTTACCGGCAAATCGGAATTATCCGCTTTCTTAAGTGTAAACCTGACGATGGACTGTAGGTTGGTAAAATGGGCATCGGTGGCCGAGACAAACGAGTCATCGGCATAATTTACGGTCACCGTTGCCGTCGCATAGTCGTAGTTAGCAGCAATATCAGCCAAGGTCCCCTTTTGTCCGGTATAGTCCCTTCCAGTTCGGGGGAAGGCAAGGGTCAGCTGGTCACCCTTTTTGACGGTTCTGTTGAGTGTAGCTTTGAGTTTTGTCTGGTTAGATCCATACGACGTGGGTACCATGTTGCCGAGCACGACATTGTTATCCGAGGACAGAACGACCACTTGGTCGCCCTCACTCCAGATGGCGTTGATGGCGTTGTTCACGGGGGGATTCAGCCCACGGGTATCTGGAGTCGCATTGCTCTTCGTGGCATCGACGGTCAGCGTGCAACCCTTATCCGGGAGAATGTCCTCCCGGATAAGGTCGCTGCTGCATGCTGTCCATGCAATAACCGCTAACGGCAGCAGGATTTTAATCCCAAACCTCCTCACCGCCATCAATGTAGGCGTCACGTTCGGTATAGGTATCGTCTTGCAACCTCATCGTGACTTTGTACTTCTTGAATGTGCCCTTGGTAAGGGTGACGTTTGACCTGGTGTAGCTGTAGACTTTACCATCACTGGACTTTGCCGTCAGGGTGTACTGATCAGCTGCCTCGTTGTCGTTACGGATGGCTACATAGAACACGTTAGTGGCTGCTGACGGTTTAATGACGAGTGCACCTCCCTTGTCTGTTGCCGTGCCGTTGAAACTACATTTCTTCACCAACTGATTTCCGGCTGTTGTAATGGTCAGCTCTGTGGTGTTAAAAGCTGTATTATTAGTATCAAGAAGCGTGAACCTGGCGATGGCCTGCTGTGCTGCTCCAAACAAGGCTGTTGTACCATAGACCTTGTTGTTGGCGCTGGCATCGATGTAGACGACACTGACGTTGGCCGTAGCATAGTCATAATTCTTGGAGATGGTCTCCCACGTTCCGTCCTGATTCGTGTACTCCCAAGTGGCGCGTGGATAGATGAGATTCAGTGCATCACCCTCTTTCAGGCCATCAGTAATAAAATGATCGCCTTCGAGCTTTGTTTTCGTAGGGGTGGCTGAACCACTAGTATCGCTCGTTGGATGGAGTTCACCTATTTTGTCCTGCCAGTTGTTTTTATATACCGTCACAAGGTCTGTAGTCGTCCAGAAAGTCTTAAGAACGTCACCAGTTACAGAGATGGCACGCGTTCCGCTCTCTTCACTGTCGACATAGTTAGACTTGACACCGTCAAGGGTTAACTGGGAATAGGTGGAGGGTTTCTGCTCGTCGTCTGACGAACAGGCACTGAATGTAGCTGTCATGGCCATCATGGCCATCACGGCAGAGATGCTCAATAAAATCTTTTTCATACTGCTTATTTTTTTGAGTTATACCTTAATTATATATTATTCTTGCATGACGATACTATGGGTGACGTCGTAGTCGGGATTGTCGTCACCGCCTTCTTGGTTGGATCCCTGCGACAGGTAGCGCAGATAACCGTCCTCAATCTCCTGGAGCTTGTCGTCTCGGCTGCCGAGGATATTCCTGAGGGTCTCATCGTGCATCCTGTCCAGTTCTTTGTTCACCTCGTCCAGCTCCTCAGGCTTTTGGGATAAGACCTGGACATAGGCGCCCTGCTCCTCGGTATATACCTGGTCGATCTTCAGCTTGGCCTCGTCGTACAGGCTCTTCACCGCTTCGTTGAGGAAGTCGTAGCGGTTTTTGTCCACCTCTGGCATCTCGTATTCCAGATACTGCCGCTCTTCGGCGCCGACCTTCATGGTCTTCATGCTGAGCTTGAACTCCGGATGTACGTTGATCACGCCCTGCGTGATATACCTGATATATTCGTCGTTTTTCG
>JAEEGH010003705.1_pt1 | contig 39843 bp, 28 predicted proteins | sample 9134181 | NCBI WGS metagenome assembly JAEEGH01 (sample SAMN16246544, study PRJNA631951) | gut metagenome | biome: gut microbiome; feature: rumen; material: DP-attached | host: Bos | place: Iran: Karaj | collected 2018-10 | reverse complement strand
CTGCTGCTCCATCTCGTGCATCATCTCCTCCTCCATCTGGGCGTGCACCTTCTGGCGCTTCTCGCGGTTGTGCTTGGAGGTCTTCGACTTGCCGAGGGGCGAGAGGCGGGCGAGTGTGTCGCGTATCTGCTTCTCGATTTCGTTGTCGTCTATCTCGACGGGCTTCTTGTCCTCTTTCTTTTTCTTCTTCTTTCCACCAGCGGCCTGTTGCTGGGCGGCGTTCTTCTGGCTCTCCTTTTTGTCCTTCTCCTTCTTTTCCTTCTTGGCAACCTCGGCACCGATCTTCTTCACCTCCTGGGCGCTGACGGCGGCCTTCTTGGTATGCTTACGTTTGCGCTTGCTGCCGGGGGTGTCGGCACCGTCCTTACTGAACTGGCTGAGGTCGATCTTGTCGAGCACCTTGGGGCCCTCGAGTTTCTGGTACTGAGTCTCGATGAACTCGGGTTCGGGCTTGGGTTCAGGTTTCGGAGGTTCGGGGACAACGGGAGCGGGAGCAGGCTTCTCGGCCGGTTTGGCAGGTGGCTTGGGCTGCTGGGGGGCAGCGCCACCTTTGGGCTTGGCGGCAGCCTCGGTCGAAATCTTCTCGCCTTTCTTAGGTTTCTTCTTTTTGTCGGGACGCATGCGCTGGTTGATAGCACTGAGGTCTATCTTGCCAACGACATTGAAGGGGCTGTCGGAGTCGGCAGTTTGTGGAGCTGACTGCGGTTCCTCGGCCTCGGGGGTCTCGACGGTAGGCTCGGGCTCGGCAACGGGCTCGGGTTCAGGCTCGGCAACGGGCTTGACAACCTCTTCGACGACAGGCGTCTCAGGCTTCTGCTTCGGTTCGGCGGCAGGGGCGGGCTTGGCGGCTTTGGCAGCCTTGCCAGCCTTGGGCACGCTGTAGCCCTTGATGACCACCTCTTCGGGTTCCGAGTCGGGCTCGACTTTGGCATTGGCCTCCACCACACGGTTGCCACCGGTGGGCATAAGCTCTATCTTGTCGGCTTCCTGCTTCACCATGCGTTCGCCCTGGAAGGCGATGGCCAGCAGTTCGTACTGCTCGTCGCTAATCTTAGTGTTGGGGCTCTGCTCCACCTGATGCCCCTTCTTGGCCAGATACTCCACGAGGGTCTGTATACCCACGTTGAAGTCCTTTGCCACCTTGTTAAGCCTAAAACTTGCCATTGTTGTCGAGTCCTTTCTTTTTAGTTGATAATTGAAAAATGATAATTGAAAACCGAGGTTTCAATTATTCAAATTCGGCCTTGAGCACTTCGATGACGTGGTCGATGGTCTCTTCCTCGAGGTCGGTGCGGGTCATGAGTTCATCCTTAGGCAGTGCAAGCACGCTCTTGGCGGTGTCGCAGCCAATCTTGATGAGCTCGTCGATGACCCACTGCTCAATCTCGTCATTGAACTCCTGCAGTGCCACATCGTCGTAGTCCTCGTCGGTGTCGCGGAACACCTCGATCTCGTAGCCCACCAGCTTCGAGGCCAGCTTGATGTTGTAGCCGCCCTTGCCGATGGCCAGGCTCACCTGGTCGGGCTGCATAAACACCTCGGCCTTCTTCTCTTCCTCGTTGATCTTGATGCTGCTGATCTTGGCGGGGCTGAGGGCACGCTGTATCATCAGGTCGATGCGCGGAGTGTAGTTGAGCACGTCGATGTTCTCGTTGCGCAGCTCGCGGACGATGCCGTGAATGCGGCCACCCTTCACACCCACGCAGCTTCCCACGGGGTCGATGCGGTCGTCGTAGCTCTCGACGGCCACCTTGGCGCGCTCGCCGGGCTGACGGACGATGTTGCGGATGGTGATGAGACCGTCGTAGATCTCGGGCACCTCGGCTTCGAGCAGGCGCTCAAGGAAGATGGGGCTGGTACGGCTGAGGATGATGCTGGGGTTGTTGTTCTTCATCTCAACCTTGAGCACCACGGCGCGCACGGTGTCGCCCTTGCGGTAGCGGTCGCTCGGAATCTGCTCGCTCTTGGGCAGCACAAGCTCTATCTTCTCCTCGTCGAGCACCAGGATTTCCTTGTTCCAGGGCTGGTAGACCTCGCCGACGATAATCTCGCCCACTTTCTCCTTGTACTTCTGGAAGATGAGGCTCTTCTCATAGTCCTGAATCTTGCCCACAAGGTTCTGGCGGATGCTCAGAATCTCGCGGCGGCCGAACTCGCTCATCAGCACGGGCTCCGACAGTTCCTCGCCCACCTCGAAGTCGTCCTCGATCTTCAGGGCGTCGCTAAGCGCAATCTCGCGCACGGGGTCGTTCACCTCGCCGTCGGCCACAATCATGCGGTTGCGGAAAATCTCAAGGTCGCCCTTGTCGATGTTGACGATGATGTCGAAGTTGTCCTCCGAGCCGAAATGCTTGGCCAGCGCGGCACGGAACACCTCTTCGAGGATGCGCATCAGCGTCTCGCGGTCAATGTTCTTAAATTCCTTGAATTCCTGAAAGGAAGCGCTCAAGTCTAATGTCTTCATCTTGGTTGATATTGTATTGTTTCTTGTTTCCGTTCTAGAACTTCAGCACCACGCACACCGTCTTCACGTCCTTGCGCTGCAGGGTCACAGCCTCGGCGGGGCGCTTCTTGGTGCCGGCAATCTGGAGGGTGATGCTCGCCTCGTCGGCAGCCGTCAGTTCGCCCGTCAGCTTCTCGCCGTCGAACATCACGACGTCCACCTCGCGGCCAATGTTCTTCACCAGCTGGCGCGTGAGCTTCAGCGGCGCGTCGGCGCCCGCCGAACTGACGTCGAGGGCGAAATCCTCCTCGTCGCGGTCCAACTGACCCTCGATGGCGCGGCTCAGCTCGATGCAGTCGTCGATGGTGACGCCGTTGTCGCCGTCGATGTCGACATAAATGCGGTTGTCGGGCGTGATTTTCAAGTTCACGAGGAACTTATCACTGCCCTCAAGCACGTTGTTAACCAGCTCTAATATCTTGATTTTCTCTATCATAATCAACAAAAAGAGAGGTTCTCGACCTCTCTCATTCCGCTGCAAAGATACGCACTTTTTTGAAACTGGCAAAATTAATTTATCAAATTCTTCTGCGGAAGGTGGGGGTATGGAGAGGGTGGAGGAAGATTGTTTTGGTCGATACGGAAAAAAAGTGTATCTTTGCATTCGTAAACTGATTGCTATGGCTACTGTTAAGTGTTCAATACCAAAGGGTACGCGCGATTTCCTGCCTGAGGAGATGGCGCGCCGCAACTATATTTTCGACACCATCCGCTCGGTGTTCCGCGCTTTCGCCTTTGAGCCGATAGAGACCCCATCGCTGGAGAACCTCTCGACGCTGATGGGCAAGTATGGTGAAGAGGGCGACAAGCTGCTGTTCAAGGTGTTGAACAGTGGCGACTTCATGGAGGGCGTGGATTTCGGACAGGACTACCACAAGGTGGCGCCGCAGATATGTGACCGCGGCCTGCGGTATGATCTGACGGTGCCGTTCGCCCGTTTCGTGGTGCAGCATCGCGACCAGATTACCTTCCCCTTCCGCCGCTATCAGTTGCAGCCGGTATGGCGTGCCGATAGGCCGCAAAAAGGCAGATACAGAGAGTTCTACCAGTGCGACGCCGACATGATTGGCAGCACCTCGCTGCTCAACGAGCTGGAGTTGGTACAGATGATCGATATGGTGTTCGGAAAGCTGGGGGTAAGCGTGACGGTGAAGATCAACAACCGCAAGGTGCTGGCGGGCATCGCCGAGATGGTAGGCGCGCCGGACAAGTTGGTTGACATCACGGTGGCCATCGACAAGTTGGACAAAATCGGTCTCGACAACGTGCGAGCCGAACTCTCTGAGCGCGGCCTCACGGAGGGTCAGATAGCGGCTCTCGACCCGGTATTCTCGCTTAGCGGCAGTGCCGCAGAGAAGATCGCCGCTTTGGAGCGGATGTTTATCACTGTGGAGGTGGGGCGCAAGGGTGCAGAAGAGCTGAAGGAGCTGTTCGGCTATATTACCGCTGCCGGTCTGAAATGCAATGTGGAACTGGACCTGACGTTGGCTCGTGGCCTGAACTACTACACCGGCGCCATCTTCGAGGTGAAGGCCAACGATGTGCAGATTGGCAGCATCTGCGGCGGAGGACGCTACGACAACCTGACGGTCATCTTCGGCATGCCCGATGTGAGCGGTGTGGGTATCTCGTTCGGTGCCGACCGCATCTACGACGTGCTGACGGAGCTCGACGGCTTCCCCAAGGGGCTGTCGCAGGCCGCCACGGTGATGTTCATCAATTTTGGCGCCGAAGGACAGGCGGCCTGTGTGCGCATGGCGGCGCGGCTGCGTGCCGAGGGCGTCAGCGCGCTGGTCTACCCCGATGCCGCCAAGATGAAGAAACAGATGGAGTTCGCCAACCGCAAGGCGGTGCCTTATGTGGCCTTTGTAGGCGAGGATGAGCTGCGCGACGGCACGGTGACGCTGAAAGATATGGCCGCCGGTACACAGACCACGATGACGGTGGACGAAATGATTGGGAAACTGAAATGAAACGCCTGCTGCTCATAGCACTGCTGCTTCCGATGTGCCTGCTGTCGCGGGCGCAGGACACGTTGCTCACGGCTCCCGTGGCCGACAGTGTAATCGAAGAGGGTGAAGGCGAGTGGCTTCTGATGTATGATACTATTTACCTGTATCGTACTGATACGCAGACGGTCTACCGCACCGATACGGTCTATGTGCTGCGTATCGACACGGTGACCGTGCGGGTGGCCGACACGGCTGCGTTGAGCGCTATGAAGGATAAGGAGAAGTTCTACCGCGAGATATTGAGCAACAACGGTGTGGACAAGGAGAAGCTGGAGGCCGAGCGCAACTACTACATACACATGGTAGACTCGCTGCGGGCGGTGGTGCGCATTGCCGAAATCGAAGCTGTGCGGCGCGAGGAGGCCAACAAGTACCTCGAGGAACGTGCCCGCCTTGCCGAAGAGAAGAATGCCGCCAGCCTCAATAAAAAGAAGAAGGTTCGCCCCATCCAGGGTGTGGCTATGCGCTTCTACCGTACGCCTGACTGGGAGATCCGCCTCAAAGGCAGCAACACTCCTGGCATGTATGACAAGTATATCAGCAACCGCAACGCGGGCAATGTGGAGTTTGACTATGTGACCGGCGCCTCGGTGATGCTGTGGGACATGACGCGTTACTTCAACCGGAACCACACTTTCGGAAGTGATACGACGCGTAGGTCGATACGCCGATTCGACCAGGAGTTTTCCTACGACCTCGGTTTCTATGTGGGCTTCGGCGGAAGCAATTTGTTCAAGAACTTCTATGTGGGCGTGAGCTTCAAGTTTGTAGACTTTTTCTACTTGACGACGGGCGTGAATGTCGCCGAGTATCAGGTGCTGGTGGACGGCTACAAGAACGGCGACGTGATTGGAACCAGCCTCAGCATTGACGATGTGACAGCCAAGGCATGGCTGGTGAAGCCCTTCGTGGCCTTGAGCATCGACCTCGACTTCCTGTCGCTAATCAAGAAATAACCTTTTCTTTATAGCGCCGTGCTGAAGGTGGCTACGCTGATGCGCATGCCCGGGACGGTGGCGAGTGCGTCGGCGCAGGCGGTGAGTGTAGCGCCGGTGGTCATGACATCGTCAACCAACAGTATGTGTTTGCCAGCCAATAGCTCGGGCTTTCTTGTGCGGAAGGCGCCTTCGACATTGCCGCTGCGGTTACTGTGGCTTTGCAGGCTCTGCTGGCGTGTGTAGCGGTGCCGGATAACGGCGCGGGTGCATACGGGGCGCTGTATCACATCGGCGATGCCGCGGCAGAGCAGCTCGCTTTGGTTGAAGCCACGGCGCAGGCGTCGCCACCAGTGGAGCGGTATGGGGACTAGGCATTCGATGTCGTCGAAACGCCCGCTGTGCAGCAGTTCTTGCCCCATGAGACGTCCCATAAGCAGGCAGAGCTCGGCATTTCGGTGGAACTTCATGGCGTGCACCGTGCTGCGCACAGTATTGTCTTGACGGAAGTGGTACAGGGCGGTGGCTGCCTGGAAGGGGATGCGGCCGGTGAGCAGCCGCTCGACGGGGTTGCCGCCGATGCCGGAGTAGTGGGTGGCGGCGAGATCGGTGAGGCAGTGCATGCATACTTGGCGTTCGCCGTGGACAAGTACGTTGCCGCAGCAGGCGCAGGTGCCGGGGAATAGTGTCTGGAGAATGGCGGCGAAGGGCGACATGGTGTTCAAGGCATGAAAAAGCAGCTGTCGCCGTAGCTGAGGAAGCGGAAATCGTGGTCGAGTGCGTAACTGTAGCAATCGCGCCAGCGGTCGCCGATGAGGGCGGATACCAGCAGCAGCAGGGTGCTCTTGGGCTGGTGGAAGTTGGTGACAAGGCCGTTAATGACGCGGTAACGGTAGCCGGGGGCTATCATCAGCTGTGTCTCGCCGTGGAGGGTGGTGATGCCTTGGCGTCGCATCCACTGCAGCACATTGGCGTAGGCGTTGACATAGTCGAGACCATGGTCGTTGAGTTCGTAGGGGTCCCACTGGGAAACATGCATGGACTCGAGGGAGGGCTGCTCCTGTAACTGCACGCCGAACCAGTAGAGGCTTTCCAGGGTGCGCACCGAGGTGGTGCCTACCGCTATTAGCGGGTGTCCGGCATGAGTCACGATGTGTTGCAGGTTTTCTTCGGTGACAAAGACTTTCTCCACATGCATCTCGTGCTCTCCGATGGTGTCGGTGCTGACGGGCTTGAAGGTTCCAGCTCCGACATGCAGGGTGAGGTATTCGGTGGCAATGCCGCGCGCCTCGAGGTCGGCGAAGACCTCGGGCGTGAAATGCAGTCCTGCCGTGGGGGCTGCCACCGAGCCTTCGTGGTGGGCGTAGACGGTCTGGTAGCGGGTGGCGTCGCTCTCCTCGGCGTCACGGCCGAGATATGGGGGCAGAGGGATGACGCCTGCGTTCTCAATCACCTCAGCAAAGCTGTATCCGCCGGTCCAGTGGAAGTCGACCACCCAGGCGTGTCCTTCGGCGTCGCGCCGTGTAGCGGTGAGGGTGCAGGGGGTGTCGCCCACCATACAATGTCCGCATAGGTCGCCTTCGCGCCAGCGTTTGTTGTTGCCCACCATACAGACCCATGGGCAGTGTTCGCGCTGCTCGAAGGCTTCGCTCAGGGAAAGCTGGTAGGGTTCGAGGCAGAACACCTCAATCACCGCGCCGGTGGCTTTTTGGAACAGCAGACGTGCGTGGATGACTTTGGTGTCGTTGAAGACCAACATGGCATCCTGCGGCAGCAGGGCGGGCAGGTCGCTGAAATGGTGTTCGCCGATGGTGTCTCTGCGCAGAGAGAGCAACTTGCTCTGGTCGCGCTGCGCCAGAGGGTAGCGTGCGATGCGGTTGTCGGGCAGGGGGTAGTCGTAATCGGCTATCGGGATATGCTTCAGCTCGTCAAGCATGGCTCCGGCTAGTGAGTAGGGAGAGCAGGATGTACCATAGGATGGCGATGGCGATGCCGAAGATGCCGAAGAGGATGATGAGCACTGCGGCACCGATAAGCAGGATATACCTGACGCGGTTTTCCTTCCAGCCGAAGGAGCTGAACTTTAGCCCCATCAAAGGCACTTCGGAAATCATCAGCAGGCAGGTGACGATGCTGAACGCACCCATCACAATCAGTGCCGTGTTGGACAGCAGCAAGTGATTGATTCCCGGCACTGGCAGCAGGCAAATCTGCGCCCAGTCGGGGTGGACGACGCAGAGACCCAGCGAGGCCCAAATCAGTGCGTTGCTCGGTACGGGCAGTCCCAGGAACGAGTGACCCTGGCGGTCGTCCAGGTTGAACTTGGCCAGGCGGAAGGCGGCGAAGGCGGGCATCAGGAAAGCTATAAGCGCCCAGTATTTCCATCCCTGGAAACACATCAGCATCCGGAACAGGATGAAGGCCGGGGCCACGCCGGAGGTGACGAGGTCGGCCAGCGAGTCCAGCTCCTTGCCCATCGGCGAGCTCACCTTGAGCATCCGTGCGGCAAATCCGTCAAGGAAATCGAACAGGATACCGCAGAACATCAGCAGCGCTGCGCGGTGAAGGAAGCCGAGGGCTGCCATATATGCAGCCAACGCTCCGCAGGTGAGGTTGCAGAGCGTTAGCAGGTTGGGAATCTGTTTCTTCATTGTCTTAGTTGTTGTACAACTTGGTGATGGTGCGGAACTCATCGTCGTCCCAGTACTCCTTAAACTCGGTGTCCACGATGGCTTTACGCTTGTACTCGTAGTCGTCGTCGATGGAGGCTTTGAGGTTCTTCAGGCAGTTGGTCTTGTCACCCAGACGGGCATAGGCCACAGCACGCAGGTATTTCACGTCCTTGTTCTGGTCGAGGCAGCAGTCGAGGGTGCGGATGGCGGTGCCGGTTTCGTCGTTCATCAGCTGTGCAAAGGCGAGGTTGTAGGTGCAAGGGTTGCCTTTCATGGCCTTCTGAGCCTCGCTGTAGTTGCCACGCTTGAGGTTGAGGATGGGGATGTTGGCGTCGGCGTCGTTGCTGCCCTGACGTTTGGCCTCCTCGAAGTAGTACTTGGCGAGGGCGTAGTCTTTCTTGGCCAGGAACAGCAGGCCGGTGTTGTTCAGCACATCGGGGTTGTGGGGGTTGAGGTCGCGGGCCACATTCAGGTAGCGGTCGGCCTCGTCATAGTCCTCCAGGTAGAAGGCCACGGCGCCTGCGTTGTTCCAGGCGGCCCACTCCTGTGAGTGGTTCTCGGTGGCCCACTTGTAGTATTTCATCTTGGTGTCATAGTTGTAGTTGATGTATGCGGCATACATCAGTTCGTCGAAGCTCAGCTTCTCGGGCTTGGTGGAGGCCAGTTTAGCCAGCTCGGCGTCGGTCTTGCGAGCTTCACTGTAGTAGAGGGCAATCTGTGCACGGCGCAGGTTGGGGAAAATCTCATCCTTGAGCTCGGTGTAGGTCTCGGCGGTGGCGGGAATCTTCTGTTAGCGCTTCACCAGGTTCTGCTGCGTCTCCACGATGTTGATGAGGGCGTGGCGGTCCTGTATGTCGCTAGCTTCGACCATCACCACGAAGTGCACCCAGTCCTCGCCGGCGGCGCGGGTGGTGATGACCATCTGTTTCAGCTGCTGGTACTTGTAGTAGTCCACATCCTGCGGTTTCACCTTGGCGCGGCGGGCCATGACGGTCAGCACCTCGTCGAGTATCTTGTTCAACTGTGCGGTGGCCACGTCGGCGCGGTTCTTCGATACGCCCACGTTGTCGGTCTCTTCACCTTCGGGCGAAGCCCAGCCGGTGATGCTGATCTGTTTCGGCAAGCCCTGCTCAAGCATGATGCGTTTCAGCTGCTGCAGGCTGTTGTAACTGTCGAACTTCTGGTTCATCTCGAAGTTCCAGTCCAGCTCCGAGGTGCCGTTGAGGAAGTAGATGTCGGCGGTCTCCACGATGCCCTGGGTCTTGTTGTAGTTGATGGGCGAGATGGAGATGTTGCCCTTGATGTCAACCCACGACGAGGTGTTGTTCACACCGTCGGAGATGAGCACCGGCGAGAACTCTTTGCCGTGGTTGTCGCGCAGTATGTCGTCGCTGAAGCGGGCGTCCTCGTTGGTGCGTTTGCCCTTGTATCCCACCGGGGTCAGGGTCACGCGGCCCGTCTCCATGCCCGGCTTGAAGTCGAACATGTCGCTGTAGGTGAAGCGGCCGCCGTTGGCATAGTTGATGATGTTGCCGTCGCCGTCCATCTTCTCGCCCTTGAGGGTGAGGGGTTCCAGCGGAATGTTGCCGCCTTCCCACGAGAAGACGGGCTGGATGAACACGGCGCAGTTCTTCTTGAAGTATTTCTGAGGTATCTGGCCGGTGAACTTCACCACCACCTTGTCGTCCATCGTCTCCACAGGGTTGGGGTTGGCCTGATAGCGTACTTTGTTGCTGTTGGATTTCATTTTCGTCAGTCCGTTGCAGCCCGTGAGCAGCACCGAAACAAGCGTCAGTACGAAAAGAGTTCTTTTCATTGTATGTTATTTTCTTTATTTATATACACCCTATCAATCACATACTCCGACACTTGGTGTGTGTCGGTATGTGGTCTGTCAAGTTGCAAATATACGACTTTTTTTTGATTTGCCAAAAAAAATCTCGTTTTGAAAAAATGGGGTTAGAGACGGCTGGAGCAGAAGCCTCGGACGGGGCACCAGGTGCAGCCCAGGGGTTGTTCGGGGGCTGCGAATTCGGTCTCGGGGTCGAGCAGCTCATTGAGTTTGGTGGCCAGCTTCTGCTCGAAACGGTCGAAGTGTTCGGGCAGCAGTTCTTCGGCTCCGTCCCAGTGGACGAGACTGACGTCCGCCTTCAAGTGGCGCAGGGGGTAGATGCCCGAGAGCAGCGGCTCGGTGAGGTGGTGTTTGCGGCTGTACATCAGTGCGTAGCACATCAGCTGGAGCCATTTTCCGGGCATGGGGCGACTCTCGAGGCTGTCGGTGGTGACGTTGATTTCTTTGTCGTCCAGGCGGCCGGTCTTGTAATCGATGACGCGTAGGCGACCGTTGAAGCGGTCGATGCGGTCGACGATGCCTTTAAGGTTGACGGGGAAGTGGGCGCCAGTGCTTTCGACGGGGTGGGTGATTTCCTGCTCAAGGGCCACGATTTCAATGCGGTTTCCCTGGAGGATGAGGTTCTTCTCGCGTTGCAGTATGTGGCGCACTTGGCTTTCGCCCACCGAGTGGAGGAAGCTGTTGCGGCCTTCCTGCGAGCGGCCGTGGCTGTAGAGTTTTTCGAAGGCCTCCTGCATCAGCTGCGGCAGCTGGTCGAGGGCTTGGCGCAGGCCGTCGGCGTCGACGGCTCGGCCGATATAGGGGGTGTATATGTGTTCAAGCACGGCGTGGACGCAGGTGCCGAGCTGTGAGGCGTCCAGGTCTTCTTCAACGGTGTCGGGCTCGTTGACATTGAGTATGTTGCTGTAGTAATATCGCAGTGGGCACTCCATGAAGTTGTTGAGTGACGTGGGCGAGAATCCGCGGGTGGCCAGCGTGCGCAGACGCTCCATGACGGCGGGGGTCTTGTGGTGGCTGTCGGTGACGTTGCTGCGGTGCAGGTTGTGGCCGGTGTCCACCACGGTATCGGTTACCTCGATGTGGCCGGGGAAGCGGACAGCCAGTTCGCTGCGCACCTGCTTGATGAAGCGGCTCTCTTCCCCCTTGCCCATACTTTCGGCCTCCGAGCTATAGAGTAGGTATACTTCCTCGGCACGTTGCAGCAGGTGGTAGAAGTTGTAGGCAAAGACGCAGTCTTTCTCCTCGTAGGTAGGCAGGTGGAAGGCGCGTTGCAGCTCGTAGGGTATCAGGGTATTCTGGCTGCGGCCCGAGGGCAGGATGCCTTCGTTGGCCGAGAGCAGGATGACACGCTTGAAGTCGAGGTTGCGGGTCTCGAGCATGCCCAGTATTTGGAGTCCCGAGAGGGGTTGTCCGAGGAATGAGATGCTGTGGCGGCGCGCGATGCGGGTGTAGACTTTTTCGAGGGTGCCGGTATCGGTGATGAAACTGTATTCGGCCTGCAGGCGGTCGAAGAAAGCCAGTATCTCGGCCAGTCCGCCGAGGGCCTGTTTTTCTTTGCGGTTGTTCTCGGTGATGCCGCCGTCGGCTATCAATTCGGCCATGCGGCGCAGCAGGGCCAGCACGCCGTCGGGGCCTGGCACCTCGTCGGGGAAGAGGAAGCTGAGGCGGTCGGTGCCGAGCAGGGTGGCGACGTCGGAGGCGTGGCAGCGGATGAGGTTCTCGCGCTCCAGGTGGCGCAGGGTGCGCTGTCGCAGGTCGTCCATGCCCAGCAGTCGTTCGATGTGGTGGTCGGAGAGCACCTCGACGAGGTCGGTATGGTAGTAGCCTTTGGCTGTGGCTTGCCGGTAGAGCGAGAGCATGCGCAGTACCAGCAGGTGGATGCCACTGTCGGCATAGGCGAACCCCATGGAGATATTCACCTTGTAGTCTTTGTCGCTGTCGGGCAGTGCGTTGAGGGTGGGCATGAGCAGGCTTTCGTCGGCCAGTACCACGGCGGTGCTTTCGGGGTCGAACAGCCAGTCGCTGTGTCCGGCCAGCAGCTGGCCGGCGTATTTGCATTGCAGTACGGCCTCGGGGCATTCCACCACGGTGATTTTCTTATGTCCCTGGGCAAACAGGGAGGTGCCACGCGGGTCTATCTCGGGGAATTCGGTGCGGTGCTTGCGCAGGAAGTGGCCAGCTTCTTGCATGGGGTCGGATGCGTAGTAGGGGTCGCCGTCGGTGAGCAGTCGTCCGATGCCGCGTCGCGCGTACTCGCCGATAATCATGCGTTCGCATTCGGTCATGGCGTTGAAGCCGACGAAATAAATCTGTGTGAAGGGGCAACCTTCAGCCAGTTCGCCGATGTGCTCGGCCACATGGCGGTAGGCCATGCCGCCGTAGGCTTCGCCGCGTGCTGTCAGCCGCTCACGCAACAGGCGGTAGTAGTCGTAGAGCGAGTGGTAGAACTCCAGGTAACTGCGTTGGAAAGGGCTCATCGCGGGGTCCTCGATGTCCCACTCTCCGATGGCCTTCAGGTCGTGCAGGTTGATGAAGAGGTTGCGTGCGTCGACGCAGTAGCGGTCTATCTCGGAGAAGTCGGAGAGCATGGTGTCGCCGAAGGCGATGAACTCTTCGAAGGTCTGGTATTTGCGCTTCTCCCCGCCGATTTCCATGTGAATACGGTAAAGCTCGAACAACAGGAATTCGTTGGGTACTATCTTCAGTCCGCCGAGGTCGGCCACCAGGTCGTCGATGACTGTGGTCCGAGGCAGGAAGAAGGTGCATCCCTCTTCGGCGGAGATGGCCTCGAAGGCGTGGCGCAGGAACAACTCGGAGCGGTGGTTGTTGAAGACCAACAGCACGCGGTCCGCATCGTTGCTGTGTTCGCGCAGTATCTTCCGTGCAACTTGCTTTAGGAACGTCTCCATTGCTGTGCCTGTTGCAGGGTTTCGGGCTTGCCCACGTCGAGCCAGTGCTCCGCATCGTGGAGGTAGCTGCCTATGCGGTGGGTGGCGCCTAGGGCGATGTATTGGTCGATGACAGGGTAGGGGTGGTCTGCCTCGGGCAGCAGGGCGAACAGAGCCGGACTTACGACGGAGATGCCGCTGAAAGCCAGTGCTTCACAGCCCTGTTGCGAGGGGCTCCCGTCGAAACGGTTGACAAGCAGTCCGTCGCGGAAGGCGAGCATGCGATTGGTTTGGCGGCGGCTGACACAGAGGGTTACAAGGTTGCCTTCGGCGGTGTGGCGCGTTTCCAGGTCGCGCAGGTTGATATCGGAAAGAATGTCTACATTGTGCACCAGCACGTTCTCCTGTCTGGAGAAGAGGTGTGCGGCGTGCTTAAGGCCCCCGCCGGTATCGAGCAGCAGGGTGCTCTCGTCGCTGATGTCTATAGATGCCTTCCAGCGACGGCTTCGTAGGAACTCGGTCACCTTGTCGGCGAAGTGGTGCACGTTGACCACGATATGGCTGATGCCCGCCGCTTCCAGCGTTTCTATGGTGTGTTGCAGGAGAGGCTTGCCGCCCACCTCGACGAGCGCCTTGGGGCGGTCGTCGGTTAGCGGCCGCAGCCGCGTGCCCAGCCCGGCGGCAAGTACGAAGCCTTCCATTACTCGACGGTGACGCTCTTGGCGAGGTTGCGGGGCTGGTCCACGTTGCGACCCTTGGCGGTCGCGATGTAGTAGGCCAGCATTTGCAGCGGGATGACGGCCAGCATAGGCACGAAGCAGTCGCGTGTGTCAGGAATGGTGAAGACGTAGTCGCTCATATTCTTCACCGTGACGTCGCCCTCGGTGACCACCGAGATAATCTTGCCCTTACGCGACTTGATTTCCTGGATATTGCTGACGATCTTGTCATACATGCCGCGCTTGGGGGCGATGAAGACGCACGGCATCTCCTCGTCCACCAGGGCGATGGGACCGTGCTTCATCTCTGCGGCGGGATAACCTTCGGCATGCAGATAGGAAATCTCCTTCAGTTTCAGTGCGCCCTCGAGGGCCACGGGGTAGTTGTAGCCGCGGCCGAGGAAGAGGAAGTTGCGGCAGTAGGTGAACATCTGGGCGAACTGGTCGATGTTCTTGTTGTTCTCCAGCGTCCACTGCATCTTGTCAGGAATCATGTAGAGCTCGTCGACCAGCATGTGGAACATCTCGTCGCTGAGGGTCTTTTTCTCCTTGGCGATGGCCAGACCCAGCAGGCAGAGGGTGATGACCTGACCGGTGAAGGCCTTGGTGGAGGCTACGCCGATTTCCGGACCCACATGCAGGTAGGTGCCGCTATGGGTAGCGCGGGCGATGCTGGAGCCGATGACGTTGCAGATGCCGTAGAGGAAGGCGCCTTTCTGTTCGGCCAGCTGGATAGCTGCGAGGGTGTCAGCCGTCTCGCCGCTCTGAGATACTGCGATGACCACATCGTCTGGGTAGATGACGGGATTGCGGTAGCGGAACTCCGAGGCGTATTCTACCTCGACGGGTATCTGGGCTGCCTCCTCGATGAAGTACTTGCCGATGAGGGCCGAGTGCCACGAGGTGCCGCAGGCGCAGATGATGATGCGGCGGGCGTTGATGAACTTGTCCTTGTGTTCGATGATGCCGCTCAGCGTGATGTCGTGGCGCTTGGGGTGTAGACGACCCTTGATGCAGGTGCGCAGGGCGTTGGGCTGCTCCCAAATCTCCTTGAGCATGAAGTGCGGGAAGCCACCCTTCTCCAGTTCGTCGAGCGAGAGGCTGAGGGTGTGCATCTCCGGGGTCTGGTGCACGTTGGCCAGGTTGACGATGTCAATCTTGCCGCTGCGGTCCATATAGGCAATCTCCTCGTCTTTGAGGTAGACCACCTGCTTGGTGTATTCCACGATGGGGGTTGCGTCGCTGCCGAGGTAGAACTCTTTCTTGCCACGCGCGTCGGTTCCCACGCCGATGACCAGCGGCGATCCCTTGCGGGCGCAGACCAGCTGGTCGGGGTGGTCCTTCTGGAGGATGGCGATGGCGTAGGCGCCGATGACGTTCTTCAGTGCGCGCTGCACGGCGGTGAAGAGGTCGCATTTGTGCTGCTTTTGCGTATATTCGATGAGTTGCACCAGCACCTCGGTATCGGTCTCGGAGCAGAACTTGTAGCCGTTCTTCTCGAGCATCGCGCGTAGCGTTTTGTAGTTCTCGATGATGCCGTTGTGCACCAGTGAGAGGTTGCCGCTCTGCGAGAGATGCGGGTGTGCGTTGACGGTGTTGGGTTCGCCGTGGGTGGCCCAGCGGGTGTGTGCAATGCCGATGCTGCCGGCGATGTCCTCTCTGGCGCATTTGTCCTCCAACGCAGACACTTTTCCGGTGGCCTTATACACATTCAGGTCACCCTTGGGGCTAATCATACTTACTCCGGCCGAGTCGTAGCCGCGATATTCCAGTCGATGAAGACCCTTTATCAGGATGGGGTAAGCCTCTTGCTCACCAATGTATCCTACTATTCCACACATAATATTTTATGTTTTAAAAATAATTTGCAAAAGTACGAAAAATAATTGGACTGGCCAAAAAAAGATTTCAGCAGGGGGTCTGCACCGCATCATCGACCTATCATCTACCTCCCCGGTCGGAGGGGATACGGCGATGATACGGTTTTGATACGGTGATGATAGGGATAGGGGCTTGATATACAGGTTGTTGGGTGGTTTGTACGACCCATTCACAATCAATTGGTTTTCAGTGATTTGTATTTTTGTATTTTTCTGTAGAACGGATGCGGATTTATTAAAAAATGTTAAAACAAAATATGGGCTTGGCGTGGTTTGGGAAAAAGTAGTAATTTTGCACTCGAAAATGTTTAACCTTTAAAATTAAAAACAATGAAGAAAATCGTTCTGGCTATCGCCGTGATCGCTCTCGCTGCCGGCTTTGTGTCCTGCAACAAGAAATGCACCTGCAAAACTTGGGCTAATGGTGTTGTTATCAGCACCCAGGAAGACGTCGAGGTTGACGGCAAGTGCGCTGACATGAACAACTTGGTGAGCACCAGCCCCAAGTGGGGATTGGAGTGCGAATAATGCCAATGTGACTTTTGTAATTGAAAATGTTTAACCAAAAAAATTAAAGAAAATGAAGAAAATCGTTCTGGCTATCGCCGTGATCGCTCTCGCTGCCGGTTTCGTGTCCTGCAACAAGAAATGCACCTGCAAAACCTATGCTAATGGTGTTGTGATCAGCACTCAGGAAGACGTCGAGATCGACGAAGGCAAGTGCGCCGACATGAACAGCATCGTCATCGCCAACCCCAAGACTGGCTTGGAGTGCGAATAATGCCGATGTAATTGCAAAATTAAATTGACAGAAAAAGCCCGCAGTGTCTGCTGCGGGTTTTTTTTATGCCTTGGCCTCAATGCTAGGCGAGGGGTCAGCTTTCGCGGTGTTCCTTGCGCAGGAGGTCGTTGACGGTCTTGACGGGATTGAATGTGGCTACGGGTACCTCGACGAAGAGGGTAATCCAGTCGGCCATGGCGCCGTTCCAGAGACCGGGGAGTTCCTGCGATTTGAGGGTCTGTGCCCCTTTGCTTTTCTTGCTGATGAAGCCGGTCATGGGGTCGACGTAGCGGCGCAGGTTAAAGTAGTGTCCGCGGTAGTCTTTGGTGCAGCAAACGAGGTCGACGGGGTTGAAGTGGGTGGACGCCTGGAAGATGGCTTCCTGTTTGGGGTCGTTGTGGTTGACTTGTGCCGACTCGACAATCTGGAGGCTGCGGCGGTTGCGGGTGTCGATGGTGTAGAAGGGACCGCCGCCGGGTTCGCCGAGGTTTTTCACCATGCCGCAGATGCGCATGGGGCGGTTGAGGAGGTCGTGCAGGGTGCCGGCGTCGCAGTGGTCGGGCAGGGTGATGCCGAGTTCGTCGGTGGCCAGACGTGCGGCGCGGCGCAGGGTGGCCTCGTCGGGATTGTGGTCGAGGTCGCGCAGCATAGTGTCGGTCTTTGCCTTGAGTTCCAGCAGCATGCCGGCGAGGGCCTGTTTGTAGATGACGGTGGTGTGCTTCATCCAGTCGGGCACCACGTTGTCGATGTTCTTCACAAAGATGAGGTCGGCGCGTTGCTCGCCGAGGTTCTCGATTAGGGCGCCGTGGCCGCCCGGGCGGAAGATGAGTCGGCCCTCCTCGTCGCGCAGGGGCTGGTTTTGCTCGTCGACGGCGATGATGTCGGTGTAGTGTTTCTGCTCGGAGAGGCTGACGTTGAGCTTGATGCCGAAGGTAGCCTCGTAGTAGTGCTTCACTTCGGCCAGTTTGCGGCGGAAAGCGGCGCGGTGTTCGGGTGAGATGGTGAAGTGGATGTTGACGGTGCCGTCTGCGTTGCGGGCGTAGAGGGCGCCCTCGACGATGTGCTCTTCGAGTGCGGTGCGCTGCACGGCGCCGTAGCGGTGGAACTTGAGCAGCGCCTTGGGGAGGCTGCCGTAGCCAAGGTATTGTTCTTTGAGGAGGAAATTGATGACGGTGGAATAGTCGCCGCGGCGGAGGTAGTCCTCGATATCGAGTTCGGCGGCCGCCATGCAGGCTTTCAGGTCGTCCCAGAAGGCGAAGGAGCGGATGTTCTCGAGGAAGGATTTGACTTCGGGGAACTCGCGGTCGAAGTTGTTGGCCACGCCGAAGTAGGTGGCGGTGAAGGAGTAGAGGTCCTTGAACATGCGCGTGGCGGCGCCCGAGGCGGGGACGAATTTCAATATTTTTTTGCCGCGCACGAGGGAGCGGTACTGGCGTTCGTAATGGTCGATTTCCTTGTCGGCGAGTTGTCTGATGCCGCCGTTGGCGGGTGTGGCGGCCGCGTCGAGACGTACTTTGGGGAATCCCTCCTTGAAATGGTCAATCTGGGCCTGCACCTGTTCTGTGGTCAGGCCGAGGCGCCCCATCTGTTCAAGGTCGGCGCCGGTGGGTTGGAAAATCATGATTGCGGAGCTTCGTTAATCCAGGTGGTGTCGGTGGTGAGGTGGATGGTGCTCAATTTGGTCTCGCCCTCGACAATGCGGATAGTGGCCTCGCTGATGCGGTAGGCGTGGTCGTCATAGTAGAAGGTGTCGAGCGGAACGGTAGCCTTGATGTGCATGATGCCGGGGGCCTTGAAGGAGGTGGAGTAGCCGCCGGCGGCGTCAGTCACGCCCTCACGGTAGTTGAAGTCGGAGCTGTCGCAAGCAGACTGGTAGATTTGCACCTTGGCGTCAGAAACCGGTTTGTCGGTGCTTCCGTCGAGCACTTTTACATCCAGATAACAGTTTGTGTCCTTGTCACAGGCCGAAAAAATGGCGACAGGTAACAGACTGAAAAACAGAATAGCGGATGCGATCTTGACTTTTTTATTCATAAAAGTGTGGTTTTTTGTCGCTTTATGTCTATTTTTATTCTTATTTTTGCATTGCAAAATTAGCAAAAATTATTGAGTATAAGATGAAAAAGTTATCTTTTCTTGCAATTTTTTTGTTGGCGTCGCTGGTGATGTGGTCGCAAGCGGCTGGGAATCAGCAGGAGAAGCGTCCTGCGGGCACCAAGGTCGCCTTGGAGACAAATTACGGAAAAATAGTGGTTTTGCTCTATGATGCCACCCCAAAACACCGTGATAACTTCGTTAAATTGGTTAAAAACGGCACCTATGACGGTCTTTTGTTCCACCGTGTCATCAAGAACTTCATGATACAGGGCGGCGACCCCAATTCTCGCAACGCCAAGGCTGGACAGGCGCTGGGCGACGGCACGCTGGGCTACACTGTGCCGGCCGAGATAAAAGCAGGGCTGTTCCATCGCAAGGGCGCCCTCTGTGCGGCGCGGCAGGGCGACCAGGTGAACCCCAAGCGTGAATCGTCGGCTTCGCAGTTCTATATTGTGCAGGGGCAGGTGTGGGACAACAGCCAGTTGGATATGATGGCGCAGCGATTCGGCAAGACCTTCAGCGCCGAGCAGCGCAAAGCCTATACCACCGTCGGAGGCACCCCGCATCTGGACGGCGAGTATACGGTGTTTGGCGAGGTGCTGGAGGGGATGTCTGTGGTGGACAAGATTGCCGCTGTCAAATGTGACGGGATGGACCGTCCGCTGGAGGATGTGAAGATTATCAAGGCAACTGTTTTAAAGTAAGTTACATTGCAAAGATATGAAGAGTCAGATAGCTCAATACATTGAGGAGATACGGGCCGCCCGTATCGAGGATTTCAAGGACAAGGCGGCAGGGGTGGAGCAGTTCCGGGTGCGTTTCCTGGGACGCAAAGGTGTGCTGAATGACCTCTTTGAACAGTTCAAGGCCCTGCCAGGCGACCAGAAGAAAGAGGTGGGCATCGCCCTCAACCAGCTGAAGAATGCGGCGCAGGCGAAGGTGGAGGAGTGGAAGAACTATGTGGAGGAGTCGCAGGAGCTGAACGACACCCACGACTTGACCCTGCCGGCCGACTTCGCGGGGCGTGGCAGCCGCCATGTACTGTCGGTGACAATGAACGAGATAGCTGAGATATTTGCCCGCATAGGCTTCACCGTCGAGGAGTCGGTGGAGATTGAGGACGACTGGCATCTTTTCTCAGCGTTGAACTTCCCGCCCGACCATCCGGCCCGCGACATGCAGGACACCTTCTTCGTGCAAAAAGAAGAGGGCAAGATGGATGTGGCGTTGCGTACACACACATCGTCGGTGCAGGTGCGTGTGATGGAGACCCACAAGCCCCCCATCCGCATCATAGCCCCTGGTAGAGTGTTTAGGAATGAGGCTATTAGCGCCCGTGCACACTGCATCTTCCACCAAGTGGAAGCCCTGTATGTGGACAAGAAGGTGACCTTCGCCGACCTCAAGCAGACGCTGCTCTATTTCGCCAAGGAGATGTTTGGTGAACAGACGCAGATACGTCTGAGGCCCAGCTACTTCCCGTTCACGGAGCCGAGCGCCGAGATGGACATCTCGTGCAACATCTGCGGCGGCAAAGGCTGCAATATCTGCAAGGGTACCGGCTGGCTAGAGATTCTGGGTTGCGGTATGGTGGATCCCAATGTGCTGGAAGCATGTGGGATAGACAGCAAGGAGTATACCGGTTTCGCCCTCGGTATGGGGGTGGAGCGCATGGCCATGTTGAAGTACCAGATTCGCGACCTGCGTCTCTACTTCGAGAACGACCTGCGTTTCCTGCACCAGTTTGACAACATCATATAGGCACAAGACGTTGGCAACCATTGCGATAAACGGGATGCGCTTCTATGCGCACCATGGCTGTTTCGAGCAGGAGCGGACCATAGGCACGCACTTCGTCGTTGACCTGACATTCCATACCGACACGTCGGTGGCGGAAGTGTCTGACAATATTGCCGATACGGTGAGCTATCTGGATGTCTACCAGGTGGTGAAAAGCGAGATGGGGCAACCGTCGCACCTGCTGGAGCATGTGGCCCGCCGGATAGGCGATGCGGTGCTACGGCAATTCGCTGATGTGCAGGATGTAAGGGTGAAAGTATATAAACTAGCCCCGCCGCTGGGCGGCCAGATGGATTCGGTGAGTGTGGAGTTGGAATGCAGGCGGTAGGGCAGCGTTACACTAAACCGTTGTCGTTGAAGCTATAGTAGTCGGGTCGGCCATGCGGTCCGATGCCGATGATGATGTGGTCCACAAGCTTGACTCCAAGCAGTTTGCCTGCTTCGTTGATTTGATGTGTCAGTTTCTTGTCGAGGGAACTGGGGGAGAGCGTGCCGGCGGGGTGGTTGTGTGCCACCGCCAGGAGGGTGGCTTTGCATTCGAGGGCGCCGCGGAAGAGTATCCGCAGGTCGACCGACGTGTCGGTCTGTCCGCCGATGGAGATACGCTGGCGCTCAATCACTTTGTGCTTCAGGTTCAGGTAGATGGCCCAGAACTCTTCGTGGTCGAGGCTCGCGAAGGTTGGGAGCATGTAATTGAACATCGCGGTGCTGTCGGGCAGGTGCAGTTGCCGGTCGGTGTTGATTTCGCTCTGCAACCGCCATCCCAGTTCGAGTGCCGCCATGAGTGTGGTGGCTTTGGCGTCGCCCAACCCCTTGACGGTACGCAACTGCTTGTAGTCCATGCGTGAAAGTGTGGAGAGACTGTTGTCGGCCGATTGCAGTATTTCCTTGGCCACGTCGAGCACGCTTTTGCCGACCAGGCCGCTGCGCAGGAGGATAGCGATAAGTTCGGCGTTAGTGAGTTGTTTTGCGCCCTGATTGAGCATCTTTTCGCGGGGTTTATCCTCGTTGGCCCAGTCCTTGACGGTGAGAGATTTTTTTTTGTCCATATCTTGCTGTGACTCTTGAATTTTTGTGCAAAGGTACATCTTTTTTTTTAAAAATAATTTCTATGTAAAGAAATTTTCTTATTTTTGCACATTCAAAGTAAATACACAAAAAACATAAATATACACACAAACTATGCAGAATAAAGGACTTATCAGATTTTTGGCATGGGCGTTTGTTATCGTCTGTCTGGTGCAATTGTCGTTTACATTTGTGACCAGCAGCGTGGAGCGCAAGGCCGAGAAGACAGCTGAAAACTACATCAAGAGTGAGCAGATTCAGAAATTTGTCGCCGACAGAACGGACAATGACGTCGCAGCCCAGATGCTTTTGGATTCCCTTCGCAATGCCCGCGAGTCCCGCTACCTCGACTCGATGGCTTCCGAGAAGATCTACTTTGGCTTTACCTACCGCCAGTGCCAGTCGCGTGAGATTAACCTTGGCCTTGATCTGAAGGGCGGTATGAACGTGATGCTCGAGGTTTCGACCGTCGACGTCGTGCGTGCTTTGGCCGACCACACTGAGGATACCCTGTTCAACAAGGCTATTGACCTTGCATTGAAAAACCAGGAGAAGAGCACCAACCGTGACTTTGTCTCCCTGTTCTATGACGCCATCCGCCAGCTTGATCCCGATGTCCAGCTCTATCCCTACTTCAACGTGCAGTTGCGTGAGAAAATCAAGAGCACGGACAATAACGACGAGATTATCAAGAAGGTGCGTGAGGAAACCTCGGCTGCCTATGAGCGTACCTACCAGGTGCTGACCCAGCGTATCGACCGTTTTGGCGTGGCGCAGCCCACCATCCAGAAACTATCGGCGTCGGAGCGTATCCTTGTGGAACTCCCCGGCGTGAAGGAGCCTGAGCGTGTGCGTAAACTCTTGCAGGGTACTGCACAGCTTGAGTTCTGGCTGACCCTCGACAACAGGGAAGCCGCCCAGTATATCTTCGCCGCCAACTCCTACCTTGGCTCCATCAACAAGGATGTCGCGGTTGACACCGTGGCCACCGAGACTGTCGCCGAGACGAAGGATAGTGCCGAGGCTCTGCTTGACCAGTTGACTGCCGACAATGTCACTTCGGCCGCCAAGACCGCCGAGAGCGAGGCTGTCGCCAAGGAGAATCCCCTGTTTGCCAAGTTGACGCCTTATATCGACGGTAACAGCCAGCCTATACCCGGCCCCATCGTCGGTTTGGCTGCCGGCCGTGACCGCGAGGCCATCAGCGAGATGCTTGCCCAGGCTGCCGCCAAGAATGTCTACGACAGCCGTCAGATGAAATTCCTGTGGTCGGCCAAGCCCGACGAGCACTATGGTCCCGACACCTATGTGCTGTATGCTATCAAGATCAAGGACTATCGTACGGGTAACGCCCTGCTGGACGGTACGGTCATCACTGACGCCCGTCAGGACTTCTCGACTGTCGGTGGCAATGAGATTTCGATGACGATGGACAGCGAGGGTGCCTCCAAGTGGAAGGACATCACGGGTCAGAATGTGGGTGAGTGCATTGCCATTGTGCTTGACGATCAGGTGTATTCGGCTCCTCGCGTCAACGGTGAGATTGCCGGCGGCCGTTCGTCCATCACCGGTGACTTCACCCTTGAAGAGGCCAAGGACTTAGCCAATATTCTGAAGAGCGGTAAACTGCCTGCTCCCGCCAATATTGTGTCGGAAGCTGTGGTGGGACCGTCGTTGGGTCAGGAGTCCATCAGAAACGGCCTTTGGTCGTTCATCCTGGCATTCATCGTGGTGCTTGCCTACATGGTATTCTTCTATAACCGTGCTGGTTGGGTGTCTGTGATCGCCCTTATTATTAATGTATTCCTTCTTATAGGAGTGCTCGCCTCGATAGGTGCTGTGCTCACGCTTCCCGGTATCGCCGGTATTGTGCTGACCATGGCAATGGCTGTCGACGGCAACGTTATCATCTACGAACGTATCAAGGAAGAGCTTCGCGCCGGTGCCAGTGTGGCCAATGCGGTTGAGAATGGTTTCAAGAATGCATACTCGGCTATCATCGACGGTCAGGTGACCACCTTCCTGCTGGGTCTGGTGCTCATCATGTTCGGCTCCGGTGCTGTGCAGGGCTTCGCTGTGACGCTGTGCATTGGTATCGTTACCTCGCTCTTCACTTCAATCTTCATCACCCGTCTCGTTATTGACAGCGCTGTCAGCAACAAGCGCAAAATCAACTTCTCGTTCCCCTTCTCGGAGAACTTCCTGCGTGACGCCAAGGTCGATTTCATTGGCAAACGCAAGACCTTCTATCTCATTGCTTGCATTGCCATTGTGATTTGTGTCGCCAGTTTCGCCGTCCGTGGTTTGAACTTCGGTATCGACTTCACTGGTGGCCGCACCTATGTGGTGAGGTTCGACCAGCCTGTCAGTGCACTGGATGTTCGCTCCGATTTGGCCAAGCAGTTCGAGGAAGCTCCCGAGGTGAAGACCTACGGCCCGAACAACCAGTTGAAGATTACGACCAAGTATAAGATTGACAAGGATGGTGACGATGTGAAGAACGAGATTGTGGAGGCGCTGTACAATGGTACCGCCAAGCACTTCAAGAACGCCATCACCATTGACGAGTTCAAGTCGACAGAGACGAACCCGCTGGGTATCATCCAGGCTGACCAGTTCGGCAAGGGTATCGCCCACGACAACTTGATGCACTCGATATGGGCTGTTATCGGTGGTCTGCTGGTTATGTTCGTCTATATCGGCCTCCGCTTCCGCAGCTGGCGCTTCGGCGTGGGCAGTGTGACGGCTTTGACGCACGATACCATTCTGGTGGTCGGTGTGTTCTCCATCCTGTATGGATTGCTGCCGTTCAACTTGGAGGTTGACCAGTACTTTATATCGGCTGTGCTGACGGTCATCGGTTACTCCATCAATGCCACGGTGGTTATCTTCGACCGTGTGCGTGAGTACCGCAAGTTGTATCCGAAACGCGACCTGCGCACCCACATGAACGACGCTATCAATTCGACGTTGGCCCGTACGGTCAATACATCGGGTACCACTTTTGTTACCCTGTTGATGATGTTCATCTTCGGTGGTGAGGTTATCCGCGGATTCATCTTCGCCCTGTTGGTCGGCGTGCTGGTTGGCGTCTTCTCGTCGCTGTGCATCGCCTGCTCGGTGGTCTATGAGATTTCGGGCAAGCAGAAGAAAGCCGAGTTGACAGCATAATATAAACTGATAAAGGATATTCAGACCGGAAGATAATCAATGAAACTGACGCTGCTCATAATCTTCATTGCCATCAGCATACTGCCTTCGCTGCTCGCCTATATGAAACGGGGAATGGTGAAGGAAACTGTTGTGCCAGAGATGGAGGGTGAAGAGGAGGACAACGGCTTCTTCGGCTTTGACGAAGAGAATGCCGCTGAGGAACCCGCGCATGAGCAATCGCAGTACTTTACATACGAGACGATTACGCCCGAAGACCGAAAGGGGAGGAAGGCTGCTCGTAAGGTAGAGGTGCCTGAGGAGGAACAGCGGGAAGCCGCTTTCGACCTCCGGCAGGCAGTCATATATCAGACGGTTCTGAACAACCCATATATCAATACGGGAAATCAAATAAATCAATAATCTCTTTACATGTAAACGCAATGAGAATGTTTAGAAAAGTACTATTGACATTCGGACTCTTGCTGATGGCGGAAATGGTCGCTTTGGCGCAAGGCACGATGAAGGGAACTATCACCGATGCTAAGACAAAGGAACCGTTGCCATTCGCTAACGTTATTGCAAAGCAAGACGGCAAACAGGTTCTTGTCGGTGTGTCCGACTTTGATGGTATTTACACCATCAAGCCGCTGCCTGTGGGCAAGTACGACCTTGAGGTTCGTTCGGTGGGTTATGCCACCGTTATCCGTCAGGGTATCAATGTTACTGCATCGGGATTTACCGTTGTGGACGTCGAGCTCAACTCTTCAGCCACGGTTTTGGAAGCTGTGGAAATTGTGGAGGAGAAGGTTCCCGTGATTGAGATTGGTACTCCCGAGTCAGGTTCGCGTATTTCGTCGGACGATATAGCGCGTATGCCTGGTACCTCGGTTGAGAGTATTGTTGCTGCCGTGGGTGGCGTAGGATATGATGACGGTGGTACGGGTACGGCTCGTGGTGAGAGCGGAATGGTTACCATGCAGGGTAATGTCCGCAAACGTACCGGCGTGTCGGTGCCGAAGGATGCTATCGCTGAGATTCAGGTTATTCTCGGTGGTACGCCTGCCAGCATTGGTGAGGCTATCGGCGGTACCCAGATCATCACCCTTAAACCGCCAACGAGTCAGTTTAAGGGAATGGTGCGCTGGGAAGGCTATCTTGATTACCGTCTTCTCAACACGTTGATGGTGTACCTCACCGGTCCTGTCGTCAAGAAGACTGTGAAGAGTGACGATGGTTCTTCGTTGGAGCGTACCCTTGTCGGTTTCCGTTTCACGGGTCAAGCGCAATATGAGAAATCGCCGTTCTATCGTGTAAAGGGATATCGTTATCAGATTGTCAATGATGAGAAGGTGCGCGAGTTGGAACAGAATCCGCTTTCGTATAATCCTGTTACTGGCGCTATCAACTATGCTGGAGAAACCAAGATTGGGGCAGAAGATTTTTATGAGATTACCCGTTTGCGCAAGAAGAATTTTGGTGGTGATGCCTCAAGGGTTCCTGATTTGCAGTACTATTCTGTCGCGATGGAAGGTGCGTTGGATTTCCGTTTCTCGGACTATGCTACGTTGACGGTCACGGGTGAATTCAGTGCCAGTCATTCTCCGAGTGCTTCGATTTCTCCCTTGAATATGTCGCTGACAGGTTCCACGGTCGGTGAGGGACGTAATATGGTTCTTACTGTTGACTTCACGCAGCGCTTCCGTGATGCCGAGGCCTCAAATGAGGATGAGGCGAAGACCTCGTCGCCTATCAAGAATGTGATGTATAATATCACAGGTATGGTCAACCGTTATACGTCCAGAACTTATAACGAGAACTTTGGCAAGAGCATGGACGACATCTTCAAGTATGGACATATCGCCAAGTACAAGACCGAGCAATTGCGCAGTTATGAAGAAAAGACCATCAGCTACCACGGTACCACCCGTACGGCTATGGTTCAGAACAACTGGGAAGAATATGTTACCTATATTGAGGGTTCGCCCTACAACCCCATCCTCTCGAACTACAATGAGCAGCTTTTCAAGAGTGAAGAGTTAGAGGAGGTCCGTTCTTACCTCACTCAAAGATCTCGTATCCTTGGTTTCAAGGGATTGTACAACGGTGATTCCCCCTCGAGCATCTATGGCTTGCTGTCGAATGTCGGTGTACAGGGAAGCAGTTTCTCCAAAGCCCAGAACGATTACCTGTATTTGCAGGCCAAGGCTTCTGCGGATGTGCTGGGACATGAAATCGAGATTGGTTTCCAGTATGACCAGATGTGGCAGTCGTCCTATTCTTTGGGTGCTTATAACCTGTGGACCATCATGCGTCAGAATGCCAACCGCCATATTTCGCAGTTGGACAAGGCCCATCCCCACTATGAGCAGCGTGGCTCTCAGCTGTATGTGAATTATGACCGCTTGTTGGATAGTGACCAACAGACCACGTTTGATGCCGCTTTCCGTAAGTATCTGGCCGATAAGGGTGAGGATGTGAATGAACTTACCTGGATTGACATTGACCGTTATGACCCGGAAGATTTCGTCAACGCTGGCGGTATTGAGATGTTCTCTGCCAACGAACTCTTCAATGGTGGCGGTAACAATACCATTGTATCGTACATCGGTTATGACCACACTGGTAAGAAGTACAACGGTGCCAACTGGTCTCTCGAAGAGTTCTTCAATCCTGGAGACAGCAAGTATCAATATCTGCCTGCTTTCTCGCCGATTTATATGGCTGGATACATCCAGGACAAGTTCTATTTCCAAGACCTGATTTTCAATGTGGGTGTCCGTGTTGACTACTTTGACGGTAACCAGTTTGTCTTGAAGGATCCCTATCTGCTGTACGAGTCTTATACGGTTGGACAGTTGAGGGATCGTGTCAATGCCGGCGAGGTGGTGGCCACCAATGAGATTTATTCTGGTGCTGGTGATGACTGGGTGCCTTATGTGAATTTCGTTCCGGACGAGACCCATCGTGACAATCCCACTATCACGGGTTACCGTGACGCCAACGGCAAGTGGTATGATGCCAACGGTACTGAAGTCGCCTCGCCCAATTTGGTGAGTGGTAACTCTGGTAAACCCACCCCGTATCACACTGCAAATGGTCAGAAGGCTGTCAATGAAGGCAAGATTCATGTCGACGGTGTCTTTGAGCGCTACAAACCTCAGGTCGTCGCCATGCCCCGTATCGCCTTCTCCTTCCCCATTGGTGACAAGTCGCAGTTCAAGGCCAGTTACGACATTATCGCCCGTCGTCCGTCTTCTGGTTGGACGGCTGACTACTATAGCTATCTTTTCATGACGCAAATCTCTTCCATCTCCAATCCCAATCTGAAGCCTGAGCGCATCACCAACTATGAGTTGGGCTTCCAGCAGGCACTGAACCAGTCTTCTGCTGTGAGTGCTTCGGCCTACTATAAGGAGACGAGAGACCTTATCCAGCTTGTGCAGTATGCTGGTGCCGACCCCAATACCAACTACTACAGCTATGATAACAAGGACTTCCGTACTATTAAGGGTGTGACTCTGGCCTATGATCTACGTCAGACCAAGAACATCCGTATCAATGCCAACTACACGTTGCAGTATGCAGAGGGTACGGGTCTGTCCACCACGACGATGACCGAGCTTATCAAGGAAGGTTATACCACTCTTAAGATGCTCAACCCCATCAGTGATGACCGTCGTCACGAGTTCAAGGCCAACGTAGACTTCCGTTATGCAAGCGGTGCCAAGTACAATGGCCCGACCATTACTCGCGTTGTGACTGACAAGGAGACTGGTGAGAAGCGCAAGAAAGAGGTGAAGCTCCTTGAGAACTTTGGTGTCAACTTCATGGCTGTGGCCCAGTCGGGACGTCCCTACACCCGCGCTTTCTCCAACACGCAGTACACCATCGTTGGTGGTTATCGCGGTGCACGTCTGCCTTGGGGCTTCTATTTCAATGTTGTCGCCGATAAGGTTTGGCCTATCAAGGTCGGCAAGCGCGACACTTACCTGACTGCCGCTGTAACTATCAACAACCTGTTCAATATCCGCAATGTTGTCAATGTGTTCAATGTCACTGGCAACCCCGAGGATAATGGTTACCTGACTGACCCGGAGACGCAGTCGACCATCAACAACCAGTACGACCCCACCGCATATCGTGAGATATACGCTATTACTCTTAGAAATGGCACTTGGAATTATTCAAGTCCGCGTACTATTAAATTATCTCTGTCGTATAACTTCTAATGTGAAAGCGAAAAAAAACATCATTATGAAAAGTATATATAACAAACTAGTATTGGTATCCTTGCTACTGGCATCTGTGTCGGGGACTGTAATGGCTCGCGAGTGCACAGAGTGCAAGAAAGCCAACGCGAAAAACGCCAGTGTTCAGACAAAGGCCGCTGTTTGTAAACGTGCACAGAGTACTGCGGAACTCAACATCAACAATGTCCGTGCCTTGATTAATGGCTATGGCAACATGTGGTTCGATGGTAGTGTTACTCAGTATCATGTGCCGAAAAACAGCAATAGCAGTCCTTTGTATTGTGCTGCATTGTGGATTGGTGGTACCGATGTCAATGACCAGTTGCGTCTTGCCGCTCTCCGTTTCGGTTCAGACGGTGATGACTATTGGCCGGGTCCTTTGAAGATCAACGGGACTGCTTCGGTTGACCTCCCTGTGTGTAATGCTTACGACAAGCATTGGATTATCACCAAAACCGAGGTGCTTGCGTTGCGTTCGCATTTTGAGTATGACTCCAACAATGTCGTCGTTGCTGTGTCGAGTCCTGATCAGGATATCACTGACGTGATTGAGAACTGGCCTGCCAAGGGACAGGGTGACGACTTGAGTAACTTCCTTGCACCTTTCTATGATGCCGACGGCGACCTTGAGTACAATCCGCACAATGGTGACTATCCGTATTATGATTTTGAGAATGTGCTGTGCCCGCGTACGCTGAAAGCTAACCTGAAACCCGGCGAGAACTATGTCAGCATTCCCACTATGGAAACGGATGCCGGTATTGTCGGTGTTCAGGAGGGCAACCGTATTGTCTCTGGCGGTATCTTGTCCGACCAGGTGCTGAAGGGTGACCAGACCATTTGGTGGGTCTTCAACGATATGGGTAACACCCATACGGAATCCCACGGTCAGCCCATCGGTCTCGAAATCCGCGCCCAGGCTTTTGCCTTCGCCACGAATGACGAGATTAACAACATGACGTTCTACTCCTATGAGATTATCAACCGTTCCACTTACGAACTTCGTGAGACCTATTTCAGCCAGTGGGTTGATCCCGACCTCGGTAATGCCACCGACGACTATGTGGGTTGCGATGTGCGCCGTGGTTTGGGTTATTGCTACAACGGTACCAAGAATGATAAGCCGGGTGCCGGTAGTTATTCTGGCATTGCTCCTGCTGTCGGTATCGACTTCTTCCAAGGTCCCTACATGGATCCCGATGGCAAGGACAATCCCAAGATTGATATTCCCTGGATACAGACCAACGGAAGTCCTCAGTTGAAGCAGCTCCTTGAGCGCTACAGAAGGACTGACGGCTCGTTTGACACCATTTCCATTACTGATAACGCCGACCTTTTCTATGCCATTGACTTCAATAGTTGGTACTTTGTTCCGGGTGATACGGTTGGCAACTGCGCCATCAACGGTGTGAACTTTGGTAACAATATCATTGACGACGAGCGTTTCGGTATGCGCCGTTTCGTGTACTATAACAACTCTTTAACGGGTATTAACAGTGAGCCCCAGAAAGCCACTGACTATTACAACTACCTGCGTGGCTACTGGAAAGACAACACCCGCATGAAGTATGGTAAGATGGCTCTTACCGGCTCGCTCGAGTGCGACTTCATGTTCCCGGGCGACAGTGATCCTTGGCATTGGGGCACCAACGGTGTGGAGCCGGATGAGAACCCCAACGACTGGACTGAATACAACATGCCTGACAATGCGGCTTCCGATCGTCGTTTCATGCAGTCGGCAGGTCCGTTCACGCTGAAACCCGGTGCTGTCAACTACATCACTGTCGGTATTCCCTTCGCCCAGGCTTCTTCTGGCGACCAGTGGAACTCTGTTGAGTTGCTCCGTCAGATTGATGACGTCTGCCAGGCCCTGTTCGAGAACTGCTTCAAAGTCCTTGATGGTCCCGACGCCCCCACACTCACTTGCCAGGAGCTCAAGAACGAAGTCATCCTCTATCTCACCTATGAAAACAAAGAATCGAACAACTATGGTGAGAAATATTCCGAGGAGGATCCTTCCATCGTAAAGACCTATACAGTATATAATGAGACTACCAAGGTCACTACGATGAAGGAGTACTCGAAAGATGAGCGTAGCTTCAAATTCGAGGGCTATCAGATTTACCAGTTGAAGGACGCCAATGCTTCTATTGCTGACATTGGAGACGTCACCAAGGCACGTCTTGTGGCCCAGTGCGACATCGAAAACTACTACGATGCTATCGACAGCATCCATAAGGACAGTTCCATGGTCAATGGTGTCCGTGTCTACACCTACGACACCATCTACAAGGCCGATCCTTCGCTCCCCATCGGAACGCTGGTTAATTTCACCACGAACTCTGCCACGGGTCTTCTCACTGGCAATGTCATGGTCGAAGGTGCCAACAAGGGTATCCAGCATGCTTTCCGTATCACCAAAGACCTCTTCGCCACGGGTTCCAATACGACTCTTGTCAACAACCGTGAGTACTATTATGTGGCCATCGCTTACGCCCAGAACCGCTTCAAGGAGTATTCGCAGACCCAGGCTGACCTTCTTGACGGTCAGATGACCCCCTACTTGGCCGGTCGTATGAATGAGCGTGGCGGAAGCATCGCTCCCATCACCGCCATTCCGCACGATCCTATCATGGAGGCTGGCGGAAAGATTGCCCAGTCTGAGTTTGGCATGTGCCCCAACATTGTCCGTCTTGAAGGCTATGGCAACGGTGGCTCGATGCTCCGTCTGACCGACGAGTCTCTCACCGAGCTCATGGGTGCCCCCGGTGCTGCCGCCAAGGCCCCCGGCCTTTTTGTCGACGGTGTCGCCCGCGACGGTTCCTATGACGAATCCTACATGCAGACCCCCTGCATCATCCCCAATCCCCAGTATCAGGAGAACTACGGTCCCATCAATGTCACTGTGATTGACCCCTTGAAGATCCATGAAGGCGACTACAATATCCTCTTCTGGAATGTCTCCAACAGTGGTGGTCATATCGTCAACAATGCCGGTGCCGGTCTGAACAACAAGACCCGCTGGTGTGTGGTTCGTGCCGACGGCGGCAAGATTCCCATCACCGAGATGGGCGAGGTAATCTACAAGGATACCGTCTGGTCTGACTTCTCCATCTCCCGCTACAACGAGCAGCTCTTCCTCGAGCTCGGTTTTGCGGTGGCATTGGTCAACCCCGAAGGTCCCGCCAGTGCTCCGGAATACACCACCGAGAACAGATATCGTTTCTATAAAGGCTTTGCCAAAGCCGGCGGTCTGTTGGGCTCCAGCATGTCCTTCGGCGACGAGCACTACCAGTGGTTGAGCGGTATTCCCGACAACGACTCCTATGCTACCTACAACTGGATTCGTTCCGGTGCCCAGTATTCGACCGGTACGCTCGGTGTCTTCACCGGCTCCACCGATCCCATCAGCCTGTCTGAGGCCTATCTCGATGAGGACTACTACAAGCAGAACTGGGTGGGTGACAAGACCCAGCATGAGCCTATGGACAAGGAGCAGATGTTCGAGGGTGTCGTCAGCGGCTTGTGGTCTCCCTACGCGTTGGTCTCCACCATGCCCTACCATCCCGGCTTCAACTACTCATACTATATGCCCGAGTCCGACACCATCGCCGCTTGGCGCGATAGTGTGAACAACTATGACGCCATCAAGGTGCAGCGCTCCCTGATGTCCAACTTCGACAATGTGTCGCTCCTCTACAGCGACATGAGCCAGCTCCCCAGCGTCCGTATCGTCTTCACCGCTGATACTTCCAAGTGGACGCGCTGCCCGGTCGTCGAGATGTGCGACGACTACACGCAGTCCGAAGGCAATGCCCGCAAGTTCAGCGCCCGTAGGCACCTCTCGGTCGACAAGATGGGTCGCACCGTCACCCAGCGTGGCATCGCCGCCAATGTCGATGATCCCTCCAACCCCGCCTACATCGCGGAGGAGGGCATGGGCTGGTTCCCCGGCTATGCCATCAACACCGTCACCGGTGAGCGTCTGAACATCATGTTCGGTGAGGACTCCCGCTTTATCCAGTACAACGGTCGTGACATGCTCTGGAATCCTGTCCAGACCATGATGGAAGGCACGCAGAACTATGTCCTCGGCGGCCGCCACTTCATCTATGTCTTGAATGCTTGCGACCAGCCTTTCTTCAACCTGAGGACTGGTGCCCGTGAGAGCCTCAAATACCGTACCCCGTCCTATGACGCCGGCCGCTGGGCCCTCCAGATGCTTCGTTCGGCCGACCGCATGATGAAGATGCGTGTCCGTGCCAACGCAGTTTATTGGAGCCTGTTCAACGGTGTCGCCATGGAGTGGTCCAACTACGGCACGGGTATCCCCGAGCGTGACTCCATCGCCATGCTCTATGCATCGGTGGCTTGGGTCAACATGCCGCTTGTCTCTTCGCGCCATGCTTTCAAATATCCTGGCAATGATGCTACGCTGAATGCCGGCTATCCTTCCAACGGTATCCCCACCGATGTCACTATCAATATCGACGTGCGTGTGCCTTATGGCCGCTTCATGGGTCCCAACGGCACCGAGGCTACCCGTTGCGGTCTCAACGACCTCAACAAGAATATGCCTGCCTATCAGTTCCGCTTCACTGCCGAGGATGCTGTGCTCGAGAATCTCGCTCTCGACAGCGACAGGCAGAAAGAGTATGCCGACTCGCTGCTCGGCCTCATCAATGTGGTGCCCAACCCCTACTACAGCTATTCCAACTACGAGACCGCCAGTCAGCTTGAGACCAAGGTGCGTATCGTCAACCTGCCCGTGGGCATGGAGGATGGCCGTCCGCAGGGCTGCACCATCCGCATCTACACTGTCGACGGTACGCTGGTCCGCACCATCGGCCCCACCGCCGTCACGCGCAGCAACAGCCAATACGGCACTGCCGAGAACACCTCTGTCGACTGGGATCTCCACAACCACACCGGTATCCCCATTGCCGGCGGCATGTACCTGATACATGTTTCCGTGCCCGGCATTGGCGAACGTGTCATCAAGTGGTTCGGCACCATGCGTCCTGTTGACCTCAACTCGTTCCAATTCTAATCGCGTAAGTAACCCTCAAAAATATCATAGACAATGAAAAACATATTAAAGATATTTGCAGTAGTTGCGATTCTGACGGCGATGTCGGCCCAGTCTGCCATGGCTGGCAATGACGAGCGCCGCGGAACAGCCGGTGCTTCCGAGTTGCTCATCAACCCGTGGGCACGCAGCACGGGCTGGGGTGGTGTCAATGTCGCCAATGTGCGCGGCCTCGACGCCATGTTCAACAACGTGGCTGGTCTTGCTTTCATCAAGAACATTGAGGTCTCTTACAGCAACACCATCCTCTATGGTGGCAAGAGTGGCTTGAGTAGCGGCGCTGCTGTCAACGCCTTCGGCCTCGGTGTCCGTGTCTTCGAGTCGGGTGTGCTGGGTGTCTATGTGATGACCATGAGTTTTGGCGAACTCCCCATCACCACCTATGACAGTCCCGAACCTATCAACGGCACCTTCTCGCCCAGCTATATGAACATCAACGTGGCCTACTCGCACAGTTTCACCAACACCATCCATGGCGGTGTGGTCTTCAAACTGGCCAACGAAACCACCGACAACATCTCCGGTTCCGGCTTCGCCATTGATGCCGGTATCCAGTATGTCACCGGTGAGAACGACGAGTTGAAGTTCGGTATCTCCCTCAAGAACTGGGGTCCCTCGATGAAGTTTGGCGGCACGGGTCACTCCCTCACGATGACCAACAATGCTGGCAAGCCCTTCACCGTCGAGACGCGTGCCGCCGAGATGGAGCTTCCCACCAGCCTCAACATCGGTCTAGCCTACGACTTCCTCTTCGATAAGTGGGATCAGCGCTTGACCATTGCGGCCGACTTCACCTCCAACGCCTTCCTGCGCGACAACTACATCCTGGGTCTTGAGTACGGCTTGCTCAATATGTTCCAGGTCCGCTGCGGCTACATTATGCAGGCGGGTCTTTGGTCGGGCGATGTCGCTACCGCCAACAGTGGTATCTGCGCTGGTGGCTCGGTCGACATCCCCTTCAGCAAGAAGGAGGACAACAACATAGGCCTCACCATCGACTACTCCTATCGCACCGCTTCGCCGCTCAAGGGCACCCACGCCATTGGCGCCACGTTCCGCTTCTAACGACAGAACAAACATAATCCATTATTGGGAAAGGCTTTACACCCAAAGCCTTTCCTACTTTTTAAACTCCTGAATAAAACCCATCAATATGGCAGAAATCAAATACTATAGTGAAGAAGGCCTCCAGAAACTGAAGGACGAACTGCATCAACTCATCGCCATCGAGCGTCCTGCTGCCTCGGCGGCCATCGCCGAGGCGCGCGACAAAGGCGACCTCTCCGAAAATGCCGAGTATGATGCCGCCAAGGAGGCTCAGGGCCACCTCGAGGCACGCATCTCCAAACTTCAGGAACTCGTGGCCAACGCCCGTCTGCTCGACGAAAGCAAGATAGACACCTCCAAGGTGCTCCTGCTCTCCATCATCACCATTCGCAATACCAAGAACACAATGGTGCAGAAATATACCATCGTGCCTGAGAGCGAAGCCAACCTCAAGCAAGGCAAAATCAGCATCACCTCGCCCTTTGCCTCGGCCTTCCTGGGTCACAAGGTAGGCGATGTGGTCGAGGTCAACGTGCCTGCCGGCAAGATGACTTTCGAACTGGTGAAAATCGAACGCTAACCTTCAAACACCCTCCGCTATGACCATTTTCAGCAAGATTGTCGCAGGCGAGATTCCCTGCCACAAGGTCTTCGAGACCGAGCACTGTCTGGCCTTCCTTGACATCAACCCCGTCGTGCGCGGCCACGTGCTCTGCATCCCCAAGAAAGAGGTCGACTACATCTTCGACCTTGACGATGCCACCTTCACCGAGTTGCACCTCTTTGCCAAGCGTGTCGCCAAAGGACTTAAGAAGGTCTGTCCCTGCATCAAGGTCGGCGAGGCTGTGGTGGGCATCGATGTGCCCCACGTCCACATCCACCTCATGCCGCTCAACCGTCCGGGCGACCTCAATTTCTCGCACCATGTCGAGATGACCCCCGACGAGCTCGCTGCCCTGGCCGCCGAAATCGGCGCCGCCATCGAATAATACTGATTTTACTGGCAATAAACTTTCTTAACAAACGTTAAAATAGCGATTTTTTGAAAAAATATTTTGCCAGTATAGAAAATAGTCGTAATTTTGCAGCCGTAAACGAGAACGAAAAAGTAGACAAAAACAAACGTAACACGTTATGTATCTGACAAAAGAAAAGAAAGAAGAGATCTTCGCCCAATACGGAAAGTCGGCCAAGGACACTGGTAGCACCGAGGGACAGATAGCCATCTTCACCTATCGCATCCAGCACCTCACCGAGCTGATGAAGCAGCATAAGAAAGACCAAGTCAGCGAGCGCGCCCTGGTGATGCTCGTCGGCAAGCGTCGCAAAATGCTTGACTACCTGAAGGAGACGGACATCGAGCGCTACCGCGCCATCGTCAAACAGCTTGGCCTGCGTAAGTAACCGCGCAGCAAGTTGTTCTCAGAACAGAAAATAGTTTTTCATATTTATTTGGTTATGGTTGGGATTGCCCGGAGTTCTTCTGGGCAGTCCTTTTTTATAGGCAATATTTTCCCCCTCTTGCCGTTGTTATATAAAGTGTTGGCGTGGTATGTCGAATATTGTCCATAGGCTTGTCGTGCTGCTGATGTTGCTGTCGGCCGCCGTGGGGGTGCGGGGACAATTCGACACATGCATCACTTTCGCAGAACTTCCATCCTCCTATCCGCAAATTCTTCCGCCAGGGTGGACCTCTGTCAGGGGTGGCGATTTTTCCGGAGGTTTTGTTCGTGATGCATATGGTACATCTACTTCCGGAAATATGACGCCAGGTTATATCTTTATTAGTAGCAACCATGACGTCTATGTCTCTATGCCTTACATTGCGATTGATTTCAGTAGTGGCACCTATTTGCAGTATTGGGCTAGTAATGGTTGCAATCTCGAGGTGGGAACCATGACCGACCCCTACGACCATTCGACATTCCATCTCCTGGAGGGTGTGCCCGATTGTCAAGGGAATGCTTGGGAACAGTATACCATTAACCTTTCAAGAGCACCTTTCGGTGACCATTATATTACTTTTCATAAAGTTAATGTGGGCCATTATGCGAAGCTGGACGATATACGAGTGACGACTACTGGTTGTTTGGTGGGGAACTTCCGAGCGACCAACCTCGCTATGGAGAGGTATGAAAATACACACTTGATCTATTTCCCCGGGTGCGACACGGTGGTGCCTCCTGTGACATTCTCATGGGATGTCGTCGGAAATCCCAGTGTGCAAATTTTGGTGGCTGATTCCATAGGGCAGCAGTTGCTGTACCAAGATGTCACAGGGATGAATACCTTTTCAATACAGTTGGAAGAAGACGAATTTTACTATGTGTCATTGTTCGGTGGCTGCGACTCTTTAAGTAATATTTGTAATCCTTCGTATTCCAAGATTTATTGGCTAAAACTTACTCGTATTGGCTGCGACACCGACGATTGTGTTGATACACGAATGCTGCATTCCACCAAGGCGACGCCATATTATGGCACTTATGGGGATCCTTATGCCCATAGGGTTGTCGTCGATTTTGGACCCAGTTCGCAAGAAAGCCGTCACACGGTGAATATAGACACCGCGATGCGCGACCCCATAATCCCAGACTTGCGTGTTATACCGGAAGGGGAGGATCACTCTGTGCGATTAGGGAATTGGGGGACAGGAAGCAAGGCCGAGGCCATGCAGTACGACATTCCTGTCGACACCATGCAGTACGACATGCTCATCCTCAAGTATGCCGCTGTCATGCAAGACCCCGACCATAGTCCAACTGATCAGCCCCGTTTTCGCATCGAGATGCTTGATGCGGCAGGCAACCTGATTGCTCCTGCATCTTGCAACTCCTACGACTTTGTAGCCAACGCCAGCTTGGGCTGGAACACCATCACCTATCATAATACTACAGTGCTGTGGAAAGATTGGACCGTTGTGGGTATAGACCTCTCGGGCTATCACGGTCAATCTGTCAGACTGCGACTCACCACCTACGATTGTAAACCGGGGGCCCATTTCGGCTATGCCTACTACACCCTCTCCTGCGCGCAGAAGACCATCAACTTCCTGTCGTGTTCCAACGGCGACAGCAACCGCGTCGAAGCGCCCGATGGTTTCACCTACCGTTGGTCGCGCGACGACAACGACTCGGTTATAGGTACCGAGCGCGCAATCACGCTGCCCATCGACAACCACTACTACTATTGCTCCCTTGGGTTTATTGGCGACACCTCGTGCTCGGTGACGTTGAGCGTGCTGTCGCGTCTGGTGGCGCCGGTGGCCGATTTCGACTACTCGGTGCAGCGCGATAGCTGCCGTTTTAAGGTAGAATTCATCGACCACAGCCACTTTGTCGACGACTCCACGGCGCAGTGCGACAACGCCTGGTGGGACTTCGGTGCTTTCGGAACCTCCACCTCGCACGCCCCTGTGGTGTTCTACCCCGATACAGGCACCTATCTGGTGAGACTTTTCAGCAGCCTCCCGGGCGACGGCTGCGTCGATAGCATCGAGCGCTATGTCGTGCTCTCCTATCCCATTGATACGGTCGACACCGCCATCTGCCAGGCGGAGCACTTCGCCGTCGGCGACACCGCTTTCTCGGTGACAGGTACCTATCAGGCCATGTCGGGGTGCGACACCCTGGTGACGCTGCACCTCACGGTAAGAGACACCTCGCTGATTGATACCGTCGCTGTGGCGTGCCACAGCCTTCTCTATCGCGACAGCTCGATGCTGACCTCCAGAGTATACGACTTTGTCTATACCAACAATGTGGGGTGCGATAGCACCTATCGGCTGCACCTCACGGTGAACCCCGTCTACGACACAACGAGCACACTTTCCTTCTGTGCAGGCCATCCCTATGTCTACCTTGGGGTCGACTATGGCGGTCCTGTGGCGTTCGACACCCTCTTCGCCACCACAGCGGGGTGCGACTCTCTGGTGCATGTTGCGCTGGTCACCCTCGACAGCACCTTCCTCATCCGCGCCCTCCACAGCATCGACCGGCAGCATTGGTCCGATACGGTGCCCATAGCCTTCTGCCGCAACCAGACGCTCTATGTCGTCGACTCCACCCACAGCGCTGTGACCTGGCAATGGACCCTTCTCGATGCCGCTTCCCAGCTGGCCGAGACCTCTAGCACCCCGACGATGGAGTTCTCTCCGGGGGTAGGCGACAGCATTGGAACCTACAGCTTGGCCCTCGAGGTCGCCAGCCCGGGCGGCTGCCACGACTCGCTGCTGTGGCCTGTGCTGGTGCTCCCCGTGCCCGAGGCCGAATTCGGCTGGGAGCCCTACGACCCCGTCGACATAGCTCCCGAGGTGACGCTGAAAAACCTGTCGCAACCCGAAAGTTGCCAATGGTTGTGGCTTGTGCAGCGAACGCAGGAAGGCGCCGAATGCGACAGCCTCACCGACTTTGAACCTTTCTACCGCTGGCAGGGCGACCTGCCGCGCGGCGAATTCGACGTCACCCTCACCGCCAGCCTCCGCTGGCAATACGACACCCTCGTCCACGTCTGTACCGACACGGTGAGCCACAGTGTCGAGATTGTCACAGCCTGGCTGCAGTTCCCCAACCTGGTCACCCCCGACGGCGACGGCTACAACGACCGCTGGGAGGTGGTGAACCTTGTCGAGATGGGACAGTATCCTCTCAACGAATTGTGGATCTACAATTCCTGGGGCGACCTGGTGTTCCATGCCACCAACATCAGGGAGCACGAACAGTTCTGGGACCCCAACGAGCGTGCCTGTCCCGACGGCACCTACTACTACCGTTTCCTGGGCCGCAGCAGCCACGGTGTGGTTCGCCGCAACGGCGTCATCGAAGTGGTCCGCTGAGACAGGGCAGTCCTTTTTTTATGCCATAGGGTGTCCTTTCACTACGGCTCGCGTGCAACCCGACACGCTACGCAATTATTCCGGCATTTTGACGTTAATATATTACTCCTGCAGCAGTGCAGGCACAATTATAGAATTTGCATAATTCCAGAAGCATGAATAAAAGAAAACATTTGAATATCTGAATCGACATGAACTACCATCAAATACTTGAGAATATTTACATGGACATCCGTCCATATGCACAAGTGGGCAAGCAAGCC
>JAEEGH010003704.1_pt1 | contig 39844 bp, 28 predicted proteins | sample 9134181 | NCBI WGS metagenome assembly JAEEGH01 (sample SAMN16246544, study PRJNA631951) | gut metagenome | biome: gut microbiome; feature: rumen; material: DP-attached | host: Bos | place: Iran: Karaj | collected 2018-10 | reverse complement strand
CATAAGAGCAGAAGCGCCGAGGCGGTTTGCACCGTGGTCGGAGAAGTTGGCTTCACCGAGAACGAAGCAGCCCGGAATCGTGGACATCAGATCGTAGTCCACCCAGAGGCCGCCCATGGTGTAGTGGATGGCCGGGAAGATACGCATCGGGACCTTGTACGGGTCTTCGTCGGTAATCTTTTCGTACATCTGGAAGAGGTTGCCGTACTTGGCAGAGACACCGGCAACGCCCATGCGCTGGATAGCGTCGGCGAAGTCGAGGTACACGGCCTGCTTGGTGTTACCCACGCCGAGACCTGCGTCGCAGACCTGCTTGGCGTTACGGGATGCCACGTCACGCGGCACAAGGTTACCGAAGCTCGGGTACTTTTCTTCGAGGTAGTAGTAACGTTCAGATTCAGGAATCTGGTCCGGAGAACGGGTGTCGCCAGCCTTGCGCGGAACCCAAATACGACCGTCGTTACGGAGAGATTCGCTCATCAAGGTGAGCTTGGACTGCAGGTCGCCATGGCGAGGAATGCAAGTCGGGTGAATCTGAGTGTAGCAGGGGTTGGCGAACAGAGCACCGCGCTTGTAGGCACGGAAAGCAGCCGTCACGTTGGAACCCTGGGCGTTGGTAGAAAGGTAGTAGACGTTACCGTAACCGCCGGTGCAAAGGCAGACAGCGTCAGCCACGTGGCTTTCGAGTTCGCCCGTGATGAGGTTACGCACGATGATACCGCGAGCCTTGCCGTCGATCACGACGAGATCCATCATTTCGCGACGCGGGAACATCTTCACCTTACCGGCGGCAACCTGGCGCATGAGAGCCTGGTAGGCACCGAGCAAGAGCTGCTGACCCGTCTGACCGCGAGCGTAGAACGTACGGGAAACCTGCGTACCGCCGAAGGAGCGGTTGTCGAGGAGGCCACCGTATTCACGACCAAACGGAACGCCCTGGGCGACGCACTGGTCGATGATGAGGTTGGAGTTTTCGGCCAAGCGGTGCACGTTGGCTTCGCGAGCGCGGAAGTCACCGCCCTTCACGGTATCATAGAACAGACGGTAAACGGAGTCGCCGTCGTTCTTGTAGTTCTTGGCAGCGTTGATACCACCCTGGGCAGCAATGGAGTGTGCACGGCGGGGGCTATCCTGGATGCAGAAAGACTTTACGTTGTAACCAAGTTCGGCGAGGGATGCGGCGGCAGAAGCACCGGCAAGGCCAGTACCAACCACGATCACCGTGAACTTACGCTTGTTGGCGGGGTTCACGAGCTTGAGTTCGAACTTGTGCTTGGTCCACTTTTCTTCGATGGAACCACCGGGGATTTTAGAATCAAGAATCATTAGTGGGCTCCTTAAAATTAAGCGTTAAAAGAAACTTCGACGGTGCCGACAGAAGGAATCACGTAAGAAGTCTTGGCGGCTTCCTTGGCCTTCAGCTGCTGTTCGTACTGGTGCTGCAGTTCGTGAGACTTGGCGCGAAGGGCTTCGGTCTCGGGCTGGTTGCCAAGGTAGAAGGCAGCGATGGCGGTGATACCGAAACCGGCAGCGATGACGATGCTGTAGATGATGCCGCAGACATCGATAATCGGGGTCCACTTCTGGTGAGCGATACCCATGGTCTGGAACGCAGAGGAAATCGCGTGGAAGAGGTGCATGCCAATGACGAACATGCTGATCACGTAGAAGATAGCCCACAGCGGGTTCGCGAACATATCGATAGTGGTGAGCCACATGTCGCGGACGATTTCGCCCTGGGAGTTCACGTACAGGTAGTGTTCGCCGAACTTGAGCATCATGAGGTGCTGGATGAGGAAGCCGAGGATGAAGAGGCCGGACCAGATCATGGTGAAGGTCGCGAAAGTCTTCTTGCCCTTGCGAGCGTTGACTTCGTAGTCGATTCCACCGCGAGCCTTCTTGTTCTCGATCTTCAGCGTAATCGCAAGGAAGATGTGAAGGGCGAAGCAAGCCACCAGGCCGAGTTCGACGAGATAGATCAGCTTAATCGGGAAGTGGAGCGGATTGAACCCGGTCAGGAACTCGGTGTAGGCGTTGTATGACGCCTGAGCCGCAGCCTGATCGAAATTCAGAAGCTGGAAGTTACCACACATGTGGCCGAAGATGAACAGGGCGAGAAACGCACCGGTGCATCCCATGATCTGCTTCTTACCGATGGAAGAGGTAAGATACTTGATGATCCATTGCATTGAGTTGTGTCTCCTTGAGGGGGGGGTTAAAATATTAAGTCGCACAACAAACGAGTTTGTTGTGCTCCCTCATCCAACAGTGTTGGATGAGGATTAATTCCGTTATAATATGCAGCAGGCCTTGAGGGAAGGCATTTCGTATGCGTAGCGTTCGTCTTCCTTGAACCAGAAGTCCAGTTCGCGCTTGGCAGACTCGGGGCTGTCGGAGCTGTGAACAACGTTTTCGGTCATGGAAGGGGCAAAATCGTAGCGGAGGGTACCCGGTTCCGCCTTGGCCGGATTGGTGGCACCATTGATGGCGCGGACCTTCGCAATCGCATTTTCACCGCCGAGGGCGAGCATCACGGACGGGCCCTTGGTCATGTAGGCTTCCAGTTCCGGGAAGAACGGCTTTTCCACGTGTTCAGCGTAGAAACCGCGGGCATCAGCAGAAGTCATCTGGTGCATCTTCACGGCGCAGACGGAAAGGCCTGCACTGATGTAACGGTCGATAATGCGGCCCACGAGGCCGGACTTGACGGCATTGGGCTTGATCATGGCGAATGTCATTTCCATAGGGTTATACCACCTTTTAAATTGAGTGTGCAAAATATAGATAATTAAGGTTCCGCTTCGATTTTCTTCATCAGGTCTTCGGCGAGTTTGCCGCCGGACTTGATGTTGTTGACGAGCCAATCGACGGATTCCTTCAGTTCGCTGTTGGGGAAACGCTTCTGGAAGTCTTCCAGGACCTGGAGGGCAAGCGTATCCTTGTGCAGGTTCTCGTTCAGGATGAACCCGCGGCTGAAGAGGGCCTTTTCGACTTCGGGGTTGTCGGGCCACATGTTCAGGAATGCGTTGTATTCCGCCTCGGCGGGTACGAACTTCTCGGATTCCGCTTCCAACTGGGCTATCTGGAGCGTCGCCTTAGCAAAGAGCGTGTCGTTCTCGGGATAGACGAAGCGGATTTCCTTCCACTGGTCGATGGCGCCATTGTAGTTGTGCTCCTTGGCGAGAGAGTCCGCAACCTGTTCCATCGCAGAAAGCACCATTTTCGGGCCCTTGATATTGAGGGACTGCCTATAGACATGGACATTCGCGGCAGTCCAGGCCTCGGCACGCTTGCGGTCCATCCTGTTCCTGCGGAACTCGCGGATGTTCTCGGAGAAAACCTTCCTGCGGATGTCGTCGATGCTCTTGCCGTTGTTCATTTCGTAGTTGAAGTAGAACGCCTGCTTCAGGATATTCTGCGGGAAGAGGATGTAATCGCTGATATCCTGTTTGGATTCCTCGAAGGAAAGTTTCGGACGCACGGGATTGCCGTTCTTTTCGAAATAGGCCTTGAGGGAATCCTCGGAAATCGGAAATTCGTTTTCAAGCATCTCGGTGTAGTTGGTCACGATGTAGTTCACGCGGGCAAGGCGCACGAAGGCCTTGTATTCCCATGTATTATCGAGCTTGAGCGCGCGGGCCGCATCGCCAAAGGAAGCGCATTCGGAGAGGCTCGTCACAAGGCGCATCCTGGTGCGGTTATCCCTCGGAACTCCCACTTCCTCGGACATGACCGTGAGGATGTCCTTCTCGGTCACAAGCGGTGCTCCGTTCCTGGTAGCAAGTACGTAGCCGGAATCAAGTTCAAGGAAGCCCTCCGTCATCATGCGTTCGAGGACCTCGCCCTTGGCGCGTTCATACGGCTTTACTTCGGACGGAATTTCTCGAACAAGGTAAAAGACATGGCGACCGGGAGTCCTTGTCGTAGCGAGCACCGGAGAAACAGTCCCTTCGGGCTTGCCGGAGAGCGCTTCGCCGAGGCCGTTGATGATGCCGATGCCATAGGGCAACGAGTATCCGTTTTTCACGATTCCCACGTAGCCGCCGTTTGCCGCGGTTTCCTTGTTCTCGCTATGCTTCGCCGCGATTTCCTTGAACTTTTCGAGGCTCGTCACGGGCTTTTTGAACAACTTTGCAAGCGCGGCGGAATCTTCCATCTGCACATGGTAAACTTCAAATGCCGGCACCGTCTTGAATTCTTCCTTATGCTTTTCGTAATAGCCTTCCGGATTCGGCGGCACAATCTTCTCGATGGTATACGGGTAGGCCTCGCGGATAGCCTTGGACGTGGAATCCACCAGGTTGCGCTTGTAGTTGGCAAGGAACAGGGCGGTGTCGTTGCCGACCGCATTCAAGGCTTCGGCGGAACGCGAGAGGAGCACTGCTTCGGCCACCTTCCCGCGGACATCCTGGAATTCGACACCGGGCGTGGAATCAGGGACAAATTGCGCCCTGTGGGCATCGAAGTAGGAACGGAGTTCCGTTTCGGGAATCAGCAGGCATTCCATCGCGAAGAAACGCTGGAAAGTCATCGTGAGGAGGCGGTTGTCCAGGCTCTTCGAGTATTCGGCCCAGCGAGCTTCAAGCTCCGGATGGTCCGCGAGCGCCTTGGCGACAAACGCCCTTTTCGTAAAGAGGTCCGACGCGATGCGGTCCACCTGGGAACGGCCGTCGGGGTCAAGTTTCACGGAAAGTTCCAAATCTTCGGCATATACGGTCTCGTTATCGATCCTCGCGATGACCTCTTCGCCGCCACCGATACTGTTGCAGCCGGCAAGAGCCAACCCCAGGAGAGAGCAGAAGAAAAGAATTTTCTTGTTCATTAAATCCTCATAAATCAGCTTGTTTTCGACTAAATATAGTCAAAAACGCAAATCGCAAACGGAAGCACGAGCTTCCGGGAAAAAACACCAAAAAAGCAGTTTTGACGTAAAACATTGACAATCAACGAGTTAGAGGTCTCAATCCGGTTTTCTCCACCGAAGGAATCGACCTTATTTTCTATAATTATGGACGTTGAAGAAATCGACTTCGACATTTCCGATAACCGCCGCAATCGTGACGGTGGTTGTAGGCGTTCTTGCCCTGAGCGCCTGGTTTGCGCGTATTGCGCTCATAACGTTCCTTTCTAGCCCGCACACCTTCGGCGAAGTGGAAATCACCCCCTACGGCTATGAACTTGGCGGCCCCCTCACCCATTCCTGGGACTCCCTCACCGTAAAGACCGGCGCCAACACCTTCACCGTGAGCAAGTTCGACCTCGACATCACCGTACTCGGGGATTCCAGCGGTGTCCGGCTCGCGGTCGGGACCTTCAAGGCCGACATCCACAGCGACTCCTCCGAGAAAAAGGAGAAGTCCCCCATGCCGGAACTCTCCTTCCCCGAAAAGGCGAAGTTCTACCTCCCCGCCGAAGTTTCCGTCGATGAAATCGAGGTCGACATAAACAAGGGCGAAGAATCCGCGTTGCACTGGCAGGCGAAAGACCTGAACGTCAAGAGCGCCGGGGTTCAAGCCGTAAAGCTCAAGCTCGACAGCATCCAGGGTGACTTCGTGCAGGAGACGACCAGCCTCGACATCAAGGCGGATTTTGCCTCGGAAGACGTGAAGCTCAAAGGCAAGGTCAAGGCGGGCAAGGACGAAATCAATCTCGACGTGAGTGCACCCAAGACAAACATGGCCGCAGTCAAGACGAGCGTGGAGCTCGATGTCGACGACCCGGCCCACTGGATTCCCGTAAAGATTCCGCCCGCAGTCCCCGCTATCGGGAAGGCATCGCTAAAGGCCACGGCAAGCCTCGACCCGAAGACCGGGCAGCCCCATTACGATGCGACCGTAAAAACGAGAATCGGAGCCTTCTGGCCGCTCATGGCCTGCAACGTAGTCGCTCGCATCAAGGGCGACGACCGGGACTTCCATGTGGAGGCCGACCTGAACAACGACGAAGGCGGACACATCCAGCTCGAAGGCGACTTCGACAAGGAACTGAACGGAGAGCTCAGCGGGCGTGTCGAATACATGAGCTCCATATTCGGACCGCACATGATGCCGCTCGACATGAAAATTCACTCGCTCCACAAGCAAGGGGATATCGTCGACGCCGTCATCGAGACGCGGCAGGGCTCTGCCATCGAGGCGACCATCGACCTTAACGGAAAGCCGATGGTTACATTCACCGGTGACATGTCTCCCTACGAACCATGGGCGCTGGACTGGAACTTCGGAAACCTCATCCTCAAGAACCGATTCAGCCTCGCAGGAACCTTCAGCGACGGCGTGCTGCACGCGAAGGCCAAGATTCCGAACATCGTCTACGCCTACCACATGAAGGCCGATTCGCTGGAAGTGGAACTCGACCTCGACAAGAACGGCATCGAGTTCACCAACGGCATCATCTACGCGGAAAAGGAAACCTTCGACTTCTTCGGCGACGTGATGTGGACGCACGAAGAGCCTCACACGTCGTGGGATGTCACGCAGCGCAACGGAGGTCACGCATTTGCCTACATCACCTGGACCGATTCCATCACCATCCAGGCGAATGTCGATTCCGTCGACATCACGACCATCCCCTTCGCAGACTTCTCCATCAACGGCGATATCTACGGCGAAGTATCCGGACGCTGGCACCACAACCTAACCGACAATGTCGGGTTCCTGGACATTTTCGCCGAAGGCCGCTACGAACCGTTCGACTTGCAAGGGCGCATCCAGGCGCGGCAGAACGGCGACACCATCTTCATCGACAACATCCATGCCATCCAGGACAAGAACATGGTGGAAGCGGAAGCAATATTCGTCCTCCCCAACGATTCGAACCCGGACTTCAAGCCTACCGGCTATCTCCCCGTGCAGGTGCAGCACGCATGGGCTTCGGCAAAGAACTTCAGCATTCCCATCCTGCTGGAATCGCTCAACGACTCCACGCTTTCGAGCGGCATGATTACCGGCGACATCGCCTACGAAAACGGCCACGGGATGTTGGGAAATATCGACATCACCAATATCGGGTTGCGCAAAATATCGAAGGACCTCATCGACATCAACAAGCTGAGCATCTTCGCCGAAGGCGACAAGGTCGAAGTCAATTCCTACGTGAACATCGGCAAAGGCGGATGGGCAGGCAAGTCACAGATTATTGTCAACAACATCTTCCAGGACAACCGCCACGTGAGCGTGGGCTACAGCACGGACAACGGCGGCGACCTGAGCATCGAAGGCGATATCGATTCCGCGTTCGTGTTCACCGGAAGGGGTGAAGTCGCCGGTTCCTGGTTCATCCCCGGCACCACGAGCGAAATCAAGAAGACCGACCTGCAGATAGACATCAACGCAAGAATCAAGGAAGGCCTCAAGGGAATCTCGGCAAAGATCTACAGCGATTCCACGTTCTTCCAGCCGCCCAAGATGACAAGGCTCATTCCCATCAAGCTGCGTGCGTCACTCGAAAACGGGATTGCCGAAATCACCGAACTTTCGACCCACAACCACGAACAGGAAACCATCAATGTCTCCGGCGTCTACAACCTGGACAGCATGACCATCGAGCGTTTCAATATCGCATCGGAGCAATTCAGCCTGAGGTCCGGGCCGCATTCCATCATCGTAAGGGACGTCTCGGGTTCCGTCGACGACTTCGACGACCAAATGACCGTTTCCATCAACCTTCCCTACATCCAGTACAACTTCTACGATGAAACGTTCGGTGACGGCGAAGTCCAGGCACAGAGCAACCTCGACTTCATCATTCCTCATTCCAAGGGCGACAGGCTACAGAACAACACCATCGCGGGCAAGCTCGTCGTCGACAAGATGGTCTACCACAAGGCGCTCGAATTCCAGATTACGCCGGCCTCGCTCGACCGCATCCTCAACATGTTCAACAACTTCATCGCAAAACTGCGGAAGTCCGAAATTCAGGAAGCGAAGCTCTCTACGGCAAGCCCCATCAACTTGATGATCCACGTGAACGATTCGCAGAGGGACTCCGTCGAAATCGTGACACCATTCGCAACGTTCCCGTTCACATTCGACATCTGGGTGCTCGGCAACACGAACCGCCCGCTATTGCGCGGCGATGTCATCAACGCGAATACAGGATTCATCGGCGTGCAGGAGCTCTACGAATTCGAGCTCAACGCCTTCAGAATCTCCTGGATGGACGTGCCCTGGCAGCACGGCGAAGTCGACGTATCGAGCGCACAGAACCTTCCCTACTGCGACGACACGGGAAACCGCGAAGGCGAGACGTGTCCCATCAACTTCGATATCACAGGAACCATCACGAACCCGCAACCCACGCCAAGCTCCAACTGCGGAACCGAGGCGAGCGCCGCCGCCACCTATTACAACATCATCCTCGGCTGTATCGCCGACAACAACGACGAATCGACCGACTGGAACAAGCTTGCAGGCAAGGCTATCGGCAAGGTCCTTTCTTCGACGGCCAACAAGACGCTCGGTGGCGAATACATCGGCGATATCGACATGAAGGTGATGCTCTTCAACAACAACACCACAAGCGACAAGGATTCGAGCTACTTCAAGTTGCCCATCTCGCTCGACCGCTGGGTCAAGGACCTGAGCCTCATCTTCGGCTATACGCAGGACCAGAGCGAAAACCCGACCTACGACCAGGCTCTCCAATTCGGCGTAAGCTACAAGCTGCCGGTATTCAAGGATTCAACCTACTCACACAAGAACCATATCGCGCCTTCGCTCAACTTGAACGGCCAGCTGATATCCAAGCAGTACCTCACCAACACCGGTACAGGCGGAAACGAAAACCGCATAGAGAAGAACATCGGCCTCAACTACAGCTACAAATTCTGGAATCCGTGCCTACTCGGTGTCGGCCACTGCGAAACCGTGTCTCCGGGCGAACGCAACAAGCCGATGGAATCCAAGCAGGAGGGTGAAAAATGAGAAAGCTTCTAGGCATCCTGCTCCTTGCCGTCGCGTTCCTCTTTGCTGAGGAAGACAAACACCCCTGGTATGTGACCATCGACGGGAATTCGACCTTCTCGAATTTCCAGTTGACAGAACAGCTCGAAATTCCCGAGGAGTTCGGCCAGCTCGACACCATCAAGCAGGACTTCATGATGGGACTCGCCATCGAGAACATCAAGGCGCTCTACTATTCGCGCGGATTCTTTAGCCTGGACCTCAAGCTTGACATCCAGCGAGAATACATCCGGCCCGACAGCGTGCAGCGCGGCTACATCATTTCGCTACGCGAAGGAGAACGCTACCATTTCGGCGGTACGACCATCCTCGTCCCGGACAGCTCAAAAATCGAAATCGACAAGAGCGCCTTGCGCACGAACAACAAGGAGCGACTTTTCAACCACGACGACATCGCCGAAGATATCCAGCTGATCCAACAGACCTACCGCAAGGCGGGTTACCTGCACACCTACGTGAGCCCCGCGGAACTCATCGACACCGTCAGGAAATGCATCATCGTCGAAGTGAGCGTAAACCCAGGCGCAAAGGTCATCATGGGCAACATGATCAGCACGACGCAGAAGGTGATAGACAAGACAAACCGAGTCAAGGAAGCGGGACTTTCCGATACGGCATGGCTTTCGACGCTATGGAAAACGCCCAAGGGCGAAATCATCGACGGTAACAAGTTCAACTCGTTCAAGAGCAAGTTGCTTTCGACGCAGCTGTTCACGCAGATCAAGCTCACCGACTCCCTGAGGGCCGACGGGCTTTCCGACGTGCACCTCGACGTGACGGAACGCGTTCCCGGCGAAGCGAGGTACGGCGTATTCTTCGAAGAAATGTACGGGTTCGGCGCCATCGCGTATGCCAAGCACAAGAACTTCTTCGGCACCTTCAACGAATTCTCGACCACCTTCCAGATTGCGCAGAACAAGCAGGAAATCTCGCTCGGATATGCAAACCCGCTCCTGTTCGGGACCTCTTTCACGTTCATCCCGACGGCCATCCGTTTGGAAGACCGTCTCAGTTTCAACCACGAAAAAATCGCACCGCCCGCCTACCCCGACAGCATCGAAGAGCGCTACGAAATCATCAACCGCGGCGACCTTACCTTCGGCATTACCGACCATATCCGATTCCGCGGGACGCTCGATACGCGATTCGTTAGCAAGAACGGCGAAGACATGTACAAGGTGAAGGGAGAAATAGCACTCACCTTCGACTACACCGACGACTACTTCAACCCCACCAAGGGTATCCGTATCGCGCCTACCGTCGGTGCGGGCACGAACCTGAACGCCGACCTCGAACAGCTAACCGTCATCGGCAACCCCTACACCTACGGCGAAGCGACCGTGAACCTCTACCGTCCGCTATTCTGGACGTTCTACGGAGCCTTGAGCGGAAGTGCCGGCAAGTTCTTCGAGACCGCCCTCGAAGACGACGCGCGCGTGTTCTACCAGGGAGGAAGCCGTTCCGTGCGCGGCTACCGTTTCCGCAGCATCTACACCAGCTACACGACCACAGACGACGAAGGGAACGAAGTCATCAACACGGGACTTACGCCGATGTACCTCAGGATTAACGAGGAAATACGCTGGACATTGCCGTGGAAGAGCTGGAACCACTGGCAAATCGTACAGTTCTATGACTGGACACACATCATGGACCAGGACAGCGAACAGTTCCCGTCAAAGACAAGCGAATCGCTCGGGCTTGGAATCCGTTACCGCTGGCAGTTCCTCACGTTCCGCCTAGATTACGCGTTCAAGAAGAACCTAGACAACTGGGGACTCGAAGATTTTGCCTGGGGCAGGTTCGCGTTCGACCTTTCGCAGACGTTCTAGCCCACGACAGTCTTTTTATAAAGTGTTGCAAGGCCCGTGCCGGCACGGTTCACGCTGGCATCTATTCCGGCAGCGGCGAGGGCTGCGCCGATTTTTTCTGGAGTCAGGATTTCGGGCGAACTGTCGCGAACCTCTACCTTGAACGTCGAGGTTTCGCTCGCAAGGTCGGCGACCCGCCCGCTCTTGAGCACATGCCCGCGGTCGATAATCGCGAAGTCGGTCGCCTCCTCTTCCATCTCGGCGAGAATATGCGAGCAGACGATGGCTGTACCGCCTTCCTGTTTACGCCAGTCGGCAATGAGTTTCCACACGGCCTCGCGCGACATCGGGTCGAGATTCGCCACCGGTTCATCTAGAATCAAAAGCTTCGGTGCAGGAGCCATCGCGCGCAGCAACTGCACCTTCTGGCGATTCCCGAGCGAAAGTTTGCCCATGCGGGTATCAAGCGATGGGAGTTCCAGACTCTTCGCGATGCGCTCAATGCGTTCGCGCGCCTCGGCCTCATTCCACGTCGGGATACGGGCCGCGTAGAACCCCACGAAATAGTCCACGTACTCGTTTATCGAAAGTTTCGGGTAGATACCCGGATTCTCGAGCAAAATGCCGCAGGCAACCGGGTCGAGGAAAGCATTCGAGCCGCGCACATCGTCCGCCAGCTCAATCGTGCCCGAGAATTTCGCGAAACGCCCGCACAATAGGCGAAGTAGTGTAGTTTTCCCTGCCCCATTCGGGCCCAGCAGCGCAAAGAAACTCCCCCGCGGGATTTCAAGAGACACGCCCGAAAGCGCATCCGCCTCCGATTTCGGGTAGCGGAACGAGACGTTCTCTATTTTTGCCAGCGGGTTCGAACTTTCCATCACGAAACCCCGCGCAAGTTACTTGCAGAATTCCTTGACCGCCTCGGCCGGGTTCTTGATGAGCGCGAAAGCGTCCTTCGTCTGGCGCACAGCCTCCACCTGCACCTTCTCGGATGCACGCTGCAGATACTGGATGCAGCGCCAGTCCGTACGCACGGCGGCAAGCTGCACCGGTTCCGTACGGTCCTTGATGCTCACGAACTCGAAAGCATGGTAGTCCTGTTTCACCGCGGCAATCACGATGGCGGCCGACGGGCGCACGATATCTTGCAAGGCGTGCCAGTCACGTTCCACGAGCGCAGCCTGGATCTTTTCGCCCATAAACGGCACAGCCTTGACCGCATCGGCACTCGCACGTACCGCCTCGGCCCACAGGTCTTCGCCCGCGTTGTCAATCTTCTTCACGATTTTCCAGTCGCTACGTACCGCGGCCTTGAGCAGGTCAGGGTTCGTCACGAACTTCAGAATGTTCGGGTCGCCGTTTACCGCGGCAAGGAGCGCGGGCTCGTCGAGGGCGTTGAGCGCCACCTTCAAATCTTCGCAAAGGCCGTTCTTGATGTAGAGAATAGCCTGCACGTTCTGTGCAAACGCCGCCTTCTGCGCGGCAACAGTCGGGTTCTCGATAAGGCTGATGGCATACCAGTTGAGAGCAATCGCCTCGAGCTGCTGTTCTTCGGTCGGGTTCTCGATCTTCTTGATTTCAGTCCAGGACTGCATAAAACCTCTTGTTTATGCAGTAAAGATAGTAAACTAGTCCTTCACGCAACGAACGGAATTCCCGTTGAACTTGTTGCTGTTACCCAAAACCGCACAAACGATATCGTAGGTCAAGAGCACGAAGTACGCATAATCGCTATTGTACTCCATAGAAAACCAGAAAGTCGCGACGCTACCCTCGTTTTTGAATTCTCCTTTGAAGTACCAGAAGCCAGCAGGTAACACAGAAAAAGAATAGGCATCCGCACCACTTACGCCGTTGTCACTACGGTCCCAGCCGCCAGTGGACTTGAGCATTTCGCCCGCAGTTGATAAACCGCCAACTGCGGCAAACAACGTATTCCATTCCGTTGAATCTGGCAGGTGCCAGCCTTCAGGGCAAGCCTTTAGCGCACCGTACCAATCGTAAAGGCGACCATATTTGGCACAGTTGGCAGGGTCGTTGTCATAGCACCAGCTAGTGGAATCGGAGGTGTAGAGGCTATCATCAAAGATATAGCTATAAGGTACACCTGTGTATGCGTAATTCAAATTTTCCGCCATCCAAGTCTGTTTGCCGATGGTGACAGTCTTGTACGTCTGGCCGTCGCGGGAATCCGTGAATGATCCCTCCGTCAGGCGCGTCGAAAAATCGCTATCGTCGTCACCGCAGGCAACAAGCATCGCCGCACAAACAAGAACACCAAACCAAAGGGAACGCATATTTCCTCTTAAAGTTAGTCCTTAACGCAGCGGACCGAGAACCCGTAGTTGTTGTAATCGTCGCTGGACATACCCGCAGCATAGTCGGCGTTGAAGTCCAAGAACGCACTGTACGGACCGTTATTGAGTTCAGTAGAACTCACAGTAGAACTCCGGAAGAACGTGTGGGCGCCCGCGTAGAGATATCCCCCACCCTTAACCCTATAGCCAGCAGGGAGCGCCGAGAACCCGAATGCATCCGAGCCTTTGCCACCGGATGTGGACTTGAGCATTTTGCCTGCGGTCGCTTGTCCACCAACAGCAGTGATCAACGTTTCCCATTCGGCCTTGCTAGGCAAATGCCAGCCGTCGGGGCAAACATCAACCACAGCATCCCAAGTGTATAGTCGGCCATACTTTTCGCAAAACTCGGCAGAATCCTTGTAGCAGAAGCTAGAGTCCGTTTCATAGTTGAGGTTCTCCGCCATCCACCACTGGTCGCCGATTTTAACGGTCTTGTAAGTCTGGCCGTCGCGGTCGTCCGCCAACTCGCTGTATTCGCAATTGTCTTCCTTTTCTGTCTTGCAACCGACGACAGAATCCGAAGACTTCGCAGAACTGCTGGATTTGGCGCGGGAAGAAGACGAACCGTCCGAAGGACGGGTCGAGAAATCGCTGTCGTCGTCACCACAGGCGACAAGCATCGCCGCACAAGTAAGAATTCCAAGCCAAAGGGTGCGCATATTTCCTCCTATTGTTTACTTGATAATATAAATAAAAAAAAGGATATCCCCAACCATCCCCGTCAAGCGAGGACAGGCGTCGGGGATGACAATTGCAAAACAGGCGTTTTCGCTTATTTTCTCACCTGCACGGTCCGCATTTCGCCTGTGCCGGCAGCGCCGTAGCGCAAGACATACATGCCATCGCGAAGACCGGCCTTCATGCCGTTCCAAGCCTCACCTGCCGAGCCCGCCACAACGTTCGCAGACTTCACCAGTTGCCCGTTCATATCGAACACCTGGCAGCGGAGCATCTTGGCGCCGGTTTCGAACGCGACACCCCGCACGATGCCCGTCGTACTTTCGTTGTCCACGAACTTTATCCAGTCCACGTTGATGTAGTCGGTATTGATGGTCAAGCGAAGCGTCTGCTTGCCCGCAGCAAGTTCCAGTTCGCCCGCTTCGACTTCGGAATAGGTTTCCCAGTCGCCCTTCGACGGAATTTCGGCCTGGACCTTCTTCTCGCCCACCGAGACCGTCACGCTGGAGGCTGTCGAGTTGCCCGTCGCGCCGTTGATGACCACCTTGTACTTGCCCGCAGCCTTCACGTTGAGCGTGTATTCAAAGTAATCGTCTGTAGTGGTATAACCCAGCGCGTAGCCATTGCCCGCCTTCACGATTCCCGCATCGTCGCTGCGGTAGCCCGTCTCGTCGCTCTTGCCGTCGGCATCGCTGTAGGCGTAAGTGTCGTAGTTTTCAGCCTCGAGAGTTCCCGGAATTTCAATCGCACCCTTAAACGGCTTAACTTCAATCGGTTCGCCCGAAACTTCAAGTTCGAGCGCCATAAATTCAATCGTGTAAGTGCCATCGGAATTCGGCTGAACAACCTTCCCCTTCTGGCTCACGGTCTGTCCCTGGGCGCCCTGAATCTTCACGCGCAGCGGAACGCTCTTGGGCATATGCGCATGCGGAGAAGTCCAAGTCACCTTGAAACCATTAGAAGTATTCGTCGCGGTCGCCTTATCGATAGTGAAATGCGCACGCAAGTACGCGCCCACCGTCGAGAAGCTTGCCACCCAGAGGTTCTTGCTGACCGCATACTCGATAAGCGTCTTGATGTCGGCAGCAGAAATCACATCCCAGTCGCCACCGACACCGTGGTTCAGCTGCACATGCCATTTGCTGCCACTAGCCGCCTGATCCGAACTGCTCTTGAATGCCGACACAGTAGCCTTAGAATCCCAATAGTGGGAACCAACCGCCATCCAGTCCGGTTCACTATTCCAAGACGTAAGCCCATCGCCACCACAACTGCGATTAATGAAATGTTCCTGGTTGATGGCGTTTTTGACCGTCTGGTTCTGTGCGCAATATGGAGTCGCCAAGGAGGTTGCCTCCAACCCCATGCTCCTGAGCTTCGATGCGGCACCGCTAACTTCCGAAGACGGGTTCGACTCCTGGGTCAAATTCTTGTGGTTCATCGTGTGGTTGCCGATTTCGTGCCCCTTCTTGGCATAGTTCATATGGGGCTGCGAATTGCTACCGAAACCCATCGTATTCGTGCAGACAAAGAACGTCACCGACACATCGGGCATGTTATCCAAAAAGGTCAGGTTGTTCGTCTGGGAATGCAGGCCGTCGTCAAACGTGAAAGACGCTGCACCCGGATGGCCATTCCACGGGACAGTGGTGATAGGGCCTGCAAAGGCAGAAACTGCGGAAACGGCAGCAACCGAAACCGCCGCGCACAGGGGAAGCTTCAAACATTCCATACAATACTCCTAGTATGGAATTTAGCCTAATTTGGCGCAATTAAGCCAAATCACGCCACAAAAAACATTGACAAAATGATAAAAAGCCCCGGCGGAATGCCGGGGGCCGATTTACCCTAGTCTGTATCTTTCACACAACGGACAGACAACCCGAATTCCTTGAAGGTTCCGTTCAGGACCGCAGTCTTAGTGGGGCTGACCAAGTGCAATTTGTACGCTTCAGCGTTATTGATGAACTCGCTATTGACCTCAGTAGAGCTCCAGAACTCCGCATAGAAGCCTTCGTAGTTGTAATACACTTCCTTGATGCCCGCAGGCAACGCAGTAAAGGAATAATCATCCGTTCCGTTGCTGCTTATACTCAAGTCACTCAAGTTTTTCAATCCATCTTTGGACTTGATGTGTGCAGGCATCGCTAAGGCCAAGCCAAAGGCCAAGCCTTTCGCACTGCTTTCCCAACCGCTAGTGGACTTGAGTTTGGAGCCTGCTCCCATCCATTTTTTTTCATTTTCCTTATCCTGTGTTCCGCCCACGGCCTTAAGCAAGGTCTCGAATTCAGCCTTGCTGGGAAGGTGCCAATCGGCGGGACATGCACTTCTTGCCGCATTCCACGAATAAAGCCTTCCGTATTTCTGGCAGTTTGACTCTTCGTCTTTAAAGCACCAACTGCTATCCGTTTTGAAATAGAGGTTCTCCGCCATCCAGACCTGATTGCCGATTTTCACAGTCTTGTAGGTTTGAGCATCGCGGGAATCAGTCATCGTTCCAATCTCAGAATTGGAGTCACAAGCGTTCATCGCAAACGAGAACGCAAGCAAAGCAAGAATGGCAAAAGAACGTTTCATAGAAACTTAATCCTTCACGCAACGGACAGAGAAGCCCTCTTTTTTGCGGTTGGCGTACAGGGCTGCATTGCCGCAGTCATGGTCCAATTTCATGGAATACGCATCAAGGCTATCGTCCTCAGTCGAACTCCAGAAGTACGCGAAGTTGCCCTCGTGGTCGTATTCCCCCTGGCCGTACCTTTCGCCAGCAGCCAACGCCGAGAAGGAATAGGCATCCGTGCCGCTTACGCTGTTGGCGCGAACGTTCCAGCCACTAGTGGACTTGAGCATCTTGGCCGCCACCGATTCGCCACCGACTGCATTGAACAATGATTCAAATTCCGCTCGCGATGGCAAATGCCAGCCCTCGGGGCAAACACCGCGCACCGGATAGGTCGGTGTGCAAGTCTTATAATAGCCACAGCCCTTGCCGTTTGTAGTCCACGTGCCCGTGTCGTCCATCGCAGCCATCCATGTATAAAGGCGACCGTACTTGGTGCAGTATTCTGCAAAATCATTATAGCAGTAACTGTCTTTCGTTTCGAAGTTAAGGTTCTCCGCCATCCAGGTCTGCGTACCAATGGTGACAGTTTTGTATGTCTGACCATCGCGGGAATCAGTCATAGTACCCGTCACGAAACGTTCCGATTCCGTCCCCGTCACATTGTCGTCACCGCAGGCCGCAAGCATCATCGTGCAAACAAGAATTCCATGCCAAAAGTATCGCATATTTCCTCCAAAATACAATCAAATAATAACATATTTTTCAAAACAAAGAATATAAAAAGCCCCGGCGGTGTGCCGAGGCGAATTTCTATTAACAGCCGCGCTCGTTTATTGCGCGCGAGCGGTTACTTGTACAGCGGGTGCTTCTTGCAGAGAGCCACGATTTCTTCGCGGATCTTGGCAAGACCAGCTTCATCGTCCTTGGCCTGGATAGCGCGGTCGATGATGCGAGCCACTTCGCGGGTATCTTCTTCGTCGAAGCCACGAGTCGTGATAGCGGCAGTACCGAGACGCACACCGGACGGATCCATCGGCTTGCGCGGATCGAACGGGATCGTAGAACGGCTGCAGGAGATGCCGACCTTTTCCATGGCCACTTCGGCTTCCTTACCGGAAACGCCCTTAGAGGTCATGTCCACCACGATGAGGTGGTTGTCGGTGCCATCGCTGATGACCTTGTAGCCGAGCTTCTGCATTTCGGCACACATGGCCTGAGCGTTCTTGATAACGTTCTTTGCATAGACCTGGAATTCCGGCTGCAGAGCTTCGAGGAATGCAACGGCCTTACCGGCGTTGATGTGGTCGTGCGGACCACCCTGCATACCCGGGAACACGCCCTTGTCGATTTCCTTGGCGAGGGAAACTTCCTTGAGTTCGCCCTTGACCATCTTCTGGATGGTGCGGTCCTTGCACATGATGATAGCGGAACGCGGGCCACGGAGAGTCTTGTGGGTCGTGGTCGTCACGATGTCGAAGTACGGCACCGGAGAATCGATAGCCTTACCGGCGATGAGGCCTGCAACGTGAGAAATGTCAGCCATGGTGAGGGCGCCCACTTCGTCGGCGATTTCCTTGAAGCGTTTCCAGTCGAGGTTACGGCTGTAGGCAGAGAAACCGGCGAGGATCATCTTCGGCTTTTCGCGGAGAGCGATTTCGCGGACCTTTTCCATATCGATGCGGCCCGTTTCCTTATCGACTTCGTACTGGACGAAGTTGTAGAGCATACCGGAGAAGTTCACCGGATGGCCGTGAGAAAGGTGTCCACCGTGGTCGAGCTTGAGGCCGAGGACCTTGTCACCCGGCTTGAGGACGGCGAAGTACACGGCAGCGTTGGCCGGAGAACCGGAAAGCGGCTGGATGTTCACGTGGTCGCAGCCAAAGAGCTTCTTGCAGCGGTCGATAGCGAGGGCTTCCATCTTGTCGATGACTTCGTTACCGCCGTAGTAGCGCTTGCCCACATAACCTTCACTGTACTTGTTGGTCAGCACGGAGCCCATGGCTTCCATGACGGCCTTGGAGGTGTAGTTTTCAGAAGCGATGAGCTCGATGCCATATTCCTGGCGTTCGGCTTCTTCCTGAATGATGTTGTAGATTTCCGGATCGGTCTGTTGCAGTGTAGATTTGAGCATTTAGCTACTCCTTGGAATTTTGTACCGCCCAAATATAGCAAAAAAGACGGGGCCGGTTGCCCAGCCCCGCCCGATTTTATCAGGAGTATTGATAAAAAGATCGTTTGCCTACTTCAAATCCGGAGTATCCCAGTCGATCCAGTCGGACTTGTTCCACTTGATCTGTTCCGTGTTCTTGGAATAGTCGATCTTGCCGGTCTTCGCGTCCTTGCCGAGCAGGAACTTGTTGATGAAGTCCTTGACCTCGTCGAACTGGCCGTTCGGGAGCTGGCAGTGGCCATGCCCGCCTTCCTGGCTGTAGGTGTACTTTTCACTCACGCCGAGAGCGTCGAACACTTCCTTGCTGGCCTGGCCGCAGTAGTTCGACGGCACCTCGCCCAGCCATTCCTGGCCTGCGTTGTCGAGGATGAGGAGCGCACGTGGGGCGACCATGCTCACGAGCATGTGCTGGTCGAACGGGAGCGTGTTTTCCCTGCCGTCATAGCTCTTGAAGGAAGAAATCATCCACTTGCCTTCGGAACCAGCGCTGTTCAGGCCCTGCACGAACTGCTTGCCCTTCTGCTTATTGACCTGGGCACCGACACGCCAGAGGGATGCACCACCGGAACCGGATTCCTGCGGAATGGTAAGAGCGATACGTTCATCGAATGCACCCACGGCAAGCGTACCCTTGCCCCAGCGAGAGCAACCCGTCATGGCGAGGTGGTGCACGTCGATACCGGCTTCAGGAGTCTTTTCGAGAGCGTCGATGATTCGGCTTACGCCCCAGGCCCAAGCAATGATGGTGCCGTACTTGTCCGTGTTACCACCATAGATGTTGAAGAACATGCCGCCGCCGCTTTCGGGAGCAACGTCGTCCGGGTTGAACGTAATCATGGCGATGTCGAGGCCATTGGTCGAATTGCCGAGGCTACCGCAACCGCCGCCCATCATGCCGCCGCCGAACCCGATGAGGGCCGGCTTCGGGTTGTCCTTGGTACCCGCGTTGCTGATCTTCACGGAGAACGAACCGGACTTGCCCTTGTCGGTCACCTTGATGGTGAGCTTTCCGCCAGAGTAGGAGCCCTCGACCTTTTCGGGATTGCGCGGTTTCTGGCCGAACATGAGCTTTTCAAGCATGGCGCCGATTTCTTCGCGGCGACACTTCCATTCGTCCTTCGTGGAAATGCGCTTGCCGTCAAGGCCCATGAACGGGTCTGGCAGCTTCGCGTTATTCACGCTCGTCGGGATGTTGCCGATCTGGCATTCGCTGCGGTGGTCTTCCACAAACGAAGGCGCTTCCGGCTGCACGGCCTCGCTGCTGCTCGACACCACGGGTTCCGCCGAAGAACTAAAGAAATGATGATGCGAAGAGCTGGAAGAAACCACAACAGCCGAAGACGGCGGCGGAAGCGCCACAGACGACGAACTCTCCGTCGGCGGCAAAAGTCCCTCGCTCGAAAGCGGCGGGTTCACGACGTGTCCGTCATCGATAGTCTCGTGACTCGTCTCGAATACCTCGAACGACGAAGAAGACCCCAAAAGGGAATCCCCCGGCGTCAACCCTCCCTGTCCTTCGAGACATTCCTGTGTTGTACATTCCACGGGGGACGTATCTTCCCCGCAGGCCCAAATCCCGAAAGCGACGAGCGCAAACGGGAACATATATTTCCACTTATTCATAACCATCCCCAAGTTTAAAGTCGCCCATTCGACTTTATTCGGGCACTAATAAAATAAACTTCGTGTGGGTCAAAAAGTCCCGATTTTTTTATAAAGCGTTGTTCGTATTTACAACAAATATGTGACGTACGTCATAGTATCATGCACGTTTTCTTGGCAAGGGGTTGTACTAAAAAAAATTATTACAAAACGGAATAAGGACGTGAGATAAACCCGCCGAATCTAAAAAGGAACGTTATTTTTGGCTTATTTTACGCTAATTTCCCCTATAGAGCCATATTATATAATAAATTGTAACCGATGAACAAGGCAAACTTTACTCCCAACGAGGAACACATCATCCAGGTGCTCCTCAAGAAGAACGGGAAGCTCGACGAGAGCATCCTGCGTAAAGCCATTGCCTTCATCGCCGACGCGCACGACGGGCAGTACCGCAAAAGCGGAATGCCCTACACCGAGCACCCGTTCGAGGTCGCGAAGATCCTCGCCGAACTGCAGCAGGACCAGCCCACGGTGCTTGCCGGACTGTTGCACGACGTGGTGGAAGACACGCCGCACACGCTTGCAGAAATCGCGGCGGAATTCGGCGACGACACGGCGTTCATGGTGGATGCCGTCACCAAGATTACCGCGGCCCAGGAAGAGAACAAGACCGCGCAGAAGGCGGAGACATACCGCAAGCTCATCACCGCGATGGCGAAAGACCCGCGCGTCATCATGATCAAGATCGCCGACCGCATCCACAACATGCGGACGATGCGCTACATGAAGCCCGAAAAGAGAAGGGCCATCGCGCAGGAGACCCTGGACATCTACGTGCCGCTCACCCACCGCTTCGGCCTCTACAAGCTAAAGACCGAGCTCGAGGACCTGAGCTTCAAGTACGTAAACCCGGACGAATACCAGAAGATTGTCGACGCCCTTATCGAGAACAAGGCAAAGCGCGAAAAGTACGTTCAGTCCGTCATCGGGCCGCTACAGATCAAGATGGCGCTCGAGGACTTCGACTGCACCATCCAGGGCCGAACCAAGAATATCTACAGCATCTACAACAAGATGATCAGTCGCGACTGCCAGTTCGAGGACATCTTCGACATTTTCGCCATCCGCATCATCGTGGAGACGATTCCCGAATGCTACCTCGCGCTGGGCTACGTCCACAACCTGTGGACTCCCCTGCAGAGCCGTTTCAAGGACTACATCGCGACCCCCAAGCCGAACCTCTACCAGAGCATCCACACCACGGTCATCGGACCGGAGAACAAGATGGTGGAAGTCCAGATCCGCACCAAGGACATGGACCTGACCGCCGAGAAGGGATTCGCCGCGCACTGGGCCTACAAGCTCGAGACGCAGCACGAGGGCGAGGAACTTGCCTGGCTCAACCACATGGTGAAGCTGCAGTCCGAGATTTCGGACTCCAAGGAATACCTCGACTTTTTGAAGGTGGACCTGAAACCCGAGGGCATGACAGTGTTCACCCCGAAGGGAAACTCCATCGAGCTTCCCGAAGGCGCCATCGTCCTCGACTTCGCGTTCGCCGTACACACCGAACTCGGCCTGCACTGCATCGGCGCCCGCATCAACGACGAGGTGGTGAGCCTCGACCACGTGGTGACGCACGGGGCCACGATCCAGGTGCTCAAGAGCCCGAGCCAGGAACCGAGCCCCGAATGGCTCGACATCGTGAAAACCGTGAAGGCGAAGCAGGAACTGCGCCGCTGGATGAAGACGAGCATCACGAAACAGGCGCGCAGCCTCGGCAAGGAGATTTGGACGCGCGAACTGAGACTCGCGAAAATCGAGAAGGACAAGCTGCCGAGCGAGATGGACATCTGCAAGTACTTCGGCACCTTCAGCCTCGACGACTTCTACGAACGCATCGGGCAGGGCGAACTCCCGCTGCAGGACATTCACCGGTTCATCACGGGAGGCTCGTCGCTCCCCAAGGAAATGGCGCTCCGGTTCTTCCCGGCCTTCGGCAAGGACAAGAAAAACGATATCCGCGACGAGATGCCGCTGCAGATCGGACAGGAGACAAGTCTCGTCATCCACTTCGCCGACTGCTGCGCCCCCATCCCGGGCGACAAGATCGTGGGCGTGCTCCGTCCGCAGCTGGGCATCGAGGTCCACAACGTCACCTGCCCCTGCCTCAAGGACCTGCCGAGCGAGCAGCAGATTGCCGTGGAATGGAGCGCCGACGTGTCGCAGCCGTTCACCACGCACCTCACCATCGACACAGACAACCGCAAGAACATCACGCTCGACATTCTGCAGGAACTGAAGTATTCCGACCTCTCGCTCGACCGCATGAGTGTGGCGAGCGCGCAGTCCTCCGGGCGCATCCGCATGGAATTCAAGGCGTTCCGCAAGGAGCAGGTCGACGCCATCATCACGAAGATCAAACAGATTTCGGGAGTACGGGAGGTGTCCAAGGCATGATTACCCCGCTGCACCATAGCGACTACACCCTCAAGAACCGCGCCTTCAGCTGCCGCATGCGCAACCGCTACTACGAGGAAGTCTACTACGCCTTCCGCGCGGTGATGCCGTTCGACCAGAAGGGCAACATCGACGGGGCGGCCATGAACGCCGAATGGTTCAGGAACCTCGCCCAGGAAATCAAGAGGCTCGACCGCGTGCTCATGACATGCCTCGAGTACTCGCAGGCCGCCGTGTTCTACGGCAAGGCGGACATCGCCACGCTCTACTCCAAGGACAAGCGCTGGGGCATATTGCAAGAAGAGATATTCCTCGTGCACTTCCTCGAGGAGCTCCTTTCCACGACCCGCTACATCATCGCGAGGCTAGAGACCGACAAGATGCTGCAGCGCTGGAGCGGCTCCATGCAGGACATGAAGGCGAAACCCATGAACTCCGGGTTCGTGAGTTCCATCCAGGAAAAGCTCGCCGCCATGTCGGAAGCCACCATCGACGAGTTCAAGGACCTGTTCAAGCACATTATCGACCGCTTCCAGATCGGCAACCAGCTGTTCGGAACCGTACAGGAGCTGCAGAATTTCTACTAAGGACTACCAATGTCTGAATACATAATACTCTCCATTTTCCTCTTTCTGGGAGCTTTCATCGCGGCGGCGGCTACAGTCGTGGGGCTCCTCCTGGGCTACCGCACCAAGAACACGAAGAACAAGATGGCGCCCTACGAATGCGGCATGGAGACCATCGGCAACGCCCGAATCCAGTTCAAGGTGGGCTACTACCTCTTCGCGCTCCTCTTCCTGGTCTTTGACATCGAAGCCCTGTTCCTCTTCCCCGTGATGATGAACTTCAGGGAAATCATGGCGGGCCACACGGCCCTCTCCCCGGCGATCGTCATCGCCGACCTCGCAATCTTCATGGCAATCCTCGTTTCGGGCCTCGCCTACGCCTGGAAAAAAGGAATCCTCAAATGGGAATAATCAATTTTGCACCCAAGGTGCTCGACCCGATTCCCGGCGGCAAGTATGTCGTGAACGCAATCGACTACGTCGTCAACTGGGCCCGAGCAAACTCCATCTGGCCGCTTACCTACGGCACTAGCTGCTGCGCCATCGAGATGATGAGCAGCTCCATGGCACGCTACGACATCGCACGCTTCGGATCCGAAGTGTTCCGCGCCTCGCCGCGACAGGCCGACCTCTTCATCCTGGCCGGGACAATCACCCGCCGCATGGCACCCGCCATCCAGATGCTCTGGGAACAGATTCCCGGACCCAAGTACGCCATCGCGATGGGCGCATGCACCATCAGCGGCGGCCCGTTCATCTACGACAACTACGCCGTCGTCCGCGGCGCGCAGAACCTGATTCCGGTCGATGTATTCGTTCCCGGCTGCCCCCCGCGCCCCGAAGCGCTTTTCCACGGGCTCCTGACGCTGCGCGAAAAGATTCTCAAGGAGACCTGCCGCAACCCCTGGCACGAAGGCCAGCCGAAAGACGTCTCCACCATGGACCGCTACCGCGAGGCCGCGAAGACATGGGCCGCCCTCGAAGAGATGAAGGACGAGGAGATGGCCGAGGCCCGTGCGAAGTTCAAGGAAGAACATCCCGACTACAAGTCGAGCTTCAAGCCCATCCGCGTAAAGAAAGAAGACTTCCCCGAAGTAGAACGCAAGCCGTTCCGCAGGGTGGGCCTCACGCAGCTCGAGCTCTACCAGAAACTGCACGACAAGTTCCCGGACATCACCTTCCACACCCACAGCGAAGACCCCGTCGAGACGGTGCTTGCAAACGCGCCCGCCGACAGGCCGCTCGAGGTGATGGTCGAACCCGAGGACTACGTGTCCGTGGTCGAGTTCGTGAAGAACGATCCCGAACTCAAGATGGACTTCCTCATCGACGTGACGGCCATCGACTACGACGACCACTTCGACCTGGTGGCGCAATTCCGCAGTCTCGAAATCGGGCACAAGATATTCCTCTGCGTGCAGCTGAAAAAGGATTTCAGCATCCCGGAAGAAAAGCGCCCGACATCGCTTCTCGCAAGCGTCCCGACCATCAGCCACCTCTACCCCGCCGCCGAAGTCAAGGAACGCGAGGTCTACGACATGTTCGGCATCAACTTCGAAGGCCACCCGGACCAGCGCCGCATTTTCCTCGACAAGGATTTCGTGGGCTACCCGCTGCGCAAGGACTTCACGCACCCCGAAATGATCAGGAGGCCCGTATGAGTCAGCCGCTCTTCTCGAACCTGCCTCCCGGATTCCGTATCCAGCGCGAAACGAATACCGAAGAATTCTTCATCAACATGGGGCCGCAGCACCCGAGTACGCACGGCGCGCTCCGCCTCACGCTGCGCATGGACGGCGAGACCATCGTAGAACTCGTCCCGCACTTCGGCTACATCCACCGCGGCATGGAAAAGCAGGCGGAATCGATGAGCTACCTGCAGTACATCGCGCTCAGCGACCGCCAGGACTACCTTACCGCCATCCAGAACAACCTGGGTGTCGTCATCGCGCTCGAAAAAGGCATGAACGTGGGCGTCCCCGAAAAGGGAGAATACATCCGCGTGATGCTCCAGGAACTGGGCCGCATCGCATCTCACCTCGTGTTCTACGGCTGCTTCGGCGGCGACCTCGGCGGACAGACATGCCTCCTGTTCGGGTTCAAGGAACGCGAGATGATTCACGACATCCTGGAAGAAGTGACAGGTTCCCGCCTTACGACAAACTTCTTCAGGCCGGGCGGAAGCCGTTATGACGTGCCCGACACGTTCATTCCGCGCGTAAAAGCCTTCCTCGACCACCTGGAAGATTCCATGCGCGACTACGAGCGCTTCCTCTCCAAGAACATCATTGTGCTTGAGCGAAGCATCGGCATCGGCGTGCTCTCCAAGGAAGACGCCATCGCCTACGGATGCTCGGGCCCCGTGCTGCGTGCCAGCGGCGTCGAATTCGACGTGCGCCGTGCGAACCCCTACAGCATCTACGACCAGTTCGACTTCGACATTCCCGTGTTCCACAACGGCGACTGCTACGACCGCTACAAGATCCGCATCGCCGAGATTCATGAGTCCATGAAGATCCTGCGCCAGTGTATCGACAAGTTCCCGAAGGAAGGCCCGTGGCGCAGCAAGGAAAAGCCGGTGCGACTCCCCGTGGGCCGCTACTACAGCGAAATCGAAACGGCGAAGGGCCTGTATGCGACCTACGTGGTGGCCGCGACCACCGGCGAGAAGCCCTACCGCATCCACACGCGCGGACCGAGCTTCCCGCATATCGCCGCCCTCAACAAGATGGTCCAGGGCCACAAGGTTTCGGACCTCGTGACCATCATGGCCACGCTCGACCCCGTGATTCCCGAAATTGACAGGTAGTTTATGTTCGTTCCCTCCGTCACAAACCCCATCGGCGACTTCGTCCGCGAAATGGTTCCCCGGCTCGCGGAATACCTGCCCGCGAGCATCCAGAGCGATACGCTCAACAGTGTCGTCGCCTTCCTGGTGAACGCGCTCATCTGCGTCATCGCCGTCTGCGCGGTGAACATCGGATCGGCACCGATCCTCATCTACATGGAACGCAAGGTGTGCGCCCACGTGCAATGCCGTCTCGGCCCCATGCGCCTCGGCTGGCACGGCACCATCCAGACCATCGCCGACGTACTCAAGATGCTCTTCAAGGAAGTCTACGCCCCGAGCGGCGCGGACAAACTCATGTTCTACCTCGCCCCGCTCATCGTGCTCATCGCCCCCTTCATCGTATGCGCGCTCATCCCGTTCGGGCGCGACCTCGTCGTCGCGGACATCTCGATGGGAATTCCGCTCATTATCGCGGTGAACGGATTCGGCGTGCTCGGAATCCTGCTTGGCGGCTGGAGCAGCAACAACAAGTATTCCCTGCTCGGCGCACTCCGCAGCGGCGCCCAGATGATCAGCTACGAAATCTCGTTCGCGATGATCCTCCTCTTCGTCGTGATGATTTCGGGTTCCACGAACCTCATGAGCATCACGCTCGGCCAGGAAGGCACTATCTCCGACTGGTGGATTTTCAAGATTCCGGTCCTCGGCATCATCGCCTTTATCCTGTTCTTCATTTCTTCGACCGCCGAGATGAACCGCGCACCCTTCGATATCGCCGAAGCGGAGCAGGAACTCACGGGCGGCTACCACACGGAATACAACGGCACGCCGTTCGCCATGTTCTACCTCGCCGAATACATCGCGCTCGTCACGAACTCGGCTCTTGCCACCACGTGCTTCCTCGGCGGATTTTTACCGCCCTGCATCGGAGTCGCGTTCGTGGACAACTATCTCAACATGGTCCCCGGCGTCGTGTGGTTCTTCGCGAAAGTCTTCTTCATGATCTGGTGCTACATGATGGTCCGCTGGACGTTCGTGCGCCCGCGCGTCGACCAGCTGATGGATTTCGAATGGAAGTTTTTGTTGCCCGTGAACCTCGTGCTGCTCGTTGCCGGCGCGGCTTACATAGTGGTCTGTGGTTAGGCGGGAGTTTTTTATGCAAGAGAATATCACCTTATTGCAATATTTCAAGCGCTACTTCAAGCGCTGCATCACCGGGCCGTGGAGCCTCATGTGCGGGCTTTCCGTTTCGCTCAAGTATTTCTTCGACCCGAGGCGCATCGTCACCGAACAGTACCCCGAGAACAGGAAGACGCTTCGGATGCACGACCGCTACCGCGGCCGCCTCGAGATGATCGAGGACGAAGAAGGCAACAACCATTGCACCGCCTGCGGCATGTGCGAACGCGCCTGCCCGAACGCGAGCATCAACGTGCTCTCGACCAAGAACATCGCGGGCAAGAAGGTGCTCGGCCGCTACGTCTACCACTTCGCGAGCTGCACCCAGTGCGGCCTCTGCGTGGAAGCGTGCCCGTTCGGCGCCATCCGCATGAACCAGGATTTCGAGGTCGCGACAACCGACCCCAACACGCTCGAAATGATATTGAACAAGAAGGAGGGACAAGGCTAATGTTCCCGAATTTACCCATACCGGACCTTCCGCTCGCCTTCCCGATGGGAGGCATGGATATCGCGTTCTACGTGGTCGCAGCCGTGATACTCCTTACCGCCATCTGCACCGTCGCCGTGAAAAACATCCTGCAGAGCGCGGTGTTCCTGATTTTCAGCTTTGTGACAACCGCCATCCTCTACCTGCTCCTGCACGCGGAATTCATCGCGCTTGCGCAGGTGATGGTCTACGTGGGAGGTGTCGTCATCTTCGTGGTGTTCACCATCCTGTTGACAAGCCACCTCGGCGAGGACGCCTTCACCACGAAAATCCCGCGCGTGTTCGCCGCGTTCGCCCTCTCCATCGCATTCGTGTTCATCATGGTCAAGTGCATCTTGCCGACGCCGGAACTTGCAAGCGGCACCGTCAGCGCCCCGGAAAACTACTCCGGGCTGGAGCCCATCGCGATGAGGCTCCTCGGCTACGGCCCTGACGGATTCATCATCCCGTTCGAGGTCGTGAGCATCCTCCTCCTGATGACGCTCATCTGCGCCATCACGGTCGCGCGCAAGAGCAAGGACGAAGTCGAAAAAGAAAAGGCGGTACAGCAATGAACTTAATGAACTGCCTGATTCTCGCATTTTTGCTGTTCGGCATCGGCGTCTGGGGCCTCATGCGCAGGCGCCACCTCATCGGCATGCTCATCTCCATCGAGCTCATGCTGAACGCGGCCAACATCAACTTCATCAGTTTCGCCTACTTCACCGCGCACGACGCGACAGCGGGCGCGCTCTTCAGTATTTTCGTCATCGCCGTGACGGCCTGCGAAATGGCAATCGCCCTTGCCATCATCGTCACCATGTACCGTCGCCACAAGAGCCTTGACGTCGACCAGTTGAGGGACCTCCATGATTAACGACATCACCCTCTCCTACCTGATCTTCCTGCTTCCGCTGCTCACGTTCGTAGTCAACGGCCTGTTCCTCGGAAACAGGAACGCGAAGGCGGCGGCCATACTCGCCATTACCTGCAACGGCCTCGCCGCGGCATCGGCCATCACGGTCGCCATCCACTACTTCACCTCGTCATACGCACCGCAGAAGGCGACCCTCTTCGAGTTTGACTTTCTCCCGTTCGCAGGCGACCTCGTCGCAAAAATCGGGATGCTAGTCGACCCGCTCTCCGTGATGATGCTCGTCGTGGTCACGTTCATCAGCTTCATGGTGAACATCTACAGCCTGGGCTACATGCGCGAAGACCGCGCGATGGGCCGGTTCTTCGCCCTACTCTCGCTGTTCAGCTTCAGCATGCTCGGGCTCGTCGTTGCGACCAACCTCTTCCAGATGTTCATCTTCTGGGAACTCGTGGGTGTGTCCAGCTACCTGCTCATCGGTTTCTGGTACCACAAGCCCTCCGCGGTAAGCGCCTCCAAGCAGGCGTTCATCCTCACGCGATTCGCCGACAGCTTCTTTTTGCTCGGCATCGTGCTCGTGAGCTATGTCGTGGGCAGCTTCGACTTTTCTACCATCAACTCGCTTTCGCTCTCCGCCTTCCGCACAGGAACCATCAACCTCGGGCTCTTCGAGATGTCGCAGGCGAACGCGCTCATCCTCGGTTCCGTCCTCATCTTTACCGGCGGCTGGGGCAAGTCGGCCATGTTCCCGATGCATATCTGGCTCCCGAACGCGATGGAAGGCCCGACACCCGTCTCTTCCATCATCCACAGCGCGACGATGGTGGTCGCGGGCGTCTACCTCGTGGCACGCCTCTTCCCGTTCTTCGCCATCTGCGGCAACACGCTCACGCTCATCATGTGGGTGGGCGCATTCACGATGGTGTTTGCCGCCGTCATCGCCTGTACGCAGAAAGATATCAAGCGCATCCTCGCCTACTCCACGCTCTCGCAGCTCGGCTACATGATGTTCGCGCTCGGCGCCTGCAAGATCGGCCAGGCCGTATTCACCACAGGCTGGACGGCATCGACCTTCCACATCTTCACGCACGCCTTCTTCAAGTGCAGCCTCTTCCTTATCGCGGGAAGCCTCATCCACCAGGTCCATACGAACGACCTCGACGCGATGGGAGGGCTCCGCAAGAAGATGCCCGTCACCTATATCTGCACGCTCATTTCCGTGCTCGCGATTTCGGGAATTCCGCCGTTCTCCGGTTTCTTCTCGAAGGACGAGATTATCCTCGCCGCGTTCCAGGGCCACCATTACGCAGTATTCGCGCTCGCCCTCCTCACGAGCGGACTTACCACGTTCTACATGTTCCGCCTGTTCTTCCTCGCCTTCCACGGCGAGCCGCGTCACGAAGGCGTGCGCGCAGGCCATGTGCACGAAGATTTCGCGATGACGCTCCCGATTGTGGTTCTCGCCATCCCGGCACTCCTCTCCGGTATTCTCGGAAAGGGACTGTTCGAGCACTTCTTTACCCCCGGCAAGCTGCATGTACCGCAAATGCTCAAGCTCGCCCATGCGGAATGGATCCCGTTTGTCGCCGTCGCAGTCGCCGTTGTCGCGCTCCTTGTCGCCTGGTTCCTGTATGCAAGCCCGAAGGCGAAGGTCCAGCGCGCGCTCGACGAGACGAACCGCAGCGGCATCTACAAGGTCATCTACCACAAGTTCTACTTCGACGAGATGTACTACACCGTCGTGCGCCAGTTCATCTTCGGCGGCATCGCACGGGTGGCACGCGCATTCAACGACTACGTCATCGAAGGGTTGCTCGCGTTCTCCGTCTGGTTCATCCACAAGCTGGGAGACCTCGTGCGTACGGCGCAGGCAGGCTACCTTCCGTTCTACCTCGGCACCCTGATCGTGGGCGTCCTCATCTGGCGTTTCTTCGGCCAGCTTCCCCTGTAGGCGCAATATGGAAACGATACTTTTCAACCAAATCTGGATTATCCCGCTCATCACGGTTCTCGCCTGCATCCCCATCGCGGCGACGCACGAGAAGCTGCTCCGCGGAATCCACACCGCCTCCGCCACACTCGTTCTCGGCATCGTCTGCTACCTCACCTTCCGCGTCTATTCCATGGGAGGCTCCCCCGCAAACGAGGCCGCAGCCCCGCTCCTGCTCCGGTTCTTTACCGACATCCCATGGCTTTCAATGTTCAATGCCCACTATATAGTGGGAGCCGACGGCCTCAACATGCTGCTGCTCGCGCTCACCGCGTTCATCGTGTGGGCGGGAGTCCTCGTCAGCTACAAGATCAAGGGGAACCAGAAGGTATTCTTCGCGCTCATCCAGATTCTCGCGACCAGCGTGTACGGCGTGTACATGAGCTTCGACCTCGTGCTGTTCTTCGTTTTCTACGAGATGGAAGCGCTCTGCATGTACCTGATGATCGCATGCTACGGCAGCGGCAAGCGCGACTACGGCGGCAAGAAACTCACTTTGACGCTCGCGTTCGGCTCCTCGATGATTCTTGCGACCCTCTTCGGTCTCTACTTCGAAGGTGGCGTGAACAGCTGGAGCATCATGGAACTCTCGAAGGTGACGCTCCCGATGGAATTCCAGATGTGGGCCTTCCCGCTCATGTTCATGGGATTCGCCGTCTCGAGTTCGCTGTTCCCGTTCCACTTCTGGAGCCCGGACGGCCACTCCGCCGCACCGACGGCCGTCTCCATGCTCGCTGCCGGCGTGATGATGAAGATGGGCGCCTACGGGTGCCTGCGCGTCGCGATGTTCCTCATGCCCGAAGCGGCAAGGATATGGCTTCCCTACGTGGTGGCGCTCCTCATCTTCAACGTGGTCCTCGGCCCCTTCATCGCGATCCGCCACAAGGATCTCAAGTACATCACCGCCTACAGCTCCATCAGCCACCTGGGCCTCATCTTCCTCGGGCTTGCCGCCCTCACGCCGGTGGGCCTCCGCGGCGCTAGCCTCCAGATGATTTCGCACGGGTTCCTCACGGGCCTCTTCTTCGCGACCATCGGCATGATCTACGAACGTACGCACACCCGCGACATCACGCAGATGGGCGGCATCATGCGCAAGATGCCCTTCCTTGGCGTTGGTTTCGTGCTCGCAGGATTTGCGGGCCTCGGCCTGCCCGGATTCAGCGGGTTCATCGCCGAAAGCACCATCTTCATCGGAGCCTTCCAGCAGGATTCGACCCTCACGCGCATCGTGACCATCCTCGCAATCCTCTCCATCACGACGACCGCGGTCTACATCCTGCAGACGGCAAACCGCATGCTGCACGGCCCGCTCCCGCAAAAATACGAGAGCCTTACCGACGGGTGCTTCCGCGAAAAGCTCGTCATCGTAATCCTTGTCGCGTGCCTCCTGTTCATCGGTATCTGCCCCAGTTGGATATCCGACATGCTTGACTGGAGCATCGCCCCGATGTTTGCAAAGATTTCTGCGGCCACCCAGCCCGTTATTGGCGGGATTGGAGGTTAAACCATGTTCGACTTTTCGACTTCCCACTTTCTCATTCCCGACCTGCTGTTGCTGATATTCCCGTTCATCGTCATCGGGAGCCGACTCTTCTGCAACGCACAATCCAAGATGCCCTGGCGTATCGCGAACTTCGGGTTCATCGCCATCTTCATCCTCCTGAACTTCATCCCGCTCGCTAGCGGCGAAGGCCGGTTCTTCATCAGCAACTGGCGCATAGACGATTTCGGTGTGCTCATGCGCGAGGTGCTCCTCGTGAGCGCCATTCTCGGCATGTGGTTTGCAAAGGACTATTTCGAGCACGGAGCCGACGGCAAGCCGCAGATGCACCAAATTGCAGAATTCATCGGAGCCATCGCATTCGCGACCTTCGGCGGCGTGACCGTCGTTTCGGCATGCGACATGCTCACCTTCTTCCTCGGCCTCGAAATCGCGACCATCCCGATGTATGCGCTTACCGCCTGGAACAAGAAGGACCAGCTCGGAAGCGAGGCCGCCACCAAGTACATCCTGATGGGTTCTGTCGCCACCGCATTCGAGCTCTTCGGCTTCAGCTACCTCTACGGCTTCGCGGGATCGCTCCACTTTAACGAAATCCAGAACGCCGTCGCGGCAGGCACAAGCCCGCTCCTCTGGGTCGCCGTGCTCTTCCTCTTCTGCGGAATCGGATTCAAGCTCACGCTGTTCCCGTTCTACACCTGGGCCCCGGACGTCTACGAAGGCGCACCGACCCCTGTGACCGCAGTCCTTTCCGTCACCTCGAAGGCGACCGCCATCGCATTCCTCGTGGTGCTCGTGTTCGGCCCTCTCGCCCCCATCCAGGAACAGATTGCCCCGCTCATCGCGCTCCTTGCAGGCACCACACTCTTCGTGGGAAACCTCGGCGCGCTCAAGCAGAGCAGGCTCCGCCGCTTCATGGCCTACAGTTCCATCGCGCAGGCGGGCTACATCATGGTCGCCCTCCTCGGCCACGCCGCCACGGCAAAGACGGCCATCATCTACTACCTGTTCGTCTACGCGGTATCGAACTACCTCGCGTTCTTCGTGTTCGGCATCATCGGACACCACCGCGAAGAGACGTTCGCATCGCTGCGTGGCCTTTCGAAGCAGAACCCGAGCCTCGCCATCGCGCTTGCCATCTCGATGTTCAGCCTCGCGGGCATTCCGCCGCTTGCTGGCTTCTTCGGCAAGTTCCACCTGTTCTACAGCGGCGCCTCTACCGGCCACTACATGCTGGTCGCCTTCGCCGTCCTGAACAACGTGCTCGCGCTGTTCTACTACATCCAGCTCATCAAGAGCGCCTGGGTCGACGAACCCGACGGTCACCTCTCGACACTGCGCCTCACGCGCCGCCAGAGGGCTGTGATTATAGCGCTCAGCATCGCCGTCATCGGGCTCGGCTTCCTGCCGTTCCTGAGCAACAATATCGTCGCGGGATTCAGCTTCTAGCTACTTAATCCAGAGTTCCGACAAGCGACAGCGACGTGACGCACACGTCGTTGTACTTGTTTCCACGATAGACATCGAGAATTTCTATACTGACGGTCTTTACACCCTGCAGAGGCGTGCCGAAATCGACCATGTCGAAATCCGTTTCCATGTCCTCGAATTCAACCGTCTTGAACGGTTTCGAATCTATAGATATCTTCGCCTTGCGGATACGGCTGTTGTTGGCATAGGATTCGGCATCCTTCCGGTAGCCGTTCCTGATGGCGATGCCGTAGATCGTCGCACCGGGCTTTACCTTGACATCCAGGCGAAGTTTCGACTTGCTCGAATAGGGTGCCGCCCAGGCCGTTGGCCCTCCATCCAGCACGTTCGTGGCGTCGTAACGGTTCCCCGCCTGCACTGGGAGCGTCTTGTTTGCAGTCACGCTTTCGATAACGCTATACCCAAGGCAGCTCTGGTTCCATTTCGACACGCGGCAATGAGATTGCACAAGGAACTCGCGCCAGAAGCGCGGGAAATAGGCATCCTTCAGGCATTTCGCCTTACGCGACTGGCAATCCTCCTTGACACTTCCTTGGGCCTCCAGGCAGCTCCTTTCGTGCGAATTCCACCAGGAACTTTCTCTCCAGGTAAGGTTCTCGCACAAGGTGTCGACATCCACGTAGTTCGGGTCCCTGATACAACGGACTGCGAAAGCGGCATCCCCGTAATCCTCGCTGACAAGCGCACGATCCGAGTTGTATTCAAAGACTACAGATGAGCGCCGAGCATCGACAGAATCCGAAGTCCAGAAGAACGCCTTTTCACCCACATTGAAGTAATTCCCGTTCTGGTTCCTGTAACCGGATGGCAGCACCGAGAAGTAGAAGTCGTTGTTTCCGTTGCCGTCCGAAATCCAGCCCGAATCCGACTTCAGCACGACACCAACATAGTGTTTCTCCCCTACGTGGGCAAACAGTTCCTTATAATCGGCAACCGAGGGAAGCTTCCAGCCTGCCGGGCAAGCCCTGGAGGCGGCCTCCCATGTATAGAGACGGCCATACTTTCTGCAATTCGAATCCTTACCCTTATAGCACCAGCTTTTTTTCTTCTCCACGAAATCGAGATTCTTCACCATCCATTCCTGGCCAGCAATCGTCACGACCGGATACTCCTTTCCATCCCTCTTGTCGAGGAATTCCTTTTCGAGCAAAGCAAACGAGCCCGAATAATTATGCACATACGTTGCCGTTTCGCCCACCTTCAGTTCCACGTCGGCGACGGTGCTATCGCGGCCGACCATCACCTTGGTACAGACCGGGACCATCTCGTTGAACGGGGTCATGCTTTCCGGCCGGATTCCAGGGCCAAACACGGGAATTCTCACCGGCTTGCCATTCTTTTTCGCTTCCACCTTAAGCCGGCCCATCAAGGGCTTCATTGTCGAATCAAACGTCACCTGGACATCACGGTCAATCTTGACGCGGAAATTCGCTGTTTCATAGCAACGGTTCATGACCTTGACCCAATGGTTGCCGGGCATCAGGTTTATCCGGCCAACATTTTGTTTTTTCCCGTCCACCTCGGCCTCAAAATCTTCATCGCTCCCTACCCCTTCGATAATCTGCGGATTCAAGTCCAGCACTCCGAAATTCGGCTTCAATTTCACATGCAGGCGGGAGATTTTTTCGTCCAGATAAATGCTTGTATCCAGGTCCATGTACCACGGCGCATGGAACCGGAACGAATGCTTATCCTTCATCAGTTCCAGACTGCAGGGGGTCTTGTCGCAATCGGGCAACGTCGCACCGTCAACACTAAACCCGGCATCGAGCGGTTCGCTCGACACGTCCAGCATAAGCCCCTTTTCTTGGGCGCCTACCCCCATCGACACGTCATTGATTCCTGTCCCATAAAGCGGATCCAACCAGAGCAACAAATCAGTCAGGAGCTTCCTCGTTTCCGCGACAGCCTTCTGCGTTATCTCCTGACGATCCTTGCCATCGATACTGAAGCGCCTTTCGTATATGCCACTCGAACTGCGCAACTCCCCCCTCAAACTAATCAATCCATCCGCAAACTGGCTCATCCGCGCCTGGAAAACGTATTCGGCACTGATTTCCCGCCCAATTTTGGCAAGGCATTCGCCATCACAAACCTCGATTATCTTGTCCTCCGGTAAAAATGTGCTGATATTTTCGCTATCCATAATGACGAAGTTCGAATCATCCTTGACTTTTTCCCTCGCCATTTCAACCAATTTGCTCGTGATATCTTGTCGTTCCGCAATGGACAGGGGATCCTTCTGCCCATCCAGAGTGGTTTCGAGAATCGCGATATGCGTCTTGGCAAAAGCCATTACGCAAAAAAGAAGCAATGTCAAGACAACCCGATTCATCCGCATTCCCCAATCAGGCATCACTCATCGGCGATGCAGCGCACGCTAAGTTCATTGGCCTTATAGTTCGATGTCACATGCAGGCCATCCCCATCCGACGAGATCTCCACACTCTTCGCCTCCAGCGCATTGTCCTGGTCCAAAGCCCAGAAGCGCGCCTGTTTGCGAATCCCCATAAAGTTTCCGCTCGAAAAGCGGAAGCCGGACGGGATGATATTGAAATGCGCCTCGTTCGTACCGCCACCCATATCCCAGCCATAGTCCGACCGGACCACGGCCGAAGCCTTGTTGCGGGCCTTGTTACGAATATAGAGGATAAGTTCGCTCCATTCCTTGACAGAAGGCACATGCCAGCCATCGGGGCAAACGCCCTTCAAATTACTATTCTGCCTTACCCGGCAATCCTTGATGTCGCATTCCGAAGACAGATGCAGGGTCTGGGACCAGCTATAATAACGGCCATAAGCGTCGCACTTAGACCTGCTGTTGTCATAGCATTCGCTACCCGGAAGTTCATAGTTCAAGTTGTCCGCCATCCAGGATTTTTTTCCAATAATGGCAATTCTGTATTCCTTGTCGTCACGCTTGTCGACAAACACCGTCTTGGCTGTACTTTTGGGAGGAGCAGGCGTCTTTACTTCGCTTCCCTTTGCAAAGGGCGACTTTTTCCACGGATCGGCGGTGGAAGCAAAATTGCCATAGTCTCCCTTTTCATTTTCCACAAGCGCAAACAACGTCTTGGAATCGTTCTTGATAGCCTCCCACAGTTCGTTGACCGTAGTCTTCACGGCTGTAAAGCTTCCCAGCAGCTTTCCGCTCGCCGTCTCGTAGAGCTCGGCGCTCAACGAAAGATTGTCCCCGAACTTACCGACTCGGGCCTGCGCGACATAGTCGGCAGCGATATTCTTGCCAGTTTCAGCGATGCAGCTTCCCTCGCAATCTGCGACTGTCTTACCTGGAGGCAACATCACATTGATGTTTTCGCGAGTCATAATCGTGAAACCCTTGTTGGCCGGCAAGGTCTTCCCGGCCTGCGAACGGAGTTCATCCGTCAGGAACCGGCTTTCCGAAACCGTCAGCACATCATCGCGCGATACGGTTTCGAGAATGGCCACAAACGATGCGAAAGCATCGAGACAACACAGCAGGACAATACAAAGAACGACTCTCATATGGCACTCACGATAAAATTAATCTATAAAGGCACAAAGGTCAAGAAAATTTACAAAAATGGCGGGACAAGCCCGCCAGTTTATATACATTCCGGAACAACTAGCCGACAAAGATACGGCCGTTGCGGAAGAGCTGCATCCACGGGCCGTCTTCGCCCCATTCAGCCGGGTGCCAGGAGTACTGGCAGGTACGGAACACGCGTTCGGGGTGCGGCATCATCACGAGGGCGCGGCCGTCTTCGGAGCAGAGGCCGTTGATGCCGAACGGGGAGCCGTTGGGGTTCAGCGGGTAGCGTTCGGTGTATTCGTGCTTGCCGTCCACGTAACGCAGCGCCACGAGACCAGTCTTGAGGCAGGCTTCGGCGGCTTCGCGGCTAGCGAATTCCGCGCGGCCTTCGCCGTGTGCGACCGCAATCGGGAGCACGGAGCCTGCCATGCCCTTGAGGAGCACGGCCGGAGTGTCTTCGACCTTGAGCGTGCAGAAGCGAGCCTCGAAGCGTTCGGAGAGGTTCTGCACAAAGCGCGGCCAGTGCTTGGCGCCCGGAATCAAGTCCTTGAGGTTAGAGACCATCTGGCAGCCGTTGCAGACGCCGAGCGTAAAGGTGTCCTTGCGGTTGAAGTAGGCCTCGAATTCGGCGCGGGCCTTCGGGTTGAAGAGGATGCTCTTGGCCCAGCCTTCGCCAGCACCGAGAACGTCACCGTAGCTGAAGCCACCGCAAGCCACGAGACCGTTGAAGTCCTTGAGGCTTATGCGGCCTTCGAGAATGTCGGTCATGTGAACGTCGATGGATTCGAAGCCGGCCTTCTGGAAGGCAGCAGCCATTTCGAGTTCGCCGTTGACGCCCTGTTCACGCAGGATGGCCATCTTCGGGCGGCTTGCGTAGTCCTTCACGACCTTTGCACCCGCCGCCACGTCGAAGGTGACCTTCGGCGTGATACCCGGATTGTCCTGTTCCAGCTTGAGCGTGTATTCGCTTTCGGCACAATCCGGGTTATCGCGGAGGGCCGCGATGCGGCGGGTCGTGTCGCTCCAGATGGCGCGGAGATCCGAGAGGCCTTCGGCGTAGTCGCCAATGACCAGGTTGTAAGAATCATTGAGCGTACCGATTTCAGAAACGGTATCGCCGAGGCCGACGGCGGCAAATGCGTCGCGAACGGCCGCGAGGTCAGAGTTCTTCACCTGGAGAACGGCACCGAGTTCTTCGTTGAAGAGGGCATCGATGAGGTTACCCTTGAGGGCGTCGGCCTTCACCGTTACGCCCACGTGGCCTGCAAAAGCCATTTCGGCGAGAGTCGTGTAGAGGCCGCCATCGCTCTTGTCGTGGTAGGCCATAATCTTGCCAGCCGCATTGAGCTTCTGGATGGTTTCGAAGAAGGCGCGGAGTTCCTTGGCGCTGTCCACATCCGGAGCCTTGTCACCGAGGTTGTTGTAAACCTGAGCTGCGATGGAGGCGCCCATACGGTTCTTGCCGCGAGCGAGGTCCACGAGAACGAGTGTAGAATCCTTATCCTGCAACAGCTGCGGGGTAAGCGTCTTGCGCACATCGGCGCAAGGAGCAAACGCACTGATGACGAGCGAAATCGGGGCCGTCACGCGGTGGCTACCCTTGTCATCCTGCCACACGGTGCTCATGCTCATGGAGTCCTTACCCACCGGAATCGTAATGCCAAGTTCCGGGCAGAGTTCCATACCGATAGACTTCACGGCTTCATAAAGGTCGGCGCCGTCGCCTTCGTAGTTCGGCGTGGCCATCCAGTTTGCGGACAAGTTCACGCGACCCATGTCAGGAACGCATGCGGCAGCCATGTTCGTGAGGGATTCAGCCACCGTCATGCGGGCAGCGGCCGCCGGAGAAATCAAGGCAACCGGAGCACGTTCGCCCATGCTCATCACTTCACCTTCGTAAGTATCAAGCGTTGCGCTGGTCACGGCGCAGTCAGCGACAGGCACCTGCCACGGACCAACCATCTGGTCGCGGCAAATCATACCCGTCACAGAACGGTCACCGATAGAAATCAAGAACGTCTTATCGGCGACGGTCGGGTTTGCAAGCACGCGGTGAGCCACGTCCTTGATAGTTGCATCGGCCGGAACCACCGTGGAATTGAGCGGGCGCTTCTGGCTCTTTTCGTTGCGGATCATGCGGGGCGGCTTGCCGAGAAGCACGCCGAGCGGCATGTCAATCGGAGTCGTGCCGAAGTGCTTATCGGTAAGAGTGAGGTGCTTTTCGGGGATAGCCTCGCCCACCACGGCGTACGGGCAGCGTTCACGCTTACAGATTGCGTCGAACACGTCCAGCTTGTCGCCGGCGATTGCAATAACGTAACGTTCCTGGGATTCGTTACTCCAGATTTCGAACGGGCTCATGCCCGGTTCGTCGTTCGGCACGTTACGCAGTTCAAACTTACCACCGAGGCCACCATCGTTCACGAGTTCCGGGAAGGCGTTCGAAAGTCCACCTGCACCCACGTCGTGAATAAAGGTAATCGGGTTCTCTTCGTCCATCGCCCAGCAGCGGTCAATGACTTCCTGGCAGCGGCGTTCCATTTCGGGATTTTCACGCTGCACAGACGCAAAGTCCAAAGATTCGTTACCGGCACCGTTCTGCACGGAGCTAGCAGCACCACCACCGAGACCGATGAGCATCGCCGGACCGCCGAGCACAATCAGGTGGTCACCCGGGTCGATGTGGCCCTTTTCAATATGTTCATGCTTGATGTTACCGAGACCACCGGCCAACATAATCGGCTTGTGGTAACCGCGGACTTCCTTGCCGTTCTGGGCATCGACTTCCTGTTCGAAAGTACGGAAGTAACCGAGGATGTTCGGACGGCCGTATTCGTTGTTGAATGCAGCGCCACCGAG
>JAEEGH010003703.1_pt1 | contig 39852 bp, 30 predicted proteins | sample 9134181 | NCBI WGS metagenome assembly JAEEGH01 (sample SAMN16246544, study PRJNA631951) | gut metagenome | biome: gut microbiome; feature: rumen; material: DP-attached | host: Bos | place: Iran: Karaj | collected 2018-10 | reverse complement strand
CGGCAGCCTGCGACACAGGATAGCAGAAGAATCCGAGGGGGATGCTCTCACCCTCGAAGCCACGCATCTTGACTTCGGTCTTCACCGTCGGGTTGCGCTGGACGCGGCTGACGGAGACGAGGTTCATCAGATAGGTGGTGAGCTCTGCGAGTTCTGGTATCTGACTCTGTATGAACAGTATGCAGCGCTCTGGATCAAGTCCTGCTGCAAGGTAGTCGAGTGCCACCTCGATGATGTTCTGACGGATCTTCTCGGGGTTGTCGGCATTGTCGGTGAGGGCCTGCACGTCGGCCATGAAGACGAACATACGGTCGTAGTCACCCTGATTCTGTAATTCGACACGACGGCGCAGTGAGCCGACATAGTGCCCTAAGTGGAGCTTTCCGGTGGGGCGGTCACCGGTCAATATTACTTTTCCCATATAGACATATTTTACAAATCGGGTGCAAAGGTAGGTATTTTTTTTCAGACAGAAGAACATAAGAACAAATATTTTTTAAAGACAGAAGGACAGAAGAACATATATTTTTTTTTAGACAGAAGAACATAAGAACATATTGGCTGCGCCATGATTGGCAAAAATTTATGTACTTATGTTCTTATGTCTAAAAAAATGTATAAATAGATATTATGTCCAAAATAATGTGTATCTTTGCATCAAAATTGTATAATTAAAACTGGTTATGTTTAGCAAAGACACTTATATCAGGCGGCGGCAGGAGTTGAAAAGACTCGTGGGCAACGGTGTGATCGTCCTCTTCGGCAACAACGAGTCGCCCGCCAACTATCCCGCCAACGCGTATGCGCCGATGCGGCAGGACTCATCGTTCCTCTATTACTTCGGCCAGCACCGTGACGGTCTGGTGGGAGTGATCGATATCGACAACGACGAGGAATGGCTCTTCGGCGACGACATTGACGTGGAGGACATCGTGTGGATGGGCTTTACGCCCTCTGTGGCCGATCTCGCCGCAGAGGTGGGCATCGCGAAGACCGCCCCGATGGCCGACTTGGCAAAAATGGTCAATGGTCCATGGGCCATGGTCAATAAGCACTTCCTCCCACCCTACCGCTTCGACACGAAGATACAGATCATGGACCTGCTGGGCATCCATCCCTCGCAGCAGAAGGAGAAAGCCTCGCTGCCGCTGATACAGGCGGTGGTGAAGATGAGGGCCACGAAGAGTGCCGAGGAGATTGCCTATATCGACGCGGCCTGCGACGTGGGCTACGTGATGCACACGACGGCACAGATGCTCATCAAGCCCGGTGTGACGGAGAGGTTCGTGGCCGGACAGGTGGACGGCATCGCCCGCTCGCTGGCCCAGGGCAACAGTTTTGCGACTATCTTCTCACAACACGGCGAAATCATGCACGGCAATCCGTCGGACGCTGAGCTGGAGGACGGACGGCTGGTGCTCTGCGATGCTGGATGCGAGCTCAACGACTACTGCTCGGACCACACCCGCACGATGCCCGTCAACGGACGGTTCACGCAGCGGCAGCTGGAGATCTACTCGATTGTGGAGGAGTGTCACGACTACGTGCTCGAGGTGGCCAAGCCTGGCGTGAAGTATATGGACGTGCACTTCGCCGTGTGCCGTCGGATGACGGAGCGGCTGAAGGAGCTCGGACTGATGAAGGGCGATGTGGACGAGGCTGTGAAGGCCGGTGCCCACGCCATGTTCCTGCCTCACGGACTGGGACACATGATGGGTATGGACGTGCACGACATGGAGGGACTGGGACAGATCTACGTGGGCTTCGACGAGGAGACACGCCCGAACCTGGAGCAGTTTGGCACCAACTGTCTACGCATGGGCCGACGGCTGCAGGAGGGCTTTGTGCTCACAGACGAGCCCGGCATCTATTTCATCCCCGCCCTCATCGACGAGTGGAAGGCCAGCGGACATTGTAAGGAGTTCCTCGACTTCGACAAGCTGGAGACCTACAAGGACTTCGGCGGTATCCGCATCGAGGACGACCTGCTGATCACGAAGAACGGGTGCCGCTTCCTCGGTTCGAAGCGCATCCCGTATCATCCCAAGGATCTAACATTAAACAATAATAATAAACAATGAAGAAGATTTTAACTATCGCACTCATGGCGATGATCGCCCTCAGTGCATCGGCTGCCAAGAAGAAGGAAGCCGCCAAAGACGCTAACAAGCCTGTATTCACCATCATCAAGGAGAACCCCATCACCACCATCAAGGACCAGAACCGTTCGGGTACGTGCTGGGACTACTCTACCCTCTCGTTCTTCGAGGCAGAGATCCTGAAAGCCACAGGCAAGCGCTACACTCTCTGCGAGGCCTTCGTAGCCAACAAGACCTATATGGAGCGCGCCATTCAGGTGGTACGCTACCACGGTGACTGCCAGTTCGCTCAGGGCGGCTCTGCCGAAGATGTGCTCTCCACGCTGAAGAACCACGGTATCTGTCCGCTGGAGGCCATGCCTTTCCCAGGCTCGCTCTATGGTGACTCCCTGAACAACTTCAACGAGTTCTTCTCACTGCTCGAGCCTTACGTGGCCGCCGTCGCCAAGAGCGATGCCAAGAAGATCTCCAACCAGTGGAAGGTCGGACTGCAGGGCATCCTCGACGCCTATCTCGGCAAATGTCCGGAGGAGTTCACCTACGAGGGAAAGAAATACACCCCGAAGAAGTTTATGGAAAGCCTCGGCATTAACCTCAACGACTATGTGAGCATCACCAGCTACACCCACCATCCCTTCTACACGGCCTTCGCCGTGGAGGTGCAGGACAACTGGCGCTTCCCGCTGAGCTATAACGTGCCGATGGACGAGATGATGCAGATCATCGACAACGCCATCGACAACGGCTATACCGTAGCCTGGGGCGGCGACGTGTCGGAAGAGGGCTTTACCCGCAAGGGACTGGCTTACGCCGTTGACAGCAAGGCTGCACAGAGTCTCGCCGGCAGCGACATGGCCCGCTGGCTGAAACTGGCTGCCGAGAAGAAGCGCAACATCATCGACTCGCTGGGATGCACCGTTCCTGAGATCGTACCGACACAGGAGATGCGTCAGGAGCGTTTCGACAACTGGCAGCTGACCGACGACCACGGCATGCACATTTTCGGTGTGGCCAAGGACCAGAACGGAAAAGAGTATTACATGGTGCAGAACTCCTGGGGTGAGAGCGGCGACTACAAGGGCATCTGGTATATGACCAAGACCTTCATCGCCGCCAACACGATGGACTTCCTCATCAACAAGAACGCCATCCCGGCAGAAATCCGCAAGAAGCTGGGCATCTGAGAAACAGCCTTTGATTTGTTAAAAAGGGCATAATCTGTTAAATTTTACGCAGATTATGCCTTTTTTTCATTTTTTATGCTTACCTTTGGGCGCTAAATTGCCGTAATAGGCTCTTTTCGAGTCTGGCACAGCAGTTTGGCTACCAAAGCGACAAGAATAAAAAAATAAATATATTAATGCATTTCAAATGGAATTACGAACCACCTACATCAGAACAAAAGACGGCGGCTAAGGAGCTGGGAGAGAAGATCGGCATGAGTCCGATCCTCGCAGACCTGCTCATTCAGCGGGGCATCAAGACGGAGAGTGCGGCCAAGCGATTCTTCCGTCCGATGCTAAACGAACTGATAGACCCGTTCCTGATGAATGACATGGACGTGGCAGTAGACAGACTGAATGACGCCATGGGGCGGAAAGAGCGCATTATGGTCTACGGCGACTACGACGTTGACGGATGTACGGCGGTAGCTTTGGTGTACAAGTTCCTACAGCAGTTCTATTCCAATATTGAATATTACATCCCAGACCGTTATGAGGAGGGATATGGTATCAGTATCAAGGCATTGGACTATGCGGCGGAACAAGGTATTAAATTGATTATTGTCCTCGACTGCGGCATCAAGGCCATCAAAGAGATTGCCTATGCCAAGCAATTGGGCATTGACTTCATCATCTGCGACCATCATGTGCCAGACGATGAGTTGCCTGATGCCGTTGCCATCCTCAATCCGAAACGGGAAGACTCCACCTACCCCTTCAAGCACCTCTGCGGTTGTGGCGTAGGCTTTAAGTTCATGCAGGCTTTTGCCAAAAACAACGGCATCCCGTTCTCAAAGCTCATCCCTCTGCTCGACTTCTGTGCCGTCAGCATTGCTGCAGACATCGTACCCATCATGGGCGAGAACCGCATACTGGCCTATCACGGACTGAAACAACTGAACACCACCCCATCCATGGGTCTGAAGGCTATTATGGACATCTGCGGTTTGACAGGGCGGGAGATCACCATGAGCGACATCGTCTTTAAGATCGGACCCCGTATCAATGCCTCAGGACGAATGCAGAACGGAACGGAAGCCGTAGACCTGCTTGTAGAACGTGATTTTGCCAAAGCCCTGACCAAGGCTCATCTCATCAACGAATATAATGAGCAACGTAAGGATGTAGACAAGCAGATGACCGAGGAGGCCAATCAGATTGTGGAAAAGCTGGTGAACCAGGATCATCCATCGAGTATAGTGCTTTACGATGAAAACTGGAAAAAGGGTGTCATTGGCATTGTAGCATCAAGACTGACAGAGTTCTATTATCGCCCGACGGTGGTGCTCACCAAATTCAACGGTTTGGCTACAGGCTCTGCCCGGAGTGTTGCCGGATACGATATCTATGACGCTATTAAGAACTGTCGCGACTTGCTGGAGAATTTCGGCGGACATACTTATGCCGTCGGTCTCTCCATGAAGATTGAGAACATCCCGGAATTCAGACGGCGCTTCCAGAAATATGTCGACGAGCATATCCTCCCCGAACAGACTGAGGCCACACTCGACATCAATGCCGAAATCGATTTCAAAGACGTAACCAAGAAGCTGCATAACGATCTGAAGAAGCTCGCGCCACACGGTCCTGACAATCCCAAACCCATCTTCTGCACAAGGAACGTCTATGACTACGGCACTTCGAAAGTGGTGGGCCGTCAACAAGAACATATCAAGCTGGAGCTGGTGGATTCCAAGTCAAGTAATGTACTCAACGGCATCGCCTTCGGACAAAGCGAGTCGGCCAAATACATCAAGTCGAAGCGCTCCTTCGATATTGTCTACACCATCGAGGACAATATTTACAAACGAAGCGAAGTGCAGCTGCAGATTGAAGACATCAAGCCCTCAGAAGATTGACGCCAGGCCAGACTGTGGATAGTGAGAAATATAGAGAGATCCTGCGTCGGTACTGGGGCTATGATAACTTCAGAGGCATTCAGCAGGAGATCATCGAGTCAATAGGTGCTGGGCACGACACGCTTGGCTTGATGCCTACGGGCGGAGGAAAGTCGATCACCTTCCAGGTGCCGGCACTTGCGATGAAAGGTGTCACTATTGTCATCACACCCCTCATCGCGCTGATGAAGGATCAGGTCGACAATCTGCTTCGTCGGGGCATTAAGGCTGCAGCCATCTATTCTGGACTTACCCGTGAGGAAATCATCATCACACTTGAGAACTGTATCTTCGGCGACGTGAAACTGCTCTATGTCTCCCCAGAGCGACTGGGCTCAGAACTCTTCCAGAACAAGCTGCGCCACATGCATGTAAGCCTTATTACAGTCGATGAGGCACATTGTATCTCGCAATGGGGCTATGACTTCCGTCCTTCATATCTCGAGATCGCAAATATCCGTAAGCTTTTGCCTGGTGTTCCTGTCCTGGCGCTCACCGCCACTGCGACACCGCAGGTGGTAGAGGATATCTGCGATAAGTTATCGAATAAGGAGTTCAGCGTCTTCCGCATGAGCTTCGAGCGCAAGAACCTCGTCTACGTCGTGCGACAGACGAACGACAAGCGCGAACAGCTCATCCATATCCTCAACAGCATGCCTGGCACCGCCATCGTCTATGCCCGCAGCCGTCAGCGTACGAAGGAATATGCCGAACTGCTCACGAAGGCAGGCATCTCCGCCACATTCTATCATGCCGGACTCGACACAAGTGTGAAGGAAGAACGGCAACAGGCCTGGCAGGAAAGCAGGATCCGTGTGATGGTGGCCACCAATGCATTTGGTATGGGGATTGACAAGCCCGATGTCAGACTTGTTGTTCACATAGACTGTCCAGACAGTATTGAGTCCTACTTCCAGGAAGCCGGACGTGCCGGACGTGACGGCAAACGATCATACGCCGTACTTCTCTATAATGGTGCCGACCAACGTAAACTTGAGAAACGAATTACCGACACCTTTCCCGACAAAGATTATATCCGTCAGGTCTATGAGCATCTGGCCTTCTACTACCAGATAGGTATTGGCTCTGGCTATGGACACACCTTTGAGTTCAATATCGATCAATTCTGCCACACCTTTCACCACTTTCCCATCAAGGTTGACTCTGCTCTGAAAATTCTCAGCAGAGCCGGATATATCGAATATACAGAAGAACAGGACAACCAGGCAAGACTGAAGTTCACCATCAGCCGGGGAGAACTATACAAATTAGAGAACAATACCTCTCAAGAAGAAAAAATCATCACTGCATTATTACGTAATTACGGCGGACTCTTTACCGACTACCATTATATTGACGAGGGGTTCCTGGCCAGTCAAAGCGCCATGCAGCCACAACAGGTGTACCAAACGTTGAAAGAACTCAGCCAGCGCCACATCCTGCACTTTATCCCACAAAAGAAGACCCCTTACATACATTACACCCAACGACGTGAGGATAAGGAACTCATACAATTCTCACCTTCCGTATATGAGGAGCGCCTGACTCAGTTCCGTCAACGAATCCATGCTGTCATTACGTATGCCACCAATGACCATATCTGCCGTAGTCGACAGTTGCTCAGCTATTTTGGTGAAACTGACACTCACGACTGCGGGTCGTGCGACGTATGCTTGAGCCATAGCAAAGAGGGATTAGTATCAGAGCCCAGACATAACCATGCGATGGAACAAATTCTCCGTCTGCTTGACGACGGGCAGCCCCACCCCATTACAGAGTTACGCGGCATCCAGTTGCCCGTAGACGAACTGGATGCCGCGCTTGACTATTTGCTACAAGAGGAATATATTCGCCAAGAAGACGGCCTCCTCCGTAGACTGTAAACCATCAACTAAAACTCCAACTTCAGCTGTCGCTCATCTTCATCATCATGTTCATGACAATAGCTGCTACCATCGAAACAATGCGTGCAGAGCTTACATTTCGGCATACCAATGGCCTCCACGAGATCTTCCAGACGAGCGAACTTCAGCGTCGTCAGTCCTAAACGCTTGGCAATCTCCGCCACCATTCGCTTGTACTCAGGGGAGTCGGTCTGTGCATATTTCTCAAGGTTCTTCTTGTCGTCGCCCTCAAAATCCTTAATGATACGTCGCGTGATCAGTTCCATATCACTCTTCGAGGTGGTGAAGCCGATGAAAGGACAGCCATATACCAGCGGTGGACAGGAGATACGGCAGTGTACCTCCTTAGCTCCATAATCAAAGAAGGTCTTCACATTATCTTTTAGCTGTGTGCCACGCACGATAGAATCATCGCAGAACACCACACGCTGGCCCTTCAACAGTGAGGGGTTTGGAATGAGTTTCATCTTTGCAACCAATGACCGACGTTCCTGATTACCCGGTGTGAATGAACGAGGCCATGTGGGAGTGTACTTCAACACACTCCGTTTATAAGGTACTCCCTTGCCCTCAGAATAGCCCAATGCCATACCAACACCTGAATCTGGCACACCGCAGACACTGTCAACCTCCGTTTCATCAGTCTCACCCATCTTCTTACCATTAGCTTCACGTACGGCTTCTACATTGATGCCATTATAGTCTGAAGCAGGGAAACCATAATACACCCACAGGAACGAGCAGATCTGTTCTCGCTTGAAGGGTTCTTGTAGCACTTCCATCGTGTCGTGTGTCAGATAAACAATCTCCCCAGGTCCCAGGTCTCTCACACGGTGATAGTCGAGATTCGGGAAACTCGTCGTTTCACTCGAAACGGCATAAGCTCCCTCTTTCTTTCCAACAACGATTGGTGTTCGCCCTAAGAAGTCGCGGGCGGCAATGATTCCCTTCTCAGTAAGGATGAGCATCGAACATGAACCCTCTATCTTCTTATAAACAAGATTGATACCTTCAACGAAAGTGCGTCCCATATTGATGAGCAATGCCACCAGCTCCGTCTGATTGATGGTATTGGCGGAATACTCGCTGAAATGCATTCTACGATCCAGCAGTTCTTGCGCAATTTCTTCCAGATTGTTTATCTTCGCTACAGTCACTACCGCATAGCGCCCCAAGTGTGAGTTCACAAGAATAGGTTGTGGGTCAGTATCACTAATGACACCTATACCCTGATGGCCAGAAAAAGAATCGAGCTCATCTTCGAACTTCGAGCGAAAATAGTCACGTTCCAGATTGTGGATTTTACGGCTAAAGCCTTTCTCTTGGTCGAAAGTCACCAGTCCTGCACGACGGGTTCCGAGGTGAGAGTTGTAGTCTGTACCGTAGAACAAGTCGTTGACGCAACACTTTGTAGATATGGTTCCAAAGAATCCTCCCATAAATATCAATTAAAATAGTATAGGAATGAAGCGATACCCTCCAAAGCAGGCTTGCGCTGTCCCTCAATCTCTATTTTGAAGTCAATCTCAACCTTACAGATGCCACGCAGGTTCTGGATGTTGTGCAGTTTCGTGGTCATCCTCACACGAGAGCCCGTCACCACAGGCTGTCCAAAACGCATCTTATCCATACCGTAGTTCACGAGCATCTTGATATTGTTTACCTCAATGATCTGGTCCCACAGATAAGGCAGCACAGAGAGTGTCAAGTAGCCATGGGCAATGGTACTGTGGTACTGACTCTCTTCCTTAGCCCTTTCCACATCGACGTGGATCCACTGGTGATCCAGTGTGGCATCGGCAAAGAGGTTGATACGGTCTTGGTCGATCAGCAGCCAGTCAGAGACACCGAGTTCCTGTCCCAGATGCGCTGCAAATTCATCATACGAATTGATTACTAATTTTCCCATATTGTGTTTAAAATGAATTGCGGAGGTACGCTACGCACCCCCGCAATCTATGTTAACTTATACGTCTTGGTTCTCTGGACGAAGCTTACGCACGGTCTCGCCAGCGCGCCACATCTCCTGGTTGCGCATAGCCTCGAGTTCCTTCTCCAGACCAGCACGGTAGTCGGGCTTCGAATTGGCATCGATGGTGATCTGTGCCTCATTACCCGTCTGCACCGAGTAGTACAGCCACTCCATCACAGGCTTAATGGCATCGTGGAAGCGGGGAGCCCAGTCCAGTGCACCACGCTGAGCGGTGGTCGAGCAGTTGGCATACATCCAGTCCATACCCTTCGCGCCAAAGAGCGGGCCAAGGCTCTGTGTCAGCTCCTCAACGGTCTCGTTGAAAGCCTCCGAGGGAGAGTGTCCGTGCTCACGGAGCACCTCATACTGTGCCAGCAGCAGACCCTGGATGGCACCCATCAACGATCCGCGCTCACCGGTGAGGTCTGAAGTAGCCTCACGCTGGAAGGTCGTCTCGAACATATAGCCGGCACCGATACCGATACCGAAGGCGAGTGTCTTCTCCTTGGCTTTGCCGGTAGCATCCTGATAAACAGCATATGAGCAGTTCAGACCACGACCCTCGCAGAACATTGTGCGGAGGCTGGTACCTGAACCCTTTGGAGCCACCATGATAACGTCGACATCCTTCGGGGGGATGACACCCGTGCGATCGCTCCAGTTGATGGCAAAGCCGTGAGAGTAATACAGTGTTTTACCCGGCTTCAGATATTTCTTGATAGTGGGCCACTGCTGAATCTGACCAGCATCACTCAGAAGCATGCAGAGGATGGTACCCTTCTCGGCAGCCTCCTCGATAGAGAACAGTGTCTCACCGGGAACCCAACCGTCGGCCACAGCCTTGTCGTAGGTTTTACCCTGACGCTGACCAACAATCACGTTGAAACCGTTGTCGCGCAGGTTACAGGCCTGACCAGGTCCCTGCACACCGTAACCAATCACGGCGATGGTCTCATTTTTCAATACTTCACGTGCTTTCTCCAAAGAGAACTCCTTGCTGGTGACTACTGTTTCCATCACGCCACCGAAATTCATTTCTGCCATAATAGCTTTTGTTTTTAAATGTTATCTTTTGAAATTCGCGTGCAAAGTTACCAATTTGTTATCAAATAGCCAAATTATATTTCATCTTTCTACATAATTTAAGTATTTGGGGCCAACTTATCGAAGCCATAGTCAAGCAGAAGAGCTGACTCTGTGAATCGGGTACTCATACTGCGACTGCCAAGAAGGACGAGATAGAGTGTCCTACCTTCACGAGTGGCAGCCGAGGCTAGACAATAGCCTGCTTGACGGGTATAACCCGTTTTAATACCGATGCACCCTTCGTATGAGTTTAGAAGGACATTGGTATTATGACAGGGCATATGCCGCCCATCGAGCAGAGGGATGTCTTTTTCAGCAGTACCAACTATACTGGCAAAGGAGCTGTCACGCATAGCATAACGGCATAACTTTATCAGATCGTTGGCGGTGCTGTAGTTGTCGATATTTGGAACGCCGTTTGGATTAGCAAAGTGAGTGTTCTCCATGCCCAGATAGGCAGCCTTTTCGTTCATCATCTCACAAAAACTAAGCGTGTCGCCTCCTATATGTTTGGCAATGGCATAAGCTGCGTCATTGTCGCTGATGAGCATCATCTCATCTATCAAATCACTCAGGAGAAAACCGTCTCCAAGCTTGACACGGGAATCCTTGGCAATATACGAATCTTCGTCAATATACACAGAGTCGTCCAAATTGCCGTTTTCCAAAGCCAGCAGGCAGGTCATCATCTTTGTGATGGATGCCATGCACACCAACTTGTTGGCATTCTTTGAACTGAATACCAACCCCGTCGAGTCATCAATTAACATCCACGCATCAGCTGTTATCGAGGCTAATTCCTCGATTCCGTCTATCGAGTCGGGATGAAGAGTCAATGAATCGACGAGGTCAATATGGGCTCTTCTCATCTCTTCGGGGCTGAGCATAAAGCCTGACGCCCTTCTCCCTTCACCACATGCGACAAAACCGCCAATGACAATTACGGCAAAGACAGCCTTCAGCCCTCTCACCTTTCGATCAAGCATGGAGATCAAGGGTGAAGCGTGTACCCTTTGTGAAGGCGGGATCGATATCGAGGTCCCCATTCATTTTCTGGGCCATCTTCTTACAGATGGGCAGACCGAGACCGTCACCCGTCGTGAGGTCACGAATCTCCAGGAAGGGCTTGAACACATCATCCCGTTTCTCTACTGGTATACCTTCACCGGTGTCAGAGACAAGGAACTGGTAAGCATGGGGACCTCGCTTCTTGAACTCCAGACTGATGGTTCCGTTGGCAGGCGTGTATTCTGCAGCATTGGTGAGCAAATGGAGCAGAATATGAGAGACATACTCTCGGTTGATGTTGGCACTCAGGTTCGGTGCGTTCACCGTCAGATTGACACCCGCCTTGACTTTGTCGCGGACTTGTTCTATCAGGTCTTTACAGAACGACTGCATTTGCGTCTCTTCCACATCCACCGGTTCGGTCCTGTTCTCCAATTCAGAAAGCGTCTGGATGTGCTCAGAGAAGTCGAGCAGCGCCTGCACTTCAGGAACACTCTTGTCGAGTTTTATTAAGGTAGGCTCGAGTTGTGCAGAGATATTGCTGATGAACTTGGCCTTAAGGGCATTACTCTCATCAGCCAGTGTGATGGTCTTCTTTTGCTTGCGAGTAAGGAGGATGAAACGGAGCAGGATGACAGCTCCCACAGCTAAGGCGGCTGCCAGGGCGGCTGCCAGGATGCCAAGTCCGATAATGATCAGCTGGCGGGCGGTCAGCGAACTGTCCTTGTCATCGATGGTTGCTTTCTGACTGGCAATCTGTTCCTTCAACGCCTTGATTTCATCGGCGTGCTTCAGAGCATTGGTGGAGTCTTTCCAAGCAATATAATTACTATAAGACTGTGCCACCATGTTGGCATTGTTACTACGACGACCATTGGCGATAAGCGTCTTGTACACTTCGTCGACCTTGTCATAGTCCTTCTGGGCAGTGAGTTTGTCGGCCATCTCCTTAAAAACGGCATTGCCTTGTGCATTCATGCCGAACGTGTAGTAATAGATGGCTTTTGTATAAAGAAGGTCATTCTTCACGCTCTCCTGTCCTGACTGCGATGCAAGGTTCTCAAGGATATTGAGTTGGTCTTTGGCACTATCACTTTTTCTGAGTTTGATATACATCTGCAGTCGCTCTTTGGTGACAGGGTAATGAAGTGCAGCCTTCTCACTACTGCTGAGACTTGCAGCATTGACCACTTCGTCGGCACGGCGTAAGAGGTCGAAGGCTTCCTTGTAGTAGTTCTCCTTGTAGTAGAGAGCTGTGGCCTTGACAGCACATTCTACACCCTGGGCGATCTGACCTTTGTTGTAGTAGTCATTGAAGGCGTGGATAAACAGCGAACGTGCGGAAGCGATGTTCTGCGTGGGGTCAACTGCCTCGGCACGTTTTTGAAGGTCGCTTTTCTGATCGTCCTGTGCACTGACTGTGGCACAGCAGAAAAGCAGATTCATGAGAATGATTATCAGTTTTGTATTCATACTTTATATTATTTAATGTTCTGCTATAAAAACAACCTTACTGCGACATACCTCGATGGGATCGGGATTGTCTGGAGAGGTCTTAACGATACGGACGTTAAATGAGTTGCCGGTCGAATTGTCAGCCGTTTCCTTGTAGAAAGAGAGCTGGTCTCCCTCATGGGCCTCGGCCACATAGGCTATCTCGAACCGGTGAATACGATGCGTACGATACCAGTCAAGGGGCCAAAGGTCGAGCACGTGCTCAATGTATTTTACGGAATTGACGTGGCCGTTGATGTCAATATCATGATAATAGGTATCAATGGTCCGTACAAGTTCACCCTCTTCAGACATCTTTACACGACCACCTTTATCAATGGGACATTCCTTGTCCTTGACGATCCAGTTGTTGATGGCACCATTGTCGATGGAGAAGATATCGGTTGGCTGGCGGCTCTCGGTATCGATCATCGCCCATATGGAACGACCATAGCCATAAACATGACCGTCATCCCCTACTATACGGAAGTTACGCGAGGTGAAGTAGCGCATGGCGCTCTCTACCCATGTTTCGACATTGAACTTGGTGTATTGCTGTGGCATCTCTTCCATCTCGATGGCGAGACGAGAGAGCACCCACGAGCGCTGAATAGTCATGAGGTATTTCATACCAAAGCCACGGGCCGAGGAATGGAAGTCGGCTGCGTTGAGCATGTGGTTGCCAAGGTGACCCATAAAGAGTCGCTGCGAAAAATCGCAGTGGAAGGGTTCAGCCAGAAATTCATAAGATCCTATTTTATCCATGTTTTTTCTCCATTTTTTAAATACAGTCCAGAACGACGGGGCTTCTCTGAGAGGCGGATACCCTGAAGGGTATACCAGACTGCGGCCTTCTCCACCCCATCCTTAAAAGGGATGGTAATGGCGGTAGAGTTTTCAAGAAATGCCTTCAGTTCGTAGAGGGCAGGCAGGGCACGACCCGTCTCGTTGTCAAAAAGCGAAGCATTGTACCAGCCTGTGGAGAGACTGCCCGTACAACCTTTGGCATTGGCTTCAGCGTACCACCATGAAAGGCCGTTCACCTGTGGATGTTTCTTAAGCATAGTAATGAGATCGGCTGTATATTTGCGCTGTCCTTCGTTACTGTAGGGATAGGTCTTAGAATAGTCAAAATCACCCATCGCCCACTTTGAAGGATATCCTGTCTCCACAAGTTGAATCTCTTTGTCGGGGAAATTCTTTTCCAATTGTGTCAGGCCTTTGTCGAGATTGGAAAGCACACCCTTATAATAGGGATAGTATGAGGTACCTATGATATCGTAGTCAATCTCATTTTCTTGGATGCGCTTGAAAAAAGCAACATCAAGCGGAGCATTATTGGCACACTGTTCCGTATGGATGATGATCTTTGCCTCAGGACAGACCTCACGACAGGCCTTGCCTGCGGCCTTTAGATACTTAGTGAAATTGTCCCAGTTGGTGTCCTTATAAGCTGACCAGTTGCTGTTGGCCTCTAACTTTCCACTTAACTGTCCATAGTCCACGAACTGTCCGTTTGAATCCTTGTACCCCCAGTGCATGCCAAAAGATATCTCATTACCCGTCTGGATCAGGTCTGGCGTGGCACCTTCTGCAACAAGTGCCTCAAGGGATTCTTTCGTGTACTTATAGAAGGTTTCTTCCGGATGCCAACTATATACTGCCCAAGATGATGGCGCTGTCTGTTTTCCCGGGTCTGCCCATGTATCGCTGTAGTGGAAGTCGAGCATAAAGAAGAGACCTGCATCCTTAATGCGTTTGCCGAGTCTTTTTACATACTCCAGATCCTGACACACGTTCTTGTCAGTATCTTTTGAGGGGTCTACAAAGAGACGAACACGCATCGTATTCCATCCTTGTTCCTTGAGGAAGACAAGCAAATCCGTTATTTTACCACCTTCTTTGTCGAAATAAGTGGCATTCTGCTCCTCATACTTTAACAACACGGAGATGTCGCCTCCGACGTAGCGCTGTGTCTGGGCTGAGAGGTGAGAGGTGAGAAGTGAGAAGTGAGAGAATACCACTACCACAATCTTCGCCCATCTGCTTTTAAGTGTAATCATCTGTAAACCGTAAACTGAAAAACCGTAAACAAAACTAACTCTCGCTCTCCCTCTGTTCGAGGAACTCACTCACTTGCTCCTGCATGCCACGAGTGACGGCAATACGGCCACTACGGGTGTACTGCAGCACGCAGCCGAAGGTATCAAGGGCACGGAAAAGGGAGATAATATCCTCAGTGACTCCATGTTTCATCACAATAGTATAGGTGGGGTTTACCTCAATGATCTGGGCATCGAAACGGCGGATGGTACGTGAGATCTCGGGGTTCTCCAGCACCATCGGCGTAGCGAGCTTATAGAGGCCCGACTCACGGATGAACAGCTGGTCGTCGGTGAAATAGTTGGCTTTCACCACATCGATTTTCTTTTCTATCTGACGGACTATCTTGATAATCTGGTCTTCGTCGCTCCAGGCGGTGATGGTGTACTTATGAACACCAGGAATACTGGAGGCCGACACGTTCAGACTCTCAATGTTCACCTGTCGACGGGTAAAGACTGCCGTCACCTGATTCAGGATACCAGCCACGTTCTCGGAGTAAACCAATAATGTATAGAGTTTCTTTTCTTCCATTTCAATCTTCCATCTTCAATTTTCAATCTTAAATCTCCAGCATCATCTTATCGATATCCATACCCGGAGGCGTCATGGGCAGTACATTGTCCTCTTCAAGGATGGCACACTCGAGGATATACGGACCTTTCGTAGACAGCATCTTCCCGATAGCAGCAGTCAGATCCTTGCGGTCTGTCACAGCCTGGTAAGGAATACCATAGCCCTGGGCAATATGTGCGTAGTTGGGGTTCATCATCTTCGTGAACGACTTACGACGCATCCAGAACATATCCTGCCACTGGCGCACATTACCGAGATAGTGGTTGTTCATCACAATCATCTTCACGGGGGCTTTCTGCTCCATGATGGTGCCAAGTTCCTCTATACACATCTGAAAACCACCGTCACCCATGAAACAGCAGACGGTTCGGTCAGGTGCTCCAAAGGTGGCTCCGATGGCGGCTGGCATACCATAACCCATCGTTCCAAGACCACCACTGGTACATATACTACGCTTATGGTGATACTTAAAGTAGCGTGTCGCAAACAATTGATTCTGACCGACATCCGTCACGAGTACGGCATCGTCAGGAGCCTGTTCTGCCACCGCATGAACGACCTCACCCATCAACAGCGGACCTTCTTTCGGATGGATAGCGGGTTCAATGACTTTCACACGTTCCTGTTCATCAAGCGGTTTGAAGGAATCACGCCACTCTTGATGGTTATTCCTGTCCAACAAAGCCGTGATGGCAGGCAGCGACTCCTTACAGTCAGCTATCACCGCCACATCGGTCTTCACGTTCTTGTCAATCTCACTATGGTCGATATCGAGGTGAATGATCTTCGCCTGTTTGGCGTAGGTTTTCAGATTACCCGTCACACGGTCTGAGAAACGCATGCCAATGGCAATCAACACGTCGCACTCTTGCTCTTTCATATTCACGGCATAGTTGCCATGCATGCCCAGCATACCGACATTAAGCGGATGGTTGGAGGGCAAGGCAGAAAGACCGAGCATTGTACGACCAGCAGGGATGTCGGCCTTCTCAAGGAATGCTTTCAGTTCGTTCTGGGCATTTCCAAGTTCCACTCCTTGACCAACGAGTGCCAGAGGCTTCTTGGCATGGTTGATGAGTTCTGCTGCCTGACGGACAGCATCTGCATCGAGCTTGGGATAAGGCACATAGGAACGTATAAAATTGACCTTCTGTGGATTATAGTCAATCTCTTCAACTTGGGCATTCTTGGCAAAGTCAAGCACCACTGGGCCTGGACGACCAGTGCGAGCAATATAGAAAGCCCGGCTGACAGCCCAGGAAACGTCTTCGGCATGACGGATCTGATAGCTCCATTTCGAGATAGGCTGAGCCACACCCACGAGATCCACCTCCTGGAAGGCATCAGTACCGAGGGCCGAGATGGGCACCTGTCCAGCGATGACAACAATGGGTGTGGAGTCAAGCATCGCATCGGCAATGCCCGTGAGTGTATTGGTCACACCGGGACCACTGGTCACCAAGGCTACGCCTACCTCACCAGAGACTCGTGCATAACCCTCTGCAGCATGAGTGGCTCCTTGTTCGTGGCGCACCAGAATATGGTCGAAACATTTCTTCTCGCCTCGTGTATAGTCGAAGAGCGCGTCATAAACAGGCATGATGCTGCCGCCAGGGTATCCGAAGATTGTCTTCACTCCCTCAGCCTGCAACGCCCGCATCAGCGCCTTCGATCCTGTAATTCTATCTTTTAACATACGATATGTTAATATGTTACTATGTCTTCAAATATTACTCTGTCAGAATCCTGACACCTCCCTTATCCGCAGACGAGACGCTCTGGGCGTAGGCACGGAGAGCCTTTGAAACGACTCTGTTGCGCTTCAAGGGCTGCTGCGGACGGGCTTCGAGTTCCTCATCGCTGAGTTTGACGTTGATGCTGCGCGAGGGAATGTCGATGACGATGATGTCACCATCCTTGATCTTACCGATATTACCACCCGATGCAGCTTCTGGAGAGATATGGCCGATGCTCAGTCCACTGGTGCCTCCGGAGAAACGGCCATCGGTAATCAGGGCGCATTCCTTACCCATGTGCATACTCTTAATATAAGAGGTGGGATAAAGCATCTCCTGCATACCAGGACCACCCTTCGGACCCTCATGGGTAATCACCACACAGTCGCCGCTCTTCACTTGTCCGCCGAGGATTCCCTCGCAGGCATCCTCCTGAGAATCGAATACCACAGCAGGACCTTCGAAGTACCAAAGCGATTCATCTACACCTGCAGTCTTCACCACACATCCGTCCTGAGCGATATTGCCGAAGAGTACAGCCATACCTCCATCCTTCGTGTAGGCATGTTCTATATCGCGGATACAACCCTCGGCACGGTCGGTATCTAGTGTTTCCCATTGTGCATCCTGCGAACCCATCACGGTAGAGAACTTACCACCAGGGGCACTACGATAGATGCGCTCAGCCTCAGGATCGATAGTCTCACCTGTGATGCTGTATTTTTTGATGTCTTCGCCCAGCGTTGCACCATTGACGCGCTTGCAGTCGAGATGGAGCAGTCCGCCCTTGGCCAGTTCACCCAGAATACCCAGAATACCACCAGCACGGTTCTCCTCCTGAATGGAGTATTTTTGCCAGTTAGGTGCGAGTTTGCAGAGGAAAGGTACCTTGCGCGACAGGGCGTCGATATCTTTCATGTTGAAGTCTACCTCAGCTTCCTGTGCTACGGCCAGCAGGTGTAGTACGGTATTCGTTGAAGCACCCATCGCAATGTCGAGCGTCATGGCGTTCAGGAAGGCATCGCGCGTAGCAATACTACGTGGCAATACGCTATCGTCACCCTCCACATAATATTTCAGCGCGTTCTTAACGATGAGCTGTGCAGCATCACGAAACAGCTGAATGCGGTTCTTATGGGTAGCTAGGATACTACCATTGCCAGGCAACGACAGACCGATGGCCTCCGTCAGCGAGTTCATGGAGTTGGCGGTGAACATACCTGAGCAAGCGCCACAGCCCGGACAGGCACACTGTTCAATCTCTGCCAGTTCCTCGTCGCTTACCGTCGGGTCTCCACCCTTCACCATCGCCGTAATCAGGTCGGCATTCTCGCCACGCCACTTACCAGCCTCCATCGGACCACCCGAACAGAATACCGTCGGGATATTCAGTCGCATGGATGCCATCAGCATACCTGGCGTCACCTTGTCACAGTTGGAGATGCAGATCATGGCGTCGGCCTTGTGGGCATTGACCATATATTCCACCGAGTCGGCAATGATATCACGAGATGGCAGCGAGTAGAGCATACCGTCGTGCCCCATCGCAATACCGTCGTCGATGGCTATCGTATTGAATTCTGCCGCATAGCAGCCCATCTTCTCAATCTCTTCGCGAACGATCTGCCCAATCTCGTGCAGATGGGTATGACCAGGTACAAACTGGGTGAACGAGTTCACGATAGCAATGATTGGCTTACCAAACTGCTCATGCTTCATACCCGTTGCCACCCATAGGGCACGAGAACCAGCCATTCTACGGCCTTCCGTGCATACAGCGCTTCTCAAGGGATGCTTATAATTCATGTCGATATTCTGTTTTATTTCCGGAAATATTGTGCAAAAATACACTAAATACTCCAAATTGCCAACAATTTCGGGATTTTTTAGTAATTTTGCAGCAAAATATTGACAACTAACAACAATTTGAAATGAGAAGAAAACTATTAATGGTGTCGTTAGCGGCTGTTTTATCGGCTTCTGCACAGACACGACAAGAGATAACGCTCAGCGACAACTGGAGTTTTTCACACGACCAACAGACGTGGGAAACAGTATGTGTACCCCACGACTGGGCCATCGCAGGTCCGTTCGATAAGAAATGGGACTTGCAGAAGGTGGCCATCGAGCAGAACGGCGAGAAAGAGGCTACCGAGAAGAGCGGACGCTCGGGAGCCCTACCCTGGATTGGTGAAGGTTATTACAAACGGATAATCCAGATTCCAGCTGACTGCCAGCATGCCGAACTGGTGTTCGACGGTGCGATGTCAGAGCCTACGGTCTTTCTCAACGGACAGAAAGCCGGCTACTGGGCCTACGGCTATAATGCCTTCCGCGTAGATATCACACCGTACATGAAAACAGGCGATCGCTCGGTCAAAAATTTGTTGGAGGTTCATCTGAAGAATGTGGAAGAGAGCAGTCGATGGTATCCTGGAGCGGGCATTTACCGTCCAGTGAAGCTCATCATTACCGGCAAGGATTATATCGACCCTTGGAAAACATTTATCCGCACGACGGCTCTGACTGAAGGCCAGGCTACACTTCAGGTTTCTGTCGGTACTGGCAGTCCTGTCAGCGCTGACTTGGCCTTTGAGGTGGAACTGCGCGATGTTCAAGGAAAGCTCGTAGGTCATGAGCATACCTCCGCCATCAGCAACCAGGGAGAAGCCGATATGACCTTCAGCATCGCCAACCCCAACCTATGGACGCCGGAGACACCTTATTTATATATAGCCCGTATCAAATACATGCGAAACGGCCAGACGGTCGATGAAGTCTGTCAGAAGTTCGGCATCCGTACAGTGAAGTGCTCCAAGGAGGGTGGTTTCCAACTGAACGGCGTGACGCGCAAGCTGAAGGGTGTCTGTCTGCACCACGACCTCGGTCCCTTGGGGGCTGCCATCAACAAAAGTGCCCTCATCCGACAGATCAAGACCCTGAAGGACATGGGCTGCGACGCCATCCGCACCTCGCACAACATGCCCTCGCAGATGCAGATGGAACTCTGTGATTCGCTTGGTATGATGGTGATGGCCGAGAGTTTCGACATGTGGATCTACCCCAAGTGTAAAAACGGCTATGCCCGATTCTTCAACGACTGGTGGCAGAAAGATATCGAGAACCTGGTGCTGGCCAACCGCAACCATCCCTCCATCGTGATGTGGTCGATAGGCAACGAGATTCCCGAACAAAACAGCGCACGGGGTCGTGACTGGTCTGTGAAGCTGCAAGATCTCTGTCACAGCCTCGACTCCACCCGTCCCGTCACTCAAGGTATGGACCGTGCCGACGAAGCCCTGAGGAACGGCTTTGCTCAGGTGATGGATGTGCCGGGCTTCAACTACCGCGTGCATAAATACCAGAACAATATCGAGCGACTGCCGCAGGGATTCCTTTTAGGTTCAGAGACCGCTTCGACGGTGAGCAGCCGAGGGGTGTATAAGTTCCCGGTGGAGGTCACCGACAACTCACAATATGCCTCTTGGTCACCTCACTACGACCCCACAGCCATCAAGAAGGCCGACGGCCAATGCTCCAGCTACGATGTGGAATACTGCTCGTGGTCGAACCTTCCCGATGACGACTGGGTATGGCAGGACGACCAGCCGTGGGTAATCGGAGAGTTCGTATGGACGGGCTACGACTACCTCGGCGAGCCGACACCTTACGATGAGTACTGGCCTTCGCGCAGCAGTTACTTCGGCATCTGCGACCTCGCCGGACTGCCCAAGGACCGCTACTGGCTCTATCGTTCGCGCTGGCAGAAGGAGGATCACACCATCCATCTGTTACCTCACTGGAGTTGGGGACTCACGAAAAAGGATAAAGTAAATCGTATTGGCAAGGTGACGCCCGTGTATTGCTATACCGACTACCCTACCGCTGAGCTCTTCCTGAACGGCAAGAGTCAGGGCAAGACATCCAAGAATCCCAGCGAGCGACTTGACCGTTACCGTCTGCGCTGGAACAACGTGAAATACGAGCCGGGAGAATTGAAGGTGGTCGTCTATGATGCTGTCGGCAACGCTGCTGGCGAACAATCCATCCGTACCGCTGGCAAACCCGCCAAATTGGCCCTCGATGTCTGGACCCAATCAGCAAATCTCTCACCTCTCACCTCTCACCTCTCACCTCTAAAAGCCTCTGGCGACGATTTCGCCTTCATCACCGTCTCTCTCACCGATGCTAATGGGACACTCATCCCCGACGCTTCAGACCAGTTGACGTTCGAGGTCACTGGCGCAGGCACCTTCGAGGCCGTCTGCAACGGCGATGCCACGAGTCTTGAACCCTTCAAGCAACCCACGATGAAGCTCTTTAACGGTCAGTTGGTGGTCATCGTGCGTAGCGGTCACCAGCCCGGCACCCTCACTCTCAAGGTCACAGACACCAAGCTCAACATCTCAGAATCCATCGACATACAAATCAACTGATTCGTGGGCTTTTATGTATTTTTCAATAAATATGAAAAAAGACTGGAAAAGTGTTGGAAATATAGGAAATATTTTATACCTTTGTTGCCAAAATCATCTCATAACCCATAAATATTGAAGCAATGAGAACCAGAAGCTGGAAAGTCCTGCCCATCATGATGATGACCACTATCGTCATGATGTGGTCGTGTAGCGGCGAAATACGCAGGGATGCCAATGTTAGCAAGGCCGACAGTCTGCTGTTTGCAGCAGGAAATGCGAAGGATTACCTGAAGGTGCTGGCTATCATTGATAGTCTGGAGGACACAGGCGAAATCTCGGAAATGAATATCGCCCGCTGGAGGGGTGTGGCCAACTACTATCTTGGGAACATGCGCTCGGCTGAGTTCCATTACAAGAAGGCGGTAAAAGGAGAGATACGCAATGAGCAAGACCAACTGAACTATACCAAGTCTGCCCGTCGGCTGGCAGGAATCTTGACGAAGAAAGGTGCCTATCGGGATGCGCTCCAGATAGCGATGGATGCGCTCGACAGGATGAAGCAATCGAAACAGGGTTCCCAGTCGGACTATGCCACACTGCTCAACACCATCGGCTGCTGCCAGTTGAACCTGGGTAACTCAAGCGCTGCAGAAGAGAATTTCGAGGAAGCTTACACGTCGATGGAGCAAGTTTTTGACACCGACAGCACAGGCCATCTGATTATCAACACGTATCTCAATACCACCGACATCATTGAGAACTACTTGGCCCTCAAGGAGTATCAGGAGGCTCTGTTATGGATAGACCGTGCCGACGGGCTGGTGAAGAAATACGAGGAGATACCATCCACGAAGGCAGAGGCTACGCACGAGACACATGGCCAGACAGATCTCTGCCGCGCGATTGCGCTGGAGGGACTGGGCGAGAAGAAAGAGGCTTCAGATTACTACCGACTGGCCATCACCAACAGATTCTTCAAGACGGCTAAGGGAAAGCTGCTGGCTAACGACTACCTTATGGCTGCCGGACGATGGAACGAGGCCGCCGACAACTATAAAGACCTCGACCGTCTGCTGAACGCTCAGGACATCGACCTGACGCTCGACAACATCCAGCAGTATCTGTTGCCCAAATATCGCGCCAATGTCGGAGCACACCGCATGGACAGCGCTATTGCCGTAGGCATCCAGATCTGCGAGGCCCTCGACAGCGCGATCACACGGTCGAAGATCGACGATGCCGCAGAGCTGGCCACCATCTACGAGACCAATCAGAAAGAGGCTGAAATAGCCCACCAAAAGGCCGACCTGACGATGCAGCGGCTGATAGGCACTGCCTCTGCCCTCATCCTGCTGATCGTGTTCTTCACCGTCTATACACTCCATCGCCGTAAGGCCCAGCACCATCTGGCCGTTGCCCATGAGAAGTTGCAGGCCGCCTACGACAAGCTGGAGGAGACGACGGCTGCCAAGGAGCGTATCGAGAGTGAGTTGCGCATCGCCCGCGACATCCAGATGTCGATGGTGCCCAACCTCTTCCCTGAGCGCGAGGGTCTCGACATGTACGCCTCGATGATGCCCGCCAAGGAGGTGGGCGGCGATCTCTACGGCTATCTGCTGCTGGGCGACGAGCTCTACTTCTGTCTCGGCGACGTGAGCGGAAAGGGTGTGCCCGCTTCGCTCTTCATGGCACAGGCCACCCGACTCTTCCGTACCCTCGCCACTCAGCACATGATGCCCGACGAGATGGCCACCCGCATGAATGCGGCCCTCTCTGACGATGACAACGAGCACGCTATGTTCGTCACGATGTTCATCGGACTCCTCGACCTGAACACGGGCAAACTCGACTTCTGCAATGCTGGACACAACCCGCCCATACTTATGACGAAGAATGAGACGACGGAGAAAGGCCTGCGGGAGACCGAGTTCATGAAGATGCTGCCCAACGCACCCATCGGCATGTGGCCAGGACTCGTATTCAAGGGCGAGACGATAGAGAGCATCAAGAACCGTCCGCTGTTCGTCTATACCGACGGACTGAACGAGGCTGAAGACAAGGACCAGGTACAGTTCAGTCAGGAACGCATCCTCGACATCCTGCGCCACACCCACTTCGACAACACCCGACACGTGATCGAGATTATGAAGGACGAGGTGGAGAAACACCGCAACGGTGCCGAACCTAACGACGACCTGACCATGCTGTGCCTCAGAATCAAGTAAAGAGTGAAAAGGTGATTTTTTTATTAATTTTGTAAATATGAAGAAAGTATTTTTGACAATGACCATCGCGCTGGCCTTTGCCACAGGGGCAACGGCCGCTGAAAACGTGAAAGCAACGGTTCACGCCGACAAGGCGGGAGCCAAGATCAACCGCGAGATCTACGGACAGTTCTCCGAACACCTCGGCTCTTGCATCTACGGCGGCCTTTGGGTAGGCGAAAACTCACAGATACCCAACATCAACGGCTACCGCAAGGATGTATTCGAGGCCTTGAAGGTGCTGAAAGTGCCCGTGCTCCGCTGGCCAGGCGGATGCTTTGCCGACGACTACCACTGGATGGACGGCATCGGCCCGAAGGATCAGCGCCCGACACTAAGGAACAACAACTGGGGCGGCACCATCGAGGACAACTCGTTTGGTACCCATGAATTCCTGAACCTCTGCGAGATGCTCGGCTGCGAACCCTACATCAGCGGAAACGTAGGCTCAGGCACCGTGAAGGAGATGGCCCAGTGGGTGGAGTACATGACCTCCGACGGCGACACCCCGATGGCTCGCCTCCGCAGAGCCAATGGTCGCGAGAAAGCCTGGAAGGTGAAGTACTTCGGCATAGGCAACGAGGCCTGGGGCTGCGGTGGAAACATGAAGCCCGAATACTACTCGAACGAGTACCGCAAGTTCAACACCTATCTGCGCGACCAACCCGGCAACCGCCTCTATCGCATCGCCTCGGGTGCCTCTGACTACGACTACGACTGGACGACGGTGCTGATGGACAATATCGGCCGTCAGATGCAGGGTATCTCATTACATTATTATACATGCTCAGGCTGGAACGGTTCGAAAGGCTCCGCCACCAAGTTCGACACCGATCAGTACTACTGGGCCCTCGGCAAATGTCTGGAGATTGAGGAAGTGATCAAGAAGCACAAGGCCATCATGGACGAGAAGGATCCTGAGGGAAAGATCGGACTGCTCGTCGATGAGTGGGGCACCTGGTGGGACGAAGAGCCCGGCACCATCGCCGGCCACCTCTACCAGCAGAACGCCCTGCGCGATGCCTTCGTGGCTTCGCTGAGCCTCAACGTGTTCCACAAATACACCGACCGTGTGAAGATGGCCAACATCGCTCAGATCGTGAACGTGCTACAGTCGATGATACTTACCGACCAGGAAGGCACGGGCCACATGGTGCTTACGCCGACCTATCACGTATTCGAAATGTACACACCGTTCCAGGAGGCCACCTATCTCCCACTCGACCTCGAGAGTGAGGTGATGGCTGTGAGCAAGGGTTACTTCAAGGAGAAGAAGGAAGCCAAGGATCAGGGCTACCGCCCGTGTCCTATGCTCTCCGCATCGGCTGCCAAGACACAGGACGGCTCCATCGTACTGGCCGTCACTAATGTCAGCCTCGACAAGGACCAGACCATCGACTTCAACATCGACGGCTATAGCGCCAAGCAGGTCAGCGGTCGTATCCTCACATCGAAGAACGTGGCCGACTACAATGACTTCAAGAACCCGAACGTTGTCGCACCGAAGGCTTACAACGATGCTAAGCTGAACAAAGGTGTGCTGACTGTCAAGGTTCCCGCCAAGTCGATTATCGTACTCAACATCAAGTAAAATTGAGTCAGATTAAGAATATCGCCTTCGACCTGGGAGGCGTAGTGCTGGCGCTGAGTTTTGAGCAGGCCGTCAAACGGTTTGAGGAAATCGGACTGGCGGATGCACGGCAACGGCTCGACGCCTTCGAGCAGAAGGGTATCTTCGGCGACCTGGAATCAGGACGCATCTCGGCAGAGGATTTCCGCAGGGAGCTGAGTCTGCTGGTTGGCAGGGAGCTGTCGATGGACGACTGCTATCAGGCTTGGCACGGGTATGTGGACCATGTGCCGAAACGGAACTTGGAGGCCATCCTCAGTCTTAGGGCCAAAGGGTATAAGGTCTGTCTGCTGTCGAACACGAACCCCTTCATGATGCAGTGGGCCGACAACGACTTCGACGGCGAGGGACATCCCATTGGCTATTTCTTCGACGCGATGTACCTGAGTTACGAATGCCAGACAATGAAACCCAGACGCGAGATATTCGAAATGATGCTGAAAGGTCAGCAGGCCCAGCCTGAGGAAACACTCTTCGTGGACGACGGCCCGAGAAACGTGGAAGCCGCCAAAGCACTCGGCATGCAGACCCTCTGCCCCCAGAACAATGAAGACTGGATTGAGCCGTTAGAGGCTATGCTGCGTATCTCTTCAAGTGATATGGGGTAGATAAATGGTCTATTTTTGAAATTTCTCACGAAAGAGGCGATTATTTCAGAATAATTTCGTATCTTTGCCGCAAATTTAACGTTTTTACATTAATTATTCATTATGAACGACAACAAAGTTATGAACATGGCAGCGGATAACATCCGTATCCTTGCTGCTTCGATGGTTGAAAAGGCCAAGTCGGGTCACCCCGGCGGTGCCATGGGTGGTGCAGACTTCATCAACACCCTTTACAGTGAGTTCCTTGTTTACGACCCCGAGAATCCCGCATGGGAAGGCCGCGACCGCTTCTTCCTCGATCCTGGTCACATGGCTCCGATGCTCTACAGCCAGCTCTGCCTCATTGGCAAGTACACACTTGAAGACCTGAAGAACCTGCGTCAGTGGGGTTCTGTCACTCCCGGTCACCCCGAGCGCGAGATTGAGCGCGGCATCGAGAACACCTCTGGTCCTCTGGGTCAGGGTCATACCTTCGCCGTGGGTGCTGCCATCGCAGCCAAGTTCCTCAAGGCTCGTCTGGGCGACGTGATGAACCAGACCATCTATGCCTACATCTCCGACGGTGGTGTGCAGGAGGAAATCTCTCAGGGTGCAGGCCGTATCGCCGGTAACCTCGGACTCGACAACCTCATCATGTTCTACGACGCCAATGATATCCAGCTCTCTACAAAGACCGAGGTGGTGACCTGCGAGGACACTGCCAAGAAGTACGAGGCTTGGGGCTGGTATGTGCAGAAGATCGACGGTAACGATGTTGACCAGATCCGCAAGGCCATCAAGAAGGCTCAGGCTGAGAAGGAGCGTCCTTCTCTCATCATCGGCCATTGTGTGATGGGTAAGGGTGCCCGTAAGGCCGACGGTTCTTCCTACGAGAGCAACTGCGCCACCCACGGAGCTCCCCTCGGTGGCGATGCCTATATCAACACGATGAAGAACCTGGGTGCCGATCCCGAGAACCCGTTCCAGATCTTCCCCGAGGTGCAGGAGCTGTATGCCAAGCGTGCTGAGGAGCTGAAGAAGATCTGCGCTGAGCGCTATGCCGCCAAGGCTGAGTGGGCAAAGGCTAATCCTGAGAAGGCCGCACAGCTCGAGGAGTGGTTCAGCGGCAAGGCTCCGAAGATCGACTGGAGCAAGGTGGAGCAGAAGGCTGGCTCGGCTACCCGTAGCGCCAGCGCTGCCGTCCTCGGTCAGCTCGCTGAGCAGGTGCCCAACATGATCTGCGCATCTGCCGACCTCTCTAACTCCGACAATACCAACGGCTTCCTGAAGAAGACCCACGACATCGTGAAGGGCGACTTCAGCGGTGCCTTCTTCGAGGCTGGTGTGGCTGAGCTCACGATGGCTTGCTGCTGCATCGGTATGGCCCTCCACGGTGGTGTCATCCCCGCCTGCGGTACCTTCTTCGTGTTCTCCGACTATATGAAGCCCGCCGTTCGTATGGCTGCCCTCATGGAGCTGCCCGTGAAGTTCATCTGGACTCACGACGCCTTCCGTGTAGGTGAGGATGGTCCTACCCATGAGCCCGTTGAGCAGGAGGCACAGATCCGCCTGATGGAGAAGCTGAAGAACCACCACGGCAAGAACTCCGTACTCGTGGTTCGTCCTGCCGATGCCGAGGAGACTACCGTCTGCTGGCGCATGGCTATGGAGAACATCGACACCCCCACAGCGCTCATCTTCTCTCGTCAGAACATCGAGATGCTGCCCGAGGGCAACGACTACACTCAGGCCACCAAGGGCGCTTATGTCGTAGCAGGTTCCGACGAGGACTACGACGTCATCTTACTCGCCTCTGGCTCAGAGGTTTCCACCCTTGAGGCTGGAGCAAAGCTTCTCGCTGCCGACGGCATCAAGACCCGCGTGGTGAGCGTTCCTTCCGAGGGTCTGTTCCGCAGCCAGCCGAAGGAGTATCAGCAGAGCGTACTGCCCGCAGGCAAGAAGAAGTTCGGTCTGACCGCTGGTCTGCCTGTGAACCTCGAAGGCCTCGTAGGTGCCGACGGTTGTGTATGGGGTCTGGAGAGCTTCGGTTTCTCTGCTCCTTACAAGGTGCTCGACGAGAAGCTCGGCTTCACTGGCCAGAACGTTTACGAACAGGTTAAGAAACTGCTAGCATAATGGAAGTCAAGATAGTAGGCATAGCCAGCGACCATGCTGGCTATGCTCTTAAACAATTCGTCAAGAAGTACCTCGAGGAGAAGGGCTACGAGTACAAGGACTACGGCACCTATACCGAGGACTCCTGCGACTATAGCGACTTCGGTCATGCTCTGGCTCGCGGCATTGAGGCTGGAGAGGTGTTCCCCGGCATCGCCATCTGCGGCTCTGGTGAGGGCATCAACATGACGCTCAACAAGCACCAGTCCATCCGTGCCGGTCTGTGCTGGATTCCTGAGATTGCCCATCTCATCCGTCAGCACAACAATGCCAATGTGCTCGTGATGCCTGGTCGTTTCATCTCTGAAGACACTGCCCGTGCCATCATGGACGAGTATTTCTCCACCGAGTTTGAGGGTGGCCGCCATCAGAAGCGTATTGACAAGATTCCGGTATAGATTCCGGTTTAGCGAGCGCAAGGAAACTCGTTTCCATTGCCGAGCGTGAGGAAATAGGAAAAGGAGGAGTCAGAGGCATAACCGCCTTTGTCTCCTCCTTAACATTTGAGGCCCTTGAGCGCCTTAGCCGCCCTGTTGGGTGTTGTCCGCCGTAGGAGCCAGCACATACGTCAGCGGCGTCTTCTTCTGGAAGCGCTTCTGCTTTCCTCCGACGGTACGCACCTCACTCTCCACCAGATAGCCCCACTCGAAGACGCACTCCTTCTTCAGGGCCCTTGAGGTGAGCTCCTCGCCCTTGGTGTTCTCCCCGAGGAAGTTGATCTTGATGCCGTTGATCATGGCATCCGCGCCACCGGCCACAGCGTCGGCGAGGTTCGCCTTGCCCAGCTTCTGACCGTCCACGCTCGGGCTGAACGTGCCGAAGCCATCCAGCTTCACGGGCTGACCCTCACGCAGCAAGTGCGTCATACATGAAACGAGCTCACCCAGAACCAGCTCACACATCTCCTTACTCGAGATCTTGCCGTGTTCTGTCATGTGCTTTGCGAGACCCTTCAGGTTCAGGGGCTCCTTGGAATCGACCTCGGCGAAGTACTTACCGTAGGCCGTGGAGTCATCGTTCTTGTTCTGACGAAGATTGATGACCATGGGAACATTTGATCTTGCCATTTTGTTGTGTTTTTTATGGTATTAGATCTATCTGCGGCGAACTACTCCGGGTCACCGCATCCCGCTTTTTAATTATGCTACAAAGGTACAAATAATTTCCGAATTATGCAAACATTTTGCCAATTATTTTAGTAGTATTTCTTGTAATAATTGTTAATATTGAAAGAGGGCCACTGTCTCACGACAGCAACCCTCTAAAAGAACTATGATGAGTATCTCAAAATGCGAATCAATAATCAATATCGCAATATAGCTTCGCCTTACATCAGCTTGCGATACTTACCCTTGTGCTCACCTGAGCGTATCTTCTGCGCCATACCGTCATCCTGAAGGATTTTCAGGCGGCTACAGACGCTGCCGACGCTATCGTAGCCATACTCTCGCTTCACGTCGTCGGAGGAGAAGGGATCGGGCAGACGGCGGTAGGCCAGCATGGTCTTCTTCTGGTGATGCCTGTTCGATGCCTCCGATGTCTGAAGGTCGTCGTAGTACTTCTCACCGATTCCCAGGAAGAAGTGCTGCTGGAAGGCAAACTGGGCGTTCACGATAAGCAAAGCCAGCTGACGGTCGTACTTGTCGGTCTTGAAGTCAGGGCCGCACTTGTACTTCCCGTTGTCCTCGACCATCTGGTCCCAGTGGCGGCAGATGATGAAGGGCAGCGAGTAGTTCATCCCGTGCCAGTAGGGGCGCTTGATGAGATCCTCCAGAGCGAAATTCTGCTCCTCGCCCGCGTCCTGCATGCGTCGGGTAGTCCATTCGCTCAGGGCGATGTCGATGTCTTCGCATGGAATCTCGCCTTTGCAGTCATTCAGCAGATAGGCCCAGTCGCGCAACTTCTGGTCTCTCTCGGCGTCCTCTTCGGTGTACTGACGGCGCTCGCGCATCTCGAAGTTTGAGTTGCCCAGGGGTACTGCTGTGAGACGGAACGGCAGACCACCGGCGAAGTTTTCCGTAGTTGTCTGCTTATCCAAGGCTGTCTGTGTCCCGGAATACACAGCATTAAAGTGGACATCGTACTCGCCCACGGGGGCGCTTGATGTTTTAAGATAGCTGCCGTCAGGTTCATTGTGGAAACCTTTGTAGAACAGCTTCTCGATGTTCATGTAGTCACGCTTCATCTGGCGCTGCATATCCTGCAGCTCGCTGTTGAAGTGAGAGACATGGAGTGGCCATTCCTGGCCGTCAATCATCTCCACGGCATTATACTCCGCCTCACGGATGGCGGCAGCCGAAGTCTCCGACGGCATGCAACGGAAGACGCCCTTTGGTCTCGGCGACTTATTCTTGGCCCCGCCGTTGTTCTGCTCGCGCTCGGCGTTGAAGTTGTTCAAGGCATCTATCTGCGCCTTGTCAGACATCTTGATGGGCTCCATCAGCAGACGGTACAAATCTACAGCAATATGTTTCCCCGTACCACTCCGACCGATGAGCTCCAGGATACTGTTGAGGCGGCAGATGCGTCCCGGCTCCATACCCGAGCGATACCAGCAGCGGGTCATGAGGGTCATGAAGAACGCTCCGCCCACCAGCAGCGCCGCTATATAGTGACGGCGCTTCAGGTGGTGACAAAGCAGTTGCAGCACGGGGAAATACGGGAACAGCTTCTCAACGTCACGGCCGATGTTTTCCAGCATCGTCATGACATCATCCTCTGCTGCTGCCAGTTCGCGGCCCTCCGCCGTGAGACGAGCCTCACGGATGAGCTGGCTGTAACTGCGGCCGGTCACGGCCTTGATGGCCTGGCGCATCTCCTTGGAGGGCTGCGGCTCGTTGTAGTTCTCGGCCTCACGCTTCAGCATGCGCTTCTGGGCGGTCTGGAGTATACGCTCAATCTCGTCCATACCGCGCTCCTTGACAATGTCCTGTACCCATGGCAGCGAGAGCAACACGCGCCTCACCTGGTCGAGATTGCCGTCGCACAGCAGGATGACATCGGAGGCCACCTTCAGGGCGAACTTGTGACGGGAACCTTCGGGTGCACCGTTCGGCAGCATCGCGTTGATGTAGTCCGCCACGGGATGGCCGAATGCCGTCACTGGCGCTTCGTCCTTTGGCATGACCGCCTGAGCCAGCTCCTTGGCATCCTCGGCACTCCCACCTTCGACGGCTTTGGGGGTTGATGACTCGACGGAGGCAGGAGCCTCGTCAAAACGGTTCTCGGGATGGGTGGGGGTACAGTGACCCTCACCCTGACGGTACGAATCGCCGTACTGGCGTTCGAACTCGTTGTCGAAAATGTCTTTTTCTTCTAACATGTGCTTGAAGTTTTAAGGGGTTAATACTATATTAAAACAGATTCTCTTCGTCGATGAAGTAGATGTCCTCACGTCGGCAGGCATAACTGATTCTGCTGGCATCGATGCAGGAATCATCCACGACGGGCTTGCCCGTGCTGCCCAGCACACCCATCAGTTGGAGGTCGCGGGCGAGGCAGATCTGGTTGTCGGCAATGTTGCCAAGCTCCACTCTGATTTCGCACACCAACCTTAGGCCGTGGCCGGAAGAAGTCTTATGTGCCAGGCGCACCTTCCACGGGAATCCCGGCGCCAGCGTGCGCTGGTACACCTCGTAGGGATCGATGGTCAGTTTGTCGGCATCGAACATGAACAGTCCGCTCAGATGGATGCCCTTCAGCAGTCTTCGGCGGCGCATCTTCGGCTGTCCGTTCTCGTCGAGCACAGGGTTGCCCATCTTGTCGGTCACGGGCACACGGTCGAATGCCGAGCCAGCAAAGATGAAGCAAGGCAGCGATTCCTTCAATGACTGTGTCCACTGCAAGAGCTTCTGCGCCGTGGTCAGCTGGCGGAACAGTACGCCTGCCCGTGGCTGGGCCTCGCGCTTCAGGCAGAACTTCTGGAAGTCGCTGCTCAATGTCCACTTGTCCAGGGGCAGTCCCTCGGCCACGGCCTTTTCCACCTCTTGGCGGGTGGCGATTTTCCACGCCACCACAGCCGAGTCGATGATAGAGTTAAACACTGCGAGCGTGCAAGGCAGGCACTCGCCAAAATACTGGTTGTCCTGATAGACAAAACGCCAATTCTTTTCCATATTCGCGTACATTTTAAATTGTTGACTCCGTTGACTTCTTCTCGTTATTCAGGATCTCTGAGCGATGGCGGCCGATGCAGACGTTCATCGTGGCCTGCGCCTGGAGCAGCATGCGTTCGATGTTGCGGCCGCAGTCCAGCTGAGTCAGAATGCTCACCTTGCCGCTCACGGTGTCGAGCCACACCTTCAGCGCCTGACCGTCATCGTAGAGCATACGACCCTCACCACCTTCCGGCAGCTTCGGAGCCGTCTTGCACTGGCCCTCGGTCAGCACCTTCATGATGTCGTAAGCCTCGCCCACAGGGTCGGCACTATCGCCTGGCACGTTCACATGGAAGGTGTAGCTCGATTCCTTCTCGCCCTCGCTCTTGTAGTACGACGAGTTTCCCAGCTGCCGTAGCATGTTCCGGTTGCTCGCCTTCTGGCCTTGGGGGATGAATTCCTTGTAGCCGTTGTTCCACTCGTTCAATTTGCCCTTCGTCGTAGAGTCCGGCTTGCGGCGCGGACGGCTGACGTACTGAGCCGAGTCGCCGCCCTGCAGCGACTTGGCTTTTAGTGATTCCTTTTTCTTTGCACACATACCTTTTTAATAATTTATGTCATTGTCAAACCACTCAAAAATCCTATCGAGCACATCGTCAACGTGCTTCACGCCCGTCAAGTCGATCTCCTGCCAGAGACAATAGATGCGGATCGAGTCGGCGATCTCGTTTTGCATTTCGCGGCTATGACCGCGCAGAAGGTCGGTAATACTGTCGGTGAGACCTGAGCTCACCATTCCTTTCAAAAAACCGACGACGTTCCGTCCTGATTCAAATAACGGGAACTTCCTTGCCATGTACTGATCAGCCATGCGGTCAAGGGTCTCCCTGTCTTTTTTAATCAACTCTTCCTGTCCAAGCTCTACTGAACCTTCACGCTTGGTGCCGTTTTTAGCGGACTTGTTTTTGTTCTGTTTTGCCATAATTCTAAAACTATTTTTATGAGTTTTATGCTGCAAAATTACGGCTTTATTTTGAAACTACAAAGAATAAAATGTATTTTTAATTGACTGATTTACAGGTGTTTACAACTGATACAATTGATACAATTGGCAAAATACAATTGATACAATTTGTACAAGCTGAAAAATACAATTGATACAATTGAAAATCAATTGAACTTTTTAAGAAAGTAAGAGTTTTGCAAAAAAAAGTGGCGCCAATTGGTACCACTTAAATCCACTTGTTTTTGTGTTTAACACCTCCTTGCTTGGGAGAAATTAGAAAATCTTCCTTATCGTGCATCGTACCATCTTCATCAACGTCAATGAATTCATCACGAATTAAGACTGCAAAATCATAATAATCAGGTCCAATATTTTCGTTGCTTTTTTCAAAATCATCAGCCTCAATAATAACATTTTTCCAATCGCATGGGTTGGAGTGAATAAATGCAGATTGAACGCCTCTAAATTCTTTCTTACCTTCCCACTGAAAATTAGCATCTACCCAGTCTATAAAATTTTTCTGCGATCTTCCAATCCATTGAAGAAAATAAAGGACACGAAATATCACATACCAACGGCGTTTACCTACTACTTTGTCTGAATATAATCCACGTACTTTGCCAATCACTCTATCTACATTGATTCTATTATCAAATATATTATGAGCAGAATTGGATACAACTTTAAAATCATTTTCGTTATCATCCACTTCGCAGTCTTCATTATTTTCATCATCGTCTATCTCTTCTTCGTATTCAACATCATCTTCAGCATCATCTTCAGCATCATCTTCAGCATCATCTTCAGAATCTTCTTCAGCATCATCTTCACCATAACCTATGGCCGTGTCTATTTTATCGCGGGCTGTCATCCAAGCATTAAATTCTTCGTCACTATACTCCAAGATATCGTATTCCTCAAAATAATCTTCGAGTTTATTTCTTAGTGCCAACAACTCTTTTGAGGCCTCTTCTGTAGGCATGCGTCTGTTAACCTCTTCTATTACATAATCTATATTTTTGGCACAAAGTATCTCGTATCCGTCAGCATGTAGAATTTCAAAAATATCCCGACGCTCAAAACGTTCTGCATTATAAGGGTTCTTAAAAATACTTATAGTGCCTCCTGTAACGTAGTTAGTTAGTCTGTTAAATACATCTACATTTTCCCCATCTTCTAAAATGAAGTGGCTTACTAATTTCACAAATTCTTTTTCTTCAGTATAAGGTTGTTGACGATCTTCTCCTAATAGGAGGTATACCAGCGTCATTGTTGCTGTAGTCAGGAATTTCTTTTTGTGTCTTGCTGCTATCTTCTCTCGGAACCAGGCATGATAAAGTTTGGGGTGTTCCACCATGTAGAACAGCGTGCAGATGTAGTAGGCATCATTGAAGATATCTAATGCGTATTTTGCAGCATCAACACTCAACAACATAAAACGCTCGTTGCTGAGACGCCTGTAGAACTGATGCTCGATGGCTTCACTCAAATCATCTACCTTAAAATCGGTTAATCCTGACCTGTCCCTATAGATTAGTTGGCGGTCAACTTTTGTATAGTCTACCATATCTTCAATCTTATTCTTATCTTATCATTCATTGGTGGAATAATGAGGTATTGACTGCAAAGATACACATTAATTTCCAGCCCTCCAAAATTTGAGGGGAGAAAAAAGTTATATTCAAATATTGATTATTGAATTCGTTTTTTTCTGAAGGGCTGGCAGTTGTAAGAAAATAAGGTATATAAAAGTATATAACTTATTGGTTATTAATGTATTATACTATTATTACTACTATTATTCCATTACAATCCCTTACTTCATCGCTCAAAATTGCAATCAATAATGAATATCTCAATATAGCAAAAGATGTCACTCTTTAGAAGGTGTAAATCATTTTATTTTACATATTGAAACGCTCGAAAAATGGCGTAAACTTTACCCTAACTAAACCTGGACTTTACTGGCACTAAACTAGGACTTTAGTTAGGGTAAACTCAGACTTTAGTCCGTCTAAAGTCAGAGGCACTATTTTAGGGCTTTTTCGGGTGTTTTGGAAAGATTTTTGGAGAGGTAAAAAGTATTAACAAACTTGTTTTATCATTCATCCTTCGCTATTATAGAAATCCACCAGATCCGCAAGAATAATCAGTGATTTCCTTGCATATTTCGTTTTTTCTTCTTACCTTTGCCCTCGAACATCGGCGATATGCCTCGGTGGAGGTGCCGGTGCGACATTACGGGAAATATATAACAAGCGTTTGCTGTTATTCGGAACACTCTGAAACGTAGGAAATTTCAAAAGTTGTTCAATCCGAAGAATAAGTCGCAAACGTCTGTGCATTATGCATGGGCGTGACTTATCTGGATTGACGGTTATTCCTACGACCTCAGAGTGTGGATGATGAACGTCCATGCTCTTTTGTGTCGTAGATAACCGCCTCCGAAGATAAGCAATACGCATAATGCATGGCGTATGGCTAACAAAAACCTGAATGCTGCTAAGACGGCGAAAAAGGATGAGTTCTATACGGAGATGACCGATATCGAGAGGGAGTTGCAGCACTACTGGGAGCACTTCCGTGGTAAGGTCGTCTTCTGTAATTGTGACGACCCCTATGAGAGTTATTTCTTCAAGTACTTTGCGCTTCACTTCAATCATCTTGGACTGAAGAAACTTATTTGTACCTGTTACAATGGCTCTCCCGTGCAGGGGAATGAGTTGGTGATCGACTTTGGCGATTTCTCAGATGAACCGAGGAAGGTTGCCTTTAAGGTGGTGATAACGGAGGTTAAGGATTTGAATGGCGACGGGGCTGTAGACCTCAGCGATGTCCGATATCTTCTTCAGAATGACAAGAATGTCATCAGTATTCTGAAGACAGGAGACTTCCGTGACCCAGAGTGCATCGATCTGCTGAAGGAAGCGGATATCGTGGTAACCAATCCGCCGTTCTCGCTGTTCAGGGAATATATTGCTCAGTTGATAAAGTATAATAAGAAATTCTTGATTGTCGGACATCAAAATGCTATTCATTATAGTGAAATATTCCCTTTGATAAGAGATAATAGAGTTTGGCTTGGCTATGGTTTCAAAGGTGGGGCAGCACATTTTATTTCTCCCTATGAAGATAAGGCGAATGCTGGAAATCATCGTGAAAATATGATAAGGGTTTCTGGTGTTTGTTGGTTTACCAATATGGAGATAACAAAACGTAAAGAAGAACTTGATTTAGTATGTCGATATAGTCCTGAAAAGTACCCGACTTATGCAAACTATGACGCCATTGAGGTAAGTAAAGTTTCCGATATCCCCTACGACTATGATGGTGCAATGGGAGTTCCAACAACATTCCTCGACAAATTCAATCCTGACCAATTCGAGATTATTGGCTTAGCAGAAGGTGATTTGGGAAAAGAACTTGGACTAAAGCCATTCGATCGAGAATTAAAGAAACTGAATAAAAGTCTTCGCGATGGGCAAGTATTCTATATGAAAGACGGTTTCCCTCAGAAGCCATATAGCAGAATCCTAATCCGCAACAAACACCCCAAGATAAATGAATGACCAGAGAATGACAATCAAGCAGTTGGAAGTGACCGTCGGAGAGATAACGATGGGTTACGTGAACAACGACGAGCAGGGAGTCCGTGGCTACTATGGCAAGCTCGATATCCGCCCGCCTTACCAGCGCGAGTTCATCTACAACGAGAAAGAGCAGCAGGCCGTCGTCCGCACGGTGCTGAACGGCTACCCGCTGAGCAGCATGTACTGGGTAAAGCGTTCCGACGATGCCGAGTGCCCTTACGAGGTGATGGACGGGCAGCAGCGCACGCTCTCCATCTGTGAGTACGTGGCAGGCAAGTTCTCCTACGACTTCAAGAACTTCTTCAACCAGCCCGAGGACATCCAGCGCAGGATTCTGAATTATCCCCTGACCGTCTATGTCTGCGAGGGTACGGAATCGGAGAAGCTGGAGTGGTTTCAGACCATCAACATCGCCGGCAAACCGCTGAACGACCAGGAGATCAACAATGCCATCTTTGCTGGGCCATTCGTGAGCGATGCCAAGCGCCACTTCTCGAAATCAAACTGCGGTGCCTATCGCCTGGGCAAGGACTTAGTGAACGGCACGCCTATCCGTCAGGACTACCTGAAGAAGGCGCTGGAGTGGATGGCCGACCATGAGACGCGGCAGGGGCATCGTATGACTGTGGTGAGCTATATGTCTGCCCATCAGCACGACCCAAACGCCAATAACCTCTGGTCGTACTTCCAGAACGTACTCAATTGGGCCATCACGAACTTCGACATGAAGCGGTTCAAGAAGATTATGAAGGGCTTGGACTGGGCTGCGCTCTACGACAAGTACGGAACAGAGACACTTGATACTGTTGCACTCTGTAAGCGAATCTCAGAGCTGATGCGTGACAGCGAGATTCAGAAGCAGTCTGGCATCATCCCATACGTTTTGACGGGCGACGAGCACTACCTCGACCTGCGGGCATTTCCCGAGGACATCAAGCTGGCAGTATGGGAGCAGCAGGAGCACAAGTGTGCCATCTGTGGCCGTGAGTTCGACTTCGAGTTCATGGAGGGCGACCACATTACCCCGTGGCACGAGGGTGGCCGCACGGTGGCAGAGAACTGCCAGATGCTCTGCCGTGAGTGTAACAGACGTAAAGGAGCAAAATAAAAGTTCACTTAAACTATAAGCATTATGAAGAAATTATTAGCAATCGCATTGATGCTACTGCCGTTAGTGGCAAGTGCAGAGCCTGTTGAGGTAAATGGACTCAATTATTTACTTAATGAAGAAGAAAAGACGGCAACGGTTACTTCGAGTAAATTTGAAGGTATATTGGTGATTCCTGAGTCTATTCATGTGGGAGATGATGATTATACGGTAACGGCGATAGAAGGGAATGCATTACAATATAATAGTAGTTTAATATCCGTCACAATACCCAATAGCATAAAGAGTATCGGCAGTTATGCATTTTACTGGTGTTCAAACCTTGCATCCGTGAAAATTGGCGATGGAGTTGAGACGATTGGTGAATATGCTTTCTGTAGTTGTAAATTAGTTTCCGTTGCAATTGGAAAAAAAGTCAATACGATAGGTTCTTCTGCTTTTGCTGGTGCTAATCCACTGACACAGGTTTACATTAGTGACCTGGCTGCTTGGTGTCATATTGATTTTTCAGATATTACGTCTAATCCGCTTGCTTATGCTCATCACCTTTATCTCGATAAAAAGGAAGTGAAAGATTTAGTTATTCCTGAAGGTATAGAAGAAATCAAAAACTTTGCTTTTTATGGAGGAGCAAATATAAGATCACTTGTTGTAGGCAGTGGTGTCTCAAAGATAAATAATAGTGCCTTCTACGGATGTACTGCTCTCGCATCCGTCACACTCCCAGAGTCTTTAACTACAATTGGGAAGAGTGCTTTTGAAGGATGCGATAACATAGAAGAGCTTGATTTACCAGACATGATGACGACAATTGGTGAAGGAGCATTCAAGAATTGTTCAAAATTGGAGAAGTTAAAACTTCCCCAAAACTTGCAGATTATAAAAAATGAAGCTTTTCGAGGTTGCCCGCTATTGAATAGTATTACAATACCTGCCAGTGTGGAGTTTATCTACAATTATGCTTTCTATTCAGAGACGACAGAATCCATGGATGTCTTCGTGAATCCCGAATATCCTCCGATGGCTTATTCTCAAACATTTCGTTCTGGCACGAAGATCTACGTACCAGAAGGTTCTATAGAACCGTATCAGAATGTATCCCCATGGAGTAATATGACGATTGCGACCTATTCTGCTTCAGGCCCTGAGAAGTGTGCAACACCTACTGTCAGTTACAAAAATGGCATTCTTAGTTTTGCATCTGACACACCCGATGTCGTGTTCCATTATACTATTACAAGCGTGGACTCCCAGAAGAAGGCAGGTAACGACATTGATATATCGGGCAATTGTAAGGTATCGGTCTATGCCTCAAAGAAAGGCTACGAGGACTCTGATACTGTTGAAACAGTTGTAAACATCATTGGTAAGCAAGGAGATGTAAACCGTGATGGCGATGTCAATGTAGCCGATCATGTGAAGCTTTCAGATATTATAATGAATAACGAATAGGCTATATTGAAATATTGATTATTGAATGTAAAACCCACGGGACTTGTTCCCGCTTAGTCGCTGGGACAGAGGTACTTGGGTATGACGGCTGCTATGACTCAGGTACCTGTCCATGACTATCAGGTGAAATTCTAAAATGACGAAATAGGTGTCCACCCGCTTCGTTAATTTCTGTTAATTTATCATAGACAAAAGAATAACCAATCAAAAAAATACGTATATTTGCGCATAATATGCATAAATTTACCAGGCTCCATCTACTGATTGTAGGCGAAACCCTCCTGTTGCTGGCAGTCACATTGGGTATCTTGGCCTATTTCTCGCACAAGGCGTTGCGAGAGGAAGCCATGCGTAATGCTGAACTGACGCTGGATGGTACCGTTCAGAATATTGACAATATCCTACTGAGTGTTGAGCAAGCGACAG